>Ga0316204_10000401_pt1 | contig 166935 bp, 112 predicted proteins | sample 6monrhotite_MG_2_FD_205661 | JGI IMG/M metagenome (GOLD analysis project Ga0316204, IMG submission 205661) | Microbial mat bacterial communities from mineral coupon in-situ incubated in ocean water Damariscotta River, Maine, United States -... | ecosystem: Environmental > Aquatic > Marine >... | reverse complement strand
TATCTGCCCGAGCTGCACGCGTTCATCCGACTGCGCGCCGGCTCACGCCTGTTGCGCAAGGAGCAGAGCGAAGACCTTCTGCAATCGGTCTGCCGCGAAGTCCTGCAAGACGCCGACGCGTTTGAGTACCGCGACGAACGAAGCTTCAAGAAGTGGCTCTACCTGACGGCGCAACACAAGCTCTACGACCGTGCGCGGTTCTACAAGGCTGAGAAGCGCGCGGCTCACGAACAGGCGCTCGCGACGGACGCGGGCTACTACTCAGGCTATGCAGCGTTCATGTCGCCATCGCGCGTCGCGATGGACGCGGAAGAGATCCAGCGCATCGAGAGCATCTTCGACGAACTGCCGGAGCAGTATGCCGAGATCATCACGTTGGCGAAGATCGTTGGCCTCAGCCACGAAGAGATCGCCAACGAGATGGGCAAGTCGGTGACCGCGTCGCGAATGCTGCTGCACCGTGCGCTAGCGAAACTGGCTGTGCTCCTGTCGGAGCGCAGCATCAGTGGCGAATAGCGCTAGCGGCAAGCGGCGCGACGCGCCGCGATGCGAATAAGGTGAAAACGGTCCAGGCACCGTACGATCACTCTACGGTGTGCCACTGTTTGTCGGCGGCGGAGGCCAGGACGGCTTCGCAGACTTCTTGGGTGACTTGGGCGTCTTGGAAGGTTGGGCCGATGGGTTCGCCGCTGGCGATGCCGTTGACGAAGTCGGCGAACTGGTGCACGAACGAGTGCTCGTAGCCGATCTGGAGACCGGGCACCCACCACTTGTCCATGTAGGGCATGTCGCTGTCGGTCACGTGGATCGAACGCCAGCCGCGCGTCCGCGAGTCGTCGCGATGGTCGAAGTAGCTCAGGCGGTGCAGGTCGTGCAGGTCCCACTGGATCGAGGCGTTCTCGCCGTTGATCTCGAACGTGTAGAGCGCCTTGTGGCCGCGCGCATAGCGAGTCGACTCGAACGTCCCGAGTGAGCCGTTGTCAAACCTCGCGAGGAACGCACACGCATCATCGATGCCAACCGGCTCAACCTTGCCAGTCAGGTTGTGCATGCGTTCTTTGACGAACGTCTCCGTCATGGCGGACACGGTGCCGATCTTGCCATTGAGCCACATCGCGGTATCGATGCAGTGCGCCAGCAAGTCACCGGTCACGCCACTACCGGCAGCTTCGTGATCGAGGCGCCACAGACCCGCACCGCCCTGCGGTAGATCGGTCGCGATCGTCCAGTCCTGCAAGAACTGCGCGCGGTAGTGATAGATCTTGCCGAGCTTGCCTTCGTCGATCAGCTGCTTGGCGAGCGTCACCGCCGGCACGCGGCGATAGTTGTACCAAACCGTGTTGGCGACACCGGCCTTCTCGATCGCGGCAACCATCTCGCGACCCTCGGCCGCGGTGCGCGCGAGCGGCTTCTCACACATGATGATCTTGCCGGCAGCAGCAGCCGCGAGAGCGATCTCCTTGTGCGTGTCGTTGGGTGTGCAGATGTCGACGGCGTCGATGTCGTCGCGTGCGATCAACGCGCGCCAATCGGTCTCAGACGTTGCGAAGCCCCACTGCTTGGCGAACGCAGCAGCAGCACCTTCACTCCGGGCACACACGGCTTGCAGCACGGGCTCCATACCGAGGTCGAAGAAGTTGGGCGCCTTGCGATAGGCGTTGCTGTGCGCGCGGCCCATGAAGCCGGTGCCGATCAGTCCGATGCGAAGTTGTTTCTTGCTCATGGCGGCGCTCCTACGACCAGCCGTGCGCGTCACGCACGGACAGCATGGCCTCGAGGATGTCGTTCCACGTCTGCGGATCTTCCATCACCTTGTTCGGGAACATGCAGCCATCCCAACAGAGATGCTGCACCGCCTTGGTCGGGTTGCCGTCGGCATCGCGCAGCCAGAAGCCGGCGTAGTGCGCGATGTCGAGTTTGCCATTGGGGTCCTTCGGCAAGCAGTGACGGCCCGTCTTGTCGTGCGAACCAGAGCCGAACACCGTCGCATCGTTCTGCGCGACGTGGAAGTCAAACACCCACGGCCGCAGCGCCGCGGTCATCTCGCGATAGGCCGCATCAAGGCCTTCACGATCGCCCCACTCGTAGTCGGCGGGCAGGATGCGATCCTCCGGCGCGTTGTAGCCGAGCGTGTAGAGCAGCGTGTGAGCCATGTCTGCCTGGAAGCCGACGGTGTCCTTACGATCCGTCAACTCCAACAGTTCGTGCATGCGCTTCCAGCTATGCATGCCGCCCCAACAGATCTCACCTTCGGCAGCGAGCTTCTCACCGTGGTCGGCAGCGATGTCCGCAGCCTTCTGGAACGTATCGGCAATGATCTTCTGGCTGCCGTCCGGGTCCTTGGACCAATCGCCAACGCCGGCCGCCGAATCGATGCGCACGATGCCATAGGGTCGAATCCCGATCTCACGCAAGTCGCGCGCAATGCGGCACGCCTTGGTCACCTGCGTCAAGAACGCCTTGCGCTCCGTCTCATCGCCCATCGCCGAACCACCACCGGTCGGCGGCCACACCGGCGCGACCAGCGAGCCGATGGCGAGGTTCTTCGCACCGACTTGATCGGCGAGGCGCTGCAGGTCTTCCTTGCTCGAATCGATGTCCGTGTGCGGCGCCGACAAGAACAGGTCGATGCCATCAAAACGCTTGCCGCCGACCTCGGCGTTCGCGGTCCACTCGAGCATCTGCTCGAACGGGATGGGCGGGTTGTCAGTGCCTTCCTCTTTGCCAACCAGGCCAGGCCAGGCGGCGTTGTGGAGCTTGGGGAACGTGTTACCGGTGCTCATGCAATGATCCTTGGGAGAGAGTGTGGTCCCAGGATCTTAGGCGCGGACAAGCGGGGCGCGCCCCCGCGTTGTCAGACCTTTTGGCAGTGTTGCACCGTCGATACGGCCACGCTCACAGCGCATGCACGCGCGCTACAACCGCAACATGCTTCTCGCCGCCGGCGAATGGAGCCAGGTGCAGAATCGTCCAGTTGTCCAGTTCGACCGGATGTTGGCCGCGCACCTTGTTCTGTCGCACGGCGAGCTTGTCGATCGGCCCAACGGCAGGGTGCTTGAGGTCAAACACAGCCTCGGCCTTGTCGCGGTTGAAGATGCTCAGGTCCACATCAAGCATGACCGTGCGATCCTGCATCGGGGTGACACTGCCGCGCAACAAGAACCCTTCGGTCGTGACGCCGATATGCGGGCTCGCCGCGCCACTGCTGGCGGCCATCGTCACGCTGTAGTCGTGCACACCAGGACGATGCCGTGTCGCGCTCAACTGCGTGCCACGTCGCGGCGACACCGTCGACAAGCAGAACTGCTGCAGCGACTCGGCCAGCGACGCGATGTCAGCCGGGTTCGACGCCTTGGCGTCCTTGGTGGACACTTCACCGAAGCGAACCTCCAACGTGTATTGACGAGCATCCAGCTTGTCGAATTCCTGCAGCAGCTTGAGGACTCCCTTGTTGGCGTCATCATTCGCATTGACCATCAAGCGGCTGTGCATCAGGTGCATCGTGTGAGGCGCACCGTCCCAACTATCGGGGTCGACCTGACTGGTGATCTGCTCCATCAACCGATCCCCATCGAACACCACCGGCATCGAATCACGCTCGGCCTCAGGGAACAGCCTGGCATCCTCAAACGGGATCCGCGGATTTGGCCCAGGCCGCACACTTTGCACAAGACTGCCGATTGGATAGGCCTCGACGTGACCGATTCGCGTCCCCGCCGCCTGACCATGGCGCCGAACGCGGATGCAGACAACCTGACCATCCGGCGCCTCGCTGCCGACGAGCATCGCTTGGCCAGCACTCAAGCGAGCACTGCTCATACACGTCGTCATCGTCGTCGTTGCCAGATCAAGCTCAATCGCCTCGCCTCCCTTGCCGGTGCCAGCCTTGCGCTTGACAACCTGCGGATCGAGCGTGCGCGAGGTTCCCGTCGCCGTCACGAGCAGCGAACCACTGACGGTTCGCAGCGCCCACACCTCCCAGCTTGAACCATACGCATCCGTCGCCACGACGGGATCCACCATCGACGCGCTGGTCGCCACTCGCATCCGAATGTCCTCGACGCGATTGCGCAGCTCCTTGGGCTCAATCAACACGCGGTTGTTCAACGTCGTCCGACCAGAATGCACAGGGTGTGGACCAGCAGCTGCAATCAGTTTGTCGGCTTCCTGCGCCGTGATCACCGTACGTCGCGAACTGAGCGCACTCGCCGGCAGCTCGTGAACCTCGATCGTGATCGGTTCGAACAGGAGCTGACGGACCTGCTGCAGGGTCTTGGCGACGAACGCATGCTGTTCGGCGCTGCAACGCACGCTCAAGAAACCCGCCTCGTCCGGACGGATTTCGACGCCGTCGCGTTCCCAGTAGTTGGCGCCGGTGCAGTCCTGGAGGAGCGTCGTCAAGTCCGCCAACTCCATGGAGACCAGCGGGTCGTCGCTCGTGTCGGCGGCATCCGGCAGAAACGAAGCTTCGACCGCGGTGGCGGGCAGCGCTTCCGCCTGCGCATGCACGATGTCACGCACATCGAAGACCCGGAACGTCAACTTCCCGGCATCTTGAGCCCGTGCGGATGCCATCGCGGCCATCATGAAAGTCAACGGGAGCAAACAGGACAGACTGAGCTTGCGCATGTTCTCTAGGGGGTTCGTAGCGGGCCCCGTGCACGCAGTTGCCCGGGGCGGTGTGGGGGCAATCCTTCAGGCCGCTAGACCACTTCGATCACCGACTCGTCAGGCGACAATCGATCTTTTCAGAACCTGGCACCGTACTAGCCTCTTCGGATCAGGTTCGTTGGTGTGGCGGCGAGTGGAACTCGCGCGACGTCGGCACGTCTTCGACGGATCCGCCCTGGCGCGGCGCCCCGATGACGCGGCCATAGCCACCATTGCCACCCGTGCTCACTCGCACTGGGTCGCTCGCCTCTTGCGCTGACTCATCGCGCATCAAGCTGGCAACAAACGCCGCGATGCTGGCAAGTACACCGAGCATCGCACCGAGCCCGAGTCGCGCGTCGCCACCGGCTATTACGACGATGACCGTCAGGAAGCCGAGGTGCACCATGCAGTAGGTCGCAAACGCGATCACGAGTCCGCGCGGTGCTTCGAACACATCTGCTGCGCGCATCAATGCGAAGCCTGCCAGCGCAATCGACAGGATCGGGACGAACCAGTTTGGCACGGTCAGGCCGGCGAGTGAGATGTCGCCGTTCCAGCCAGTCGCACAGAACATCGCGAGCATCTCGGCGTCCATCAGTTGCGAGTCCATGCCCGCTGGCAGCTGCGGCCGAAACTGGATCCACGTCATGAACGACGACGCGAACAGAATCGAGCTCGCTACGAGAAGCATCAGGCAGGAAGTGCGCATGCCCCCACATCGGTCACGGCGCTACGGCCACTCATGGCGAACCGACGAGACAGTCGTCACAAGCTTGACGATGCCGGGATACCCCGTACGGCTACTTGCTGACGCTACCCGCTGATCGCCACACGACCTCAGCAACATCCACTACGCCGGCCTCGCGAAACTTCGGCGGTACTTCGTCGATCGCATTGCGCGAATCGACGCGCTGCAGGTCCGTCCAGAAGCCTTGCACTTCGTCCGCTGGCACGGAGAACGGTGGCCCGTCGACCAAGGATTGCTCGTACTCGAGCGTGATGACCAACCGGCTGGGATTCGGCACCAGCAGCTTGTTGGTGTGCGCTACATACTTCGCACGCGACGCACCATCCACGGCGACGAGTGCGCCACGGTCGTAGATCGCGTCACACTGCAAGCCTTCTACGTCGTAGTAGTCGCCGCAGTAGATCGTGATCGGCAAGTCCTTGGCGCGATGGATGTCGACGGCACCCGGCTCGACGGTGCGGTCGAGTTGCTGCTCAACGAAGAACTCATCCACAGCGCGCCCGGCCAGCTCGATGCCGATCACCTCGTGACCCTGCTGCGCCAGCCACATCATGTCGACGGACTTGCCGCACAACGGCACCAGAACAGAACCGCCGCTGCCCTGCCAGTGTTGCTGCAGCCCAGCGCTACCGGCCACCTCGTGCCAGGCCGTGCGGCCTTCCTGCCAACGTTGGATCCAATCGTCGTTCGTCACCATGCAACGACTTCCATAGTGGACGCGCGCGCTGCGACCAAGCGTCTACTTGTTGACGTTCTCTGTTCCTTTGGGCCTCCCACGACCGCCGCAAATGCGTCACACTGACGGCATGCTTCGGAGAACGAGTCCCGCCGTCATTCTTGCGCTTTGTCTGAGCACCGCACTGGTCAGCCAAGACACGCCCAAGCTGTACGATCTCACGACGACCGCGAAGAAGGGCACAACCGCCTGGTTTCGCTGGTCCCGCACCGCAACACAGGAGCACGCCGACGACGGCACGGCCTTGATGCACATCGAGCGCACGTACCGCGTCACGATCAAGCAAGTAACCAAGAGCAACGGGCGCATCATCGAACTGCAGATTGCCCGCGCGAAGGGAAGCCTGGAGCTCTCGAACCAACCGAAGATCACGTTTGATACTGCCCTCAAGGACAAGGGCAACTCCGACTCTGCGAATGCGAGCATGATCGAGATGTTCACTGCCGGTGTCGGCAAGCCGTTCGTCGCACGTGTCGACAAGACTGGCAAGCTCGCCGGCTCGGTCACCGGGGTCGCACACGAGATGAGCGGCGATGCAGCTCTCAGTCAGTACGATCTGTTGCAACTCGTGGAATCTGCATTCGGCAAGCTGCCGGGCGACCCAGTCCCCGTCGACGGCACTTGGCAGGCCGGCTTCGACACCAATGGAGTCAAGCTGCAGGAGACCGCCACATTGAAGAAGGTCGATCCTGCGACGTTCACGACTTCGCTCACCGGCACGGTCGTCAAGGGCGACGCGCCGACGGGTCCCGAACTACAGAAGCATCAAATCGAGTTCTACGAATCGATGAAGGTGTCGAACGGCACGTCGACCGGCAAGCAACGCATCAGCCGACGCGATGGCCTGGTCGAAGTCGCGACGCACCGACAGACGTGCACCGTGGAGCTCACCATTGCCGACCAAACGGCCAAGTCCAAGAACCTCCTCGTCACGCGGCTGCGCCGCATCGCCGCACCCGGATCGAGTCCCCTTGACGAAGCTCGCGTCGCCAAAGCGATGGCGGACACCAAGATCCTCGCGGACCAGGTAAGGACGTTCTACATCAGGAACGGCAAGCTGCCGGGCACGCTAGCTGTGCTAGCGAAGAAGGACGCCCGCGGTCGTTCGTACCTCGCGGAGCTACCCAACGATGCATGGGGCAACGCCTACAAGCTCGTGCTCGGCGACACGCCACGCAAGTTCCTGGTGCGCAGCGCCGGACCTGACGGCAAGCACGGCACGGAAGACGACATCTCCAGCAGTGACTCCCGCTAGCCACGCACAGAATCCGGCGCGACCGTTCGTCAGCAACCCGTCGCGCGCGACGTCGTGATTCCGCCGATGGCATGGGCGTTTTTGGCGCGTTGCCTAGACGTTCCAGGGGACTAGAGCACGAGCGCCATCAGGAGTAGTCACGGCACAGCGATTGCTCCTCAGGCGTGCCCGTCCCGTGCCGCGAGCACCATGCCCCCGATGCTCCGGAGCCCCACGTTCTCCTCACACCGAGAACGACCATGAAGGAGTCCGATGTTACGCACGTTCGTTCCGTCGTTTGTGTTGGCTACTGCTGCGTTTGCGCAGACCAACTACCCGCCGCCGCCCGCTCCCGCCAACAACCCGCCGACAGCTGAGAAGGAGCTGTTGGGCATGGCACTGTTCTTCGAAGAGCAGCTCTCCACAACCAACACGGTCGCATGCGCGACGTGTCACGATCTCAGTGCCGGCGGGACCGACCCGCGCGCACACAACAATTCCAACCCAGGTTTCGACAAGACGTTTGGCACCGCGGATGACCAGAAGGGTTCGCCCGGCATCGCGTTGTTGAGCCCAACCGGCCCCATTGCCCACACGGTGCACGGCTTCTCCGAACAGGTGACGCATCGCCGTTCGATGACCGTCATCAACAGCGGTTACCACCCCAACCTCGGTTACACCGGTGCCTCGCTCAACCTTGAGCAGCTCGTCGGCGTCCCGATCCTCAATCCCGTCGAGATGGGCCACGGCGGCCGCACGTGGCAGAACGTCACGACGCAACTTGCCGCGGCAACGCCAATGGCGCTCGCCAGCAACTTGCCGACGCGCCTCGCGAACTTCGTCGCCGGCCAGAGTTACCCGGACCTGTTCCAGACGGCGTTCGGCTCGAGCACGATCACGGAGACGGCCATCCGCAGAGCGTTGGCAACCTACCTTCGCACGCTCAACTCGGACCAGACCAAGTGGGATCAACACCAAGCCGGGCTGGCAACGCTGACTCCGGAAGAGCAGCTCGGCCACACGCTATTCACGACTCCCGCCAACGGCGCAGTCTCGTGTAGCACCTGCCACAGCGACTTCGATTCGTCCGTGCAAACGCAGGGACCGATCGTCGGGCAGATGACGCAGGTCCCGAGCGGCTACTACGGCTCGCCCATTCCAACGCGACTGGTGTTCCACAACATCGGCCTGCGCCCATCCATCGAAGACCCGGGCCGCCACAACATCACGAGCGCACCTGTCGACCTGGGCTCGTTCCGCATCGCAAGCCTGCGCAACGTCGAACTGGCAACGCCCTTGTTCCACAACGGCAGCGCCGCAACGCTCGCGGAAGCGATCGACTTCTACGACCGCGGTGGTGACTTCCACACGCACCAGGCACCGAGCCTGACGCCGCGCAACTACACGCCGGCGGAGAAGGCGGCGCTCGTCGCGATTCTCAAGACGTTGACGGACCCGCGCGTCGCAGCCGGCGCGCAACCGTTCGACAAGCCGACGCTTGGTTCCGAAACGGGTTTGCTGACGACGTCGATCGGCACGGGCTCGACCACGGCCAAGGGCCAGATGATCGCAACGGCACCGTTCGCCCCGCTGGTTGGCGAACAGTCGTTCAAGGTCACGTTGACCGGCGTCACGCCGGGCACGCCAACCTACCTGATGTGGGACACCGCACTCAGCTATGGCAACCTCCCCTACAACCTCGAACTGGCGATCTCGCCGGCGTTCAAGATCTTCACCGTCGGACCGGCGGTGTATCACTGGACGATGCCGGACAACGGCGTGCAGGTTGCGGACGTGCCGATCCCGAACAACGCGGCACTCAGTGGCCAGACGTTGTATGCGCAGTGGCTCGCGCTCGAGCACTCGACGCAATGGATCGCGTCGACATCCAACGCGCTGCGCATCCCGCTGCACTAGTGGCACGGACGGACGTGATCGTCACGGCACGATCACGTCTCTGCGCTAGGATGGTTGCACCCCAGCAACCATCCGCCCCATGCCGACCCCCGCAATCCGCTGTGCCTTGTGCATCTCGCTGCTCATCTCGATCGCCGCGGGGCAAACTGACAAGCCACGCCTACGTGTCGGACACGCTCAGTCGCAACCAGAAGCCGCGGCGGAACTCGAGACGTTCGCAGCTACCTACGAAGACCGCGCCGGCTGGGAACGACGACGAGCCACCATCCTCGCTGGCTTGCTACGCGGAGCGGGCCTGACCGAGCTTCCCGAACGCACGCCGCTCAAGCCGCGGTTGTTCGACAGGCGTGAACACGACGGCTACGTCGTCGAAGAAGTCGCGTTCGAAAGTGCGCCCGGCTTCTTCGTGACGGGCACGCTGTATCGACCGACCAAGCACCACAAGTTACTCGCTGCCATCCTCAGTCCACACGGCCACAACGGCCGCTTCGCACCAGGTCGGCAAGCACGCTGCGCGGTGCTCGCGCGCATGGGCGCCGCGGTGCTCGCCTACGACATGGTTGGTTATGGCGACTGGAAGGAAGCCGGCTGGGACCATCGCAAGACGCCTGAAGTGTTGCGACTGCAAACGTGGAACAGCACGCGCGCCCTCGACTTCGTTATGTCGCTACCCGTTGTCGACAGCAAACGTGTTGGCATGACCGGCTGTTCGGGAGGCGGCACGCAAACGTTCGTGCTGACAGCTATCGACCAACGCATCAAAGTCGCCGTGCCGGTGTGCCAGATCTCCGCGCACTTCTTCGGCGGCTGCGTCTGCGAGAGCGGCATGCCGATCCACTGGAGCGCGCAGCACAAGACCAACAACGTCGAGATCGCCGCGATGGCTGCGCCGCGGCCGATGTTGATGGTGTCCAACGGTGGCGATTGGACGGTCAACACGCCCAACGTCGAGTACCCCTACGTGCAGCGCGTCTACGAGCTGTATGGCGTCAAGGACCGCGTCGCCAACGCGCACTTCGCCAAGGAGAAGCACGACTACGGCATCAGCAAACGGTTGGCGGCGTACCCGTTCCTTGCGAAGCACCTCGGTCTGGATGCCAGTCGTGTGCAAGACGACGACGGCAAGTTCGACGAGTCGTTCTTCGTGGCGGAGTCCTACGAGAAGTTGCTGGTGTTCGGCAAAGGCAACCCGCGCCCCAAGGATGCGGTTGCGCCGAACACGCCGTTGCCGCACTAGGCCGGTTGACCACCGTTGCCCAGGGCAACTAGAGTGAGCTCGCGGTCGCCACCGCAGGGAAGACAAGACATGAAAAGCATCCGACTGATCGCGTTGCTCCTGGCAGCCGCAACCGCACCCGCACAGGGCCCAGGTTCTGAATGGGTGTTCCTCGATGGACCACCGCACACGCTCGGTGTCGGCGTTGTCCGACAAAGCAACGGCCGCCACTTCGTCGCGGGCCCACGCGGCTCCGTGTTCGAAACCGACGGCGGCCGCTGGCTGCAGCGACCGACCACCGACGGCCCATCAGAACGCATCCTGCCGTCGTACTGCTACGACTCGACGCGCGACCTCGTCTACTTCTTCGGAGGTCGACACGAACTGCAGTACAAAGATGACCTGTGGACGTGGGACGGCACCAAGTGGACCGACGTCACGCCCGCGACGGGGCCCGCGCCGCGCTGGGGCGGGTTGATGGCATACGACATCATTCGCGATCGCATCGTGATGTACGGCGGCAGCCAATCCGCCGGCTTCGATGACACATGGGAGTTTGACGGCAGCAACTGGCACGCAACGTCGCCGACCGTGCTACCACCGACGCGTGGCACCGCGATGAGCTACGACGTCGTGCGCCAGCAGTGTGTGCTGCTCACCCACCCCGGAATCTTCGGCGCGCCGGGCACCACATACACGTGGGACGGTAGCAACTGGACCCTCGTTGATTCCAATGGCCCCGCAACCGGTCAAGCCAGCGCGATGGCCTATGACCTGGCCCGCGACGTGACCGTGCTGGTGGGTGGCAACCCCGTCAGTGATCAGCTCTGGGAGTGGAACGGTTCCAGTTGGACCCAGATCACAACGCTCGGGCCAGCGGCGCGCAGCAGACCGTCGTTGTCGTACGACCCGCACCTGGGTGGCGTGCGCATGTTCGGCGGCCAACCGATCACGGTCAGCACTTCCACGTTCCACGGCTCGCCGCACGCGGACGCATGGCTTTGGAACGGTGCGACGATGCAGCTCGTGCACGGCAATCTGCGACCGCCAAACCGACACAGCAGCACGTTTGTCGCGGACCCGTTCCAAGATCAACTCCTGGTCTTCGGCGGCCGCTATGGACTGACGGCCTACGGCGACACGTGGACCTTCGATGGCGATCATTGGTCAGAACACGCGCCGACGATCTCGCCCGAGCCACGCCGCGATGCCGCCGCAGCAGCGGACCCGAACTCCGGAACGGTTCTACTATTCGGCGGCAGCTCCGCCACGGGCGGAGGCCTCAACGACCTGTGGAGCTGGGACGGCAGCAGCTGGACCGAGATCACACAGACCGGCCTATGGCCAAACGCTCGCACAGACACAAGCATGGCTTTCGATCCGGTCACGGGCGGCGTCATGATGTTCGGCGGCTCAGGTGGCGGTTACTTGAACGACCTCTGGCTTTGGGATGGCGCAACGTGGACGCAGCTCCCGAGCAGCGGTCCACCGCCACGCGAAGGGGCCGCGTTCGCGCACGACCCAGTCTCTGGCGGCATGCTGATGTATGGCGGGCGCGACGGCCCGACCGCCGCCCACCAGAAGACCGACCTCTGGCGCTACACCAACGGCACGTGGCAACAGATCATCACGCCAACCCAGCTGCCAGCGCTCTACTACCCAGAGCTGCTCTACGAACCAACGCTCAACACGATCGTGCTCGTTGGCACGCACCCGGCAGCCGGCACCGAGCAGTGGGCCTTCGACGGCAGCAACTGGTCTTTGGTTCACTCCGACCAGACGCAGGAATCCCGCGGCCAGATCGCAATGCGTGACGGCGACTCGCGCACGTACGCCTACGACGGCGCGACGCTCAAGGTGTTTACCGAGTCGACGGCTATCGTCGAGGACCTCGGCGGCAAGTGCGGCACCAACCCGCCGCACGTCGAACTCCGCACTCGCCCACGCCTCGGCAGCACCGAGTTTGGGTTCGACATGCAGGCATCGGTCGGCGACCTCGCGTTCTTCTGCATCTCCGAAGCAACGGGAGCCCTGCCACTCAACAACTGCACGGTGCTGTTGGCCGGCTCGATCACACCGATGTTCGCGCTAACGGACGCGGCGGGACGCGCAACGCAACCGATCCCGATCCCATCGGTGATGGCATTGCGCGGCCAGGACTTCTTCGTGCACGGCTCGTCTTGGGATGTGACCAAGCCGTTGTCCGAGTTGCGCCTGGCGAACGCCTGGCGGTTCTTGCTGGGCGACTGAGTCGCCCACGCCGCCTACTGCTGCGCGGCGGCGTACGCGGCGTGAATCTCACCAATCGTCACGCCATCGGCAGACCCGCGCAACTTGCGACCGTCCTTGAGCGTGGCGACGAAGGTCATCTGCATCCGGTTCCGCTTCCGCGGCCCAAAGAAGCGCGCGAGGGAAGCAGCGGCGATGCCAAGCGGGTTCAACTCGCTGCCCATACCCCAGCCGCCAATCTTCTTCGGCGTAGGCGTCTCGACTTCGAGCGATTGCAGGGAAGCCACAGCCACCTCTTTGCCCAGCAAGATGAAGCAGCCATCTGCGTAGGTGCCACGCTTGGTGTCGAAGTCGCCACCGAGAACTTTGAACCTGGGCATCGCTGACGAGTATGTCGGCAGCCTATGACTAGCGGCAAGCACGGCTGCCCAGAAGCCTGGCAACACGAGCCGCTATCAGGAAGCGTGGCTGAGACAGGGCTCGACCTTCAGCTGACAGAACGCCACGCCACGGGGTTGCTTGTCCAAGCTCGATTCATCCAGATCGTTCCAGCTCTTCGTGCGAGCTACGCGGAACGTCAACAGGGTCTCGTGCGGATCGCGGCGCAAGACGTCAGCTGGCAAGCGGGCAGTCGCGAGGACCTGACGGCCGGTGATCGACTTGAGTGCCATCGGCACAGGCGCACCGTTGACCGTCAACGTCATGCTCTCCAACACTTCGACGTCGACAGCGTTGCCGAGGTGCACCTGCAGCGACAGATCGCGATCGGTTCGCAACGGCAACCGCAACCACGATTCGTTGCCCGGACCACTCCACAGCATCGGCACACCTTCTTGGCGCGCGACCGGATCCGCGGCAAGCCAACCGCCACCACAGAACGGCTCATCGAAGCGGAACAGCAGATTGTCGGCACGAGGTGTCAGCGCGGTGCGTTCGCGATAGCGGTGGCGCAGAAGATCCGTGTGCATCTCGCTCAGGTCACGCTCGAACCGCTGAACGGCGTGTTCGTAGACTGCGTTCGTCGGCGCGACCACATCACGAATGATCTCAAGAGTGTCTTCGGGGATCGGCGCCCGCTGGGTCGCAGGTCTGACGTTCCGCGCGACCACGCCCTCAGACGGCCACCAACCTAGCTTGTAGGCGAGCAACGCCATGGAGTCGTCGAATCGTTCGGCAAGGCCGACGAACTCGCACTCATCGATCGTCTGCTTCGCCGACTCGATCCACACTTCCGTCGCAACACCTGGCTCGTGCCTGGTGAGGTAGTCGCGGAACGCGTTGGCCATGCGTTGACGAGCGTCGGGCAATCGCACGAACTCACACAGCGTCGCCGGCAGGTTCGCCTTCGCCTCGCGATCACGCAAGCTGTGATGCAGTGCAGAGATCTCGCGCTGCAACGGATCCCGCATCATCGTGATCATCCATGGCTCGCGATCCAACAGCTCGTGCAAGCGCCGGCCGAAGTGGCCGCGATAGAGCTGATACCCCTGCCACCGTTCGCGCGGCTCAGTTGCGAGGTAGTTGCTCGTGGTCCAGGGGCAGATGTCCCGCGCCGCGAAGTAGCGATCCAACACGGCATAGAACGACGTGCCCGCGGTCTTCGGCACGTGCGCGAAGTACAGCGGACGTTCGCCGGAACGAACCCGTTCATAGATGCTCGCCTCACCCATCTAGCCCATGACATCGGAGATTGCGGGCCATCGACTTGAGAGCTGGCCGCCGATCACCGCACAAGCCACATCGAGCGATGGATATAGCCGAAGAGCAGAACCGCGCGGCCCCCTGTAGCGCCGACGCTCGGCCAGCCGGGCTCAAACATCGCTAGGCGAAACTGGCCGCGACGGCTCCGACAGATCCGGATAGAGCTCTTCGGCACACGGCGGGCAGATCCCGTGTGAGCACAAGGCCTCCGAGTGCTCACTGATGTAGGCCTCGATCCGCTGCCAATACCCGGCATCGTCGCGCACCGACTTGCAGCGCCGCGGAACGGGCAGCGATGCCACCCGCTCCGCACGCGCCACCGACCTACAGCCGGATCGTCACCACACCACCGTCGGAGACGACGAAGCCGAGGCTGTTGGCCGGCAAGTCGCCCACGATCCACTGGTGGAACACTTCCAAGCCAACCAGTGATGCCTGGTTTGGCACCGCGATCGGCAAGCTGCCCGTGCCCGCAACCGAAGTGGTCGTCATCGACACGACGTCGGCGGAGACCAACAGATCACAGCCAGGCGCACCCGGAATCGCGAGCGGCAACGGCAGACCTTGATAGGTCTGGTTCGTGAGACCCGAAGCCAGCAACGCAAACGTTGCCGCGGGCGCATCCGTGACTCGCGGCAAGTAGGTCTGGCCGAGTGTCGGCGTGCCCGTGATGCCGATCGACGGCGTCAAGAACGCCGACGACGCCTGGCAGCTGACCGTCCACGCCGGCTGATCGATCAGACCCGACTGCGTCCAGTTCGGCGTGCCGTTGGCGGGATCGCGCCAGTAACCAACACCCGGTGAACCGGACGTCAGGTTGCTCAGGTAGACGTTCTGGCTCGACGAATCGAACCCGAGGTAATAGGTGCCGGTAACCGGCACCGGCTGACTGAACGTCGCCGTGTAGAAGCCAGGCGTGCCACCGACCGTGATCGTCGTGGTCGCAACCGGACTCGACTGCGGGCCACCGTTGTCGAGGTAGATGTGCGCCGGAACCGTGACGTTGCCGCCCGTGGTCGTCGCCGAGAAGATCGTGAAGCCCGTGACTTCGTAGCTGCTGCTGTTGGTCACCTGGTAGCAGTACTCGTTGTCACGCGTCGTGTTCGACAGCGAACCGCCGCCTGCGTTCAACTGCGGGCAGTTGGGCGTCGGCGTCGCGACCGAGCTCACACAACCTTGGCCGAACGGCACGAGGTCCGGCACTTCCGGGTACGGGATACCCTTCTGCACCGATGCGGACTCGAGCGCGCTGTAGTGCGGCGTGCCGTTGAGCAAGTTGCCGTCGTCGTCATCAGCGATGAAGACTTCGAGCACCGCCGATTGGCGCGTTGTCGCATCGGCGACAATCGAGCCAAGGACGACGTCGTCCGAGATCTGGATCGCGGCCGCGCTGCCAACCTGAGCACGCAGTGCTTCGCGGAAGCGCCAAGCCCAACCCATCCACACTTCACCAGCACCGTGCGGCGACACGCCGGACGAGTAGGGCCAGATGCGGTTGTTGTTGCCGTTGCGGATGCCGACGCCCGCGTTCTGGAAGCCAGAACCGAGGATCGGGCTGTCGACCTGATACATGCCGATGATGTCGCCCCAGCCTTCGCTGAGACCTTCGGCAGTCGAGTTGGCGATGCCGCCGTAGCGGTTGTCGAGGCCATGACCCCACTCGTGCGCGACCACCGTCGAGAACGCCGTGTTGCTGCAACCGCCACCGGCCGAGTAGTAGGTCGTGCGGTTGGCGCCACTGCTGTAGGTGGCGTTGCAGGTGTTGCTGTTGTTGACGGCGATGTTGACGCCGCTGGCGATGTTCAACTGCGACGTGTTGCCGAGGATCGAACGTGCCCACTCGTTGCTGCGATCGGTCCAGTAGCTGGCGGTTGTGTGGGCCGCTTGCGCGGACGACGCACCGGCCGAAAGCAACTGAATCGTGGCGTTGACGCCAGGCTGCACCGTGACGCTGCCGGTCGGCGCACTGCCGCCAGTGATCAGCGTATGGTGACGGCCGTTGAGACCGTTGATCGAGATCGTCACTGGCGAGTTGATGTCGATGACGAACTCACCCAGCGCATCCGTAACCTCCGTGCCGACACCCGGAACGGAAACCTCGAGTCCTTCGAACGGAATGTTCTGCAGCGGACTTTGCGCGTCCGGCAACGTGCGCGTCCACGCCATCACCGTCACCGTCGTCGGCACCGGAGCAGCGCTCGGCGCGACCACACTCGGCGCTTCGATCAGCGTGACGCTCGGGCCGTCAGCTTCCTTCTCCGTCGGCTTGAACTCGCAACCACCGAGACCGCAGTCGTGCTTGTCATTGTGGAAGTGCAACACGCGCCCATTCTGGGCGTCGATGTAGTAGCGACCGTACTTGCCGGTGTCGCCAGCGCCGACTTCGTGCACGGCGACTTCCCACGCAAGGTAGAACGGCGCGAGCTTCGGGCTCGCGATGTCGCCCCAGATCACCAGGCGCGGCGCGGCGGCGTTGCCGAGCGGTTCGCCACCGAGGTCAGCCCAAGCAGTCGCCTGCGCAATTTGCGCACCGAGTGCCGGCGTGGTGTTGAAGTTCGCCGGGATCGGCCAGGCGCGACTACCGAGCATCGCAACGACGCCGGCCATGTTGATGCGAACGTCGACGCGCCCTTCGATGACCGGGAGGTTATTGAAGAACTGATCAAACGTGAACGACCACGTGCGCCCCATGCGCGCTCCGATCACTTCGCGGAACGTCGAGGTGCCGAGACCGAGCAACTGCGCCTGATTCACCAACAGTTGGCTGGCGTGGCGCCGACCTTCCTGCAGGGTGTTCTCGCGCCAATCACGGATCTTGAGGCCAGTGCCGTAGATCGTGCCGGGCGTGCCGGTAGCGGGATGCCATTGCACAACCCAGTTGCCTCCCTGCGTTTGTTCGAACTGCTCGAACAACGACACCGAGGTAAGCGGCTTGGTGGGAGATTGCTCTTGGGCGAGCAACGTAGATGCGACGAGGCAAACGCTCGTCAGCGCGATTTTTCGCATAGAACCAGTGACCTGTGGGGCAGGCGCTGGGACCGTGTTGCACGGTCGGTAGACGAACCGCCGTAGCAGTTCGGAGAGGTGGGCAAGAGGGAGAAGTATCCCCCGGAATGTGGCTACGGTCAACGCACCGCGGTCGATGCGTGTCGATGGCACGCTGCGACGCCCCTTGAGATCGGCCCTAGAGAGCACGATGCGTTGCCCCGCAAGGTGGCGCAGGCGCCGATGCCCTAGACGAGCACTTGCCGAATCGGCCGTGCCGTTTCCACTCCGGTAAGCCGCACGTCCAAACCCTGGAAGGGCTGGCTCAACCGTTCGTGATCAATACCCAACAGGTGCAGGATCGTCGCGTGCAAGTCGCGCACGTGCACCACGTCTTCGACGGCGTGGTAACCCAACTCATCAGTGGCGCCGTGGCTGACGCCGCCTTTCACACCACCTCCCGCCATGAAGTAGGAGAAGCCGCGAATGTGATGGTCGCGGCCGTTGCCTTGCCCCATCGGTGTGCGCCCGAACTCGCCACCCCACAGCACCAAGGTGTCATCGAGCATGCCACGTCGTTTGAGATCGGTGATCAACGCGGCCGTCGCACGATCAACTTCCTTCGCCGTGATATCGATGGCTCGCTTGACGCCACCGTGATGATCCCACGCGCGGTGATAGACCTGCACGAACCGCACCCCGCGCTCGGCGAGGCGACGGGCGAGCAGACAGTTGGACGCAAACGATCCGTCTTGGCCTTGCACGCCGTAGAGGTCGCGCACTTCTTGCGGTTCGTTGGCTAGATCCGCGAGCTCTGGCACCGACGCCTGCATGCGGAACGCCATCTCGAACTGCGCGATCCGCGTCGCAATCTCCGGATCCGCAGCCTTCTTGCCGTGCAACCGATTGAGCGCGGAGATCGCATCCACCGCATCACGCTGCTGCGCGCGGCTGATACCCTTCGGGTTCTTCACGTAGAGAACGGGATCACCCTTGCCGCGGAACTCGACCCCTTGAAAGCGCGACGGCAAGAAGCCGGCGCTCCACTGCCGTGCCGCGATCGGCTGCGCCTGGCCACCCTTGCCGACGGATGTGAGCACCACGAACCCCGGCAGGTCGTCACACTCACTACCCAACCCATACGTGACCCACGACCCCATCGACGGCCGACCGGGAACCGTGTGCCCCGTGTTGAACAACGTGTGCGCCGGATCGTGGTTGATCTGATCGGTCTTCATCGAACGGATGATCGCCAACTCGTCGGCAACCGATCCGATGTGAGGGAACTTCGTGCAGATCTGCTGACCACTCTCACCAAATCGCGCAAACGGATACTGCGGTCCAAGGCACGTGAGTCGCCGCCCCTGCAGCTGCGCAATCGGTTGCCCACGCGTGAACGACTCGGGCATCGGCTGACCGTCAAGTTCTTGCAGCTTGGGTTTGTAGTCGAACGTCTCGAGGTGCGACGGCCCACCCGCCATGTAGAGGTGGATGACGCGCTTGACCCGGGGCGGGTGGTGGCGTGGTGAGACCACGCCCTCGTAGCGCGTATTGCCGTTCGCTCGCCCCAACAGCTGTTGCGCCGCGATCGCACCGATCCCGGCGACACCGCCACCGACAAAAGCCCGCCTCGTGATTGGGTCGAATGCATCCATGTCAGTTCCGGGTCAGGGTCTCGTGCAAACTCAGAACCACACGACACACACCCGTCCATGCGGCAAGGGTCCGCGGGTCGATGTCCTTGGGAGTCGGGTGTTCACCCATGGCGATCAACGCCTGGGCGGCGGCAACGTCGTCGGTGTATTGCTGCGTCAGCTTGCGCAAGTGCCCGTTGAGCACCTCGCGTTCTTGTGGCGTCGGGGTGCGTTGCAGCACTTCGCCAAACAGCCACCGCAAGCCGTCACCAGCACCTTCGCGCAACACCCGCGTGGCGAGCACGCGCGCTGCCTCCACCATGATCGGGTCATTGAGCAACACGAGCGCCTGCAGCGGTGTGTTGGAACGGGCGCGTTCGACGGTGCACTCTTCGCGCGATGGCGCATCGAACGCCGCCATCGCCGGATGCAGATACTGACGCTGCCAGTGCGTGTAGACACTGCGGCGCCACAACATGCCGCCCTTGTCCTGTTGGTAGCGACGCTTCGGGAAGTTGAGGTGCTGATAGAAACCAGCCGGCTGATATGGCTTGGCACTACGACCGAACAGATCGCGCACTAGCAGGCCGCTGACGGCCAACGCCGAATCGCGCACGACTTCCGCATCGTGACGGTAGCGCGCCTGACGCGAGAACCGCGCGTTGTACGGGTCGACGTTCTGCCGCGCTGCATCGCACGCCGACGACTGTCGGTAGGTCGCACTCGTAACCATGTCGCGCACCAACGCGCGCACGTCCCAGCCAGACTTGACGAACCGGCCCGCCAACCAATCGAGCAACTCGGGATGCGTTGCCGCGACTCCTTGTGAGCCGAAGTCATCGAGCGAACGCGCGATGCCGCGACCGAAGAAGCGCATCCAGAGGCGATTGGCAAACACTGGCGCTACGCGCGGATTGTCTTCGTGCACCAACCACCTGGCGAGGTCGAGCCGCGTGGCGCGCCGGCCGAGCTTGGGCAGTGCACCAAACGCACTGGGCACCGCTGGCTCGACCACATCGCCGCCATCATCCATCCAATCGCCGCGCCGCAGCACGCGCGTCATCGTCGGCTTGGTCGCGATCGTCGCCATGCACACAGGGAACGCGGCAACCATCTTCCCGCGGCGTTTCTGCTGCGCTGCCTTCTCGGCGCGAGCTTCGCCGAGCAGCGGCGTGATCTGGCGGTGGTATGCAGCAACCCGCGCCCGCCCAGCCGCCGTGCGCTCCGCCAACGGCACCTGCAACTGCTGCAACACGTCCTTCGGCAGCTGCGCGAACTCGCTACGGAAGAAGAAGCCAAACCCACCGGTGCCGTTGGTGATCTTGACCAGCAGTTCGCGCCGGCCTTCGGCAAGGTCGACGTCGAGCCGTTCTTGATCGGGGGCGACACCACGCGAAACCTGCTTGTCGAGCAACAGTTCGCCATCCAACCAGACACGAATCGAGTCATCGCTGCCAAACCGCAACGTGACGCGCTGGGCCCGCGCCACATCGATCGTGCGATGCAGGTAGTAGGCGGAGTTGGCGCCAACCAGGTTGTGCACTTTGGCATCAGCCCACTCGGGATGCTCCGTCCAACGCGGCTTGCCGTCGACCTGCTCAGCAACATCGACACCGCGCTCCGGCCCGAACTCGGTCTTGTGTACCTTGGCGAAGCCACCACCGGTGAACGGTCCGGCCGCATGCCAGTTGCCGAACGTCGGCGGCGCCGGTGGCGCGGCGCGCATCTTGTGCTCCCACTTCGCCTGCGCTTGCCGCAACGCCGCCGTATCGGTCGCAAGCACCGCATCGACCGCAGCAATCTCTTGATCAAGCGCTGCAAGCTCCGCTTCCTGTTCCTTGCTCGGCACCTTGAGGTATGGACCGAAGGTGCGGCCGTCGGGCGCGCTTTGCGAATAGACCCCAACTTGCTGGATGTCCGCGAAGAACGCGCCGAGGCGATAGAAGTCCTTGGTCGGAATCGGGTCGAACTTGTGATCGTGGCACTCAGCACAACCAACCGTCGCCGCCAACCACACGGTCGATACGTTGCGCACCCGATCGGCCATGTAGCGCGCGAGAAACTCCTTGGGCTGCGAACCACCTTCACGCGTGATCAGGTTGAGCCGATTGTAGGCCGCGGCGATCTTCTGCGAACGGGTCGCCTCGGGTAGCAAGTCGCCAGCCAATTGCTCGATCGTGAACTGATCGAACGGCATGTTGTCGGCGAACGCGCGGATGACCCAATCGCGATAGGGATAGATGTCCCACGGATTGTCGGCATGCACGCCGGTGGTATCCGCAAAGCGCACGAGGTCGAGCCAGTACATCGCCATGCGCTCGGCGAAGTGCGGCGACGCCAGCAACTCATCGACGAGTTGTTCATAGGCCTGGTCAGAAGGGTCGTCGACGAAGCGCTGCACCGACTCGCGCGATGGCGGCAACCCCGTCAAGTCGAACGCGAGCCGTCGCACCAACGTGCGCGCGTCGGCTGCTGGCGACGGTTGCTCGCCTGCTGCTTCGATTCCGCGCAAGACGAACCGATCAATCGGACCGCGCGGCCACTCGGTTGGTGCGGGAAGGCCAGTTTGCGCGGGAAGGCCAGTTTGCGCGGGAAGGCCAGCAGCCGTGACAACTACTAGCAGGGCTGCAATGGGCGCGCGTGAGAGCATGGGGTTGCGAGTCTAGCCGCCAATCACCTGTCCGTCAGCACGCCCAACACCTCATGGTATTGCCAGAGCCTACTTGGACGCCTTCGGCAGGCTCTCGGCCCAGTCGGTCATCAACTTGGTCGCGACCGCCTGCAACTCACTGGCATAGATCGTCAACAGCTCCGCAGCCGCCGCCGGGTCCTTCGCATGGACAGCCATGGCCTTCGCCTCAAACCGCGCCTGCCCGGCAAACCACTTCGCCTCGATGTCATCGCGCGACTTGTCCATTGCCGCGTAGTTGTCGCCGTAGTCGCGATCGAGGCGACGCTGGTAGTCGTTGACGGCAGCGAACCGAGCCGGCGAACCTTCTGCGATGAAGTTGCGGTCCATGTGCAGCCGCTCGCCATCTTGCCAGCTGCCCACCGAGTAACCCTTCGGCACGGCCGTCATGCCGGCATACCACGGCACGTAGATGCTTGCGTCGGGACGACCCATCGCAATCCACATCACCGCGCCAATCGCGGCGGGCTTGTCGCCACGCAATTGGAACACCGTCGAGAACGACGTGCCGCCAGCGCAGATCGTCGAACCGTTCTTGTTGGGCGTGCCCAGCTCGTAGCCAAGCGACTTGTCGTAATCCGTGCCTTCGTAGTGATCGCGCAACACTTCCATGAGGTCCTGCACGCTGATCTTGCGCTTCGGCTTGACGAACGTCGGCTGCAGCCACTTCTCGTCGACCTTCTTGGTGCCGATCAAGTTGTTGGCGCGCCACGCCCGTCGCACATTGCTGCGGTGCTTGCGAGCACCTTCGCCACCGTAGACGGTCGCGAAGTCGAAGGCGCCATCGCGGTCCGGGTCATACCAACCGCGCTTCACCGCGTATTCGATCAGCCCCGGACTCAGGATGAAGTTCTCCTTGTCGTCCGGATCCACGCGGTGGATGGAGTAGTGGTTGGCGACAACCGCGACCTTGTCGTCCGGCACGCGCGCGGCCGCCCAATGCTTGCCGCGGACCATGTCGAGGATCCAAGCTTCCTTGCTGTCGGCAATCGTCATGCAGCGACCACTGTCGCCGTAGCCGAACTTGCCCAGCAGCTCGATTGCGATCTCGACGCCATGACGAGCCGACGTGGCACGCACACCAACGATGCGCCGCAGCAACAGGGTGATGCCACCATCGGTCAGGTCCGGCTTGTCTTCGCGCGACTTGCACGCATTGGTGACGACCGCGACGCCGTGTTCGTTGAAGAACGTGTCCGAGTACTTGAGCCCCGGCATCTGGCACCAGATGTAGCCGGGGGTTTCGCTCGCGTAGGGAACGGTGCCGCCCAACAACAGCGTGCGCTCCTTGCCCGCCGCATGCTTCTCTGCTGGAACCTTCCAGTGGTGCACGGCGGAGTCGATGCCGCTGTCTTCGTTGTGGGCAACGATCACGCTGCCGTCGACCGTGCAGTCCTTGCCGGCCACCACGGCGAAGCAGTTCATCCATTCTTCGCTCTGGGCGGTGGCAACCTGTTGGGCCGAAGCAACCTGTTGGGCGGTGACTGTCAGCGCGCTCAGCAAGAGCGCAGCGGTGCCGAAGCGGATCGAGGTCATGCGCGGAGTATGGCCTATTCCGCGTCCCTCCGCACCGGTTGCCAGCTCCACTTGTCTGCCACGTGTAACGCAGGGTTACCGGCCAAGAGCTCCGCAGCCACTCAAGACGAACACGCCCCTGCCGTGTGTTCCGAGGATCAGTTCATCGGCGCCAGCGTGCACCGCCAGGTCGTGGACCGGCGTCGTTGGCAAATCGCCACGCAACGAACTCCACGTCGCGCCACCATCGAACGATGCGTGCACGCCTCGGTCGGTTCCGATGTAGAGCCGCTGCGGATCACGCGGATCCTCACGAATGACGTTGACGGACTCCATCGGCAACCCACCGGCGATCGATCGCCAGTTTTCGCCGCCATCGTCTGAGCGATACACATAGGCACGGAAGTCGTCGTCGCGATAGCCGGTCAGCGTGGCAAAGATGCGCGCGTCATCATGCTCTGAGACGATGACGCGACTCACCCACTTGCCGGGCAAGCCGTCCGCAACCTTCGTCCACGTCTTGCCATTGTCGAACGTGCGCTGAATCAAGCCATCATCCGTGCCGACATAGATCGTCGCCGCATCGTGAACGGACTCGCTGATCGTTGTGATCGTTCCGAACGGCACGTCACCGCGTCGCTCCGGGCCAGGGTCCGTCGTCAGATCGGGACTGACCGCGTGCCACGAGTCGCCTCGATCCTTGGATCGATACAACCGCTGCGCGCCATAGAGCAACGTGCGATCATCGTGCTGCGAAACGAGGAACGGCGTCATCCAGTTACGGCGCACCTCCGGTTCGCCCTTCGCAGCTCGCGGCCGGATCGCAACCGCCTTGCCCGTCGACATGTCCTTGCGACGCAGATCGCCAAACTGGTGCTCGTAGTAGACTGTGTTGGCGTCACTCGGATCCGGGTAGGTGAAGTAGCTGTCACCGCCGCCCCATCGATCGAGGTAGACGTAGTCCCACTCGCCGTTCGCATTGCCGCGCAACGCAGCATTGTCCTGCGTGCCGACGAAGATGTTGTAGGGATCCGCATCGTCGAGGGTCAGCGCGTAGACCTCGGCAAGCGGGATGTTGTTGATGCGCAGCCAACTAGCGCCGCGATCCTCAGAACGGTAGAGGCCACCATCGGTCCCGAGCAGCAGGTTGCTGCCATTGCGCAGATCGACCACCAGCTCGTGATGATCCAGGTGCAACATGGTCGCTGGGTTGGGCCGCACGTTCTGCACGTCACCGCCAACACGTTCGAACGTCGCCCCACCGTCCGTCGAATGCAGCAGGTAGTGGCCGGTCACCCAGACTTCGTCGGGGTCATGCGGATCGATCACAACCTCGCACAGGTCGTACCCGATGCGCGTGGGCAACGGCTTGGTGTTGGTTTGCCGCCAACTTTTCCCAGCATCATCCGAACGGAACAGCACCCCACCGACTCGGCGTCCCTCCTTGGTCCGTTCGTGGCTATCGACGATCGCGTACATTACTCGCGGCTGCGATCGCGCAATCGCAAACCCGATGCGCCCAACCTTCTCACCATCCGGCAGCCCACCCGCAACACGCGTCCAATGGTCGCCGCCATCGCGCGACACGTGCAAGCCACTGCCAGCACCGCAAACAACGTTGTTCCAGGCCTTGCGGTCACGCTCCCACATCACCGCAAACAGCGTGTCGGGGTCTGCAGGATGCATGACCACATCAACTGCACCAACGCGCGACGACACATACAGCACACGCTCCCAGCTCGCGCCGCCGTCACGCGTGCGGAACACACCACGCTCGGAGTTCTGCGTGTAGTTGTGTCCGATCGCCGCGACCCATGCTGTATCGGAGTCGTCCGGATGCACGACGATGCGACCGATGTGATAGCTATCGGTGAGCCCGACGTTGCGCCAACTGTCGCCGCCATCCTCCGAACGGAACACGCCCGTGCCGGCGTACGAACTGCGAGCCATCAGCACTTCACCCGTTCCGACCCAGACGACGTCCGGGTTCGAAGGTGCAACCGCAACACTGCCGATCGCGAATGACGACTCACGGTCGAAGATCGGCTGCCAGTTGGCACCCCGGTCACGACTGCGCCACAGGTTGCCCGAGCCGGCACCGATGTAGTAGGTGTCACCGTGAGTGGCGATGGCCTCGATCCGGCCACCACACATGTGTGGACCGATCGAACGCCAGTGCAACGCATCGAACGAAGGAGGTGTCGCCGCACAACCGGCAAGCACCAAGGCGAGACAAGCTCTCATGCACGCAGCATAAGCACAAGCGCCACCGAGCTCAGCGTTGCAGCTGCACCTTGCTCGGACTCTTGACCCCGGGAGCTAGCGTCAGCGTCGCCACCTGATACCCGGGCACAGCAATCTCGACGCGGCACTCACCCGCCGGCGCCCCAACGGGGATCATGGGCTTCCTGAAGCCGTTCCGCTTGTTGTTGCCGAAGACGAACTCCTTGCCGCGCCAATACCCACGTACGCGCGAGACCAATTTCGCGCCGTCGAAGCACGAGGCTATCACCGCACCTTCAAACGCGACAGGCTTGCCGTCTTCGCCAAGCAGCGAGAAGTAGTGCTTGCGGGCAAAGCTGCGGCTCTGCGTCGGCATGCGAATCGTGATCTCGCCCGGCGAACCCGTGCTCAGGTCCACCTTGCTCTCCCCGGCCGGCACGAAGTCGCCGCGAATCGCGCGCACCCACAACGCCGTCGCCGGCAAGCGTCGCAGTTCGGCACTCCCGCGTTCGTCAACACGAACGGAGTCAGACATCATGCGCATGTGGCCCGGCACGCGAACGTGACCACCACCAACGCGTTCGACGCGAATCTCCGCACCCGTCGCCGGCTTGCCGTCGGGCAGCACCACACGCACGCGCAGCTTGCGCGCCGGATCGAACGCGAGGTCGATCGTATGCCGCCCCGCTTCGAACTTCCGGGTCTTGGCAGCCCCAGCGGCATACCCCTTCGGCAACGAACTCAGACGATAGCTGCCAACATCAAGCCCGGACAATTCGTAGCGGCCTTGCGCGTCGGTGACATCCTGCGCAACACCAACCGACGACGAACCGCCAGGTGTCTTGCGCACACGCATCACGGAGACTCGCGCCTCAGCAATCGGTTGCCCGGTGACACGATCGGTGAGAGTTCCTGCAAGAACCACATCGCCGCCTTGGTGCGCACCGAGTCGCAACACGACGCCGCGTTCGTGTGCATCGCAGACGGCGGACCCGGTCTCGCCATTGTACGTCGCACGCAACCGGTGCTTGCCCTTCTTGACGAACCGCATCACGAAGCGACCGTCCTTGTCCGTGCGAAGGTCGAACACCATGCGCGGCTCCGGTCCTTCGAGCGTCGTCCACGACATCATGCCCATCGCCATCCACGGCCGATCCGTCGCGACATAGGCTCCAGCGACTGGCTTGCCCGAAGCATCGATCACCGTGCCGTCAATCAGCCCCGAAGGTGGTCGCCAGAGAACCATCGCCGCCCTTGCACCCGACGGCCCGCGTGTACGAGGCCGAGAATGCGCCAATGCAGCATGCCGCAGCCGTGGGCCATCGCCGCTTACCGGACGCGAAGCGAACCACACGCCGGACGGCTCCGGTTCTTCGAACGCAAACCGCCCGCCTTTGCCAGAAATGGTCGACGCGACCGTCACACCATTCTTGTCGACGAGTTCGATCCGGATGTCGGCAAGCCCATCGCCTGCGAGTTCTTTGACCACGCCGTGCGGCCCACGCGGCTTCGCCGCCGGCTCCGGCTTCGCGCCGGTCGGCGCGGGAGTCGATACGAGTTCTCGTTTGGTCGGCGCGCCAGCTTCCGCAACGTCATCAGCCACCCGTTCGGGCTGCGGCACGACAACACTGGCCTTGTCGGGTTTGTCACCTGCGCCACCCGGCAATACTTCATCGCCGTCGCCAAGCAACCACATCGCAACCACTACAAACGCGACGAGGAGAACGAGAATCAGACGGGGACGAGTCATGCGGAGTGGATCCAGTACAATGCGGCCAACGAACAACTTGCACAACGGGCTGACGCAGCCGTGGTTCGCCGGTCATTGCTGTCATTAGCAGCACCGACTACTGTCGGTCACCGCGGAATCGTCCGCAGCAAGGAGTCCATTGGAAGCGAAGAAGGTATTCGTCGGCGGCATTGCGCTGGCCATCGTGACGTGCGCGGCACTTCTGTTCGTCAATCAGGACCCTGATGTCGAAGTGATCGCGGCGACGGATCCTGATGCAGCCACGACTCCGGAGGTTGCGCCAGCGACTTCCAAATCGGCAGAAGATGTCGACAAGGAAGCTGCGCCACAGCCCGAGCTGAGACGTGAAGAAGTGGAGGTTGTCGCGCCGCCGACAACCAAGAAGATGGCGACGGTCCGCGGCCGTTGCGTCGATGTCGATGGGTCACCGCTCGCCGGCTGCAAGATCGGCCTTCACGGCTGGGGTGCCAACAGCGAACGCACCGACGCCTGGCTGTTGGACCACGGCAAGGAGCCCGAATGGGAAGATCCCGAGGACATCGAGACTGGTAGCGACGGCAGGTTCGAGTTTCGGTTCTGGCCACCGCCGCCGTTCCAGTTCTCGCTCGATCTAGGCAAGCCGGGCTACGGACCGATGAGTGCGCGCTGGCACGAACTCGCCATCGGCAAGACTCGTGATGTTGGCGACGTCACGATGCAGCCCGGGGTCGAAGTGTCCGGACGTGTCACGACCGACAAGGGTGCGCCGGTTGCGAAGACGTATGTCTCGGTCAACTTCGCCGATCACGACTCGTTCTCGGACGGCGTCGGGCCACGCTGGGGCGGGCAGGTGCGCACCGACGACAACGGCCGCTTCAAGATGCGTCGACCTTTCGCGCCCGGTAAGTACCAACTGTCAGTCCGGCAGATGGAACTCGTCGAGCCCAAGTTCATGACACTCGAAGCAAGCAAGCCAACGGTAGACCTCAAGGTCATCGTCAAGGAGAAGGATCGCGGCCTGCTGATCACCGGCAAAGTCATCGACGAAACCGGGCAACCGGTGGCAAACGTGCGCATTCAAGCACTCGACGATGTCCGCGGGTATGGCGGTTCCACAAGCTCGAAGCGCGACGGCACCTTCGAACTGGCGAACTACAACAAGAGCGGCGGCACAACCAAACTGCACATCCAAGGCGGCGGTTGCGAAGCGATCGGCAAGCCGCCAGAGATGAAGTGGGGCACCAAGGACGTTGTGATCCGCGTGCGACTGGGCGGCTCACTGACTGTTCGCGTGACCAACGAACAACACGAACCCGTCGTCAACTACCAGGTCCGCTTGGTCCCCGTAAACCGCAATTCAAGCAGCTCTCGCGATCGCAGAGTGCGTGGCAAGGGTGAGCACGAAGACGGCACAATCGTCATTCCGGGACTCACCTCAGGCGATTGGCTGTTGGTCATCGACTTCGACAAGGCATCCGGCTTCCAGTCGATCCTCGAGCAGTTCACCCGCCCCGACAGCTCGCCGCTTCGCCTCGACCTGATCGCTATAAAAGGACTAGCGCGCACGATTCGCGTTCTGACGCACGACAACAAGCCGGTCCAAGGGTCCAAGGTGCGTCTGCTGGAACTGTTCGGCAAACCGCTCGACCCGAACCGGATCATCATGGATCGCCGAACGTGGATGTGGAACATCGGCAACTTGAACGCATTGGTTCTCGACGCAGAAACCACGGATGCAGACGGTCGCGTCACCGTGCGCGGCCTGGTCAGCAATTCGTTGGGGCTATCCGTTGGCGAAGGCGGTCACGTGCCTCTTCAAGTCGACCCGGTGGTATTGGGTGTAGATGAGGAACTGATCGTCAAGGTCTCGCGTGGCGCCACGCTCACAGGTGTTGCTGGCCCAAAGGAGGCCCTGCAAGAACTGCGGCGTGCAGGCAACGTGAAGCAAGGCGCGGACTTCTCAGATGACCGGGCGCCCAAACTCACCCTCAGGCGAACAGATGGTCAGAGCTTCCCAGCAGGACACTCGTACGTGAAGGACAAGAAGACGCCGCTGCTGCTCGGAGCCGATGGCAGCTTCTCCGGATCCGGCATCCCAACCGGGACCTGGAAGATCCACCTCACGTATTGGACCAGCAGCAACGGCATGAGCATGCCGCAAGACATCGAGGTCGGAAGCGTGACCCTCGCCGACGGTAGCACCCAGAACATCGCTCTAGACCTGAGCGTGATCCTGCCGGGAACACTCTCTGCCGTCGTACAACACAACGGTGAGCCGGCCAAGAACACCAGGGTCTACCTGGTCGGCAGTGGCCAGTATGTGAATGCAACAACCGACGATCAGGGTGCACTGGAGGTCGACTGCCGCGCCGGCGAGTACCAGCTGCGACTGCAGAACGGCGTGCATGCGCTGAGCAAGGCTGTCGTGCGGCGCGACCAGAAAGTGCAACACACGTTCCAAGTCTTCAGCGGCACGATCGAGCTGACCATTGTCGACGACAAAGGCCAGCCGATCAGCAACGTGCAAGTTGGCACCAAGCCTGCCATCCACGCGCGACCAACCGACGCCGCGGGCAAAGTGAAGTTCGTGGCACCGGCAGCGTTGGTCGAGTTCTCCGCGCTGCCCAAACGCTACATGAGCCAAGAAGCGCGACGGAAACTCTGGGACGAGGGGCGCGCCAACGGCATCAAGAACCCACTCGATGCGGTCATGGTCAAGCTCGGCCAACACGTCGTGCAGGCCGGCGAGGCCAAGCAACTCCGGCTACAAGTGCCACCGGAGTGGCACAAGTAGCCCAACGGATCACTGCGAGCGCATGAACATGTGCTCGACGAAGATCGAGTCACGATCGTTGCTGCCCGCAGTGCGATCCGTATCGCGAACCCGCACGTAGACCGTGCCGGAGGTCGCCGCCGGCAACGCAAACGTCGAGTAGCTGCCGGGATCCGTAGTCCCGGTCACCGTCATCATGTTCGTGTAGTTGACGCCGTCCGTCGAATACGCGAACTCGAAGTCATCGCCATCGGACGAAGTCGTCTTCCACGCACGCAGGTGGAACGCCACCGACGAACCACCGGTGACGTTGAACGTCCACTCGTGCTCGAGGTAGGTGATGCGGTTGGCGGGCTTGCCGCCCGTGCGCAGCTCTTCGATCTCCTCGACCACACCGTTGACGGAGATCGTATCGAGATATGAACCGGTCACCGTGCCGTCGACGGACGTTTCGCCAATCGCCGTTTCGTCAACCGTGCCCACGCCCGGCGTCGTCGCCGATGCCGTGTTGGACCAACCCGACGCACCCGCCGTGTTGAACGCACGCACTCGGTAGAAGTACTGCGTCTGTGCAGTCAGTCCGGAGTCGGCGTGGCTCGTGGCGCCAGCGCCAGTCGTCGCAATCAACGTGAAGACCACGCCGTCCGTCGAACGCTCGACTTCGTAGCCGTCTTCGCTCGCGGCGTTGTCGTCCCAAGTGACGTTGATGCTCGTTGCACTCGTCGCGGCCGCAGCAGCGTTGGTCGGCGCGAGCGGCGGTTGCGAGCCGGGGCTACCGGTCGCGCGCACGAACAACTCGTCCATGAAGAACGTGTCGAGCGACTGCGCACCCGGCGTCTGATCCGTGTCCACAATCCGAACGTAGACCGTGCCAGCACTGCCACCGGGCAAGCCGATCGCGTAGTTGGTGCCGTCGCTCGTCGCCGTCACAACGAATGCCGTCGTGAAGTTCTGGTTATCGAACGACCACTGCACCTCAAAGTCATCACCGTCCGGCGAGACGGAGTGCCACGCGTTGGCGTGCAGTTCGAGCCCACCAGCCGCAGCGACCGGAATCGTGTAGGTGTGCACGAGGTAGCTGTGACGGTTGGACGGCTTGCCGCCCGACAGGCGCTCCGTGATCTGTTGCGCTTGCCCATCGTCGGCCGTCGTCAGCGTGTAGCTACCACTCACCGTGCCCTGGCCGGAGATCTGGCCCGTCGCGTAGTGATCGGTAACCGACACGGCGAGCGTCGTCGCCGATGCGACGTTGGAAGGCGCTGCACTGCCAACGGTGTTGAACGCGATGACGCGGTAGTCGTAACCCGTCTGCGGCGTCAGCCCACCATCGACGTGGCTTTCGACACCAGCACCGACAGAAGCGATCTGCGCCCAGTTGCCGACGCCAGCGTCCGCACGTTCGATCGAGAAGCCGTCCTCGTTGTTCGAGGCATCCGTCCAGCTCAGATCGATCGCAGTGTCCGAGGCCGCGGTTGCACCGAGACCTGCAGCACTTGCCGGCGGCTGCGGGATCAACGTGGTCGCACTCGCGATGTTGGAAGTCGCTGAGGTGCCGGCCGTGTTGAACGCAAACACGCGGTAGTGATAGGTCGTGCCACTGCTCAGGCCCGTGTCGATAAAGCTCGCGGCGTTGGCGCCGGTCGAGGTCAACGTGGCGAAGTTGACGCCATCGTTGGAACGTTCGATCGTGTAGCCGTCTTCGTTGACGGCGTTGTCCGTCCAAGCAAGTGCGATCGAATCGGTGCCAGTCGCCATCGCAGACAACCCGGTCGGGTCGGCCGGTGGCGTCACTGGTGCGGTCGACACGCCACTCGCCACGAGGGCGTAGTCGCAATCGAGCGCCGTCGTCTCGACGTGGCTGTCCTGGTTGAGTTCGGCGGCGATGACTTCGATCGTCCACGAACCAGCCGTCGGGTTCTGCACGAACACGTTCTCAACCGTATCGACGCCATTGGCACTGCCACCGGCAGCGCTGTAGTTGGCGGCATCGAGGCCGAAGTTGCCCCAGTAGATCGCACCACCGGGCGCGGTCACCTTGAGGTCGAGGTTGTTGATCCGATGCAGGGACGACGATGTCGTGCCCGGCGGATCGCGGTAGACCATCGTGACCTTGAGTTCGGGCGTGCCCGCAGCAACCGTGACGTTGTGCGTGTGGCTCTGCAGGTTTGAGAGCACAACGGACTCATCGACGATCAACATGTCCGACCGGCGGTCGTACATCTTCTGCAAGTCCGGGTGGCCCCAGCCTTGGTGCACGCGCGTCAGGTCGTGGTTGGTGCCACTGAACGCCCACTGCGACGACGTGTTGATCAGCATCGCCTTGGCCGTCGTGTTGTTCGGCGCGTTCTCGAACGCGTCGGCACCCGGCGTCGCATTGCCGAAGACCCCGTCGTTCCACAACTCGTAGAAGCCACCGAGCATGCCAGCACTTGCCGGCGTCGCACCCGAAGTGCCGCCGAAGCCGCTGTAGTAGTTGCTCGACGTGTAACCAGCCGAGCCGACCTGGTCCGTCGCGAGGATGCCATCGTAGAAGCTCGCGATGTCCGGCTTGATCCGACCATCCGCGGCCGGGCCGATGCTCGCGCCAGAGTTCCACGCGTCATCACTCTTGCTCAACGTGCCGTAGTGACGCACGCCACCGACGCTGATGATGTTCTTCGCCCACGCTTGCGGACGCGAGTCCTGGTTGCCGGCGTTGCTCTGCGATTGCAGGATGCTGATGCGGGCGTGGTCGAACAGAACCAGGTCCATGTCCTGACTGATCGACGAGTACGACGTCGTGCGTGCGTTGCCCCAACTGTTGGATTGCAGCACCGTGCGATACGCCATCGACGGGTTGGTCAACTCACCCGTGTGGGCATACCGGCTACCACCGCTGATGTAGTTGTAGTCGCCGATGATGAGGAACGCGTCCGGCAGGCCACCGCGCGCCGAGAAGTTGTTCGCACCACTACCGAGCACGATGCCCGCGCAGCACGTGCCGTGCGCCGAAGGCGTGTTGGTGCCGTGCAGTAAGTAGTTCTGCAGGTCCGGATGATTCTCATCGCAACCGCCATCGAGAACTTCGATGCGCAGCCCTTGGCCGGTAACACCCGCCTGCGTCTCGACGTAGTCCATGCCGTGGAACGCGCGAACGATGTCCATATCGCCTTCGGGCGGCGACCAGAGGTCGATCCACTGCACCTCGTCGAGACCTGCGATTGCTGGCAGGTCTGCTATCCGAACCGTCACCGACATCAAGTGCGTCGGCGAACTGACCTCTTCGACGCGGCCTTGACGACCTTCGACAAGTTGCGCCACGGCGACCTTCTCCAACGGGTCACGTGTCGTGGTCAACAAGTTGACCCGCACCTTCTGTTGGCCGGCATCCGGGGCCATCACCGCGGCGAGCAACTGCTCATCGAGCTTGTAGGCCGGATGGAACGGCACGACGGCGCGCACGAACGGCAACTCCTGCACATCGGCAGCGAGCGCGAGATCCATATTGTAGATGTTCGCGTAGTTGGCGAGGAACAAGACGCACTTGCCACCGGCCGCTGTCACAACGTCGCGATACTGCTGCAGACCCTGCGTGTGGTACTGCACGATGAACAACCGGTTGTTGGCCGTCGCCGTCAGCTCAGCTGGAACCTGCGGTGCTGCCGTCAGCGGATCAAACGTGCGGTAGCGCAGCCCGAGTCGGTAGTCGGCATGCGTCGGTTGTGTCCAACTTCCGTCCTGCCGGCGCAGGCTGAATCCGAGTGCCCCGTCGACTTCGACAAGCCGAGCAGGCGACTGGCCGCTCGGATCAGCAATCGGAAGGGTCGGCTGTTCTTGCGCGACGAGAACGCTGGCGAGAGTTGCTGCCAGCAACGAGGAGGCGAGGAGGTTTGGCATGGGGGATTGCCTGATTCGCGGACATCGGAAGGCGATGCCGCATTGAGAGTTGGCGCTACCGCGAGCCTTGGGCACGCAATAACTCCATGACGAGGATGCCATTCATGCGAAGCCAACTGGATTCGCCCTGCAACCCCACCCGGCGGCACGCACCCCACCTCGTGCCCCGAGGCAACGAGCTGCCAGGTCGGGCTGACGCACTTTCGTGACATTCTTGCCTACCCGATTCACGGCCCAACGAAAACCACATGACAAGTCGTTGTGAATGCCCGTATTCGGACTGGTGCGTAGCCTTACGTCAGCCCGACCACGACTCGAGCACTGCGAAACCGGGCTCACACGCTGTCTGCCGTAAGTGCTTGTGGGGTAGGATTCCCTCGTCGCAAACCTCGTTAGCCAAGGGACAGATCATGCTCGCCAGAGACAGCTGGGTAGCTCTTGTAGTAACAGCCGCCCTCACGACATCCGTACAAGCTCAGTTCACTGAGATGAGTGCGCCTCAGGGGATGCCCATGGTGTTCTGGTCGAACGTTGGCTACGGCAGTGGCCAGGCGATCCTCGACCTCGAAGGTGACGGCGACATGGATGTCGTTGTCGCTCCGGCAGCCGGCTTCCCCGTACGCCTGTTCCGCAACGATGGCGGCATGGTGTTCACCGAGATCACTGCTGGCGCGGGACTCGGCTTCAACTGGATGCCGCACGGCGTCGAAGCAGCCGACATCGACAACGATGGCGATCCCGACATCTACATGGGCGGCGGCAGCGGCCTGATCCCCGGACGCCTCTTCATCAATGACGGCACGGGAGTGTTCACGGAAGAAGCCGTCGCGCGCGGCATCAACCATACGGACGACACCTACTCCGTTTCGTTCGGCGACTTCGACCGCGACGGCTGGCTCGACCTCTACCTCGGCAATCGACTCAGCGGCCCACTGCCCGCACCCAACCGCCTCTACCGCAACACGGGCAACGGTTACTTCGTCGACGTCACTGCAACCGCTGGTTGCGCGGGCAACAGCCTGACCTTGGCGTGCGCGTTCTTCGACTACAACGAAGACGGCTGGCCGGACCTGTTCGATGTCTCGGAAAAGGGTGTGCAGCACCCGAACGAGATCTTCCACAACAACGGCGACGGCACGTTCACGCCCGTTGCCGCGAGCATCGGCGCCAGCATCGCCATCAATGGCATGGGCGTCGACTACGCCGACTGCTTCAACGACGGCGGCCTCGACTTCTACTGCACGGACGGACCACCGGACCACCTGTTCCAGGTTTGGAATCCAGCGCTTGGCCTTTACACCGATGAAACGGCTACGTACGCCATGGAAGGCGGCGAGACCGGGTGGGGCTGCAACTTCTTCGACTACAACAACGACGGCTGGCAAGACCTCTACGTCGTGCAAGAGGCGGCACCAAACCGTCTCTACCGCAACCCGGCCACGCCGCGGTCTGCGCTGGTCCCCTGGCCGGACGAAGCAAACGCGCAAGGCCTCGCGCAACCGTACTCGCAGTACATGGTCTCGACGGGCGACTTCGACGACGACGGCCGCGTCGACCTGCTGCAACGGTTCCACAACGGCTACCTCGCGCCCAACGGCCTGATCCTCTACCGCAACGAGACCCCGCCGAAGAACTGGGTGAAGTTCCGCACGTTCGGACGCGACAGCAACCGCGACGGCATCGGCACGCGCATCGAGGTCACCACGGGAACCATGGTGCAGCGCCAATACGTGCGCAGCGGCTGTGGCTTCCTCGGCGGTTCGGATCCGCGCCTGAACTTCGGCCTCAACAACATGGCGACGGCCGACCTCGTCAAGGTCACGTGGCCCAACGGTCAGCGCCAACACCTGACGAACGTCACGGCCAACCAGATCATCGACCTCGTCGAACCAACGATCTCGAGCACGGGCCCGGCACCTGTCGGCGGCACGTCCACGGTGACCGCCTCGATCCCGGGCGACGAAGGCCTGCCTTACATGCTCGTGTTGTCGTTCTCGGCCAACACCGGCCTGCCGCTCGGCAACGGGGAAACGCTGCCGATCGACTTCGACGCGCTCACGCAGATCACGCTCAATCCAGCCAACCCGATCTTCGTCGGCTCGATCGGCACGGTCGACGCGGCGGGCGACGCCCAGGCAACGCTCCACGTGCCGCCGATCCCGTTCCTCAGCGGGTTCACGGTGTATGCCGGCGGCATGACGCTCGACAACAACGCGCCGTTCAACCCGGTGCGCACGGTGCTGTCGCGCGCGGTTGCGATCCCGATCCAGTAGGCCAGCGGGCTTACTGGAATCGCGGCCGTCCCCGACGGCCCGGCCGGGACAAGACTCATCAGCATGATGGCAGCTTTGATCCGAGCCCTGGCGACCGCGCTCACTGCTGCGGCCCTGACCGCCCAGGTCACCCCGATCACGGTTGAGGACCGCCGCTACCTGTCCGAGCCAGCCAAGAACGGCCAGCTCCACCTGCACCCGGACAACTGCTTCTTCAACGGCGGCGGGCTGCGCTGCATCGGCAAGGGCTCGAACACCGACGACCCGCTCAACAAGGGCAGAAGCTTCACGACCATCGCGGGCCTGACCGCGAGCAACGAGGTCTGCTGGTATGTGCACCTCCCGGCGGCGGGTGATTACACGATCAACCTGCGAGCCCAGTCCGGGACCGGCATGCATCTGTTGTGCGGGCAACAGCGGATCGCATTCAACGACATTGCCGGAACTGGCACCGCAAGCCTTCACCTCGACCGCGCCGGCGTGCATTGCTTGCGGGTCCATCACGACAGCAAGCAGCCGACAACCCTCAAGCAGCTGACCGTGATCGGCGACGGCATCGACACCGCGTCCGTTCTCAGAACTCGCTGGCGACCGGCCGCGGCTCATACGCGCTTCTCATCCTCGACGTGCAGCGAAGGATCGCTGGTCTGGATCATGGAGATGGACGCGGCGCCGGGCCGCGCCAGGTTCTACTCGCCGATGACGACGCCGTTCGGCTACTTCGGCCCATCGTGGACGCGCGAGGGCAAGCCAACCGGACTCAACTTCTCGATGTGGTCCTACGGCCGTGGCAAGCCCGAACCACCGATCGCGCAGCTATCGCACCTTCTTGCCGTCGGCAATCCCAAGGCGCGCTTCAACGGCTTCGGCCACGAGGGCACGGGCGTCAAACCACGCGGCTGGAACCCGTTTGAAGAATGGCAAGGCGATCGCTGCGTACTCGCGCTGCGCATGGAACCCGGCACGCCATACGACACCTACCACGGCTACATCTTCGACGAGAAGACGCGCGAGTGGCAGCTCTACGCCGCCGGCCGGAAGCAGGCGAAGAAGCGCCGCCGAGCCAAGCGACAGCAGGAAGCCACGTCACTTTGGGCCGGCAGCTTCGTCGAGGTTCCCGGGCCGCCGCAGCGACAACGCACCGGACACATCGTTCGCGAGATGCGCTACCGCGGCTTCGTTCTCGACAAGGATCGCAACCCGCACGTCCTCGATCACATGACGGGCCCACGCAAGACGCCCGTCGGCAATCAAGGTCGCGGCCTGACCGACGACGGGCGCTTCCGGATGTGGATCGGCGGCATGGAGCAGTTTGAGACCAGCCCTGCTGTGACGCTCGAAGCCAAGCCGGACCACGCGGAGCTCGAGTGGCTGCAACCCGACAAGCTTGCGGCACTGTTCACGTGGCCGACGACCGTCAAGGTGCACTCGATCACCGCAGTCGAGAACGCACTACGCGTGCACCTGACCGTGCAAGGACTCGGCAAACTCACGCGCGCAACACTACACTACGGTGCCAGCGACGCGTTGACGCTTGCGGCGCGTTGGGACCACGCCAGCGAGCATCTCGAGCTGGTCGAAGGTGAGCAGACCATCGATGTGGCGCTGCCGAAGAACGGCGGCCGCACCGCAGCGAACGTTCGGTTCGCACGAATGCTCGTCGAGAACGATCGGGGCAGGTTCTGGTCCCTGCAGACGGCGACCGCAGGCAAGTAGCAGCTAGTCGCGAGCCAACGCCGAGAAAACGGTCTCAGCGTCCACCGTCAGCAGATCGCTGAGCGGCCGCTTCGGGTTCTTGGCGCAGAACGCCGCGACTGCCGACCACCCAACCCAATAGCCGGACCTGTCCGGTGCCCCGGCCACGCTGCGCAGCTTCGACCCGGCATACAAGAAACCGCCGTTGCGACGGGCATCTCGTGAACCCCGCATCTTCGTGAACTGGGCGACGATGGCCTTCTTCCGCTTGTTGGCAGCAGCGAGCTTCTCGGGCGTCCACATCAACGCCTCGTGATCCTTGGTGCCCTTGACCAGCTGTTGCGAAATGTAGGTGGCGACCCCCTCACGAATCGACTGCTCGAGCAACGTGTTGCCGCTGCCTTTCTGCAACGTATGCACGAACTCGTGAGTCGCAGCCAACCGCAGTTCGTCAACGCTGCCAAACATCGCGAGGTTGAGAGTCACACGCACACGGTTGGTGCGCGGATCCTTACCGATCACTTGCGCGTTGGTGCCGAGACCGGTGACCACAACATGCACGATTGGCCGCGGCCCCTTGCGACCGCCAAGCGCCTTGGTCACCTGACGATCGACGCCATCGAGCAACGCGGCAATGTCGACCTTGGCAAACCGGCGCTCGGTCGCATCGAGCAGATCCGCGTTCTGCCGCAGCTGCTGCTTCGTGAACCGGAACATGTCGACCTTGGGTTGCAGGCAGCGGTCGAAGACGAACTGGTAGCCAGCAAACGCGCGACTCACGCGCAAGGCAGCTTCATCGACGGTGTCGCCAAACTCACGGCGGATGCGGAACAGTTCTCGATCGAGCCGCACGATGCGAAGTTTGTCAGGCGCAACTCCAAGCGGCTTGGCGACCGTGCCTCCCTTGACCGCACCGCGATGCAACTCGTTGCGGAACGTCATCACGACAGCTTCGCGACGCGCGAGGTCCAATGGCACCGACAAGCAGTTGTAGACCGCCTCGTCCGTCTTGCCGGCGAAAAGCACAAGCGTGCCGCCGCCGTCCGGATCATCGGTGATCAAGGCAACGCCTGCGTCCTCCGTCCATGACCCGCCGGCGAAGTGGATCTTGCCGTCCTTCCACGTGATACCGAACTGCTTGGCCAACTCGGCCACGAGCGCGTTGTTCTGCGGCGTGCCGGCGACCATGCGGTTCGCGGCGACGGTGGCTTTCGCCATGGCCTTGGCAGCTTTGGCCGAGACGATGCGGTAGTCGGGTTTGCAGTACGTTTGCGCCAGCCTCTCCCAACCAAAGGCCGCCATCGTCCGCGCGCGAGCACGACCGGACTCAGCCTCACTCTTGACCAACAACCACTTCGGCTGGTTCTGGGCTGGCAGGGCAGCAATCAGAGCCAGGGTTGCAGCAACCAACGGCAGGAGCGTTCTCATGCGGCCAGGATACCGCCGCGTAGCACCTCGCGCTGCGACCGCCCGTCGTTCTCGCTAGCGAATGGTGAAGCGCGTGGTCTGCACACCTTGGCTGTCGGCCTCGACGATCACTGGGCCGCCGGTCGACTTGCCCCACGGCGATCTCGCCTCCAACACGTAGCTGCCGGGCAAGAGGTCGAGTGAATGAACACCCGGACCACCAGCAACTTCTTGTTCGAACTGCAGCTCGATCCCTTCTGAAGCATCAAGTCGTTTGAGAGTTCCACGCAAGAGGCAGTGCTCTTGCTGCATGTGCCCGTATTTCACTTCGATGCGGCACGGTTTGCCGGCATGCCGCTTGAGGCTCAGATTCGTATCCCCACCCGCAGTGATCTGGAACGGCAACGCGACCTCGCGCGCATCGGCGCTGAAGAACACCAACTCGTAGTCACCAACTGGCAATAGCTGCTTGCTCGGCTGCCCCCCATGCACAGCCCATGACCCGAACGTCTTGCCCTTGGGGTCGCGCAACGCAACGGCCACGGCGGACGATGCCTGCGCCTCTGCACATCGAACGGTCACACTGCCCATAGCCGGGCTGCCAACATTTCCCAACTCCAGATCCACGCCGGGCTCCACAGTGAACTCGTGCACCCGAATGATGGTCTGACCGCCATCGCCACCGCCTACGACCTGCAGCGAGTATGGGCCGGGTGGCACGTCATCGAAACGGAACGTGCCACCGTCGCCCAACACCAGCGGAAGGCGGGTTCGATGACACACGAGTTCGATTTGCGGCTTGGTTGCCAACGCACGTGCTTCGGCAGTCAAGCGACCGGCCACGGAGCCAAGCTCACGAATCTGCTCGTCAACGGTCAGAGTGGTAAGCGCCTCGGGATGCACGCCTTTCACCCATGTGCCAGGAACCGACCCAACCTGCACACCGAGCTCGTAGGTGCCCTGCGAGTAGAACGGCAAGTGAGCCACTCCTTGCATGTTGACAGTCGCCTCGTGAAGGCATTCCCCCCAGACGTCTGGCTGCGAACTGCGCAAGATCACGGTGCACGCCCCGATCGGACGACCTCGCGGATCGGCTACTCTTACCATCCACGGCGTCTTCATCTCGACCGTGTGCTGCCCGCCTTCCCGCACGACAACTTCGCGGCGCTCGAACGGCTTGGTGCTGCCGAGATAGAACGAGAACTCGTGGCGTCCGGGCCGGAGGTTCTCGAACACAAATCGACCATCGGCGTCTGCGTCGGCGCGGGCAATTGTAAACGGATCATCACGACGGCCCAGATGACGACTGAGAACACGGACGACACGCGCTTTGTCGGCAAGGTCCTGAACGCGGCCCGAAAGGCGCCCGCCCGCCGTCAGCCGCAAGTCGGCCCGCGTTTCTGCCGAAGGAACGCTCACATGAGTGCACGCATACCCATCGCGGAAGGCGTATGCCATCCATGGTGCATCACGCATGCCCGGGAACTCAAAGTGACCTGAGGCATCGGTCTGGACGTAGCTTGTTGGAAGACGCTCACCAGACTCCGACCAACCGGCAACAAGCACATCAGCAACGGGGTCTCCATCGGCATTTTGCACACGGCCAACACAGGCGTGGCCGCCGCGCTCGAGAGTCACTTCACAGCGATGCGGCTTTGCCTCCGAGCCCAGACTCCACACCGGGTACGCCTTGGTGTTGAAGAAGCCGTCTGCTCGCACCCAGTAGTGCATCGGATACCTGGTACCAAACACCCGGGCGATGCCATCTGCGCCTGTTCTTCCCGCAAGGTACCCGGGTGACAGCACCCCTGCGGAATAACTGCTGTAGACGTCAGCACCAGCTACTGGCTGCCCTTGCTCGTCCTGAACGCTGACCTGCAGCCAAGAAGCAACCTTGACCGAAACGACCTGCTCAAGGTTGACGCGACCAACCTCGACCTTGATGCCGCCCCCAGCGTGGTCACTGAACTGAACGATTCCGAGGCCTGGTGGCACATCCTCAAACTCGACCACGCCATGCTCGTCGGTGGTCGCGATGCGCCATTCATGGTGCCTGCGATTGATTGGCACTTTGACGTCAACGGCTTCAGCAAGGAGCACCGGAATCCCAACTGCTGGAGGGCCGTCGTCGGCTCCATGCCGGACCTTGAGGGTTACCCGTGGCCGCACACTGGGGGCGGGCTTTCGAGGATTGTTAGTGGGCTCTTCGCCACCCGTACCCGGATTGCCACCCGGCTGACCACCGGGGATTCTCGGCACCTCCACGCTCTTGCCAGTTTGCGCAGGCGCCACCTCAGGCGGCCAAGACAACCAAGTCGCCGTCGCCACCAACATCGCGGCGACCGGCGCCAACACCCCAAGCTTCATCCGCGGACCTGCCACCCCCGTGCCAGCCTCCGCCGTTCGCGTTGCCAGCATCGCGGTCAGGCCAAACAGCAACGGCGCCGGCAAGCGACGCCGCAACTCATCCATTCCGCGCGAGATCTGTGACCGCACCGTGCTGCGCGACCGGCCCAACCGGGACGCGATGTGGCTCGGGCGCTCGCCGTGAAACAGGTGCGCCGTCACGATCGAGCGGTAGGGCTCTGCCAACTCAGCCACGCACGCTTCTGTGTGACTGCGCCATTCCTGCCGCTCGACGATCTCGTCCGGCCGTGGCTCGTCAGAAGGCGCGGGCGCCTCTTCGATCGCATCGAAGCTGCGCAACTTGGCCCAACGACGACCGTGCCGCGCACGCGCAGAGTTTCGCAAGATGCCATGCAGCCAAGGCAGCAACCGCTGACTCCCGTCAAACCCATTGGCGCGATCAATCGCCACGACGAAGGCATCGTTGACCAGGTCGCCGGCTTCGGCCGACTTCCCCATCATGCTCGCGGCGCGATGCAACGACGGACTGCACAACAGCAGCGCTTGCTCGAGATCTTCGATCGAGCCGGTTTGACGGAACGAGAGGAAGCAGTTCGTCGCGCGATCGGAAGCCCCATCCTGCGCACTAAGCCCACCGAATTCTGTAGCCGACATTGCTGGGACATCGTGCCCCAGATTCCGAACTCTACAAGTGCCTATATCGTGCTCGGTGCAGCGCTTGCGCACCGCGCAGACATCGGTCGAGCGTGTCCGGAACGCCATGCAACTGACGATTCACCGGATCCATCGCAACGCTCGTGACAGGCAAGATGGATCGACTCTGGTTGTCGCTTCGCGGCACAGCGTCCCAAGAATTCCGATCTATTTGTCGGCCGGTGTTTTGCTTCGCGACAACGGCTACATGCCGGCATGCATCCGGAGCTTCCGCAGGAGTTCGACAGCCCGGCGACGCGTCACGCTCATCGCGATCAGAATGACGATCAGCGGCACAAACAAGATCACCAACCCAGGAACCACCAAGGTCGGCGCGTTGATATGGAACTCGCTCCCGTACCCAGTCAGCAGCCATGCGATCGCAAAAGGCACACACCAGCAGTACAGGATCCAACCGCGGACCAACTGCCAGCGACGCACCAGGTCGAGCCACTCCGCTGCTCGCATACGCCTGATCATCACCCCGCAGAACGTCATGCAGGCCATCAGCTCGAGTGCCCCGATCACGAAACTCGCGAGCACCGGCACGCCAGTGGGAATGAGGGAGACGACGAGGGCAACCAACGCGATCAGCTGACAAAACGAAATCGCGTCATCGCCACCAGCTTCGCGATGCGAAAACCGAACGCGGCTGAGGCCAGCAAGGGTCAAGAGCCAACCGAACAGGTCCATCACCAGGTCGAAGTTGTTCACCTCGATGTCGATGACGACGAACAGAGCACCCCAGAACAACATCGACATCCCCGACGCAAGCAGACCCGGCTTCATGGCCACATTGTCGCACACGGCGGCAGTTTATTGCCCTGACTACGGGCGCCACGGGACCGCGATACGGCCGCTGCCGCCGCGCTGCTAGCAGCTGCCCTGGGCCGGAGCTATGCTCTGCCGCTCGCTTTCGCGCTCCGGCCGCCCCTCCGACTCAGCTCTAATGTCCAAGAAGGTCACGTTCCTCGCCGTTTCGGCGACCCTCCTCTCTGTCGTCGCAATCGGCGTCGGCGGCATGGCCTGGTACCAATCCTGGCTCAACCAGCCACTCGACGAGCCGACGGACACCACCGTTCTCGAGATTGGTGATGTCGCCAACGTCGCCGCCAAGGATGGCGATGTTGCGTTGGACCTGACGCCCATCGATGAAGGCGGCAACACGCAGGCGACCTGGCGCTGCGGCAAGGTGCTCGGGGGCACGCGGTTCGACTACGCCGGAGCATGGACGCGACTGGCCGGTCGCGTGCTGATCGATCCCAAGACGCGTTCGCTGCGAGCCGGAGAACTGCAGATCGCGGTCCAAGCGATGCGTGGCCACGGCGACCACCCGGCGCCGAACGCCATGATCAACACCGTGCGCGACAACGAGTGGTTCGCGACGGATCATGCAAGCGCCACGTTCACGACGCAGAAGGCAGAGGCGCGCGGCGATGGCGAACAAGCTTCGTTTGACGGCGCCGTCGACGGCTGGACGCACAAGCTGCAATGCAAGCTGCTGCTCAACGGCATCGAGAAGGAGATGACGGTCTTCGCTCGCATGCAGATCGAAGAGCAGAGCCTGCGTCTCGATGCAACGTTCCCAATTTCGCGCGCCGCGTTCGAAGTCGCCAAGCGCAAAGGCTTCGAACCGCCGGCAGAAGTCGACGACGAAGTATTGATCGACATCCGCATCAACGCGACGCCAGACCCGCTGGCCGTGATCGCCGAACTCAATCGTGAGATCGTCGCGCAACAAGCGAAGAACGGTCAACTCACCGAGCAGGTCAAGACGCTCGCGACGCGCCTCGAACTCCTCGAGTCCGGCCAGGCAGAGCTGCAACGCGAGCTGCAGGCCGTGAAGGCCGCCGGTGCAACGGCTGGTGGCGTCGACGTCGCGTCGCTGCCCAAGACCTTCACCGACCACGTCGACTACAAGAACGAACGCGGCGACGACAAGATCCTCGACCTGGGCTACACGGTTCCGTTCGAGATGATCCTCATCCCCGGCGATGCCAAGCAAGGCATCAAGCCGTTCTACGCGCAGAAGACCGAAGTCACGTGGAAGATGTTCCGCGCGTGGTCCTACTGCACGGACATCGATGACCCGCTTGAGGCCGCAGAGCTCAAGGACCAGCTGCTGCGACCCACGCCGTGCTACGAGGATGCTTCGCGCGGCCACGGATTCGACGGCAAGGCCGTGCTGGGTGTATCGCGCCGCAACGCGGAGGCCTTCTGCCGCCACGTCAGCGAATTGACCGGCCGCCCCTACCGCCTGTGGACCGACGAGGAATGGCGCTACATCGCAGAGGCGGATGGCGGCGTGCCGAAGGACCCGGAGACGGTCGCGTGGTTGCACGGCAACTGCGAGAAGGACGAATGGGGCGCGAAGTTCACGATGCCGGTGGCGACCAAACCAGCGAACAAGTTCGGCCTGCACGACTTCTGGGGCAACGTCGCCGAATGGGTAATGGCCGACGAAGTGTTCATCCGCGGCGGTTCCTACCTGATCAAGAAGGAAGACCTCACGATCGACTGGAAGGAAACCGAGAGCCAGGACATCTGGAACGAGACCTACCCCAACCTGCCCAAGAGCCTCTGGTGGTACCGCGACCGATTCGACATGGGCTTCCGCCTCGTGTGCGACCCGGTCAACATCCCCGAGGCCAAGTGATCGCTCGACTCCTCACGGCGATCGCCCTTACCCAAGGCGCGATCCTGTGTGCGAGCGCGCCGCAGGAGCCTGCGAAGTTCTCCTTCGAGCAGGTTCACTTCGGCAACATTCCGGTAGAGCTCACCCTCTACGCGGACGACCGGGAGCAGGCCGACGCCGCGGCCAAGGCAGCGTTCGCGCGCGTGAAAGAACTGTCGGCGATGATGAACGACTACGCGTTCGATCCGCCGAGCCCACTCAACTTGATCGCGGCCAAAGCTCCCAAGCCGGTCACAGTCCCATCTGAGTTGCTGCGCGCCCTGCAACGTTCGATCGAGATGCACACGATCACGGCCGGCGCCTTCGACGTAACGGCGAAACCATTCGTGCAACTGTGGCGCACCTCGCGTCGCATCGGCCAACTCCCTCCCGAACCCCGCCTGCAGAACGCGCGTCGCTACACCGACATCAAAGCACTCGTAGTCGATGAAGGTGCGTCAACCGCCACGCTGAAGAAGCAAGGCATGTGGCTCGACCTCGGCGGCCTGGCCAAAGGCATGATCGGCGACGAGATCGTCAGCCTCTTGCAGAAGCGCGGCATCAAACGTTGTCGCTATCGCGCCGGCGGCGACATGGTGTTTGGTGATGCTCCGCCCGGCAAAGATGGTTGGCGCGTCACCGTTCCGGATCTGCTGATCGAGCGAGAAGGGGACAAGCCAAAGCCGTTGACGTTCTTGGCGAAGAACAGCGCGGCATCGGTATCAGGCGATGTCCATCGCTTCGTCGAAATCGGCGGCAAGCGCTACGCTCACGTCATCGATCCACGCAGCGGCCTCGGCGTCACCAATCGGCGCGTCAGTTGTGTGCGCGGCAAGCGCGGCATCGACACGGATCCGTTGGCGACTGCCGGACTGATCCTCGACGAGAAGGTGTGGCGAGCCGCGTTGGCGAAGGTACCGGGTTGCACCGGCAACATCGCAGTGATCAAGCCCTGAGACGTGAGCTCAGAATCCCGGCACCAACCGGCCGCCCTGCGACGACATCAACCAGCACGGGTTGTTGTTGTTGACCACCAGCGCCTGAACATCAATCGGCACGCCAACCAATGCCGGGATGTTGGCGATCGGCAAGAACCAATCGCGCGGCCCACCAGCGAAAGGCACCAACGAAAGGATTGGATTCACACCAGCCAACGTGATCGTGCAGCCACACCCAATCGGCACGGCCGGCACCTTCAGCCCCGCCAACTCGACCGCACCGAACATCAGACTCGCCTGCGGCACTCCGTGCGCCCGCAGGTGCAAACTCTGCCCAAGGATCGGCAAGCTGCGCTCGTGCGCGTCGAGTTCCAATGCGAGTGAGCTAGACACGCCGCACGTCGCATTGCTCGTTATCTGGTAGCGAGCTGGGCTCGGTGTGTAGCGATACGTCGCAACACCGCCGGGTGCTTGTTGCACGGCTATCAGCTCTCCGTTGAGCCAAGGCCCTGTATTCGGCCGGAACACCACTCCGGGCTCCACCCAAGCCGGCGCACCAACCGCGCCAACGAGCCGCCAGACGAGACCGTTCCATTCCCAGGTCTCACCGTTGGGGTGCAACAGCACCGTCATGTCACGGTTGCTGTCGTAGGCCATGCGGCAATCACTGGCAGCTGGCGGACCAGCACCGAGGTGCTGCGTCCATCCCGATGGGCGATACAGCCACGTGTCGCCGAGTGGCCCACCTGCGTCGCCGCCAAACAGAACAGCAGAGCCATCAGGGCCGCGCGACATGGAGTGACCAGTGCGCGCCACCAATCCCGGTGGCGTCGTCACCGCCCCCCAGATCGGCGGCACCAGCCACCCGATATCGGCCATGACCCACGTCTCGTTCGACACGCCAGATCCGTCAGTACCACCAAAGAACACCAAGCCAACTCCGCTACCAAACGGCGCAGACTTGCAGCCAAAGCGGGGACTGGGGCCCGGAACAGAGGCGCCGCCCGCACTCATCAATTCCCAATCGTTGATCGTGTAGTTGAAGCGCCACAGGTCGTTCAAGAACTGACCGTTCGCCGCATCGACACCACCAAACACGTAGACATGCCCGCTCGAGCTGGACAACGTCGAGAACATGCGCTTGGGCACCGAGGACAGGTACGAGACCCAACCGATGCCGAACGGCCGTATGGTGCGCCCCTGCTGCTCATCGAAACCAACGATGCCTTGCAGTGTGGCCCCGATCAGGTCACCCCGGGCACCAAACGCTCCAGCAGGAACCGCCGCCGAGGCGGTCCACGATTGGCTGGGTGCCGCGGCAGCTAGAGCAGTCAAAGCGCCGAGCACTGAGAGGTTTGGGAGTCGCTTCATATCGTTCTTGGGCGAGCGTCGCGTCGCGATCTACCAACCTCTTGTCACCAAGAAGGCGGGCGTCCCACGAATCCCAAGAATACCAGTCAGGCGGGGCTCAGCATCAACTGGCAGAAGGCCACGCGGCGCGGCTCACAGGACTCTGAAGCCCCCTCAGGCCAATTGCGGGTTTCCGCCACGCGGAAACGCAACCGTGTGAGCGGCTGGCGCCGCTGCAACACCGCGGTCGGCACGCGTCCCGTCGCCAGCATCTGCCGCCCACCCATCGCGGCAAGCGCCAACGGCACCGGGACATCGTTCACTTCGAGGCTAAGGCTCCGGCCGACCTCCTCAGACACGACGTCGCCCAAGTGCACCTTCAACTCCAGGTCCTGATCAGCTCGCAACCGGAGTTCCAACTCCGACTCGGGCCCGCCCACCGCATCGGAATCTGGCCAGCAACTTCGCTCGACGGCAACCAACCCCGACCAACCAACGGTTGATCGAACCTGAAGAGCAGTTCTTCCTTCGGCTCCTCTGCTGCCAACAGATCTCGCTGCATGCGACCCAACAAGTCTCGGTGCATAGCAGTCAGATCCCGCTCGAACTTCGCGACCGCGTGATCGTAGATCGCTTGCGCCATGCCCATGCGTTCTCGGATCGCGGCAGCGACACTCTCTGGCACTTCCAACGCCAGGTCACGCGGCAACTCATTGCGTCGCGCAACTGGCTCCGGCATCGCCCAGCCCATCGTGTAGGCAAGCAACGCCATCGAATCGTCGAACCGATCCGTGAGCCCCACAAACAGACAACGGTCCAACGTCGCACACGCCGCGGCAACCTGTTCGTCCGGTGATAGCGACGCGTAGTCGGCCGCGAGGTAGCCGACGTAGTCCATCCCCAGCGCCTCTTGGTTGACCGGATGTTCGATGGCCGCCGCCAGCATCTTCGGCATGTCCGTGTAGAGCGTTTGCTCGCGCATGCGGTGACGGATCGATGACAGCTCCTGCGCGAACGGTTCGCGCATCATCGTGATCATCCACGGCTCGTCGTCGAGCTTCTCACCGAGACGCATGCCGAAGTGGCCGCGGTAGACTTGGTAGCCCTGCCACAGTTCCTTCGGCTGCTCATTGAGATGCACCGCGCCGATGAACGGACATGTGCTCGCCGCGGTGAAACGCTGGTCGAGCACGGCATAGAACGAAGTCCCCGCAGTCTTCGGGATGTGGTTGAAGTAGAGCGCGCGCTCGCCGTTCAACACCCGTTGGTATGGGGTCTTGCTTGCCACCCTCCCAAGATCGGGATTGGCACGGGGGCAACTTGAGCCGCCGCCTACTGGAGGCGTCCAAGGCGGCCCGCCGTCACGGACAAAATCAGGAAGCTGCGCAGCATCCGGCGTAGCATGCCCCTCCGCAGCATGCCCAACGCGCCCCTGCGCCCGACCGCCGGATGATCCTCTCACTCTTCGCCCTATTCCTCTCCGCTGCGGAACCCCAGGCCGTCGCGGCACCCCAAACCACCGCAGAACCGACCCCCTACGCGTGCGGCCCCTACCTGCTGCTGCCCGGGGTGACCGAGATGACGGTCGTGATCGATCACAACGTGCCGATCACGGCCGAGCTCACCTACGGCATCGACAAGACCGACGGCAAACAACGCGTCGCGCACGACAAAGCGATTCGCCACCACGTCTTCAAGCTCGCGAACCTGCGACCTGACACGCGCTACTGGTACCAAGTCCGAACAAGCGACGAACTCGCATCCAAGAAGCGCACCTTCCGAACCCTTCCCGCGAAACCCAACACCTACGAAGTCGTCGTTCTCGGTGACGTGCGCTCGCTGCCACAGCGCTGGCACGCGGTTTCGCAGAGCATCTACAAGAACGAGCCCGAGGCGCTATTTGTCATCGGCACCGGCGACTACCCAGTCGACGGCACCAAGTACGCCCTCTGGCGAAAGCAGTTTTTCGAACCGGCGCGCAACCTGTTGGCGACCAAACCGATGTGGCCCGCCATCGGCAATCACGAGGCGACGCGGCGGCACGATGACCTGACGCGCCCCGAAGCATCGCAGTACTTCAGCCTGTTCGAGTTGCCCGGCAACGAACGTTGGTATCGCGTCGACTATCACCTGATGACGTTGCTCGTCCTCGACAGCAACTCGTTCCTGTCGCCGCAGCACGAGCAATACAAGTGGCTGCGTCGACAGCTGCGATCAGAACGCAAACGCTTCACGCTCGTCGCGTTCCACCACGCCCCATTCTCCTCGGGCCCACACGCGGTGACGCATCCCGACGCGACGCCCAAGGAATGGCCCATCGACCAAGGCCAACGCTTCTTGGTGCCGCTGTTTGAGATGTATGGCGTCGACCTCGTGCTCAACGGCCACGACCACATCTACGAACGCTCACAGAAGAACGGCATCCCCTACGTCGTCACCGGTGGCGGCGGCGCGCCGCTCTACCAGATCAACAAGTCGCCCAATCCCTATCAGGTGATCGCCAAGTCGACCAACCACTACGTGCGTCTGCGCGTCGCGGCACACGGCATCGACCTCACTGCGATCGACCCAACTGGCAACGAGTTCGACAAGGCCACGTTCGTCGCCAACCCCACCACTCTCGCACGTCGAGCGCATCACGTCGGTGTTCGCGTCAAGAAGCATGTCACGACCGGTAAGCCGCAACTCGCCAAGCGAACGCTGCCGTGCTCGATCACGAACCCTCTCGATCACCCGATGCAGCTGCAGCTCACGCTGCAAGAAGGGCCATGGACCTCTGCGCAAGTGACGGTCGACCTCGCGCCGGCGGAGACCAAGAGCGTCAACCTTTCGCTCGCGCCGCCGACGACGCCTGCTCCTGCGCCTTGGCAGAAGTTCCGCATCGGCACGCTCAACGCAACGGTCACCAGCCAGGCCGAAGCGCTGCCGATCAAGTTCACGTTTGCGCGCCGGCTCGAACTCGATGTTCCGCGCTACGACCTCAAGACCATCGCCAACGTGCAGATCGATGCCGTGGCAACCGAGTGGGCGAACGTTCCCGCGATCCGCATCGGCAAAGAGCAACCCGTGCCACGCGGGCCCAAGAACTACTCGGGCATCGCCGATGTCGAAGCAGACGTTCGTCTCGCAACGTCCGCCGACAAGCTGCACATCTTCGTCGACGTTCGCGATCCGGGTTTCGTCGACGATGGCAAGTCGACGTACTTCGTCAACGACTCGTTCAACCTGGTCTTGCAGGCCCCACGCTGGCAAGCACAGTTACCGGTGCCAACGATCCTCGCGTTTGGCGCCTCCGGCCGCGCGACGCCGAACGTGCCGCACCGCATCACACGACGCGACGGCGGCTACACGATCGAGGCAACGATTCCGTTGGCGAGCCTGCCGTTTGCATCACGCAACGGCGGTCCGCTCGAGGCGCAGTTTGAAGTCGTGTTGGTCGACCAGGATCCCAACCAAGGCCCATCGCTGCACCGCCTGTGGACCAACCACCTGCGGGCCAACGTTGCGGACTACGGGGTCCTGCGGGTCTCGAGCAGGTAGCGACTAGAAGTGCATCGCTTCGCCCGACGTGCCGGGGCCGAGCAACACCAACGAGCCATCCGGAAGCACGCGCGCCGTGTGACCAATGCGCACCTCGGTCATCGGCGCAATCGCCGTCCACGTGCCCGCCGTCAGATCGAAGATCGACACGGCATCGAGGCCAACACCGGCACTCACCAAACCTTCCGAACCACCACAGACAACAACGTCGCCCGAGGGCAACTGCGTCGCGGAGTGACCAGTGCGGGCGTGCAGCATCGTCGTTGCCTGCCACGTGTTGGCGACCGGATCGTAGATGTCTGCGCCAGCAATCGATGCGGCGTTGGCCACGTTGACCAGGCTCGGCACCAAGACACCACCGGTCAGCATCAAACGACCGTCAGCCAGTTCGAGCTGGTTGTCGTGATGGTAGGCGCGGCCCGCCGGCATGTTGGGCGCGTTGGACCACGAGTTGGTGTTCGGGTTGAAGAGCTGCGCCTTGTTCGTCGAAACGACCGCGATCGGAATGCCGAAGAACACCGTCGCTTCGATCCCGCCCGAAACCATCATCAGGCCGTTGCTCAAGCGCGACAGCGCCGGCACCAGACGACGGCCACCAATGTTGGGGCCGCTCGCCCAACTGTCGGCAACCGGGTCGTAGATGAACGTTCCGTTCGAAACGCCGGCGATCGCCGTTGTGATGTCCGTGAAGTTGCTCGTGCCACCGACAACCATCACGCGGCCATCAGGCAACGTTGCGGCGGCATGACCGGCGCGTGGGTTGGGCATCGCCGCAACCGAGGAGAACGCATTGCTCACCGGATCATAGATCTCGCATGCCGTCGTCGTCACACCCGTGCCATCAAGGCCGCCAGTGAACAACACGCGACCGTCGTTGAGCGTCGCCGCTGCATACAGAGCAGCCGGTCCGTTCATCGACGGGCCCGCCTCGGAATCGAGCGTGCGGAAGTTGAAGAACTCGCTCGTGCCGCCGCTGATCAACAAGAAGTCGCCGCCGCCTGGACGGTTGGGCGTCGCACATACCGTCGCCGCCGCACGCGGGGTCTGCAGGGGTGTCGGCAGTGCCGCACTCGTTTGCACTTGCACGTGATGCGTCGTGACGGGGTTGCTGATCTCATCGAACAACGTCGTCGCACCGGGCAACGTCGCCGCCTGCCAGTGGAAGACAAAGCCCTGCACCGCTGCTGAGTTCGGCAGCGACACGGCAATCGTGCTCGAACCCGCTGCACTGGTCAGCTGCAACGACCAGTTACTGATCAGGTCCGCACCAACCGCCACCGACCGCGGATCCGCTGGATCGATCAACGCGATCGGCGTCGGCCCCGACGTCGCACTCACCATGCCCAACAACGGCATGCTGGCCGGCGCGTTCTCGACGGCCAACGTCAAGGTGCCACCAAGCGTGCCAGGCGTGACCTTGTCGAAATCGAAATCGCCTTGCGCGCACAGGCACGCGGAAGTGGCGAGAATGGAGAGAGGAAGGTGGGCGCGCATGGTTGTCACTCGGAACTCGGGGCCAAGCATTGTGTCACCGAACCCGATCGCCAGACAGGGCCTCGCGCCGGCAATGCTGTCACGACAATGCCTTTCAGAACCATAGCTAGCACACAGTTACGCTCGACCATGCGCGCTACAGGCGGCTGCCAAGCCCATGCGAGCGGCCAATCCCAGCGACCTGCCGCGTACCCCAAGAGAATGGCACGCCCTCGCACTCGGCCCCATGCAACCGCGCCATTCATCCCGCGGAATAGCCACCCCAGTGCGAATCCTCTCCAACGCACGCGCCACCTACGATGCGGGCTTCAAATCACAAGGAGCACGCAAGATGGCATCCCGAACCTGGTACGTAGTCGCTGGCGAAGAAGAGCTCGGCCCCCTCGGCCCCAACGGTCTCCGCCGCATGATCAAGCGCGGCGAGATCCTTCCTGAGACGATGATCCGGCGCGGCGATCACGACGTCGCCATTCGCGCAGACAACGTGCGCGGTCTGTTCCCGGAAGCAACGGCAACGGCACCACCGACGACGATGCAAGGGCCATACGAGTCACTGCGCGCCCTCGGCTGGGGCAACTTCGCGTTGATGTGCGGCTGGATCGGCGTCGGCATCTTCGGTTTGTCCACCGCCTTGGATCAGCGGGAACGCGCGCTCGACATGAGTGGCATGCATCCACCACCGGGCTACGACCCAGCCGTCGACCTAATCGGCGCAGGCGCACCGTTCCTCGGACTTGGCAGCATCGTGATCGTCACACTGTTCGTCGTTACCGGCGTGCCGTTCACCTACTGGCTGTGGAGTGCGCGCATGAACCTGCCGCACCTGATCGTGGCCCGCACGAACTACGCGCCGAACTGGTCCATCGCATGTTGGTTCGTGCCGATCCTCAACCTGCTACGCCCCTACCAGGTCATCGAGGAGATCGACCGCTTGTCGGCCGAAGCTGCCGCCGATGGCGATGCACGCGTACGCGCCAACAGCGCGCTGCTCATGCCGTGGTGGATCAGCACGGTCCTGATGGCCGCCTGCTTGATCACCTACAAGCTGATGCCGGTGGCAACGGCCGACGAGATTGCGACAGCGACTCTGCTGCACATCGCCGCGGCCATCGCGGTCATGCTTGCGGCGGGCTTTGGCGCCATCGTGTTCTTGCGCATCACGCAGCTGCAAGAACGTGCCCACCGTGCGCACGCAGAACCGGTGCAGGTGCACTACAAGAAGCGCGCCTGACGGCGCGCTGCCCCTATCGCCTCAGAAGGTCGTACATCCGATCCGCATCAAACGGTTTCGTTGCGTGAAGATAGGCACGCTGCTGTACGCGAGCGACGACGATGTCGAGGTCGGGGAACACCCAGACGTTGGTGTCGAGGTAGCCACGCATCGAGCAGCCACGACCATGCGGCTCGACCCACCAGAGGAAGCCATAGTTGCCCGCTTGCTCACACGGCTGCACCATCGCATCCAGCCAATCAGTGCCGACGACTTGCCCAGCCCCCGGCCAGTTGCCGCGCCGGCGAACGAGTTCGCCAAAGCGCGCAAACTCCCGCAGAGTCGTCTCCGTATCGGCAAACGTGTTGGTGACGCCGCGCAATCGCCGCATGCGTGAGCTACTCGCGCCAACCTTGGCAAACAGCTCTCGCTCCGCAAACTGCCACAGCGGCATCCCGGCCGCATCTTCGAGGATCGGTGAGAGCAACTGCACTCCTTCGTTGGTGTAGGCCCACGCGCTACCCGGCTCGCGCACCAACTCTTGCCGCAAGGCGTAGTCGGTCCAACTCTCCTTCGACACGTGCGGCACCTGACTTCGCCGCGGCAAGCCCGCCGTCATGGTCAACAAATGCCGAACGGTGACCTTCGCACGCTGCCCCTCCCGCCAAGCTGGCACGAACTTGCCGACCTTGTCATCGAGCTTGAGTTTGCCTCGCTCAATCAGCATGCCGGCCAACAACCCGGTGATCGACTTGCACGACGACATCGTGCGCATCGGTTCGCGATACAGCGCGGAGTAGTACTCGAGTGCAATCTTGCCCCCGCGCGTCACCAAGAACGCGTCGGCTCCCGACTCTTTGACAAGCTCCGTCAGTTGCTTGATGACCTTGTCGTCGAAGCCAACCGTCGCCGGTTCGACAACGGCCCAGTAATCATCCGTTGCTTTCGGCTCGAACGTCGCCGGTGCCGCCGGCAACCCCACGAGCGGCGGCAGCTTCAGCGACTCACGCAGCATCTGCATCTCGAGCAGCAAGCGACTGTTCGGCGACAGTTGCGCTGCCTCCTCGACAAACTCTGCAAACGCGTCGCCAGCGTCACCGCGCTTTAGATGATGGCGCGCATACGCAAGGTGCAACAACAGGTCACAACGTTGCTCGAGCGTGCAGTTGCCTTCCTTGAGGATCTCGTCGGCGGAGGACGCCGCAGCTCCGTATTGGGCAATCGAGTTGTTCTGACGAACCGTCCAGATGCGCGTCGCAAGATCGGCCGACTTCGCAACGAGCGCCGGCTTCTTCGCGGACCTTGGCGCTGGCTTGCCGCGCAAGCGCGCCATCGAACGAAGGCTCCAACTGTCGGCCGGCACCTGATCCGCGATCTTGTCGAACGCGGCAATGGCAGCGTTCGCCTCGTCGTTCTGGCCAAGTCGCGTATGGCATGCCGCGAGCAAGCTCAGGGCTTCGGCCCGACGCGTCGCCGACAGCCCCTTTCGTTGCAGCAGCTGGTTGACCGTGACGACACCTTCCCGCCATGCGCCGGTGCGGCTCTGCTTCATGGCGCGCGAGATCACCGATGCCGCAGATTCCTGCTGTGTCGCAACCTGCCCGCGCAGACCAGACAACAGCAATGACAAACACACGATGACGACAGCAGCGCACTTCATCATGCCCGCAGTCTACGCTTGCGAACGGCTACCCCATCACAATCGTCGGCGACTGGGAAAGTCACCATCGTCGATCGCATCAGAACTGCTCAGCGCCTCGTCGACAACTTCGCGGTCCGCGCCGCTTCACTCAACCGGTTCCAATCGTTGAGACAGTTGTTGCAGCAGAACTTGATGGTCTTGCTCATGAAGACCGTCGATGGACTGTCCGCAGCCACCGAGCGGCCCGACATGATGCAAACCTCGGCGTTCATCCGTCGTGATGGCTTGTCTGCGGCAGGATTACTCCCTGCATTGGGGCCGGCGCAGCCAGCCAGCAGAACGGCGCCGATCACGAACCCCGCAAACTTGTTGAGCATGGTCATGCGTGCGATTGTCAGGCCACCTCACCATCAATGGCAAGGGGGTTGATCAGCGCAACAGCTTGTCGAGCTCGCCCGCGATGACCCGCTCCATGCGCTGTTGCCAGGGCAACAACCCGAGACCACCTCCGGCAAGTTCCCTAGCCGCCTCTTGCTCCGCAGCACCCTGACACATCGTAATGAAGTCGACCTTGCGAACGACGAGGCCCTCGGCGTCCACGATCAGGATGGTCGGGTGGCCCATCACCGACCACTTGCGATGAGCTGCACCATCGAGGTCATAGAACGTCGGATTGCGCACACCCACGGCAGCACTCTTCGCAACCAGTCCCTCGATCGGTTGCTTGGCAGCCTCCACAATCCCGACGATCGGCGCACGCTCGCCGTAACGCGTCACCAACGCCTCCCAGACCGGGAGGGACTTGATGCACCCGCCTCAAGAGAAGCCCCACACAACGACAACTGCGGGGCGACCACCGAGGATGTCATTCATGTTGAGACGACCACCGAACTCATCGATCACCGAGATCGATTCCAGACGTTGCCCCGGCGCCCGATTCCGCGCAGCTTGCACAAGGATCTCGAGTTCGGCTCGCGCGCGATCAGGCTCTCGCGGCTCATCCAAAGCGAGAATGCCCGGCACCTCGACGCCACCGTCCCAAACCGTGAACGCACTTCGCAAGTGCGCCGCCCCTCGCGCAATCGCCTCCGCACCATTCGCAGCGTCCAGATCGCCCATGACCAGACAACGCCCGAGCACCCCGGCCGCGGCGGCGCGAACATCATCGCGGCGCGCATGCGTGGCGAGTTGCGTCAATGATTCTTCGAGGTAGGAAACCTTGCCGCGCAACTGGGTCGGAAGGCTCTCGCCCGCACTCGTTGTTGATTCCCCGAATATCCAGAGCGCGGCAATGTGACCGGCAAACCACTCATGGTCTGGATCAACTTCGGCAATGCGCGCGAGGACCTTGCCCTGCATCTCGGCCCGCTCAGCCCCGGTGACCCAGACTGCGGTGAGCAGTCCAACCCACCCCTCGGGACAGCCGTCGCCGATCAAATCAGTCAACTGCTTGCGACGAATCGGAATGCCACTGTAGCAGCCATCCACGAACCGACGCGCCTCGACGCGAACCGGATCGTTCGGCTCGCGCAGTGCACCGACCTCGATCGCGTCTAGCGCGAAGCTGTCCGGCATCGGCGGCGCCGCACAGGCGGCAAGCAGGCTGAGAAGAAGGGTCCCCTTGTGCATGGCCGCAGTATCGCACAACTGGGCCCGGGCCAATGCAACTAAGCACTGACACACGCAACCGCCGCGCGAATCGCCGCAACGATTCGTGCGTTGTCATCCGGCCCTTTCACCGCGGTACGAATCGTGCGCGCGCCAAGGTTTGCCCCCATGCCCTGCGCGTCGCGCAAGAACACACCGTGCGCCCGACAACTTGCAACCACCTCGGCCGCCGTCGGCATGCCTTCGCCCAAATGACACAACAGAAAGTTGGCGACACCCGGCACAACATCCAACCCGCACTGCTGCTCGAGATCAGCCGCAAGCACCTCACGCAGTTCGTGGGTCTCGCGATACCTGTTTGCGTAGTAGTCAGGTGATTGCAGCGCCGCCACCGCGGCGACTTGCGCCGTCAAGCTCACGGCCCACGGCGGCACCAGGTGCTGAAGAGGCTCGAGCAACTCGCGGCTCCCACACAGGTAGGCGGCACGCGCACCACTGAGCGCGTAGACCTTGGACATCGACTTGCAGACGACGGCGTTCGGTCGGCAGACGACCTCGCGTTCCAACGAGTGTTCTGCACCGACATACTCGAGGTAGGTTTCATCGATCCAAATGCGTGTCGATGACGGCAAGACATCCAACAACCAGACGATCTCTTCTCGCGACAGGTGCTGACCCGTTGGGCTGTTCGGGTTGACCAGGATCAACAAGTCGCTCGCGGCTGCCTTGGCGGCAAGTGCGGTGACGTCGACGCGGTAACCGTTCTCGCGAAGAAGCGGCATCGTGTGAACGCCGCAACCCACCACGTTGTTGAGAATGTGCGCGTACTCGCCATACGTTGGATCGAGCAAAGTCACCTTCGAGTCCGCGTTGAGCCACGCAGGCAGAGCCAAGAACATCAGGTCGGACGAACCAGCTCCCGGCAGCAAGCAGCCCTTAGCCACACCGCGCACTTCAGAGATCACCTCGATCAGGCCGCCACAATCGGTCGGCGGTGACGTCGACAACAACCACGGCAAGTGCTCTCGCAAGACAGACAACGCCTTTGGCGCGGGCGGGAACCACGCATCGAGCACGTCGGCGTTGACGATGCCCTTGGCCCGATCGAGCGCATCGAAGCGTGGGCCGACATCTTCAAAGAACGCGCCGCCGTGGAAGCACGACCCGGAAGGCGAATGGTTCTTGCTCATGAACCAACAGTAGTCCTCCCGTGGGCAGCACCCGGGCAATCGCGCCTATGCCTTCGATAAGCGCAGCGAAACGATGGCCACAACCAGATGGCACGCACCAGCAGAACGCCACTGTTGCCGCTATGTGGAGTCGGCGTTGGCATCATCAGAGAGAACGTCAACGCCATGAAGCGGAGTCGGCCGGACAGAAGACCGGTCTTCGCAGTTCAAGAGCAGTTCGCCGAGGAAGGACTTCTGCTCATCGTAGGCTTCAACCCCTGGCTTGCGCTTCTCCCCGACAGACCACTTGCGTGAACGCCGCCTGCGCTCCAAGGCTTTGTAAGTCGGTTCCGGCCAATCAGTCCATAGCTGATAACCGAATCCAAAGTGCTCCAGGTTCAACAACTCATGCTGCCACGTAGGAACTTGCCCTTGTTGCGTCTTCTGACGAATCAAGATGTGTTCGTCGGGTAGGTGCTGCTGCCTAACCTGACTTGCGATACGCAGCAGCTTGCGTACAGCAGGGTCACGGAAGGACCACCCGTAGAACAAGCAAGGACGATGGATGAAGGCCGACAGCTGCATCGCGTTGTGCCACAGCGGCGTATCTCCCCCTCGAAGGTCATAGTCGTCGGCACTGAGAATCAGCGGTAACGAAGCAGGCTCAGGTTCATCGGTCGGCGAATCCGGATCCGATCCCGGCAGGTACGTTGGGCCCATCGCAGAATCCACAGATGGACGTTTGATCAAGCCGTGAGGGTGAAATACGCGGACAGTCGTAGGCCACGGATTCCGACCCTGCGGGGGTTCCCAGCGGTACTTCACATAGGGCGTCCCGATACCAATCGTCGGCACGATTGCTTCCGTCGCGAACCCCAGAGACTGGATTGCCTCCTCAAGCAAGCAGTCGAAGTTGTAGGTGATCACGTGGAACGGCCACTCAACGGGAGTCGAGCGACGCTTGCCGCTGATGGCACATTCCAACGCAACCCGTGCGACAAGCTTGGGCGCACTCCACTCGGAGACTGGATCAATGGCCCACTCCGACGACTGCGTCCCATAGAGTTCGTTCGCCAGAATCGTCCGGAACTCTCGCTCTGAGTTCAGCCCGCGCGCGGCCTTGACGCACTCGGCCCCCCAGATCGGGTCTGCTTCGGATGCTATCGGCTTGTCGACACCGGCGAGCCTCGCGACGAGACGCTGCCAATCCGGGAGGCCGACATCCAGGCTAATGCCAGCTCCGACGACCGGACACATGCGGGCAGTACGGATCTGCTTGCGGCAATGCCTCAGCACGTCCGGATAGTTGAACACTACCGAGCTCATATCGAATCGCCCTCCTCCCCGGGTGGAGCCTTCCTCTTGCTTGCACGACCTCGCGATCCCTTCGCCGAGTTCTTCTGCTTGACGTCTTCGGTTGCTTGCTGAGCAGCCCTCTTGCGACGATCCCTGTCGCCGGACTTCCCTGTGCGCGCTTGCCCCCGCCGCTCCCGGCCCTGTTCGTAGATGCGCTCCTCGATGCCATCTACGATCCTCGACTGCCATGCTCGCCATGCTGGCAGCAGTGCCAACATGTGCCCGTGGAACGCCCCGATAGCCGTCATCAACGCCTTCTCCCGCTCACGATTGGCAGCTATCACCCGACCGCGCTGACTGATAATGGACTCAATAGAGGTCGGGTTGTTCTTGGTTGTGAACCGAACCGTCCTCGCCTGCAGGTTGCCGACCCTGTCTTTCCATGACCGATAGATGATCGTGTCTTCAGCAGCATCGAAATAGGCGCGCTGCAACTCAGCCAGGTGCGCAAGCATCTTCGGGAGCAAGACTTTGTCGTGCCTACTGTGACAACGTCCCATGTACCCCTTCAACTCGCGCAAGAACGCGTGCACGGCACGCAACGAGTTTGGCGTTCGAAACCACCCCGATCGACGCAATACATCTTTGACCAGTGCATCCCACGCCGCGGCGTCTTCGAAGACAACATCATAGCCGTCCTTGTGAGGAACACAGCGCACAAGCACTTCTCGCAGCTGCTTCAGCTTGTCCTGCACCTCGTTGATGACACGGTCGAATTCACGCGCATCATTCGAACTCTCCGTACCTCCTTCTTCGGGACGCGCACTCCACTCAGTGTCCGCCAATGCGTTCGCCGCGTAGGCGAGCACCCAGCGTGGCACAAACCGATGGAGGTACAGGCCCTGACTCGGGGGTAGGCCCTTCCCATCGAACTGCACCGGCCGCAAGACCAGAGTGGCGCACAACATGCTAGACCGAACGGCTTCGTCGAGGCTCTGGTCTAGAGCCTCGGCAGCGATGAAGTATCGCAAGCCCCATATGGAGAGTTCGTCATCTGGCGTGAAGCGCCCAACGTCTTGGAACAAGCGACGCAGGAAGGCGATGCCGTCGGCGTCCTCGTATCCATTCCACTCATGCCGCTCCAAGATGTCCTGTTCAGGATCCGTGAGCTCAAGAATCAGGATCTTCGCAAGCTCCTCCGCAAATCGATTGATCAGGATCGGAGTATCCGCAGCGGCAGCAGGCAGCTGCACTACGACCACATCGCAGAAGACCTGCGCCTCGAGTGACTCGACGTCACCAAGTGTCACGAGACACGCACGCTTGCCAACCATGCTGTGCACAAGGGTGGACACGATCATCTGTGCGACGCTCGCAATCTGATCGACGGACCCCCGATACCGAACATTCACCTCCGTAACCTCACTGAGGTGGAAGCCGGTCCAATGCGGGCTTTGCAAGACGTTTCGAAAAGCCTTGACCAACCCAATGGACTCATAGTCCAAGCGTTCGAAAACCTGCACGGCGGCTTTCGAGTTGTTAACCAGATGATCCTTTCCGATCGCGTCCGAGTTATCCGAAGCCTTGACGACTGGCTTTTGTGCCAGAGGATCCACCTGAATCTCCGTCCCGTTTTCCAAGAAGGCGCACACGCTGTTGAGGTACGCTCGCAGCGCGAACATGGCCGCAGCCACTTCCGCGGCGTTCTCCCACAGGTGCAATGATTCCCAAGCCCATCTGAACGTGTGCACCAAACCCTGAATCTGCTCAGAGCGTGCGTGCGAGACTTGTAGAAACCGCAGAGTGTCGTCGAGGGACAACTCCTTGACACGTTCGCGCAGTAGCTTCAGGCCAAAGACCTCGGCCGGGCCAAACTGGATGTGCCGCTTAGCCAGATCCGGCTGAGACATGTCGACGTCCAGCGCAAGTGTCGACGAGGCATTGAAGAAGCTCCCTGCATCGGTCGCGCTCCGATCAAGCCAATGCCTGAGAAGGCACGTCAACACCGAGGCCGCAACGGGAGGCATGACGCTCTCCTTGTCAGTGACATTGCCAGATGCAACGTAGATGGGAGGCAAGGAAACGTCTCGCTGCCCAATCAGGAACCCGGGGGAACGCTCGCTGGCAACCCCGCACGCTTTGACAAGCTGGTGCTCGTGACCAGGCGCAACACGGCACTGTGTCTGGATGACCAACTGAGCGACACCTCCGTCGGGATGAACAGGATCGCCCAGGTCCTTGCCGATGGCCGCTGCCATCTTCTCCAGTTCCTCGCGGTTGACCTCTTGATCGGCCGCAATCGCTTGGAGTGCTCGTTCGGCCCTCGTCTCGAACGCGAGATCGAATCCCAAGGTTGCATGTGTTGTCAGACATACGTGAGCCATGTCCTTACTTTGCATGGGCTCCCCGTCCAACAGCACATCGCTCATGGCGACTCGCTCCATCAGCTGCCGGATGTCATAGGTCAACTGCACAATCCCATGTGGCTGGTCCGAATGCGCGAGCACCAGCAACTCGTTCCAACCAAGAGTCAGCGCAAGTGCCGCGTGCCGATTCTCGTGAGGAACCTTGGAACCCGACTTGTTGGGCTTCCGCCAGTTGGCAACAACCTCCCAGACCCTCTCAAGTGATCGCTCAAAGGCGCCGGTCACATTCGCTTCGTCATCAGGCCAGGTCGCGAAGGGACCCAGCTTGATACGGATCATTCCGAAGAACCGGAACGACGGGGGCAGTCGTTTGGTCGGCTTGTCAGGCAGCTCCGACTTGATTGCGTCGAAGTAGCACTTGTTGATGTCGACCAACTTGCTGCCCTTAGGCGGCTTCGGCAAGAAGCAGGACACGCGCGACTGCCCAATGTCCTGCAACGGAGAGCCGCTGGGCAGATGGTATGGGCCAGGAGCGAAGTACAGCGCAGCCGCATCCAGCGAACCCCACAGCGCGTAAAGCAGTGGCTTGTAGTACCCAGGAGCAGGCTGAAGCGGCTTGACCGAAACGCCACTCTCGGTGCGGATGACCGTGTCAACTAGCTCGCAGCGTCGCTCTCGGGCCTCACGAACCAGGCGCTCCAGGCGATTGGCAAACGACTCTCTTGCATCGCTCTTTCGTGACCGCCTTATCGACGGCTGCAACAGAAGGGCGTTGAGAACGAAAGGATGGCTATCGAACTGCATGGGTGACTCTCGAGCGCACTCGGTGAGTCCCCGGATTCGACGGCCTTCGGATCAGTCGACCAGATCCTGCTGGACCTGCCTTTCACCCACTCGAAGCGAGGCTAGAGAATAGCCGTTGCGATCCGAGGGTCGAGGGTCCAGCCGGTCATTCGTCCGAGAGCCTGAGTAGTAGCGGTAGTCAGGCTTGTAGCCGTGCTCGCTGACGCGCTTCTCCCGCCGTTCTTCTTCCGAGTCTCTACCGTCGTCGTTTCTCGTCATGCGTTATCCCGTGAAAGCGCAGTGAGATGCAGGGTGATCAAGAAGGCCTGAGTGCCGAGTGATACTGCGAAATCTAGACTCACCGCAAGCCTCGTTGCATCGGTTGATGCTGTGTATTCGAAGAAAACCTCGCATCACGCTGGCGCGGGACCCGCGGTCACGTCTCTACGTCGTGCCAAAGCGAGGTGCCCTAGGCAGCTTAGGTACTTCATGCGACACGGTCGCCGCAACGACAACCCACGTGCGTCTCGCAACCGATTCTCGTGGACGGGTCTTCGCTGTGCATCCTTCCCGCAAACGGAGATTCTGCCGCCGTCATCGCGGACGGTTGCACGAACGCACAACTGATGCCTTGAAGCTATCGCGATCATTCTCACTCCTACTCGCCATCGAGGTTCGAGAACGCAGCCACGTAGGCGGGCGCAAGCCTCTCTTGCAACCCTTCGTCTTTCGCCGCATGGGTCACCGCCTTGCGAAAGCGCGCCATCAGAATTGGCAAGGCAGTGAACAAGTCCACGAGGTTGCTCTCGTTGAGGCCGAACTCGTACCACTTTGCGTGCTTGACCCACTTGCGGATGGACGCCATATCGTCTGGCCGGAACTTCTCGCACAGGAGTTGGCAATCAGGATGCGGAAACGGAACCTGTTCGCTCGCCTGGTAAACGCCCTCGGGAGCCTCACCTTCCTGGAGGGCGCGGATGACTTCGAGCACCGACTTCTTCACGGCTTCGACGGGTTGGGCAATGACAGCTTGCGACCCATCGCTCCCGATGAACAACTGACCATCACACCGAGTATGCCATTCGACGCCTCCAGCATTCGTCACATGCAAGCCGTCTGAAAGTGGACGGCTGAACTCGCTATCAGCGCCATGCCGGGTCTCGAGATGGCCGTCTTGATCGTGTAGCAGCTTGGACAAGAAACCTGCCTTCGTCTCGTTGAGCCCAACCTCGGAAGCCCAGTCACGAATCTCCTGGCGCGGCACGCGAATGTGCCCTGCGGCGAATGCATCTGTCAGGAAGTGATCCGCAAACCCATTCCAGTAGAATGCTCGGCGCGTAAGGATGTCCTTCTCTTCTTCGCTTGAAGCAACCCGGGCGCGAAGAGCCAAATCGATCGCCCACCGATGCACGTGGCAATAGCGCACCATGTTGTGCCAACCGAAGTGATCCGTGTTGTCCTTGGCAAGCTCGGTGAAGTTCTTCGCGTTCCACCAGAACCTGACGTTGAAGTCGGGGTACTTCACTGAGGCGCCCGACATCTGCTTGAGCAGAGCCTTGACCTCTTTGGCCATCAGCTTCTTCAGGTCCTTGACGTCGTTCGCCCCCCACGGGAGCCAAGTAGGCTTCTCGAAGAACAGGTCTTCGGGGCTGGCGTAGAAGTCGCCTGAGAGGGCGACGATCTCGCCATAGGAGAAGCGCTCCGAACTCGGAGGAGTGTTGCGCGCAATCGTGTTGTACTCGCGTTCGTAGTCGAGCCCCGCCTCTAAACAGGCCAGCCGGAACCCCTCGCTCCCGAGCCAAACATGTTCGCCAGCGTTGAAGCGTTGTTTCGATGGCCCCTCCATCTGTTCACGCCCAGCGTGAAAGATCGAGAGAGGATCTCCAACGACTCGTTCTGGCAACTCGTAGTCAACCTTCTCTGTGCCCCTCGGGCCAACACTCACCCTCTGCCTGACATCCGGCTCTCGCCGGACCTTGGCCGCTTGCTTGTCCAGGTCTTGGAGGAAGTTCTTGGCCACTGCGTCCCGTTGCCAGCGCTGCGCCTGACGCACGCATGCCGCGGTATTGAGGCGGCCGTAACCAAACGCCAGCGAATGCCCATCATCACGCATCGCAGTACTCACAGGCGACCGATTCCAGTAGTCCGTGAACGTCGTATCCTCAGCCCGCACGGGGCTCGCCGAATCCCGTAGGATGGCCCTAACCTCAGCAACGCTTAGACGATCCTTGACCGGATCCCTGCTCGGGTCCTCCGCAAGGAAAGCGGATTGCATCAATGCAATCGTGCCTGCGACCAAAGGAGCAGCTGCAGACGTACCGCCAAAGTCCTGCGTTACATCTCCCAGTGGGTTGTAGCCACCAGCAGCAACATCCGTCGATACGACGTCACTGCCGCCGCCGCTTGAAGGTGCACAGACCCACACACGCTCACCGTAGTCGCTGTACTCAGCGCGATCATCCCGATCCGTCGTCGCCGAAACGGCAATCGTGCAAGGATGATTCGCATAACCATCCAGGTCCAGGTTCTCGGCACCATTACCGGCGGCGAACACGACGGCAACACGGTTCAGATACGCATTCTCGATGGCGAGCTCAGTCAACCGCGGCATCGGCCAGCGCTTGCTAGACCAACCGTCGTATGGCCCCCAGCTGCAGTTGATCACCGCTGCTCCGCGTGCAACTGCATGATCAAACGCACGGGCCTCCGCGTCGTCGTCCACGAGTGGTTCGAGCTTGATGGGGATCATCCCGCAGTCCGGTGCTAGGCCACAGATCCCGCTCCCCACATGCGGCGCGCCGATCAGCCCCAGAACGGAAGTTCCGTGCCATTCATCGCGCCCGCGACTTGGCGACACATCAGAACTCTTGTCGTGCAGGTTCAGCGGAGCATCAACACGATCAGCTTGGATCCCACAGGCTTCGATATCGAACGCATCATCGATCACCGCCACCTTCACGTCAGCGCGACCTGTTGTCCGGTCCCAAGCTTGCGGAGCCCCTATGTCGATGCCAGCTGTACCGCCTGAGAGCCCGTCATTCCGTAGATACCATTGGTAAGGGAATGCCGGACTCCTCGGAATGACATGCGTCGTGCGATACCTGTGGAAGAGCGGCTCCGCATGATCGAAGACGTGGCAGTCCGTCTTCTTCCCGCCCTTGCGTTTCAATGAGAACGTCTGATCCAACAACTCCTGGGCCAACTTGATGGGATTCGTTCCACTCGACTGAGTGAGGCTGACGACAAAGGCGCCTGCGTAGTATTTGACCTCTCTGTCAACTAGGAGACCGTAGTGTTCAAAGAGCTCCGCCTGACGGTTCTCTGGGAAGCTCGCGTGAAACTCTAGGTAGAGACTGCCGGAAGGGATCAACTCACTCTCGACCGCACCATCCTCGGCATCTTCCGCCCGATACGTGTGGTAGCAGTACTCGACGATCGAATCCGCGCTTTGCAGGTTTGAGCGGATCACACTCATCGCAGTGTCACGGAACTCAGCAACCGGGTCGCGCAGTCCGGGCAACTGCTGCCCGCCTTGATCAGGAGCCACCTCAAACACCGCCAGCCCCGATGGGTATGCACCCAATCGGGCATGCATGCTGCGGCCCAACCGGAACGGCATGGCAAGCGCTCGCCGCGCTGACCTCGCACCAGAAACCCCTTTGCGAAACTTCACCGCGAACGCATTCGGACTGATCGTCAACCGCAGCGGAGGACGCAAGTTGTCCTCATCCACCGGGCCACGACGCAATTCAAGCACTTCCATACCTCACCCTCCACACACGAACTGGTTCAGCTCTCCAACGAACGCCCACTATAGCAGCCCACGTCTTGCAACGCGATCATCGGTCGGGCAGGCAACCGTCAACGCACCCTGCGCTACTTACCCGACGTCGCGCCGTGTTTGCGCAGCACGGCCGCAGCCTTCGGTCGGTTCGACTTGATTGCTGCGAGGTCGATCTCCAGCTCCAACGCCTCACCGAAGAACTTGAAGATGCCTGCCAGATCATTGGTCCATTCGCCGGAAGCAGCATCGAGTGGCGTGTCGCCCTCGCCACTCTTAGCATCGATGTCTGCACCGGCCTCGATCAGCAACTCGACAACTTCCACGTTGCCGAAGAACGCAGCACCGTGCAGAGGCGTGTTGCCGTCATTGCTAGGGGCATTGACCTTCGCGCCCTTCGCCAACAAGAACCGACAGGCATCGACCTGTCCGGCAACAGCGGCAAGCCCGAGAAGCGAGCCGCCGTCGTCTTCCGACTTTATGTTGACGGATTGACCACGGCGCAGATGACGCCCAAGTGCCCGGATGTTTCCATCGCGAGCCGCGCCCCAGATCGTGCTGCCCCAACCGCCTTCCGGAATAACCATCGGCTTCCGCGGTTTGCGATCCCACAGCGGCATGCCGTCCGCAATCTCGGCCATCACGACCCCACGGCGCTCTTCGACGAACTCGCGCAGATCGTCGAGGCGATCCGTCATGCGTCGTTGCGTGCGACCCAGATGCGGGTCAAGTAGCTCTTCGAGACGATCGCACTCCGCGAGCAACGCCTTCTCGTTCCATGGCCCATCGAGCAAGCGCAGCAACGCAGCCTTGTAGCGTTCGCGACCGGCCTTGGTCTGGTAGAGCCGATACGACAATTGCGCGCCGGTCTTGACCGACATCGGCGCGCCCTTGCGCCGGCCTCCCATGCCGAACTCAACAAAGGACGCATCGGCACCCCACGGCATGAAGTAGAAGCGATGCGTGTCGGGGTGCAGGTAGACGAAGTAGTTGTTGCGGCCACCGGTGTAGCCGTCCCAGACCCCGAGCAGACCTTCGAGCGCCCAGTACTTATAGAACGCGTCGAGGTCGACCAACTTGCCCACCTCCGCCATCAAGTCAGCGTCATCCGTATCGGCGAGCACCGAGATCAGCTTCTCGATGCGTTCGCGACCAAGTTGCTCGTCCCCGACCTTGGGCTCAAATGCCTTGGCCCACCCCTTCACGAAGTCGACGACCGTGCCTTCGAACAACACACCTTTGGACGTGCCGAAGCCGCGCTCCAACAACGGTTCACGAACAGGCTCGACGTGCGTATAGACCCCTAGATATTTGCCGTTGACGCTAACGCGCGCAAACGAGACTCGCGGCGCAGGAACGCCAATGGCGTTCGCGATCTTGTAGGTCAGATACTGGCTCGCCAGTGACGTGTCCTGCTGGTTGTTGTTGAACGTCAGGTTCGTCCACCCTGCGAGCGACCCGGACTTGTCCGTGTGGTTGAGTTTGATCTTCAGCGACGGTCGAACGTTGCTCAGCGAACCAACGAAGCCCTTCTTGCGAATGCCAACCTTCGGGAAAGCAACGCCATCAATGGTCGCATCGCCAGTGAAGTAACGGAACGGCTTGTCAAACCCACCATCCTTGCGAGCGGACCCCAGCGCGACGCGCAGCTTGCGAGTCTGCAGGCACAATGCTCGCCAATCCTTCTTCGCCAAGGTGATGTCAACCTCGAGCAAGCGGTCGCTCGGAAACAGATCATCTGGCCGCCAATCCGCCGCAGCCTTCGGCACTTGCGCCACGAGCAGACCTGCAGTCCAAACCAAAGCAGGAACAAGCAACGGTCCTCGCATCATGCGGGAGAGACTAATCCAACACGCTCAATCGCGCCCCAACTCCAGCGTCATCACGACCGGACGATGATCCGACGCAACTGGTTCGTCTGCAACATACGCGCGATGGATCCGCCACGCGGTCTTCGGACGCACGAGCACGTAGTCGATCTGACGATCGGGCGGCGCAAGGGATGGGCCGATCGTCAACAAGCCAGGCTCTTGCACACCTTGCGTCCAACCAACCGCAGCTAGTCGTCGCAACGGTTCGCTGCCAGGCAATGCGTTGAGGTCGCCGGTCAAGATCATGGGCAAGTCAGCATCCGCGCAGAACGCCTTCTCGATCAGCGACACCGACGCCAAGCGAGCTTCCTTCGAACCGATCGTCTTGAGCCAGTCGAAGTGAGTATTGATCAACCGCACCTTGCGGCCCTTGCCGAAGATCGTCGACGCATCGACATCCACGGCCATCGCCTGGTAACGACTCGAACTCGCCGACGGGATCGCATGGTTGGCCACCCACTCAAACGGCAGCCTGCTGAGCACTGCATCGCCGTATTCCGTTGCCTTGCCCTTCGACGGACCAAACACAACCGACATGCCGGTCAAGCGACCGAGCTCTTGAGCCATCGCATCGTTGGAGATCTCCTGCAGCCCGACCAGATCGGGCGCGTGATCGCGAACGACCTGCGCGATGCGAGCAAGATCGCGTTTGCCATCCATGCCGAGGCCGTAGTGGATGTTGTAGCTCATCACGCGCAACGTCTTCTGCTTCGCCTCGGTCGACTCGACAAGGTCCAACGATGCAAACGTCGCGGCATGATCGCTCGGCCAACCGTCGTCGTGGTGTGACAGCACACGCGAATCGAGAACGCGCCAGTCGTCGCCGCGCGCATACACGTAGTCGATGCGATCCTGATGCTCGTCCGGGAACTCAGGCGACCACGTGTGGCCAGGCGCAGTAACGGGATCGGGATGCGCAGTGCGGAAGGCATCGATGAAGTTGGCATCGGCCATCGCCTCACTCACCGGCCACGTCACGACGCGGCCGTGGTGATGCGGTGCGTTCGCCGCTGCCTTCGTCCAATCGAGATGCGAACCACTGTTGAAGTCACCGCCAACGATCACCGGAACGTCGGGCGTCTTGGCGAGGTGTGGCAGCAACTGCTCGAGGATCGTCGCGATCTCCTTGCCGCGGGTCTTCTGATCCCCTGTCCGCAACTGTTCTGCCGTCGCGCCCTCGGACAACTGCTTGTGCACACTCGGCAGGTAGTTGATCCACAACGAGTAGGCCTGCACGGTCTTGCCAGGGCACAACTCGATCGTCACGCCACCAAACCGAAAGCCGCTAGCGAGTCGATGCGTCGCAACGATCGGGTAGCGACTCATCACAGACAGGTTGGAAGAACGGAGGAAGTATTCAAACCCGAGCCGACCACTGATCCGCGGACCACTGCCGTAGGTCTCCTGCATCAACACGATGTCCGCGTTGCACTCGCGGATCACATCGACGACCCGCTGCACGCCGACGTCGCGACCCTTGCGCCGACCGCCGTGCCAGATGTTCCAGGCGAGCACGCGCAGAGGCCGACCGTGCCACTTTGCAAGCGCTGCCGGAGCTCGCTCCTCACCAAAGCGATCGACGAACGCTGTGCGCACCTTCGCCGGCGGCAACACACCCGTATCAAAACGCACAGCCGCAGTGCTGATCCCGTTCTTCGTTCCGAGTTGCAGCACGGCGTCGGGCACAGCCAGACTACCGACCCCTTGCAGGTCGTGGATCGCGACGCGACGACCGTCGTGATAGAGATGCGCAACGCCAGCCGCCCGATCAATCGCAAAGCCGACCTCGTGCCACTTGCCATCGGCAATGCCCTGATCAGCAGCCTCGGGGCGATGGTCGATGCGACGACGACCGTCACCGGCATTCCACGTCCAGGCGCCGTCCGGTAGCACGCTGATGGCAAAACCTGCGCGCTTGCCGGACTCGCGCCCCAAGCCAAACGAGTTGTTGGTGGTGTAGTCCCGCACCTCACCCGCTTCCCAATCCTTGATCGCAACGACCGTCGGAAGGTTGTCGGGCGCTGCATCCATCTTGACGCACACCCGGAACGTGAAGCTCTGACTGAGGTCGGTTGACGCAGGCAACTGCTGCGTCGCAGCCGTGATCGGAACGACCGGGTCCTGAGCCAACGCCGCAGTGCAGAACAACAAGGCGGCCAACGACCGCGACACAACGACGTTGGTCATGGTCGCCAACGATACAACAGGACCCGCCGCAACCCAGTGCCCGCGGTTACGGGCGCCTTCGGCGTGCATAGACTGCACACCGATGGTGCACGAGTGCGTGGCGGCCTGGCCACCAACGCCGGGGAGCCGTTCAGCCTTGGCGTATGGGTTTGGCCTGAGAGCCATGGGTCGTACCAAACGATTCTGGCCAAGAGACCAACGCTGAACTTCCCGACCGGCGGCTTGCGCACACCAACGCTGCGTCTCGATGCCGGCCAGGTCGTGTTTGAATACGGCAACGGCGCAAGCGTGTCCGGCAGCGTGTTGCCAATCGGCGAGTGGAGCCATGTCGGCATCACCTACGACGGTGCGACCAGGCACACGATCTTCGTCAACGGTGTCGAACTCGCGACCAACGCAAGCATGCCAGCTGGCAACGAAGGGCAGAACGGTGAGGATCCCTGGTGGCTCATCATCGGCAAGGGATACGCGCAAGCGCCGTTCGGCATTATCGGCAACATCGACGACGTGACGCACTGGTCGCGGGCCTTGTCCAGGGCGGAAATGCAGGTGCTGCAATCGTCCGGCCCGGTTGGCATGTAGTTGCAGCTGGCCATGCGGCATAGTTAGCGCATGACCTTGTCCCGGAACGCCGAAGATCAGGAACGACTGATCACGTTGGTTCGGCAGGCCCTCGACTTGATGGACGAGGGCAAGAGTGTCGACCCGGTTGTTATCTGCGCAGAGCATCCACACCTCGCGCAGCCGCTCGCCGATGTGCTTGGCTTGAGCGACGCGTTGCCCGACCTCAACCGAGAGGCGATGCGCGAAGACCCGCTCAACGGCATGGTCCTGGCCGAGCGCTACGAACTGTCGACATGCCTCGGCCGCGGCGCGATGGGCGTGGTCTACCTCGGCGAGGACCGCGAACTGCGGCGCGAGGTCGCGGTCAAGATCCTCGACGCGCGGTTGTTCAGCGACGAGCAAGCGGAGGCTCGCTTCCAACTCGAAGCCGAAGTGCTCGCCGAGTTGCAGCACCCCAACGTTGTCGCGGTGTACGACCGCGGCCGCACGAAGGAAGGTGTGCACTTCCTTGTCATGGAGCGGCTCGCCGGCACGACGCTCGCCGATCTGCTGAAGCTGTTGGCCGAAGGCAAGGATGCGCTCGCGACGGTCGCGGAAGCATTGCACACGCCGCCGGAAGAACGCTTCTGGCCGCGACAAGTCGCCAACTGGGCGCGCGATCTTGCCAGCGCGCTTGGCAGTGCACACGAACGCCAACTCGTGCATCGCGACATCAAACCTTCGAACGTGTTCGTCACCGACAACGGTCGGCCTGTGTTGCTCGACTTCGGCATCGCAACGCGTCAGACCGACGAACGATTGACCGCGACGCACACAACGCTTGGCACGCCTTGGTACATGGCGCCTGAGCAGGTCGGTGCCGATGCGACGCTGTCGACCAAGCCCGCACTCGACGTCTACGGTCTCGGCGCGACGCTGTTCCACTTGCTGTCGCGAAGGCCACCCTACGAAGGTGACGTCACCACTGTGCTCGCGGCTCTGAAGACGGAAGACCCGCCGCCGCTGCTGCAGCTGGCACCCGATTTGCCGCACGACCTGGTCGCGATCGTCGAGAAGTGCCTCGAGCGCAACCCGGACGATCGCTATCAAGACGGCAACGAGCTGGCACGCGACCTCGACGCGTTCCTCAACCACCAGCCCGTGTCCGCGCGGCCGCTGAGCAAGATGGCGCGGCGCTGGCGCCAGTGGCGGCGTGCACCGGCGCGACCGCTGGCGATCGCATTGACGGTGCTGCTGTTGCCGATCACGGTGACCGCGATTGTCTATTGGCGCCAAGAACAACACCGGCTCAACCAACAAGCCAAGCGCGACCTGTATGCCACGGAGCCGACCCTGCTCGCGATCGAAGGTGCGCCGCACGAGCGAACGCTGCCGGCCATGCGCAAGCAGAACGAAGTAGCCATCGAACTGCTCGATCGCATTCTCGTTCTGGACGATCACGACTTGCCGGCGCGACTGCGACGGGCAAGCCTGATGCTCGATCTCGACCGACACGAAGAAGCTGCTCGAGAGATGCGCACGATTGCACGCCAGAACGGCGGCACCTACTTCAAGACACTGGCCGATCGCTACGCGGCGAGCGACCCAGCCAAGAAGGGCGTGCTGGCGATCGACACGGACAACCTGCCGCAACCGAAGTCGGCCAAAGAATCCTACGTCGCAGGCTTCCTCGAACTGCGCAAGCGTCACATCAAGGGCTACGCCGCGCGCGCCGAACCGCTGCTCTACCAAGCCAGCAAGGCGTTCCTGCCAGCCAGGGGGCTGCGGCTGTTGGCGCTCGGATCTTTGGCGGAGACGACGCCCGATCCCGAACAACGCGAAGCCTATCGCCAACAACTGTATGACGAGAGCGTCGCGCTCGAAGCGATCTACGGCACGGAGACCGCACGCACGCAAACGATGCGCGGCACGGCATTGCTGCTGCGCGGAGACTTCGCTGCTTGCCAGAAGTTCTTCCTGCGATCGATCGAACTGCGACCCGACCGCCATCCGCCGCACAACAACCTGGCGATTGCTTATCGCCGAGTCGGCGCGCTCGATCGCGCCGAGCACCACCTCAGCGAAGCGCAACGCATCCTGCCGTTCTCGTGGCGCACGAAGTACACGCTCGCACAAGTCACGCGTGACCTCGGCAAACTCGACGAGGCCTATACGCAGGCGACCAACTTGCCGGACAACGGGCCCTCGAACGCTGGCTGGCGACAAGCGCGCCTGCTGGCAACCATTGCCTTGCAGCAAGCCAACCAGACGTTCCGCACGGATCGTGATACCTCGCGCAAGTTCGCTGCCAGCGCGGCACAACATCTGCGCGCGGCCCTCGAAGTTCGCGATTCGGATTCGGACCGCTTGAACTTGACGATGTTGGAGGCGATCGCCAGTGAGGATGCCTCCGCCAGCATGATTCCGTTTGCGGCCGCCTTGCTCGACAATCCGATGGATCCGTGGGCGCTGACCAACCTGACGTTCTTGCTGCCGGACCAGCTCGACGAGGCGCAAACGGCGTGGGTTACCGCAATCCTGCGCAAGATCGCGGCCGAACTGACTGGCGGCAACGTTGCCTTGCGCACCGAACTGCTCGAAGAGATCGACGCCGGCCTGAAGAAGTTCCGGTGACACCGCGGGCGTCCGACACACCCACGTCCGGACCAAAGCGTATAGAATGCCGCGCATGTCCATGCTTCGTCGCCTCGCCGTGTACGCAACGGTCAGCGCTGGCCTCACCACTGCGCTCGCCGCCCAGAACAACCAATCACGCGGTGTGCTCGCCGGTGCCGCGACAACCCTGCTTGTCGACGGCGGCAACGCGGGCAACGCGGATGCCGAAACACTCGTGCATCCCAACGGCTTCTCGCAAGCCGCACCGCTGACCTTCCCCAACAGCTTCGGTGCGCCGAGCCTCGCGCAGGTGTTCGCGATGCACGGCAACCCGTCGGGCATCGACGTCGACGCGTTCAGCACGGGCCGCGATGACTTGCTGATCAACGACCAGGGGGAACTCGATGTCCCACCGATCAGCTGGAGCGTGTGGTCGTTCTCGTTGCGCGTCGGCTCGGCCGGCAAGCCCGGATCGCGCATCGCCGAAGAAGCGAACAACGGTGCAGTCGGCTCGGCGTTGTTCTCCTACATCCTGCCGGGCAGCAACCTGCCGAGCGAAGTCGTCGACGCAACCGAACGTTCGCACTCGCGACGCGACCTCGGCATCGGCAACGGCCCGAGCACGGAGATCGACGGCGTCGATTTCCCGATGATCCTCGGTCGCGACCAAGGACTGAACACACCGGGCCTTGGTGTCGCGGTCGAACCCGGCTTCATTCCGCTGATCTCGATCCCGGAAACCATCTACTTCTCGGTGACCGACGCCTCCAAGAACAACGTGCCCGCATCGTGGTGGACGACTCTCGGTGGCATCGCGACGCCACCGAGTGGCGCGTCGATCCTGTGCTGCATGCGCACGTCGTTCGGCACCCCGTGGTCGCCGCCGCGCGTCTACATGCCGTTCTTCGAACTCGGCCTCGGGGTCACCGAGGATCTCGATGCGCTCGCCATCGACCCGGTTCGCGAGAACGTGCTCTACTCCGTCGCCGGCACGACGCGCGATCAGTTCTTGTTCTACTACTTCGGCACGACCGACGGCGCGGCACCGCCAGCGACGCCGGTGACGAGCAACGGCCAACCGGTCAGTGACAAGGTCGGCAAGGCCGTGATCGACGACGTCGATGCAGTGTGCACGCTCGACCCGGTGATCGGTTCGGTCGGCACGCCACCGCCGGGTGGCGACGACTTCGGTTCGTCCTGTGGCGCGCCGCAAGCTGGCTTGCTTGGCGTTCCGGAGATCAGCGGTTCGGCCTATCGCCGTTATGAGAACGGCACGATCCACGTCGACACGTTCATGGTTGGCTGGCCGCCAACCGCAGGCGTCGCGCCAGGCTTTGCCGCCGCGTTCTTGACGGTCGGCAACTCGCTCGTCTTGCTGCCGATCGGTGGCATCAAGGTTCGCAACCCCAGCAACCTAATTGCCGGCGACCCGCAGACCGAGACGTTCGTCTTGCCGGCGACGATGGCGCTGACCAACTTCGACTGCACGTGCCGCTGGGTCGCGCTGGACTTCGGCACGGGCGAGATCGCGGAGGCGTGGCCGTCGCGACTGTTCCTGTGAGTGGCGAATGGGCAACGCTGCAGCCCGCGATCGAAGCGGCCGCGAGCGGTGACAAGGCGGCGCAAGAACGCGTCATCGACATGTGCTACGACCACGTCCGCAACGTCGTGCACCGTGACCTCGACCGCGACTTTCGTAAGAACCACGGTTGGATCATGCCGTTGTTCAGCACACACGATGTCGTGCACGAAGTGCTGACCAACGTTGTGCGCGAACTCGAGGACACGTCGTTCGAAGCACCCGAGAAGTTCTATGCCTACCTAGGCACGCTGGTCCGCCACCGCCTGCTCGACGCCGTTCGCCACCACGAAGCTGCGCGTCGTGACGTTCGCCAACAAACCAACGAACCAACCGTCGGCATGGCCGCCGTCGCCCACGACGATCGCGAAGCAACCCCAACCCTCGCCGCATCCCTCGGCGAACGCGCCGGCATCGTGCGCGAGGTTCTCGAAGAGATGCCCGAACGGCAACGCCGTCTCCTCGAACTGCGCCTCCTCGAAGACACCACCTGGCCCAAGGTCGCCGAGATGCTCGGTTACGCCAGCGACGACACGGCCCGCCAGGCCTTCCGCGATGCGCAGGCTCGATTGCTGGTGAAGCTGCGCGTCCGCGGCCTCGGCAAAACCTAGGCTGGCGTACCGAACCTGCGGCCAAAGGTTGGCGGGAATCAGCGGGTTCGGTAAGTCGGTTTAGATGTCGCCCAACAACAAAGCGTTTGTGTTGGTCGTAGAGATGCCAGTGATGCTCCCGGTTGCCGAGAGCTCCAAGCATGCGACCTGATGGTGGAACACCGCCCCGATCAACAGCGGGGAATCAGCGATGTCGAACGAAGCGTCAAGCTCGCCGCCCACCGGAACGCCAGCTAGCAGAATGTCCGGGGAGGCGCCCTGGAGGCAAGAGGGCAGAAACAACGGGGCTGGCACACCCAGGAAACTGAGGCCAATGGTGTTCACTGCGAGCGAGCCTGGCGCCATGCCGGTAGCTGTCGCAGCGAGCCGCGTGCCGAGCCACGGCAGACTGGTTGCCGTCAAGACATTGGGGCCACCCGCACCTGAACACCCATCATTCATCGAAGTGACCGTCGCGGACGAGGTCAGTGGGATTCGCGAAAGGTTGTTCGCTGCCAAGCCGGCAATCGTCGTGTAGTCGCCACCAACGAAGAGGCCCGAGCCCTCGTTGAACGCCACGGCATTCACAGGACCGTTGGCAGCCCCCAGGGCACTCCACGTCGATCCGGTCAATCGCGCCGTCGAAGCCGCCGCTGTCCCACCGATGTTCTGGAACTCGCCAACAACGACCAAATCGCCGTCGGGCAGCTCCGTGATGCTGTTGATCGCACCGTCCGCCGTGCCTGCCAATGTCAGATCCTGAATGCTCGTGAAGGCTTCTCCGACCAAACCCCAGCGGTAGATGCTACGTGGACTCGTAGCAAGCGGCCCGGCGTGAACAGTGATCAAGTCGCCGTTGCTCGTTGTGAGCATTGCCTCAACGATTCCCGACGGCACGGGCAACTGCGTGATCGCAGGAGTCAGCATCGGGAAGTTCGCTCGGCTGAACTCAACGAGGTACACGCCGTCGAAGAAGGCCAGGTTGGTGTTGATGGTCTGGCTTTGACTCGTCCCGGGTATGTAGGTCTGAAAGCTCAGCCCAGAACCACCGACGACAACTCCCAGGCCACCGATGCCCGGGTTGACCGTTGTTGCCATGCTGAGAACCGTTCCCGATGCCGGCGGCCCGCCAGCGACAGGTCCTCTACGAGGAATCCAGTTCCCAGTCTGGCCGATGGAATACAAAGCAGAGATGCCCAACCCCGAGATGCCGAACGAGGTCCGCGTACCACCTGCCACCATGCCATAGAAGCCCTCCGCTACGGCGTTGACTTCACCAGAGAACGGATGCGACTGACCACCCAAGACTCCTTGCGACACGGGGACATTGGTTTGCCACGTGAACGATCCGATGTCCCAGCGAAACACGTAGCCCAACCGAGTGCCCACGACGAGATCGCCGTTTGGGCGAACGTACATCGAGCTGGGCGTGTTACCCAGAGCAGTCTGATAGCCGGGCAACGGCTGCCACGTGTTGTTCAGGAGCCCGGCGACCCCAGGATAGGAATTGCCGCCGACCGTGGTGAAGCTGCCACCAACGTAGAGCCGCTTGAAGTCCGCGTTGACGACCACCGTTACTTCGCCGTCGGTGCCCCCCGAAGCGCTAGGTATCCATTGAGATGTTGCGACACTGGCCAGGGCCATGACTGCGATGGCGCTGCTAGACAGTTGACTGAGTGTGAGGTTCTTCATGTGCTTCTTCCCTTGTCGCTGCACAACACTCCATGCGTGTGGTCATGCCGGCAACGACGTACTTGCCGCCGCGCGCGAGCAGAAACGCTCTGCTGCGCAACGGAGACGACTGGAGTCAATTGTCGGTTCGCAGCCAGGCGTCCCACTGGTCTCGAGATTTCTCGAAGCCAATTGCCGAGACGAGTCAGCGGCTGCGTGAACGAGCGCTTGCAGTCGGCCCGACGAAGTGACTTCGGGATTCTCCGAGATTCGTGGGACAGCAGTCCGCCAAGCGACAACAGGTATCGCCCCGTGAATGAGTCTGCGCGGGCCCCTTCCTTGATCCCCTTTCGCTAGCAGGAGCTACTGACGTGCCGGTCCACAGTTTCACGAGCTAGTCGCGAAGAGGAGAAGTCTTCTCCTGGCGCCGTACTAGCCTCTTCGTACATGAAGGCGCCCCGCTTTCGCGAGGCGCCTTCGTTGCTGGCGGTCGAGGTCTAGTTGCAGAACTCGATGCTGTCGATGATCACCGAGCCTTGCGACTTGCCGGGCACGTTGAAGTAGGCGTAGACCCACCAGACGTCCGTCGGATCGAAGTTGGTGAAGGCGCTCAGCGGGACGCGAATCGTCGTCATGCCCGTCTTCGTGTAGTCACCCTGCGGGTAGGGCCACGGGAAGGTGATGAACTGATCCGGGTAGCTGATGCGGCCGTAGTCACTCAGGCGGACGTAGTTGGACCAGCCGCCGGTGCCGCCAGTGTAGAAGCGCAGCGAGAAGTCCTGGTCTTCACCCGGCGTGTTCCAGGCATCGTTGTAGTTCTGGGCGACGCGGATGCTGATGTGGGTGTAGTTGGAGACGTCACGGCTCGCACCGGCGAACGGCACTTGCGTATCCGGGATGTTCCAACCGACGCGGCCTTGCAGGTTCTGCCACTTGACGCGCATGCCGCGGGTGTCGTGCGGAACCGACGGGTCCATGATGTAGAGCTCGTTCTCAGCCGCCACTGCGATGCCGGCGTTGGTCGTGACAGCACCACCCCGGGTGTTGGTGTTGAGGCCGCCTTGCTCGAAGTTGTCGACAACGCGCTTACCAGGCTTCTGGAACTGCGTGCTCGGGTAGACGTCTTCGAGACGAACCGTCGTCGGCGTGCCACGACCATCGAAGTAGGCCTGGTAGTCCGAGTCGTTGAACACGCGCCAGTGCAAGAACGCGTTGATGTAGCCCTTGGCGATGTCACGGTGCGTCTCGCAACCGATCGTGCCAGCTTCACCCAGCGTGCAACCATCCATGAAGCCACGGTGCGTCGCGCCGTCGATGTAGACGAGACTCTTGGTCACGTTGCTGCTCGGAAACAGGATGCCTTCGACCGACGACTCGGTGCCTGCCCGATCGTAGATCGCAAAGACCGTCTCTTCGGGACTGTTGAGCGGATCCTCAAGGCGAATGCCACGAACGTCCGGGTCACGCGAGCCGTAGATGCCGAGGAACGACGGCGCCATGGTGCCGGTGATGTTCTCCTTCGGGTCGGGGATCGAACCACCACCATCGGTCGGCGCAATCGAAACGATCGCCTTGACGTCGTAGGGGATGTGCGCCATCGACGGGTTGTCGCGCAGCAGACGCGCCGCGGTGATCGCCGCTTCGCCGCCGCGACTGTGACCCATGAAGATCACGTCGTTGGTCAGGCGGTTCTCAAAGCCCCAGTAGGCCTGCATGGCGTTGAGGTAGCTGATCGCCTGACGAGCGCGGCCTTCGTTGGTGCCACTCATGTGACCACCGTTGGAGATGCTGCACGTCACGAAACCGTTCCGCGCCAGGTGCGCCATCAAGTAGTCGTGATCGTCGTTCTGCATCGCGTTGCCGTGCATGAAGATCACAATCGGCCGACCAAAGGGAGGGCCATCGGCACTGTTGCACGTCGACGACGGCCAGCGCACCTTGCCGTTGACGGTCGGGACGCCATCACCTGGGTAGTTCCAGTTGAGGTTCTCGATGTAGTAGCAGGGGTACTCGACGCTCGTGACGGGATCCTTCGTCGGCGATTGGCCGGGGAACTCCAGCTCGAGGCCACGGCTCGTTTCGATGCTCATGTTGCCATCGAGCGTCGCTAGCTGCGCGTAGAGCGTGCCGAGCGCAGTCGGCGGCAACGAGTACGGGATGTTGACGGTGCCCTGGTTGTCACAGATGCCGGCGGTCAACACCAACGGGTTCGTCACGACGTTGCAGCCACTCGGCAGCGGGATGACGGTCTGGTCGATGCCAAAGGCAAGAACGGCAAGTTGGAACGGGTCGCCGCCGCCGACGAAGTTCAGGCCGTGACTGTCGTCAGGCTGGATCGTGTCGGTCGCCGACAAGGTGACGCCACAGCTGGGGCTGTAGGGCGTGATGATCGCGGGGTCGGTGACCTGCGCGGTCGCGGTCGCGGCCAGCATGGCGGCGCCAAACACCGGAGCCAGACGCTGCAAGCGACTGCAATTCGGCGTGTTAGGACTACGGCGAGAAGAGGAGGGACGGTTCTTTCGAGTGCTCATTATGGTATTGGGTTGTGGTGGTTTTCTTGAACACCCCCACAAGCCCGAGCACCGGAGCAACCCGGGTACGCGCATTCAGGTTTTTCTGAGAACCCCTCCCGGGCACAGCTATCGCACAACGTGCCACTTGGTCTGACGCCCGCCGATGTAGACGACGCGCTCCCCGTCAAACCACGCATCCTGCTCGAGGCCGATCTGCACGGGCTGGCCGCCCCACTCCGACACCTCGACCCGCACGTTGCCTTCGATCGCGTAGCACGTGTTTGCATGTAGCGGCCAATCACCGCGCACGGGAGTCGGGCCCTGGTTGTCCCACATCCCGATCGTTGGCCCGGCGGCGTGACCGAAGAAGCCGAGCGGGTGCGTGTAGACACTGCAGCGGATGCCTTCTGACGCGCTCTTCTTGAGAGTCGCTGCCAGGATTTCGTTGCCGGTGCGACCAAGCTTGAACGACGACGTCAACAGGTCCTGCCAACGATTGCCGACGGCCATCGCACGCTCCAACCCTTCGGGCACCGCGCGTTCGGTTGGTCGCAGCACGTAACCCATCTCTTGCGTGTCGGTGTTGAGACGCAGGTAGCGGATGCCGACGTCACAATGCAACACGTCGCCGCGCATGATCACCGCGTCGCTATCGCCGAGGAACGGTTGCTTCGCATCGACGTCCGGACTGCGTCGCTGCACGTCACACATCGGATGAAACCAAACGGGCAAGCCGAGCGCTTCGAATCGCTGTCGCAACCACCAGCGAACGTCCTCGCAGCTAGTGACTCCCGGTGTGATGACGTCGCTCGAGAACGCTTCTGCAATCACACCACGCGCCAATTGCACGATCTGCGGATAGACCTCGAGTTCGCCGGGACTACGCGTTTCGAGCCAACGAATGCAAAGCTCCTCGGCCGACGTCAGTCGCTCACGCTTGCTGTGCAGAGCCTTCTCGAGACGCGCGCGCAAGCCACTGCTGAGACCGTCGCCAAAAGCCCAGTGCTCACTCGTGTTGATGCCAATGCGTTTCGGTTCCCGCTCGTCGACAATCTCAGCAAGGCGCGACCACTGGTCATCCGAACTGCCGCCACCCCACGCACTCTCGTAGACGCCGCCTAGCGCGTACCGACTGACGGTCAATCGCTCGACCCCCTTCTCCGGGCCGCGATCGAAGAACACCAGGATGGTCGTGCGCCGCGCGGCAAACACCGGCGCCGGGACAAGCGTCTTGTAGACAGGGTCCTCGTTGTATTCGCGGTTGATGACGATCCACATGTCGAGGCCGGTCTCTCGCATGAGTCGCGGCAACAACTTGTCGAGCCGTTCTTCCATCAAGCGGTTGATGGCTTGCTTCTGCGCGCGCAGCGATAGCACGGCAGGTGGCTTCTCGACTTGGTAGCCCTGGTTCCAATCCTGAGCCGTGATCGCCGACGAGGTCGCCAGTAGCAAGAGGATGGCGACCCCTAGTAGCAAGGAGGTGCGGATGGTCGCAAGCGCGGTTTGCATGCATCCGAGTGTAGGGATACGAGGGCGCCCGCTCGAATAAGTTGACTCTGTTCCAGGCACCGTACGGTCACCATCGCCGCGCGGCGGCGAAGAAGGTGAAAACGGTCCAGGCACCGTACGATCAGTTGCGGTGGAGCCACTCGGCCATTTGGTTGGCGAGGCCGACGAAGAAGCCCATGGAGTAGCGGGCGTTGCATTCGCTCAAGGGTTGGAAGTGCAGTTGGTCCTTGGCGTCGCGGTAGCGGAAGGCATCTGTTGAGAACGGGCCGAAGTAGCCGGCCGTGGTGAGGGCTCTCGCGACGGTGGTGTGGGCGGCGTGCAGTTGCTCTTGTTCGTGATCGTGTAGGTCGGGGCCGGGTTCGTTGCGGAGCCAGGCGCCGGCGGCGTCGGTGACGAGCTGGGTGGGCTGGCCGGTCAAGCAGTCGCCGTCGCGGCTGAGCCAGGAGTGCAGGGCGAACTCCTGTTCGATTGCGACGAACGGTTCGACCATCAGGCCGCGGCCGTATTCGACCATCGACGCTTCAACCCAACGGCGGTCGCGATCGGTGAGTGCTCCGGTCACGCGCTTCTGTGATCGCCCACTGAAGCCGAACGGCCGCTTCAACAACCAGCCATGCGCAGGGTTCGCACTCTGCATCACCTCGTCGAACTGCTGCGTCGAAGTGACGAAGGCCGCACCAGGCAGCCCCACTTCCAAGCCCGCCGCGAAGGCGCGGTGGTTGACTCGTTGGATCACATCCAGCGACGGCGCCTGTGGCAATTCATGGCCCATGGCTTGCGCGGCAGCACGGGCTCGCGGGGTTGCACACCACGCCTGACAGATGCGCGGCTCGCTGTCAGGTGCAAGCCGCACGTGACGCACTTGGGGCGAAGCCGCGTTCGCTGATTGCAGCAGCCGATCGGCCAACGCATTCGTCTGCTGCACAAGGCGAGCACTCGGGGCAAACCCCGCCGGATCTGCCAGTTCGAGGTCCGCGTCCAGGTTGAGGATCCAACCAACTGTCGTCATCGCTTATCCCATGCCCGCAGCTCGGCGAGGAACTCAGCGGAGAACCCTGCCTCCATGCGCCTCACATCATCGAGGCTGGCGCCCTTCATCATGCTCGGCGTCAACGGCGCGACCAACGCACGTCGCCAACTGTCGAAGTCGATCCCGTCCGACCACGTCGCAAACCACTTCATCGCGAAGCGCACATGCGCGACCTCTTCGTCGCCGACGATTCGTTGCAGCTCGGCGCCTTCGTGATCGCCGACTTCGTCAAACCATGCTTCGAAGCGTTTGGTGTGATCCAGGTTGCCACCTTCAAACCCCATCCCCATGAGTGCCGTGAACTGCAACGGCGTCTCGCAGCTTGCAACTCGCTGCCAGAACCAATCACGCACGGGGAAGTCGCCGATCTTGAAGCCGAGTCGGTTCAGGTGCTCGCGATAGAGCCCCATGTGACGAATCTCATCGAGGCAGATTCCAAGCAAGCCCCGACGAAACGCTTCCGGCGCGTCCGCGAAAGCCAGGATCGCCCAACACATCAGCTCCGCGGCCTGCAGTTCGTGGTGCCAGAACGTATGCACCAACTGCGCGCGCTTGCGTGGATTGGCCATCTGCGCGCGCGACGCCGACCGCTTGGTGCGGCCAACCAGATCGAGCTCTGGCGGTCGGCCCGGCGCCTTCATGCGACGAGGCGCCGCACCGTCACAAAACGTCGACGGCGGTGGCGGCGGCGCGACCTTGTACTCGAGAACGGCCGAGTTCACGTAAGCGGCTGCCCAATCATCAATGTGCGCGATCTGCACAACTGCAAGCTAGTCGAATGCCCGCCGCGACACGAACGAATGAGATGGGAGTTCGGCAGTCCGATAGCCGTCAACGCCATCGCCATGGCGAGCGCATTCGGGACGCCGGACACCCGGCCGTCCTCGACATGTTACGGTGGCGGCGTGCGAGACTATGAGCGCACACTCCGGGCGAAGAGGCAGCTGCAAGCGCGGCCCCCGATCCGGATCCCCTTGGACTGACCAGAACGGTGCCATGCACTCACTTCTCCAACGTTGCTTCCTAGCCGCAAGCCTGTGCTCGACGCTCGCCGCACAACAAACCTTCGCCGAGCTGGCGAAGCAGCACCTGCCCGAACCGCAGTCGGATGTCTGGGTCACGGCAAAGATCGACTTCGACGACGACGGCGACACCGACCTGCTGATTGGCCGGAGCAACCAGCCAAGCGTCTTCTGGCAGAACGACGGTTCCGGCAAGTTCCAACACTACGGTTCCCTCGCTGCCCTCGCGCACATTCAGCCGATAAGCGCAATCGCGGTCGGCGACATCAACGGCGACGGTAGTGATGACATCATCCGAGGAACGGCCGGCAACGGCATGCAGATCCTCCTTGGCGGCAACTTCGGGTATTGGACTTCGCCGCTCCCCCTGCCAAGCCACCCACAATTCATCAGCGCACTCTGCCTGTTCGATGTGGATGGTGACAGTGACCTGGACCTGGCGTTGAACGGCAACATCAATGGACCTGGTGGTGACCAACTGTTCCTCAATGATGGCTCGGGGGCTTTCACTCCCGCCACGGGTTGGCTGTTCGGCGGCTCGAGTCAGGGCGGGGTCAGTCAGTTCTTGGCATTTGACTGCGACGGCGACGGCGACCAGGACCTGGCCAGCGTCGCGTACTCAAACCCGGTGGTGCTCTACATCAACCAGGGCACATGGATGCAACTGACACAGCTGCCAGGTGGCATCAATGGCGCGACGTCCGCAGCTGCCGGTGACGTCGACGGCGATGGTGACATCGACCTTATGGTCGGCCACAGCACTAGCAATCCATCGCTGCGGCAAGACCGCTTGTTGCGCAACAACGGCGTCGGCGTCTTCACGGATGACACGGCGACGGCAATGCCCGTGCACTTCAACTTCACGAGCTCCGTCCACTTGACCGACATCGACGGCGACGGCGACCTCGACGCGTTGCTCGGCCACCTGCAAACCGCGGTTGGCTCACCCAACGGCCACGCGCTCCTGCAGAACGACGGTACGGGAACGTTCACCGACATCTCCGACACGCTGCCGCAGAACGATCTCACGAACCTGAACAGCAGCACCGCCTTGCTCATCGACGCCGACGGCGATGGCGACGACGAGTACATGTTCTCGCGCGACACCCAGCACCTGTATTGGAACGATCAGGGCACGCTGGTTCATGCAAACCGCGCGTTGTTGCCGTATCGCGGCGGTGTGACCCTGTCCGTTGCTGCTGGCGACCTTGACGGCGACGGCTTGCCCGAACTAGTCACTGGCAGCTGGAACTTCTCGATCCTCGGCGGCCGCACGTCCCTCTACTGGAATGACGGCACGGGTCACATGGCCGAAGCCGCAACCAACCCAACGTGGCCAACTGGCTTCTACACGAGCGTCGATCTCGGCGACATCGATGGTGACGGCGACCTCGACCTCGTGTTTGCGCGCGAAACAGCAACCGACTTGCTCTATCGCAACGATGGCAACCGCGTGTTCACCGACGTCTCGACGACCGCGCTACCAACCATCAGCGACGACACCCATGTCGCCCGCTTCTTCGATGCAGATGGCGACGGCGACCTCGATCTCCTGTGCGGCAACACGGGAGCAAGCCGACTGTTCAGCAACGATGGCCTTGGCAACTTCACCGAAGCGGTCGGCGCGTTGCCCACAACCGGCGGCACGCGCGACGTTGCCATTGGCGACGTCGACCTCGACGGCGATCTCGACATCGTGGCCGGCATCCGAACATCCAGCAACCAACTGTGGCTCAACCAGAACGGCACGTTCCAGGTTGCCGCGGCGCAGATGAGCAACATCATTCAGGCGACGAAGGCGGTCGAACTGGCGGACCTCGACGGCGATGGCGATCTCGACCTGATGATCGGCAACGACCACTCCGTCTCGGATCCACGCAGTTGGATGATCTTCAACGACGGTACTGGTGACTTCACCGGCACGCCGATCGTCATCAGCACAGGTCGTGTGCACTCCATCACAGCTGCAGACATCGAAGGTGATGGCGACATCGACTTCGCGATCTGTGGTCACAACATGCCGACGCAACTGTTCGCAAACGTCGGCAACGGTTCGTTCCTCAGCCCGCCGGGCGCAATGACGCTCGACACGCGTTACGCCAACGAGATCGCATGGACCGACGTCGACGGCGACGGCGATCTCGACCTGCTGGAGGGCACGCAAAGCGACGATCGCGTCCTGACGAACCTCCACCGCCAACTGCACGCCGAGCATCTGCTCGTGGCCGGCGCGACGACGACCTTCACTGCTTCCGCCCACAGCGGACCGGCAGGTGCGACGCCATTCGCAGCGTTGAGCATCGGCTTCCCGGCGACGCCGGTCGCCACGCCCTTTGGCCAGGCAAGACTCGACCTTGCGACGTTCGTCCCGGTTGACGTGTTGGCGTTGCCTGCCGCGCAACCCAGTGCCGAGTGGCACCTTCCGATTCCGGCCAACGCCGCTCTGATCGGTGTGCACATTGGTGTGCAGGCGATGATCGGCCACGACCTGTCGCCAGGCTCCTGGCAGTTGTCCGGGCTGGCGGCGGACGTCATCCGCTAGCAACGCCTGCTGCGGCGGCGGCGGCGAATAAGGTGAAAACGGTCCAGGCACCGTACGTAACACTTCGGGGATCCGGTCGCTGACTCCGTGTCATGTGCAAGATCCACGTTGTCCGGGCCGCGTTGGCGGCATCTCTCCTCGCCACGGGCCTGTGTTCGCAAACCACTGTTTCCGGTGGTGGTGCGGCGTTGCAGAATGCGATTACGGCAGCTGCTGTCGGGGACACGCTGCTCGTGCAAGCGGGTGATTATGACTCCGTGTTGATCCAGAAGGGGCTGACGATTCTCTGCGACCCTGGCGTGCGCGTGCTCAGTAGCTCAGTGACGCCGGTTTCGATGAATCAGATTCCCGCCGGCCAGACCGGTCGATGGCATGGCGGTGAGTTGGTGCAGAACGGCGTCGTCGCCAGCTTCCGCGTGTTCTTCTGCGACGGCATCGTCGAGGTGGAAGGGATGTCTTGTGCGGGCTGCATCATCAACGACTCGCCACAGTCGAGCTTCACGGACTGCAGCCTCGCGGGACGCAACCAGGTCGACAACTCGACGGCGACGTTCAGCAACTGCGTTCTGCACCGCACACAGTTTTGCTCGGGGTCGGTTTGCTCGAGCCTCGAAGTCGTCGATGGCGGCTTCGCCATGGTTACCGACTCGACCATCACCGGACCTCCTGGCCTCGTGTTCTTCCCCGCGTCGCCAGGCATCTACGTCGACAACGGCACCATTCAGTTGAGCGGCATCAACACGATCGTATCGCCCGGAGCCGCGACGATTCCCGCGGTCAACTTCGGCCCACTCGGCGGCACGATCGAGTCCGACCCGTTGGTCACGATCAATGGCACGGTCGCCAACGGCACGGTCACCACGACGACAGTCACCTCATCCGCGACGACCGGTGGCACGAGCGGCGCCACGCTCAACGTCGACACCTACTCAGAACCCGGCAGCTTCGCGTTCGCCTTCGTCGGCCTGCCGCTGCCGCGCGTCGCAACGCCATTCGGCGATCTGTGGATGACCCCACCGGTCGTGACGGTCAGTGCGGGCGTCGTGCCCGCAAGTGGTGTGCTGGCCGGAAGCTTCGTCGTGCCAGCTGGCGCTGCAGGCGAAGCACTGACGTTCCAGCCGGCTTCGATCCTGACCAACGGCAACATCGTACTCGGCGTCCCAACGGTTGCCGTCTACCGCTGATCGCGCGGGCTGCCGACAGCGCCAGCGCCCATCCGTCAAGTCTGCTATCGTGTCGCCAGAAGGTGATGGCCAACGCGCGCGCCGTTTCGAATCCATGCAAACGGACGATCGTGCGCAAGGGCCAGACAACGAAAGGAGACACAGATGGTCAGACTTCAGCAGTTGCTTGCTCTCGCCGCATGCACCAGCCCGGTGTTGGCACAGAACCTGTTCCTACCCGCGACACCCCTGACGCCCGGTAGCACGGCGGCCAATGGTGTCCGCGCCGCAGACTTCGATCTGGACGGTGACGTCGACGTTGCGATCGGCGGTGAGTTGTGGCTCAGCGACGGATCCGGCGGCTACTCAACGATCACGATTCGCCCGCCGTCGGGTGGCTTCGACCCGGCTCCGATTGCCGTCGGCGATCTCGATCAAGACGGTGACCTCGACGTCGTGTACTTCGATGGCGTCTGGATCAATCATGCCGGCACGTACGTCGACGAGACGGTGGCTCGCATCGGTTCGTCGTTGTCGACCGGCGCCGAGATCGAGTTGGTCTTTGATGCCGACGGGGACGGCGACCTCGACTTGCTCGCGTCCTGGATCCAAGTCGTATCGGGCGGCTATCGCTTCCTCGATCTCGAGACCGCGCACAACGACGGCGCCGGCAACTTCTCGAACCCATCCACGAGCTACCTCGCGGGCGGCTTCAGCGTCAACTTGCGCTCGGTTGTCGGCGGCGACTTCAACGGCGATGGCTTCGACGACGCCGCGTTCACCGGCAGTTGGTCGGACATGGGCTACGGCGGCCAATTCGGCGGCATCCTCAACGGCTCAGGCAGTCCGGTTCCCGGCAGCGGCGGCCTCGCTGGTCGCACCCTGGTCGGAGCCGCCGACTTCAACAACGACGGCGAAGACGATCTCGTCACCTTGTCTGCCGGTGGCACCCAGATCCTGTTCAGCGCCGTGACATCCCAGTCGCTCGGCGGAGCAGGATGGTGCTCGGTCGCCGACTTCGACGGGGATGGCGACAGCGACTGCCTGGTCGGATCAGGCGCAGGCCCCTTCACCCTCAATCGCAATGACGGCAGCGGCGGCTTCTCAGCGACGATCGTGGCCACGCCAGTGTTGCCTCTCGATCTCCGCACCATCGACTATGCCGATGCGGATCGTGACGGCGACGCGGACCTGTTCATGTCCGGCTCGCCGCGACTATGGCGCAACGCGCGCCAACAACTGTCTGCGCCAACAACAATCGCACAGGGCGCCAACCTCGAGCTGACAGTCGATGCGCTCGACGCCACTGGTCCGCTTGCCGGCATCGCCGCGGTTGGCTTGTCGTTGGGCGTCGTCGATGCACCGATCGCCAACCTTGGCTCGCTGCTGATCGACCCATCTCAGATGGGCTTGTTGACGCCGGCGACCATCACGAACGGCCAAGGCGCGACAACGTTTGCGATACCTGTTGCGGCCAACCTCGCCGGCCTCGAACTGTTCGGGCAAGCGTTGATCGATGACAACGGTGGCCGGTTGCATTTGTCCAACCGCGTGAAGACGGTCATTCAGTAGCCAGCAAGCGCGCGCTGGTTGCGTTCAGCGACCAGCGACGACGTAGCCGCCGGCGATGCGACTGGATCGCAGCCGGTCGGCGACCGGCAACAACGTGCGGCGCAGGTAGACGCTGGCGGGTTCGTTGCGAGTACAGCGATCGAAAGCGTTGCTGTCCAACCGAAACAGAACCTCGAGAACTTCGTCGACGAACGTGCACTTGCAGCAGTTCGAACCGAGTTGGTCAATCCAGAAGGGCAAGTTCGCGAGCCCATCGACGCGCGCGACGAACGCCGCGGACAAGCCATGGTGCGTTGCATAGCGGCCGGCCCGAACAGGCTCCAACAAGTGCTCTAGCTGCGCGCGATCGCCGGCAACAAGCGCCAACGCCTGATCGAACCGAAAGGCCTCTTCCATGCTCTCAGCGGCGAGCCTCTGTGTCCGTAGAGCAGCAGTCACGCGCGGCTGTCGCCAATCGGTCAACAGCGGGGCGGACCAACCGCTGAGTTCGTGATGACTCGCGAGCAAGGCCGCCACGGCATCACCAGCCAATAGCGCCACACGAACGGCCTCCTTGTGATCAGATGGGATTCGCCAATGCCTTGCATACTCGTATGGCAGGCCAAGCGTGACCGCGAGAGCAACCAGATCCTCGTCGCGTGCATCTGACCTCACAACCCGTTCGCGCAACATCTCTCGGACCTCGCGACTGCCGTCACGCGCCAACAGGAGCCATCCGGGCAGCGTCCAATCGAACTCGCGGCCATCGAGCCACTCGGCCAATTCGGCAAGCCGTTCCGTGTCGCCGATGCGAACCAACAGATCCGCGCATTGCGCGCGCACCGGCGCAACATCCGAACCGAGTCCTTCGCGCAACCGGTTGCGAAAAGCGACGGGGCGCGTGACTTCCAAGAACGCCCACTCGCCACCGTGCCCAAGGTAAGGCCTGCCGAGGTTGTAGACCCGGTGAGCTCTTCCGATTTGCGCGGCGAACATCGCATCGGCCGGATGCGCAAGCAAAGCGTCGGCCAGACGAGTCGTCTCGCAGCAAGGCAACGACGCAACCAGTGCACGCAAGATCCGCGGGTCCAACTCGGGCGCCACCGCGACCATCGGCTCGAGGTCCGCCAACAGCGCATCGTCGTATGGCGGATCGGCGATCGACTCGAAGAGTTCGCCGCGTGGCCACAGCCCGAGGTCGCGCACAATCGGCACCGCCTGCTCAGCTGGCAGCGCCAACAGATGCGCGAAGAACTTGCGCCGTCGCTCCGGCGATGCCGCTGCAAGTGCGTAGGTGAAATGCACACCTTCACCCGCAAACAACGTCTCGAGAGCCTGCGCGTCGCCACGACGAGCTCGGGCGGCCAACCAACAAGGCGAAACGACTTTGTCAGGCCGATCCCACGTAAGCAGCCGACCAGACGCCGCGTCACTCATGCCACCGATCGCCCACGCTGCTGCGTTGCGCAGTTCTCCATGAGGAGACGCCAGCAATCCGCGAAGCACTGGCAGGTCGTCCGTTGCTGGCTCACTCGCAAGCAACCATCGCGCAACACACACCACAGGAAACTCATACTCCGGCACTTCGAGATGGGCCTGCAGCGCAGCGTGGAGCACACCCGACAGACCGTCTCGTCGCTCGGTTGGCGATCGACCGATCAACTTGAGAGTCGCCGCCAACAGCTCGGGCACACCCTGCTGGCTGTAGGTTGCCGTCATGCATGCATCGGCCAACACCGCATGCCGCACGCGCCCTTCGGTCGTCAACAAGAGTTCACACAACGCTGGCAACGCGTCGGGTCGCACCATGCGGTGCAGTTCGTTGAGGAACCGTTCGGCAATCTCTTCGGGCAGTACGGGGATCACCCGCATAAGCGCCTCGAAGTCGACGCTGCCAACAAGCGGCTTCACATCGTCGGGCGTCAGTGGGCAATCTGGATGGGCTAGTCGAGGTAGCACAACCGCGGCCGCGTTCTGCATTTCGGGCACAGCCAGCTGATCGCCCATCAGGAGCACGGCGCCGAACACCGCGTGCTCATCTTCGTGAGCGAGACCGAAGCGAACCAACCGCAACAGATCGACAGGCTCATGATCGGTGCGCAAATCACTGTGCAGCTCGGCCGGCACATCGCCAGAACCGAGAACGCGCAACAACTCGACCGGATCGCGGCCGAGCTTCGCGGACAGTAGCTCACGGTCGGCAGGTCGCGAAACACAGCCACCAAACACCAGGCACACGACCGCCAGTGCCGAGAGCATTCGCACAGCGCTGAGCCAGCTTCGCATGACCTTGCATGCTACTTGCTGTCACCGCCCACACGTCTGGCCGCGACGAATCTTCGATTTGATCGCACCTGCCACTCCGCTTTCCGGCGCACCTGTCGGTTCTTGGCATGACGAGTTGCCAGTTCGGCGACTCCCCCCAACCACGAGATAGTCATGCTCAGAACCCTCAGCTTCGCAGCGGTCCTCGCCTCGGGCCCCTCCCTGTTCGCTCAATCCGTCAACGCCACCGTTGTGCCACCCGCCGGCGGCGCACCCGTTGCCGTCACGATCGGCAAGCTCGATATCAAGCCGGGTCCCAACGGCAAGATGGTCGTCGACTTCACGTTCGCCGGGCCGTCGCCGGGCACCGGCTTCCCTGGTGGCTTTGGCTTCCTCGACAACTGGTATGACTTCCGCTGGATCAACATCGTGACCGGCTACAAGAACGCCGCCGGTGTTCAGGTAACCAACGCGGCCAACCAGCCGATCGCCCCGGGCCTCGGTCGAGTGCCGGCGATGGATCCGCAGCCGTTGGCGAACAACGGCGACGACGACCTGCCGTTCTACTACACCGATGTGGAATGGAATGGCGGTCTGTTCTTGGGCCAAACGATCAACCCCAACGATCCGAATGCACCCGCTGGAACGCCCCCATCGCGCTTCGCCGATCAACGCATGAACCACCCAGCCGGCACGACGATCGAGTTCGAGTGCTACCTGGTCGCACGCAGCATTACCGACCCTCTCATCGCCCCCAACGAGATCGTCGTGCTCGACGGCTTCAAGTGGACGCACTCTTCGGGTACAGGCCTCGGGGGCACCAATGTCGCCGCGTTCGGCGGAGTGTTGGCGGCCAACCCAGGCCGAGTCAACACGGCGCTCGGGCTCGCTGACGGTGGCGCTGGCTTCCCTGCCGTTCCTGGTTCTGGTGCATGGACGGCACTTGGTTCGGGCAACACGGCAACCACGCGCAAACTGCAAGGCTGCGTGCCGCCGCTCGCCTGGTGGCAGTATTTCGGCTTTAGCTGCGACCCGCTCGAAACGCTGCGGCTGTGGCTCGACTCCGCTCCGGTGATCGGCTCCGTGGTCAACATCGTCACGAGTGGCCAGTCACCGAACCCCAGCGTCGGCCTGACACTCCTGTCGCCCGGCGTGATCCCGAACGGCATGCCCCTGTCCTTCGTCGGCGCGCCCAACTGCATGCTGTATGTCGACGTCGCTACCGCCGTCTCGTTCCCGCTGCTGAGCACGCACACTTCGGTGGCCCTGCCCATTCCGATTGCGCCGTCGCTCGTCGGCGCAACGCTCTACGGCCAGAACTTCTGGTATGACCCGTCCGCCAACCCATTCGGGTTCGTTTCGTCGAACGGGATCAGCCTGACGGTTGGCTTCTGACGGGTCGCGGCCGATCGAGTACAGGTCGGCCGCGCCTGAGCCACACGGGCATGGCAATGGCGATATGCTCAAAAGAATCTGCTCCGCAAAACACGACCCCTGTCGGTTCGTATTGCAGATGAGCACCCTCGCCTGCCAGGAGCACCCCATGCCCACTCTGCACGAACTGATCGCGGCTGCCGCGGCTGGGGATGCGACGGCCAAGAACAGCCTCACGATTCAGCTTCTCCCCGATGTCCGGCGACTGGTGCACAGTCAGATCGAACGGCGGCTGCGGCAACCGGGCGATGCAGCGTTGGCACGGCTAAGCACTGGCGACGTCGTGCAGGACGTCTTGCTCGAGGTGCTCCGCAACCTCGACCGCTGGGATGCTGACAACGAAGATGCGTTCGTCGGCATGCTGGCCACGCTCGTCGAACACCGCCTTGCCGATCAACTGAAGTATCACCGTGCCGGCCGGCGCGACGTGCGTCGCCACGACAACATCGGCGCCCAGACTGCTGGCGCTGCCGACAACCGCACACCATCTGTCGAAGCCGGCCAACGAGAGCAACATCGCATCTACCGCCAGGTGCTTGCGACATTCAGCGAACGGGAACGTGTGCTCATTGCACTGCGCCTCGAAGACAAGCTCGGCTTTCGCGCCATTGCCGAACAACTCAACTTTCCCACCGCCGATGCGGCACGCAAAGCATTCCAGATCGTGCAGGCACGTCTGGCCGTTCGCCTGTCGAAGCAAGGGCTCGGCCCGAGTCAGGAGTCGTCATCATGAGTTCTGCTGACAACCGCGAAGCGCTCGTCGCCGAACTCGTAGCCATGGCCATCGCTGCGAGTGAAGAGAATGCGCCGCCGGATCTCGATGCCATTTGTGCTGCGCACCCCGAACTTCGCAAGGATGTGCACGACGCACTGCAGCTGGTAGGGGAAGTCGAATCGCTACACCTCGCAAGCGATGGACACGAAGCACGTCTTGGCACGACGCTGCTCGATCGCTACCAACTCGAGCAACTGCTCGGACGCGGCGCATCGGGTTCTGTGTACGCGGCAACCGATCGAGAGCTTGATCGCGAAGTTGCCGTCAAGATCCTGCATGCCGGCATGGCGCAGAACGCGAATGCCGAAGAACGGTTTCTACGCGAAGCCGTGTTGCTCGCGCAGAACGAACATCCGCACCTCGTGCGAATCTACGACCGCGGCCGCACGAGTGATGGCCAACTGTTCTTGGTAACCGAGCGCCTACAGGGCATCGCACTCGACGAACTGCTGCATCACTGCCAGCAACGCATGTCAGACGGGCCGACGGCCAGCGGCTACCAAGACATCTCATGGCTGCAACAGATGCTGCCCAAGGCCCGGCTCGAACGATCGCTACTCCGCCAGATCGTCGCGTGGATCGCCGATCTGGGTGCAGGTCTCAGTGCGGCTCACGAGCAGCAGGTGTTCCATCGCGACGTCAAACCTTCCAACGCGTTCATCCGTGCGGACGGCAGCGCCGTGCTACTGGACTTCGGCCTTGCGACCCAAACAGGTGATGCATCGCTGACGCTGCCCCAAGGAGTGATCGGCACGCCGTGGTACATGCCCCCCGAACAAGCGAGCGGCAACGCGACGCCATCGGCAACCCTCGACGTGTATGGATTGGCGGCGACGCTGTATCACCTCATCACGCTGCAGCCGCCACAGGTTGGCGACCTGGGTCAGGTGCTTGCCGCTGCGCGCGACCGGGACCCGACGCCCGCTGCGCAACTGCACAGCGGGTTGCCGCGTGACCTTCAGGCAATCCTCGACTGCGGTCTCGAACGCGAGCCGAAGCGCCGTTACGCGACCACCGCAGCGTTCGTGCAAGACCTCGAAGCGTTCCTCGATCACCGCCCACCAGTTGCCCGCCCCATTGGCAATGTGCGACGCGCCGTTCGCCGTGCCATGCGACGCCCATGGCAGACCTCAGCTGCGGTAGCGGGCGCGCTGGCGATTGCGTTTGGCATCGTTGCCTACACCGCGTCGTCCGAGATCCACGCCGGCATCAACACCAAGGAACACTTGAGATTGACGGCGCGCTTGCCAGCGCTGCTGGCCGTCGAGGGAATGCCTGATCAGCGTCTCGCCGTTCCGATCAGCGAACGCACCACGTATCTGAGTGACCTGAACAGGATCCTCGAGCTCGATGCCTCGGACGTTCAGAGCCGCATGTTGCGCGCAAGCGTTCGTCTCGATGCGGGCGACGTCAGCGGTGCACGCGAGGACCTCGCAATCCTGCAGACGCAAACCAAGAGCCCGTATCTCGCCGCGGTCGCCGCGTGCTACCAAAGAACGGACTCATCGGCGCAGGGCATCCAAGCCGTTCTGCTCAGCGACTTGCCCGAGCCCACGCAGCCGGAGGATTACTTCGTCGCCGGGTTCCATCAACTGCGACTGCGCAACTACCTCGCATCCTTCAAGTTGTTGTCCAAGGCAGAGGACTTCGCTCCAGCAAGGGATCTGCGATTGATCACCATGTTGGCGTTGCTCAACGACGTCAGGGGCGATGAGTTTCGCCGACTACTCGGCAAGACACAGGAAGAGATCGTGTTCCTCAAGGGGCAATACGGTCAGGTCACCGCCCGCACGGCACACGCACGATCGGTCGTGCTGCTGTACCAAGGCCGCCATCACGAAGCGATCGAAGCCTGCCAAGAGTCACTGAGCCTTCGCGCGGAACGTCATGGCCCCTGGATCAACCAAGCGGTAGCGCACTACCAACTCGGCAATCTGCAAGACGCAATGCGATGTGCTGACAAAGCAATCGCGCTGCGCCCACCGTTCGAAAACAACTTCACGATCAAGGCGCAGATCCTGCGCGAACTCGGCCGCTTCGATGAAGCGCGCGCCGTTGCCAACCAGAGCAAGATCCCGTGGCGCAAGCATTGGTCGCTTGGCAACATCGCATACTGCGAGTGCACGGAAGCCATGTGCGCCGGCGATCGAAGCCGCATGAAGAGTCTCGGCAAGACCGCCTATGACGAGTACCGGAAGAGCGCCGAAGACCCCAACTGCGAGAAGAAGGACGCGGTCAACGGTTGGCTGCGCACCGCGTACTTCCTGCAGATCGATAACGGCAAAGAAGCTCTCTACACCCAGCTGCGGCTACTGAAGCCGGACAACATTCGCGCATCGAACGCCCTCAACATCGTCAGGCTGCTCGACGAGCAACCAATGGACCGACGGTCGGTAGACGCGCTGCAACTGTACTTCCTCCGAATCGCCCACGACCTGCAGCCACAGAAGCCCGAGGTCCGCGCGGCGCTCAATGCCGTCAACGAACGCATCAAGAAGCACCAGTAGAACCCGACCCTCCCACCACCTGTCACCCTCGATTCCACCATGAACCAGCAAACCATCCTCGCGGCAGTTCTTCTAGCAACCACGGCAACTGCGCAGCTGCCATGGTCATCCGGGCCGACCGTCGTCATCCCACACACGTTCTCGACCACGAACGGGAACCTTGTACCCGGCTACGGCTCGGGCGACGCCATCGTGACTCAGGGCAGCTATCAGGTTGCTGTGCCGCAACCACCGGCATCGAACAACCCTCTGGTGCCTGACCTGACGATCCTGCCGTGGCTCGTAGCACCTGCCATCGCAATCGACGTCGACGCAATGTCGCTCGGACTCGACTGGATCCTCGCAGACGCAACCGGGAACGCGACGCTCCCCGGCGCCAACCAATGGGGAGGACTGTCCTTCTCCGTGACGCCGCAGACCGTCGGTTTGCCCAACAGCCAGATCCGCTACGAGCAAGCGACCAGCACCGCGGCCGGCGACATCTTCACCTACGTTTTGCCGGGCTCCGACCTGCCGGGCAAGTGGGTCGACAACACGGTCCGTTCTCATGATCCCTTGGAGACGGGTATCGGCCCGGTGCCGAACATCGACGCACACGACTTGTTCTTGGGTGTGCTGCTGCGTGAGGTGCCCGATGCAATCGGCACACCTCTCGTACCTGGCATCACCTTCTACTTCTCGGTGAGCGCAGCGACGACCGCCTTGGTGCCCGCCGCGTGGCTAACGGGCTTCGCGCCAGACGCCGCCAACACTCCGGTCGCCGTGGCGGCCGCATCTGGCGCCGACATCTTTGCAACGACGTGGATCCCAGGCACGCAAACGTGGAGCCCGCCACAACTGGCCTACCCACGCACCTGGCTCGACCTGACTGCAAACGACGACCTCGACGCGTTTGCACTCGACCTGACGCACGGCGCCGACAAGGTGCTGTTCTCGACAACGGTACCGCTCCCCGTGCCCGCCAACTTCGAAGCCGTGCGCTACGTCGCACCACAGGCAGCCGCGGCCTCATTTGCATACCGCCTGCCGACTGGCATCAAGGTGATGAGTCGAATGGGCCTCGAGCCCGTGCCGGTTCCGGCGCCATTGCCACCGCTCGTAGTGGATGACGTGAGTGCGATCTGCGCCTTGGATCCGGGACTGTTCTCGCACACCAACACCGTCTCGACGACGAGCGCTATCGCCAGCTTGTTCCCATTGCTGCCGTCTGCCTTGGGTTTCCCCGTCAACCAAACCGTCGACCTCTCGTTGCCTACGGCAAGGATCGGCACGACCTTCGAACCCACCCTTATCGGCAGCGCCGCACCGTTGACGGGCCCTGCCCCCGCGTTCGTGATCTTCTGGCTGGATCCAAGCATCCCGTCGCCGCTGCATATCGACGTCGCGGTTCAGATGCCCGGCACGTTCCCCGGTGATCCGTTCCAGTACTCGCTGGCGATCCCGGGCAGTCCAACACTCGTCGGGCTCTCCCTGACCATGTCCTGGTGGTCGTGGGGCGCTGGCGTCACCGACATGGCTTGGCCAACGACGTTCACGATCAAGTAGAGACTTGAAGGATGCCGTGCAACGACGCCGGAGTTCAGTCGAGGCTCGTCATGACCAGTTCACCGGCGAAGACTTCGACCACATCCTCCGACTCCATGGTCATCCAGTAGCGAACGCCATCGTTGCCACTGTCGACGATTCGATTGCCTGGCCCCCAGACATCTCCGTCGGGCAATCGCAGCGTCGCTTTGTCACTCCACGTCAGCTGCCAACGACTTGTGGACGTGTCATCGCATGGCTTGAGAACTGCGACGACTTCGTCTGCCGCCTTGTCCACCGAGTGGCTCACAACCGTGTAGTTGGCCACATCAAAAGCGCCGCCAGCCATGCTTCGTCGCTGGCGCGCGAAAGGCACACCATCAGGACTTTGAAACATGTGGACCCTCAGACTGACGTACGTGACGGCGGTCACCACGACGAACAACGGCCACGCACAACAGTCGTCGCGCCGCGTGTTCATCGTGCAACCAGCAGCCACCGCGGCCACCAGGATCAACGTGCGAAACCGTCGACGAATGCGCGGCGCAAACGGGCCGGGCTGACGCGATAACCGCATCGCGATACCCGCGACAACCGTGATGGCGACAACCAACCGGAACCCGACATCCTCAAGCTGGACCGCCATCAACGAGAGCAGCGACAGGTAGGTGCCAACGATGGCGATGTCGAGCTGCCGTTCGTTCATGACTGCGAGGTATCGAGCAGCCACCCGAGCGATTCGTTCGCGAGCTCTACGGTTGGCTTGGTGCCGTCGAGTCGCAGCACTGGCAGACCTTCATCATCGGCGGGCGCGACGAATCGCCCATGCAACCGCTTGGTGACATCGGCGTCCGCATCACTGACGTTGCCCGGTTGCCCGCTGCGTGCCTCTGCTCGGCGCATTGCGGTTTGTGGGTCGACTTCGACCACAAGCAAGACGAATTGCGCGCCCGCTTGCCTGGCCGCCGCAGCTGCCGTACGCCGATGCTCGGCAGACGGGAAGTTGCCGTCGAGCAACACCACCCGCTGATCTTGCGCCGTCTGCTCGGCAGCGAGGCGCTGCAACTCCCCGTAGGTTCGCTTGGAGAACTCAGCTGTGTAGTGCTCTGCTCGCGCGGTCTCTTCCGCAGCAATGCCCGCCAACTGCTTGCGAACAACATCGGTCGCCAACTGCGGCCAATGCGTGAGCGCCGCAAGCTCGCGACACAAGCTGCTCTTGCCGCTCGCCGGCGGACCACACACGACGATCCACAATGGGCCGCGCGTCTCGATCGCATACGAACTGGCGAGCACCACATGGCGGTATGCAGACTGACGCGCGCCAACCCGATCGCCTTCTGGCAGCTCGGACTCGGCAGCTGCGAGTGCTGCGACCTTCGCGCGCACCATCGCTCGATAGCCGCACAACGTCGGCAACAGTTCTGCCAGGCGCTCGTCGCCACTCTGCGCGGCGTAGGCATCGACAAACGCTTCGGCCAACTCGGGCGCGCCGCGATAGCGCAGGTCCATCGCCAAGAACGCGATCTCCGTCGCAACGTCACCGCACCGGAACGCCGGCTCGAACTCGATGCAGTCGTAAATCGCCGGCGGACTGGTCATGCAAACATTGCGCGTGTGCAGGTCCCCATGGCCATCCACAACGAAACCGCTCGCAGCACGACGCTGCAGTTCGGGCAGGACCCGAGTGAAGTCCGCTGCGCTCGCCTGCGCGAGTTGCGCAAGCAGTTGCGCGGGAAGTCCGTGGTCGGGGATCGCAGCAAGTTCGTCGAAGTTGGCGGCAGCGAAGCGCGACAGGCTGCGCGGATCACCCAACGTCGCAACGTCGTCGCCGCGCTCCGCGGCCTTGTGAAAGCGCGCAACGATGCCGGCAAGCTCGCGCACCTGCGCTTCGGTCACTGAGCCATCCCGCACAAGTTCGTCGAGCATGCGATCCTGCGGCATGCGACGCATGACGACCGCGACATCCACATCATCGTCGCCTTCGTCGTCACCGACTTCGGCGAAGCGCAGTCCGTGCTCCGTTCGTCGGAGTGATGCCGCCCCGAGATACGTGTCGGGACACAGGCGACGGTTGAGACGCACTTCCTCACGACATGCGTGGCGGCGCGCAGCGAGCGGCGCGAAGTCGACAAACGGCAGCGTGATCGACTTCTTCAGCTTGTAGACAAGGTCGCCGGCCAGACAAACGATCGACAGATGCGTCTGGATCAACTCGACCGAAGCCGGCGCACTCGGGTAGCAACTCGGCTTGCGCAGTTCGTGGATGAGGTCTTCCGAGGTCATGGCGTCCCTATGGTGGACACCAGACCTCGCGACGACAAGCGCGCTACAACGAGCTAGCGAACAAGGCGCGAGTAGCGGTAGTAGCCCTCCAACGCCAAGAGCGACATGGCCGTCGAGTAGACGCGGCCACCTTGCTCGCCCCAAACGCCAACGGGGTCCCACGAGCCAGCCAGGTTGCCTTCGACCTGCTGGTTTGGCAGCAAGGCTTCCCGCAGGTTGGTGCTCCACTTCCGCCAGTGGCTACCACCAACCTGGAACATCGCGTACGTACCGTAGTACCAGTAGTAGTGATCGATCGTGCCGGCTTTGGTGTCCCAGCGCGGCGGCTTGCTGCTCACAAGTTTGGCGGCAGCCTTCATCACCGGCTTCTCCTTCGGATCCTGCCCGATGAAGTAGCGGCAGAACAAACCGGCAGCGGTCAGGGCCTCGCCCTTCGCAACCGGGAACCGGCTCCCGTGATCGCCCGGATTGCGCGAACTGCGTTCGCCCCGCTTGGTGTAGCCGTGGCGACCATCCGGCGAGCTCACCTGGTCGAGGAACCTCTCCGTGAACTTGACGGCGTTCTTGTTGACCTTGAGGTTGAAGAACGCGGCGGACTCGCACGCCATCAAGCACCATGACGTCACCGAGAGATCGTTGTCGTTGTCGCGCGGCTGGTAGCGCCACACTGCGTACGGATTGCGATGGGTCTCGATGTAGTTGATGGCCTTCTGCGCCGTCTTCTTCAGCACGGGAAAGGCCGACAACCCGTAGACCTCGCACATCGCGTAAGCCGCAATCGCGTGGTCGTAGATGAAGTCGTGCGACGCGTTGCTGCCGAAGAGACCGTTCGGATGTTGGTGATCCATCATCCACTTGGTCGCGCGTTTCAGATGCTCCTTGTAAGGACCGGCGCGCAGCGTGCTGCCATCGCCAAGCATCGCCAACATCGCGAGGCCGGTCACGCCAACGTCGTGAACGGGGTTGCCAGCTCCATCACATGGCTTGCCATCCGTGTCGTGCTTCATGAACTGATCGGCATCCCACTTGCCGCTCTCGTCTTGATGCGCGGCGAGCCAATCCAGGCCCGCACCAATGGCTTTCGCAATCGGCCTGCCGCCAGCTCGGCCACCGCGACCGCCGCCACGACCACCGAAGCGACCACCGGCACCGCCCTTCGGTTCCTCGCCCGCGACGATTTCGAACGTCACCGAATCGGAAGGCTTCCGCTTGGCAGGCTTCTGCTTCGCGCGGACCGGTTTCTCGAACGTCGACACGTCATCCATGCCGAACACGACCGGCTTTCTGGTCGAGCGTCGGCCACCAGCGCCCGGCGCCGGAAGCGCTGTGCGTCCCTTCAGCTCGAGCGTGTTGACGTCGTATTGGTAGACCCAATCGCCTCGCACGATGAACAGGTATTGCGAGGTCGCGAGCACCGCTGGCGGCTCCTGGCAGGCGAGTTCGGGCGTGGCAAGAAGGGTCGGAACAGCGGAAAGTCCCGCTGAGATGAGGGCGCGTAGGATCATGGGTAGGCTCCTGGGATACGCCCGCGGCAACGGTCCGGGGTGGCGAGCGGTTCAGAGAAACCCCTCCCGGTGCACGCGGCTTACAAATGCCGTCAACGTCCGGTCACATCTCCCGGCCCGTTCGCGGCTAGCCCGTCCTGAACGAGTTCCACGCCTGCAAGATCAACCAGCCCAGTGGCGGCAACACCGCACAGGCCGTGTAGCAGGCGAGCTTCGCCTTGGTTGCGAAACTGGCTTTGGCAACCGTGACGGGGTCGGTGTTGTGACTCGTCCGACCGATCATCTTGAGTAGCAAGAGGTTCTCTCGCCAGTCCGCGAGCATCGTCAGCGCCGGCAGAAGTCCGAGCAAGGTCAACCAATACCACGGTTGTGATGACATCGGTTCGGTCACAAGGCACTGCAAGGTGAAGAACAGCACCGGCCCATAGATGATCGGGAAACCAAGGTCCCAGCAAAGCGCTCGATGCAGCGCCGCCAGTCCATCGTTCTTCGACCCATCGGTGACGCGATCCTTGCGCAGCTGACTCACGTTCCGGTTGATCACCTTCTCCGTGTATCCCCACACGCGATACATCATCGGCTCGCGAAGCTTGTGGGTGTGGCGTGAGAACCCGCTCAACACTCCCATGACCCATGAGCCCACGGACAGCGTCAGCAAAGGTAGAACGAACAGGGCCAACACGTCCTTGTAAGGCCACAACCAGACTGCGATGTTCCAAACAATGCTGGCCGCAAACAGAGCCAACAACGCAAGCAGCGGGATGGACCAGGAGTACGCCAACCACCGCTTGAGCTTGGGAAGTTCGGGCAGTGGGTTTGGCGGCGCAGATGGCTGCTGGCCACTCCAGGCAACCCGATCGTAGGCTGGGTTCGGCAACGGCAACGGTTGGTAGTCAGACCCGTACGCCTGACAACGAGCAAACACACTCGCGTGGACACGAATCCGATTCTCAGGATCCGGCAACATATGCCGCCGCCTTCCGAATGGCCATTCGAACTGGCCACGGCGAACGGTGCCGTTCTTCGGCAAGAGTTCGACCGGCCACCACGCACCCTTGAGCGACTCGTGCGCCAACGACCACGGATCCGGGACGAACGTTTCGCCGCGCTTGATACCAAACGCTTCGCGCATGTACCTTGCATGAATCCGCAACCGCAAGTTGGTTGCCTTGAGCTCGGCAAGCATCCACTCAAGAGTGATTCGAGATAGGTGGCCCGAGTCGTAGCCACCGCCAACATCCGAGTGCACTCCGGGGAACCAGACTTCGAGAACGTCCTGATCGACCGGCTTGCGTTTGCGCTTCGTCGTAGCTGCCTTCGAGTATTTGCGGCCCCACCGGAACGCCCGGAAGTAGCCCCTTCGCTCGTCGACTGCCATCGCGTGTCGCACGACCTTCACGTCGCGGTTGTTCGCAGTGAACGGCAGAGTCCGTCGCTTGTAGGCGAAGCCGTATGACGCGACGGTGTCCCACAGCCCCAAAAACTCGATCTTGATGCGGCGACGGGTGAATCGCTTGATCTGCCCGATGACAGAGAAGTTGGCGTTGGCGTAATGGCGCGAGAGATAGGGGACGAGACCCTCCTGACCAGGCCGCAGCAAGCCGAACATGTGCACCATGCCGGCGATCGCTCTGGCCGTCAGCGAACCGCGACTGAACCCGAAGATGAAGATGCGGTCACCCGGCGCATACGTATTCATCAAGAACCGGTATGCCTCCTCGTAGTCGCTCTGCAATCCGGCGCCGAACGCGAGCCCCCCGAGAATGGACAGTCGCCGCCGAATCGGTGAGTCGAGCCCAGGTGCTGCCATCGTGCCAACGCCGGGCAGATAGAGCGTCTCCTGCCGACCCGGAATGTTCTTCAGTGCCTGGAACAACAAGAACACGTTCGTCGGTGACGACTCAATCTGGTTGTTCGTGCCATCGCAGCAGATAACGATGTTCTTCGCCCTGTCCATGGGTGCCGATCGTGCCGTTGTGTTTGCGTTGTAGCAACGGCGGAGTCTGCGAATGCCAGACACGGGTCATACCTCGACATTGCCAACGTAGCCGCGGAAAGTCCTAGGGCTTGAAGATCTTCCGATGGGCCTTGATGAGTTGCCGGATCATCGCCGCGTACGGCTGATTCGCCTTGGCCATCTGACGAACGGCCAAGATGTGCTCCTGAATCATGCCCTCCAAGATGACCCTGGGGCGAGCGTCATCAGCATCCTGGAAGGAAGCAGTCGCCAAGACCTTTGCCAACTGCTCAATCACATCGATGCGATGAATCGCTTGCAGCAGGCGTTCTTTGCGCTCGAAGACGAGAGCCGCTCGATTGAGTCCATAAACCCGAATGGACTCGGTCGCTTTCGAACGCTGCAAGCTGTTGGATTCGCCTTCCGGCGCCACCGACGCCTCGTCCATGTTGAACTCCAGAATCGACTCTGGGTCATCCGTGCACGGGTCGAGCAAGAGCGGCACCTCAAGCACTAGCTCCCCCACATCTGTTGCACGCTGGCTTCCCGCCTGAATCGGAAACTCAGCCTGCTTGCCAGATGGTCCAGTGGTCCCCTCGACATGGTCTGTTTGAGTGCGCCGACGATTGCAGTCGATGCAACTCGGCAAGAGGTTCTCCCAGCTAGCGGCGGTGAACCAGTATCCAATGTCGGACTCACCCTCGACACTGCCCTTCGGACGCCAGTGTTCAACATCCATTGGCTGGGTCGCGGCGTATCGCGATTCGCAGTAGGCACACTTACCGTGGAAGAGTTCGGTGAGAGCTCGCTTCACGTCATCATGTTTGTAGATCGCGAAATCGAAGCTCCAAGGCTTCTTCAACCGCTCTGCCTCGGGCTTAGCTCGCCAAGCAGCCAGGGACTTGGCCGCTCGCCTCATTTCCTTGGCTGCACTCCTCTTGCCACCGCGTTCCTTCAAGTCGTCCTCCGCCGTCAGCACAGCGGGCTCCTTCACATCACTGCGATTGATGCGAATCATGGCTTGTCCTCCACCGTGTCCGCCATCTCCCACATCTGCGCAACCAGGTTACGCACCTCATCCCGCCGCTGTTCCTGCTGCTTGAGGAACTCCGCGTCCTCATTCGTGCCATCGGAAGCAGTGGCAGGTTGCGTAAAGCGGGCACGCCAGTACTTGCGGCGCTCCTTCCGTTCATCGACCAGATGCTTGTCGATGGTCTCATAGATCAGTTGGTCGCGCGGCGTGTAGCCAATCACACTTTCGCGCATGAGCAACCGAGAGAGTTCCTTGGCTCGTTCCCGGTCCATCTTCTTCAGCGGCGTGGGCAACTCAAGCAACGCGTAGTACTCCTGGAAGTCCCGTTCGAGCTGCGGGTCAATGGTGCTCATCATCCCGAAGTGCTCGGAGGTGAGCAGTTGATCCACGCGCAGAGAGCGTGGCGCAATCCCTGGCTTGATGAACGCACTTGCCCAGCGGGTCTTGCTCGTCCACTCACGAGAAACGCAGACGACCTCCTCTACATCGTGCCCTCGCAGGCAGAGCGGTTCGTGAGTGGTCGTGATGAACTGCACGCTGCGGAACGCATTTCGCAAACGTGGGACGAGTGCCATCTTCCAGGTCGGATGCAGGTGCGTGCCAAGCTCGTCGAGCAAGACGACTCCGATAGCAAACTGCATATCCGTGCTACCAGCCGTCAGGCCCGCCATGATGTCGCAAGCCAATGAAACGATCGTCTTGTAGCCAAGGCTCAACACGTCCAACGTATAGCCACCAACTGACACCGCGCCGTTCTTGAACTCGATGAGCTCTTTCTCCGGCAACTCAATCAGGTCACGGATCGTGCGAAACGCGAAGTCTCTGTCGATCTCGCTAAGACTAGCCAGCCATCGGTTGGGGTCTCGGAGTGGTTGAAACGGGTCGAAGAGGTTCCCTATCTCGGTCAGGCCATTCGCCGACGCATCAACCAGGTGACGATCATTGGCGGTCAGACGAGTGGCTCCGTAAGCGCGTAGGAAGCAGTCTTCATTCGACCCGGTCCAGACAAAGCCCTTGCCCGCCGTGACGGTCAATAGAATCGGCTCATCTTGAGTCGACAAGTAGACCTCGATCGTCGCCTTGCGCTTGCCCTTCCTGATTACGGACGCCGGCGCGGGCAATCGCGACTTGGCGAGTCCTGCACCACCCAACGCCAGAGCAATCGCCTCCAACAGGCAACTCTTGCCAGTCCCGTTCGCACCGAGGAACGTCAGCCAGCCTGAGGGGGGCGGCCCTTCGAGGCGGTGCCCCACATCGAGGACCTCACGACTCGCCTCAAATGGAATCGTGCTCTCAAATCGCTCGATTGCCTTGTAGTTGCTGACGACTACACGCTTGATCACAGACGTTCCAACGATCGGTAGTTGCGACTGCGGAGCAGACTTGGCCTTTCGGGAGGCCTTCTTCTTAGCAACCTTCTTCTTCGTCGCCTTTGAGCCCTTCGACTTCAGTTGGCGTTGAGCAGATTGCAAATCCTCGTGCACCCGCAGCTCAACCGCCATCAGGCCGAGAATGTGCCTCGTACTCAATTGCTTGACGAAACCACTGCCGACAATCCTCGCAGCCAGATTGGTCCTCAGCAAACCTGCGTGCGGGGCCTTATCCTCACACAGCGCTGCCTGACCCTTGTAGCGCAAGTAACGCTCGAACGAGCCACGAGCGGTCGCGGCCACTTCCATGCTGATAATCGCGTCCTTGCGGGCGCGAATCAGCCCGCGCCGATTCAGCCGAAGCGTGTCGATCGTCTCCTGACCGCGATCGATTCCCCCAGGCAGGTCGCGAGCTCGTTCGACACTACGCGTGATACTCACAACTTCCCCGGTGTCCTTCAGGAGCAGGTGTTCGCCCGGGTTGTCCACGCAAGGATCGATGAGTGCTGACCTGGCGTCAGAGCGGTTCTCCTTGAGCAACGCAGCCACCCCAGAACGGTCCTCTACGAATCGGTCGCCCTTGATGCGATTGCAGTCGGCACAAACGGCATAGAGGTTCTTCCAATCGAACCGGCGTTCGGGGAACACAGACACTGGCCAGAAGTGACCCACCACCATCTGAAGTCGGTCGGACTCTTCAAAGGCACGCTCGCAGTACGCGCACTTGCCGCGGAAGAGCCTGTGTAGCGGGGCTTCAAGCTCCTGGAAGACCTCAATCTCCGAGGACTTGAATGAGCTCCGCGTTTGGCGCCGCATCGACTTCTGCCTGGCGGTTTTCTTGCCGGCGTGTCTGTCCACAAACTCTCGGACAGCGGCGCGACTGAGTACCGCTGGCTTGCGCGTTCGCTTGACGAATCTCATCTGCTGCCTCCTTCGACCTCGATGGTGTAGACCCTTCCCAGGATGGCGTCGGATGCCGGAGAGACTGCATGCTCAGCCCGCCGCACCGACCGCCTTACGCGCATAGATTGCCTCGCATCGGAGTGCTTCGCAAACTTATGTAGCCTATGCGGCTCTACGCAGTCGAGCCCGCAGCACCCCGGGCACCGTCCGCGCCACTCACGATTTCACGTTCGCGAGGTCGAGATGCTGATACAGCACCGGCACTCGGAAGATCTTCAAGAACCGGACCAACAGCCGATACCGGAACGCGCGGCCCTTCTTGGTGTTGGCGCCGTCCTTCGACTCCCAATCGTCGGACAGTCGCCACCGCTCTTCGGACAAGTCATCGTTGACCACGACATCGAACTTCTCCGAGTTCTGATAGACCGAGGCGTCGTAGTGCAGGCGCAACCGGTGCGCGCACACGCCTGAGATACTTCGCCGCAGACGGAACAACACGCCGAGGGTCTTGAGGAAGTCGCGGAACGTCTCGTTGGGGAATCCGACGATGACGTTGAGGTAGACGCGCATGCCGTGTCGCGATGCATCGCGAATGATCCTCATCGCATCCGGCAGACTCCGCGCAGAGTCAGCATCTGCACGTCCACTGCTGCGAGCAAGGGGCTCGTCTCCGGTGATGCGCCTGCAGGTAGTTCGTCAGCGCGGCGCAGCTGCCGCCGATGGGTCGGCCAAGCCGAGGATGAGTACCACGAGCAACGTCAGTGCCATCAACACCGCAATCGCGAACCCAGCAAACCCGAAGTAGAGGTTGGCGGAACCGTGCGCGTCGGCCGCTGGAACCCGCAGCTTTTCGTGTGGTGTTCGCATCCGCAGCAACCCCGCGCCCGCAACGGGCAACACCACCGTCGACACCACATACGCGAGGCCAGGCCAAAGCATGGATGGCTGATCCAGCACACTAAATACGTGGACCAAGCCGCAACAAACGGCGACGACGCCACCGCACAGCAACGCGTTTGCGTACCACAGTTGCCGTCGCCCAGAGACCGGACTCGAGAACACCGAGTCCCCGGCAACAAGCACCGAAGGCAACAACACGCCAACGACGTACAGCAAACCAGGAAGGGATGCTGAAGAGGTCAAGCCGCCGTCCGGGTGCAACCAGACCGAACACACAACCACCGCAACAGCGAGCACCACGAAGCCGCGCGCGGCCCGCTTGATCGCTTCGCGAGGCGACAACCGCATGTCAGGCGTCACCTCGCGCAACAACTGCTGCTTCAACGGCAGGGCGAAGAAGATGTTGATGGACAGACTGTAGATCAGGCTCACGATCGCAAAGGCGATGCTCGGGCCAACCATCGTTGGTTCGTGGAACGAGTTCACCGCACCAACACTGCCGCCCACCAGGCCAACGAGGCCAGCAACGAGGGACGTGCGCTCTAGAACCTCGAGCCCATCTACGAGTTCGTCGCGAGCCACATCATCCACCGGGCAGCGGACGAACACAGACCGGATCACTCGCACCGTTGTGCCCAAGCCACGCAATGCAAGCAACCCACCGAACGCGACGGTCGCCACTACGACCATGCTCGGGAGCAGAAGCAGTTCCGCTGGATGGCCACCCTCCAAGACCAACGCTGCGACGAAGCAAAGGATCCCCCCGAGCATCGCGGCAACCATGCGAATGTTTGCGTGCATACACATCCTCTTCGACGACCGAGCTATCGCGGCGTAAGCAAGAAGAGACCCACCTGCCATCACACGACGACCGCGCGATACCAAGGGCATCGCCGCAAGTCGGCAAACGCCTTCTCTGCGGCTACGCACATGCGTGCAACGCACCCCATGGGTAGCATGCGCCCATGCCCAAGTCATCGAGCCCAGCACTGATCGCCATCATCTGCACCATCCTCGGTGGCGGCGCCGGCTTCGTCGCCGGCCGCCTCAGCAACGCGCCCGATGCCGCAGACCCCACGCTGCCGGACACGCCCAGTTCCAAATCGTTGTCGGCCGAAGAAGCCAACACGCGCGTGCTAGCACTCGAGAAGGAACGCGACGAGCTGCGCAACCAGATCAGCGCCATGACCAACAAGGGTCGGATCGCCGCTCCGACCAGTGCCCCTGCACCCGATGGCATGAGCGGCCCCACGGAGACAAAGCACGACGAGAAGAAGGAAGCCGGCTCTGCCGAAGTGATGGACGCGGCCGCGACGTTGGTGGCACTCAAGAAAGCAATCGCCAACGGCGATGCCGACGCGATGGCTGCGTTGAACCCTTCGGTGCTCGCCAACAAGGAGGCGATGGCGCAGGACCTCGTCGCGATGCTCGACACCGCCGACTCACTGTTCGCAAAAGAACAACTCGCCAACATGCTCGGCGAACTCGGCGACCCGGCCGCACTACCGGCACTGCAGAACCTGCTCGGCAACTCCACGGACGACGCCGTGCGCACAGCCGTCGTTCGCGCACTCGGTCAGATCCCAGATGCCAGCTCCGTCAAGCTGCTCACGGCTGAGTTCGGCCGCACAGGTGGATCGCCGATGCCGCCATCGCTCGCCGCAACGTCGCTCGGTCAGATCGGCTCACCCGGCGCTATCGAATCGTTAAAGCGGGAGATCGAAAGCGGCGAGAACGGCATGGTGCGTTCGTTCGCGATGACCGCGCTTGCCTCGCGCAAGGATCCGAAGTTGGTGCCGTTCTTCTTCGAGCAAGTGCAACGCAAGGGCGCCAACGAACGCAGCCGCAAGCAAGCCATCGCGGCGATCGCCGGCACCGGTGCTCGCACCGCAATCCCCGAACTCGAGAACCTCGCGTTCGCGTCGACCAACAGTCGCTCGATTCAGGAAGCCGCCAAGCGCGCGATCAATCAGATCCTTGGCGAGACGCGGTATCAGGTGCGGTAGGTGCCGGCGACGAAGGAGTAGCAATGAGCCCGAGCATCTGGCCGTACTGCCAGCCGGCAGTCTGCTCACTGACGTAGCACTCCATGTCACCATCAACTTCAGGGATCGGCCGCAAGGGACCAAGGTCCTGACTCTGCAGCTCGGACCACTGACCATCTCCAGCCACACCAATCACAAGGCGCAGAGCTGAAGGTGCCACATCAACGATCTCGTCGGCGTCTTCCCAATCCTCTGACATCCACAGGCACTGCCCACCGATGAAGACCGAACGGGCTTCGTCGACGACAAACAACCAGCCGCCCTTCCCATCGAGGTCGACGTGGCACGCGCTCGTATCGCGCATGTGCAGATCGATCACCCGTAGCTCGTTCGGGTTCGATTGGTGACGACGCTTCCAGACCTTGCGCAGCAGGACCAGCAAGAACAGAAAGGCGAACGATCCCATCATGTAACCGCAGTCACTATTGGACGGTCGCGACCCAACCCAGAGATAGAAGACCAAGATTGCGGGCGTCGTCGCCACGCACGCGGACACGAACACGCCGAAGAGTCCGAACAGGAACAAGGACTGCACCGTCTCAAGCTCCAGCTTCTGCCAGCACTGAACTTCGTCGGCAGTCGGAAGACGGTCCTCCCACGTCCAGGTGTCAGGGTCAGGGATTCGTATGGCGGATGGTTCCCGCATCGCACACGACCTTACACCTACCGCCGCTCCTTCCGCTGATCCAAACGATCACCCGCCGGCCGCCGCAGTGGCATCGACATGCCACCGCTCTCGGCAAGCTCATCGAACAACCGCTTGCGCAACTCAGCGATGCGTTCCTGATACGCCGGCACCGTGATCAGGTTGTGCCGTTCAATCGGGTCCGTCTCCAAGTCGTAGAAGCCATCGATGTCCCACGTCCCGTGGTAGTAGACGTACTTGTAGCGATCCGTGCGAATCGCAAACGTCGTCGGCGTCGCGGGGAAGTTCCACTCCCAGTGATACTCGTAGAGAAGGTGCGATCGCCCAGCGACTTCCTGCCCCTTGAGGATCGGCGCGAACGATTGCCCATCGAACTTCGCCTTCTCTGGCGCAGCGACACCAGCAACGTCGAGCAGGCTCGGGGCGATGTCGATGTTCTGCACCATCTGCTTCACCTCTGAACCCGCCTCGATGAAGCCCGGTGCCCACGCAAGCATCGGCACACGGATCGACGTCTCGAACGCATCACGCTTGTCGTAGAAGCCGTGCTCGCCCAGGTGGAAGCCGTTGTCGCCCATGTAGACGACAAGCGTGTCCTTCGCATGCGGACTCGCACGCAACGCGTCCATCACCTTGCCGATGTTCTCGTCGAGACTGTGCACCGCTTCGGCGTAGCCGCGATAGAGCGCATCGAAGTCCGGCACCGGATCCTTGTCGAAACTACCGGTCTCCATGTGGTCGATGCCGTGGATCGAGTAACGACGCTCCTTCACCCAACGCGGCTGCGAACGGTAGTTGCGTTCGGTGTTGGCCATCGTCTCCGGGTAGTCGATCTTCTTGCCGGCGTAGCGCCCCTGATGCCGCTTGGCCGGCAAGAACGGGTAGTGCACCGCCTTGAACGACAGATACATCATGAACGGCGCGTCCGACTCCTTCCGACTCTGCAGGTAGTTGACGCCGAGGTCAGCGATCACGTCCGCGTTGTAGCCCTCGAACTTCTGCCGCTTGCCGTTGATGTTGAACTCGGGATCGAAGTACTTGCCCTGCCCCTTGAAGCTCGCCCAGTAGTCAAACCCCGGCCGCCGCGAATCGTCGCCGTGCCCCATGTGCCACTTGCCGATGAACGCCGTCGCGAAGCCCTTCGCGCGGAGGTACTCGGGGAAGAACACAGTTCCTTCCGGCACCGGTCGTTGATTGTCGACGACGCGGTGATGGTGCATGTATTGCCCGGTCAGGATCGACGCGCGACTCGGCGAGCACAGGGAGGTGCTGACGAACGCGTTGCGGAAGTGCGCGCCTTCTTGTGCGAGTCGATCGAGGTGCGGCGTCTCGAGAAAGTCCGGTGCGCGCTCCATGAAGCTCATGAAGTCGTAGCGGTGATCGTCACTCAGGATGAAGACGATGTTGCGCGGTGTGGACTTGGTGGCCGACGACTGCGCCGGAAGTGCGCACGCGAGAGCGAGGACAAGAGGAGTGGCGATCCGCATGTGGACATCAGAACGCGGAAGGGCCCTTTGCCGGTAGCGTTCACCGACGAATCCGTGCAGCCTTCGCGCCATCCAATAAGCTGTTGCCATGACGGAATCAGGTGGACGGAAGTCGCTGCTTCTCGGAACCCTCATCGGATCAGGGGTCGGGGGTGTTGCTGGATGGTTCAGCCGCGGGGTGGATGTCGCCCCTGGCCCGGACCCGGAGGTGCATGCTTCTGCGCGAGCAGAAGCGGATGATCCGGCGCCCGAACACGCCCAACCGCCCGCACCCTCTCGTGTCTCCGCGCCAGTGGCAAAGGAGCCGCAAACGTCGCCAGAACGCGAAGCCATTGACCCAATGTTCTCCGCCAGGCTCCTGCTGCACGCCAAGGAGCAGATCGCTCGCGGCTGGCATATGAAGCGATCTGACGACCCTTCCACCGAGGTGTTCGAGGAAGGCGAAGACATCTTCATGAAGCAAACCCTGGCGCTCCCCATCGGCATTGGCATAAAGCTGGCCGACCGGCGGTCCGCCGCCGAACTGGCCGAGGAGGACGCACAAACGGGCGGTGTCTTTGCCGTCCTCAAGCGACTCGATGATGGCGGCCCTGGCCCCCTATTCGACGTCGTGAACTCGGCGAAGACGTTCAACAAGTTCTTCCAACGTGAAGGAAACGGGCCATACCTCGCCGGGGAAACAGCACTGAAGAGTCGCGAGCCAGCAGCGGACGGCGCGACCGTCAACTTCCCTGCGGGAGTCTTTGAGCTGCAAGACTTCGGCAGCCACTGGCGAACCCATTATCCCCGAGATCTGACGATCAGCGGCTCCGGCATGGGGGCCACGATGTTGGTCTTGCGTTCCAACTGGTCCGCCTATGACACGGTGCGGAACCTCACGATTGAGAACTGCACGATCTACGCGAACAACAACTACCTCTTTGATGTCCGCCAACCTGCCATGTCCGTAACGATTCGACGTTGCCGGTTGACGGGATGGATGACGGGAGCGGGCGCGAGCTGCCTCTTCGGAACGAGAGCACTGGCGCTGCGGGTGATCGATAGCGAGATCACCGGAGTCTACAACAGGTACCCGGCCTACGGTCAGCTCTTCGACGTTCGCACCAACGGACTTCTCGCTCGCTTTGAGAACTGCACAATCGAAGCATGCCACGCTTTCGCTGGCACCTACTCCGGCGCAACGCTGGTCTTCGTCAACTGCACGATGCGCAACCTCTTCGACCGTTCCAAGAAGGCTCCTAAAGTCGCGAAGTTGCGCGGTTGTCAGCTCACGTGGTTCGAGGGGAAAGATCACAATGCGCTGAAGCGCGACATCAACGATCTGTTTCCCGACTGGAAGAAGCAGATGCGCAAGTAGCGCCACCGGCGCGAGCAACCATCGCGGTGCTACCGACTCCTCACTTGGTCTCGATCCATGTGCGCCACGCTTTCGCGTCGACGCCAAACGACTCTCCAGTCATCTCCGCCAGCTGCGCGGCGACGCAGTTGCGCATGCCCTTGGCCGAGACGTATTCCGTCGCGACCCGGCTGAAGTCGGCCTCCAACAAGTCGACCATCGCTGTGACTGCGGCAAGATCAGAGGACGTCCCGACGAAGCGGAGCACACTCTGGATCTGGAAGCCGTCGACTTCGACTGGGCGCTGGTTCTCCGTGACTCGCTTCTTCAGGAATCGCGCGGCGGCCACGGCTCCCTTGCTGCCACCGTCGACGTGGCCCAGTTCCCAGCACAAGCGGGACAGCTGCTTGGCCGGCGTAGACTGCGCCTGCATTCTCGCGATCAGTTTGTCGACTGCATCAAGGGAGTGATGTGCCAACAGCATCTCCACTTCGAACGTCTGCGCCGGCGCGAGAGTTGGCAGGCGGCGCCTGATCTCCGCCAGAACCTCCTTGCCCGCATGGTCGCGGAAGGTTGCGTACCAGAAGTCCTCGGCGATCCGGTTCAGGAACAGATCGACGGCAACCACGGCGTCTCGCTCGAGCAGCTTCTTGGCAATGCGACGCTGGTGCGCGTGGTCCGCGGGGCGACTGCGCGCCATCTTGGCAAGCATGTCATCAGTGAGCATCTCCGAGTCAACAGACGACAAGCTCCACAGCAGTCGGTCCTCGGGCGATGTCATCATCCAATCCTCGCCGCCTTTCGCGATCTTCTCCGGCGTCAGGTACAGCTCGAACATCTGTTGGATGCCGGGCGCGGACCGCATGCGCACCAAGAGGTCGCAGGCACCAGAATAGGTCAGCACCTCGACTGGCGCAGCCTTCAGGCATCGGAGCAGTGGCGCCTCCGCCCATCGGCGTTCGCACTTCTTCTGTTCGACCCACTGATCAAACGCACCCACGACCTGCAGCGCGTCACGGTCGGTCATGGCGAGTCGCGCAGCGAGGTAGTTGCGACCGCGCACATCGTCATTGGCCGCAAGCACACCCGCGTAGATCGCCCGCATTGCTCGGTGTCGCTTGGTGTCGTTTACCCGAGCGGCAACAACGTCGAGCTGAGCTGGCGTGGCCTCGCGTACGGTTTGCTCAAGGTGCGGCCAGTTCCTGATTGCGAACATCAGTGCGGCTGTTCGGTCGCCAGAGGCATTGCGAACGGGCGGCCAGACCGGCAACAGGTCGAAAACACCGGCAACCAAACGAGGACCATCGTCGTAGAGCGTTCGGAAACGGTTGTCCTCGTGTGCGTCCGCGGCCTTGGCGTCGCCAGCTGCAAGCTCGACCTTGGCGTCAAACAGGACGAGGTAGGAACGCAGCGCATCGTCGGCATCCGAGCTGCTGCCTTGGCGCAGCGGACCGCGCAGTTGCCGTTTGGCCAAGCCTCGCACGGTGACCTTGTGGCCGTGCCAGTTGGTCGGAAACCTGCGTTGCCTGCCGCGCGCATCTGCGAGCAACACCTCTTCGCCGGCGTCAAACCACCACTCGCCGTTCCGTGACCAGAGCGTGCCCTGCAGCTTGGCCATGCGTCCGATCTCGACGCCTGCGACTGCAAGGCCTTTCGGTTCCGACTTCTCGGCAGCCAAAGGCCCAGCCGGCAACTGCTTCGCGCTGGTCGTCGTCATGGAGAACTGCGTCTCGCCACCAAAGTCGAGCGCGTCCTTCACCTGACCTTGCAGTTGCCACCGCGAACCGTGTTCGACCTTGCCAAGCGCAACCTTCGCGGTGCGCAACCGAACCTGACTTGCGGCCGGCAAGTCGATGCCGTTGATCGACGTAACGCGTAGCCAGATGGAGTCTCGTGGATCCGCCCACTTGGCACGATCAGCTTTGAAGTGCTTCGTGACCACGCGCAGCGGTGTATCGAAGGCGATGGCCTGCTCGCCAACCCGGAGGCCAGTGAGTGTGCTCCGCACGTCTTGCGCGCAGCCAACGGCCGCCAACGCCAACAGTGCAAGCAAGCGAATGAAGAGGCGAGTCGTGTTGTGCATCAACTTGAATGGGATGTTGCGCAGCGAGGGCCTGGAGACTGCTTCGTCAAGGTTACACAAAGGGCCGCGCTGTTATCGTGCCCGCATGAAGCTCTCGGTCGCTGCGGTCCTGATCTCCCTTGGCGCGTGCACATCGCCACCAACAGGCAACACTCCGTGGACGCTTGGCGCGTGGCGCGGCGAACGCATCGACGCAGCGTCTGGTCACCGCGCGCCAATGACGATGACGGTGCAACCGATACTCGGTGGCGCAGCAACGCTCGAGCAGTTGGAAGTTCGCGGCGGCAAGAGCGTCTATCGTGGCGCCTCGATGACGGCGTTCGACTCCGAGCAATCACGCTGGGTAAAGCAATACGTCAACAGCGTCAAAGGCCGCTTCGTTCGAATCGAAGGTCCGCGTGGCTCCGAAGATCTTGGGGAAGTCTGGGATGTCGCCAGCAACAAACGCCAAGCCCGCCTTACCTCGAAGCTCACGGCCGACGGTACGTGGGTACGCATAATGCGAGTTGCCGCCAATGGTTCGTCTGAGTGGGCCGAACTCTGGCGCGATGTGCTCGTGCGTCAGTAGCCGGCGGAGGGCGTTCGCCAGTGTCGCAATGAGCCTCGATGGTGATTGCCCTGATCGTCGTGACAAACAATCGCGCCACGTGTTACCCGAGCGATTCCGCACGCTATCCGTAGCGAACTTCAGGAAGAACCAGATGAACATCGCACCACTCGCTCTCTCTCTTTCGCTCGGCGGCGCCCTTGTGGCCCAATCAGCATCCCTCACCCTGCAAACGCCGTTGGCCGCGCAGGTGACCAACAACGGGCAAACGCTGACATCCTCAGTGGCGCCCGGACCATTGGCCCTCGTTGGAACCAGCAGTCAGGCGAATGGTGGCTCGACCGCTTCCATCAACTGGGAGACCAACATCGAGCCCACCGGCGTCTACCTCTACGTGACGACGCAAGCGTATGTGGATGCCGCTGGGGCGAGCGCAAGCGTCGCTGGGTTTGACGTGATCTACCAACTGAGCAACCCCACGCCGGTTGCCGTCGACCTGCGCTTACGGCGCGACAACCTCCTCGTCGGATCATCCTTCCAAATCGATGTCAGCAACGATGGCTCCGCCGAGCTCACGAACACGACAGCCAGCGGTGACCTGACCCTCTCACTGATCGTCGGGCCGACACCACTGCCGATCCGTATCGTAAGCGGCGCCTCCCTGAGCACCCCCGGACTGATCGGGACGCAGCTGTCCATCACCGCGACGCCAACGGCTGGCTACGACTTCACGCAAGTGGTGCAATCGTGCGCCGCTGGGCACTCGCTCGCCGCATTGCCGCGATTCGACACTGGCTTGCGACTCCGCGTGACCACACCGCTGTTCGGCAGCCACCCTTCCGTGATCGTGCTCGGCAACAACACGCAACCCTTCCTATTGCCGACTACCGGCGGGTTCCCGTGCTTGCTCGTGCCTTCGCCCGACGTCACGGTGTTTCCCGGTAACATGGCATACGACCTCAACCTGCCGGCGAGTGCCCGCCCGTTCATGTTCTGGGCCCAAGCCGTCGTCTTGACGCCGAGCGAACTGCGCTCGACCAACGGTATTCGGGTTATCGGAACCTAGCCCCTCACCAGCTGCGCGCCGACACCGCGCATGACACGCCCTCAGATCATGACCTTGACCATCGGACTCGTGGCGTTCGGCACATTGCTGTTTGCATGGCAGGATCCGAAACCCGCGCAACAGCCGCAGCCAAAGGCGTCGCACATCCAGGTCCTTCGCAAGGCAGTGCGCGCCTGCGCGGCAGCCGACCTGCGCTACAACTCATCCACCGGCGCCGAGCGTGCTGCCAACCGGGTGTCGAGAAACGCTGCGCGCGAAGTACTGAAAGACTCACTCACGAAGTTCGAGCAAGCCACCCAACAACCGCTCGTGCTCGATGCCGATGCACTGTTGGAAGTGTTCGAGGATGCGTTCGCGCCGGCCAAGACCCCACCTGCCAACGGGGTAACCGTGTGCGAGAAGGAGGGCGAAGAACGCGTGGTGTTCCTGCCTGATGACTACGAGCCATCGAAGGCGCAGCCGACGGTCGTCCTGATCGGAGGGCGCAAGCAGCGCGGCGATGCGGCAGCCATGAAAGCTTACTTGGAGGAGACCTGGGGCGAGGCTGCGCGCCGCGAGCACATGACCGTGATTGCTCCGGTCGTGCCGCCTGACGTCGACCTTGACCGTGCGCACCACAAAGGGCCCGACAAAGAGAAGCTCACTGAAGAAGCCATTGCAGCTGTCTTCCGACCACTCGGCGCAGCTTGGATGAACGTGCACTCATCGCGCGATCGTGTCGTGATCGACTGCGGCCGCGGGGCGTCGGCGTTCGGACTGCGCCTGGTCAGCATGTTCCCTGACCGATTCGCTGGCATCGTGCTGCGCTGGCCTGTAGCCGATGACACGTTGCGCGTGGAGGCTTTGCAGGGCATGCCGGTGCTGCTCATTCGTAGCCCAGAGACGAAGGCGACCTGTGACCGCTTGCGCAAACAGTTGAACGTGCAAACGCCCGGTAGCTGTCAGGTCCTGACGCCACCCGGCGAGTATCCGTTTGCAGGCGAGACCGGGATCGCCGAGTGGTCACGTCAACAGCGTCGCGACGCAATGGCCAAGCGAGTCGTCGTGGCGCCGATCCACGATCGCTTCCACCACAACCGTTGGATCAGGATCCGCCGCGCCGATCCTGTTGCAGGCGCACCAAAGGACAACGCGCCGCTCCTTATTGCCGACGCTGACAGGGAGAAGAACACCATCACGGTGACTGCGCGTGGCGTGCAGGCGTTCACTGTGATGGTCGGCCCATCGCTGGTCGACGTGCGCGACTTCACCTTGATCGTCAACGGCAAGGAGCAGAACGTGAAGCTGCAACCGTCGTTCGACTACATGTTCCGAAGCCTGTCCGACCGCTTCGATCCAGGGATCCTTGTGACGGGTCGATACAAGGTCAGCTTGGATTGACCGCAGTTGATCGTGTGCCGCGAGCAGCGTCTATCAACGTGACAGTGGCACGCTGATCGATCTCGCCTCGCCCCCAACATCGAACTCCGCCTTCCCGCGTAGATCGTTGTGCTCCATCGACACGGTGTAGTGCCCAGGAGCAAGTCGGAGCACTTCCTGCCATTCACTGTGACGATAGAGCGAGTCGCGGAACACCACTGTCCCGCTTGCATCACGCACCTCAACGCTGGCCCACGGCGGCCGCGTCGGAGCCTCTCCCGCAAACGTGCACGCAATCGTCGTTGCTGTACCAGCCGCAATCGGCACATCCATGCGCGTATCGGCGCCAACGCGAATGGTGAACGGAATCCCCTTCCTTGCAATCGCGCCACCGAAGACACGCAACTCGTAGTCGCCGGCAAGCAACGGCGTCGAACGCCCAAAACCGTCCTTGGTCTCGACCCTCGCGATGTATTGCCCTGCCTGATAGACCGACATTGGCATCCTGCCTGCGAACAGTTCTGGATCGCCAACCAGTTGCACGGCCACGTTGCTGCCGCGCTGCAAACGCACCGTTCCTACGTCCCAGGTCTCGCCGGCAGCGAGTTCGTGGGTGAAGCGCAGCTTGGGGAATCCCGGCGCCGTGATCGACATGCGATATGAACCGGGAGGGCACGGTGCGGACTCGAACGCCCCCGTATCAAGATCCACACTTGGCCGGAACGAACCGAGGTTGACGTCCGACAAGTGGCCGCGGATCCGCGCTTCTTGCAGCACCTCGCTATCGGGACCGAGAACCGTTCCGATGACGCGCCCCCATCGCTCGTCCGGCAACCGGATGACCAACTCTTCGGGACCGGGAAGCACTTCATGAAGCTTCGCTTCCACGAAGCGGCGCTTGCTGTGCACTTTGATTTCGAGCCCGCGATCGGCCGGGATGTTGACGAGTTCGAAGCGACCGTCGGCGTCGGTCTTCGCGAACCCCTGCCATGAGTCACCACGCTGCCATGGATCGAGCATCGCCACGATCTGCAAGCCCGCCACAGGTTGGTCGCCGCGAAGCACACGCCCGCGCAGCTTGGCGCTACGAATCAGAACGGGGTCCCATCGAAACTGCTCGCCGACGACCAGTTCCAGATCGGCTCGCGTGATTGAGGACTCGAGGTCACCGGCCGCCGCCTTGATTGCGCCAGCTGCGAGCCCAGTGAGGCGGTAGGTGCCATCCTGTGCGGCACGCGTTCTTCGATAGGCGAACCGATCGTAGTCGCCAGCTTGCACAGGAACGTCCGCAGCCGGCGAGTCATCTTCAAAGCGGACCGTGCCAACGAGAGTCGCACCGGGCAAGAGGTGCACCGCAACTTCGTTGACCTGGCGCGCCACCACATTCACCACGCGAAACCACGGCGCATGCTGTGGCGTGCGAACCGCGAGCGGCTGGTCACCACTGGGAAGACTGGCAAACGCAAACCGACCGCGTTCATCGGTGAACGTCATCTCCGCCGCCGGCCCAAACGCCGCCGTGCCATCGGGAAGCAGGTGCCCAGGCTTGTTTGGCGTGCCAGTTCTCACCGCAGCACGCGCCACAGGTTGGCCGTGTGGGTCGAGCACGACGCCGCGTAAACTGCCCCCGCCCGACTGCATGGCGATGGTGAGGTCCACGGTGGCACCGACTCCCCCGTTGCACATCCGTAGATCTGTCGGTTCGTAACCTGGCTTGCGAGCACCGATGCCAGCCTGCACAGGCATCTCGCGCAGAACGAACGTGCCATCGTCAGCACTCTTGCCCACAACTCGACTACCGACTTCGTGAGCGATGCGAAGCACAAGATCGGCGGCCGCGATCGCGCGGTGCTGTTCGTCGACAACCCGCCCCTTGATCGTCATGCCGGCGCGGATCTCGAGCGTTGCCTGCCGCGTCTCACCAGCCACAATCTCCACACGCTTTCCGGTCCGACCGAGACCCTGTTCATGCAAGGGACTGACCGGACCGGGGGCGAGACCCTCGAACACGAACACACCGTTCTCGTCGGTCACACCTCGCGGAGCAGCGAGCAGCGTATCCACGCCGCGACGCCGCAGACTTACCGGAATGCCCGGCGCCGGTGAGCCATCCTTGCCCCAGACAATTGTCAACCGCAACGAACCAGTCGCTGCGTGGGTCGCAGTTGCATCCTCGCGGTCGACCTCCGTCGCCACCGTGCGAGTTGCTGCGTTGCCCGCTGACTTGGCAACCTCGCCGTTTGCCGGGTTTGTCTCCTCCACCGGATTCATCATCGATGGCGGAGTTTGCGCCGGCCCTCCCCAACTCCACCAAGCGAGCGCAACCAGCAAGAGAATGGCTACGAGCAAGGTGACGGTGCGGACCATCACGAGATCTTACCCTTACGGACTGCTGCCCTACCGAGCAACTCCCTCCGACACCTGATCGTCGACTACTTCGAACGGAACGGACTCGAAAAGCGCGGGTCCGTGAGGAACTCGCGATCCGTCAGCGTCTTCAAGAACGCAACGAGGGCTTTCCTCTCACGACTGCTGAGGTTCATGCCGCGCGATGACGAACGCCCGCCGATCCTGCCGCGACCACCTCGCCCTCGTCGCCCCGCCAACCGACGATCGAGGTTGGGATGATCCTTCACGCCGTTGCTGTAATGCTCGACGACTTCTTCGAGCGTCGCGAAGCGACCATCATGCATGTACGGCGCACTGACCTCGACGTTGCGCAGCGACGGTGCCTTGAACTTGCCATCGTCATTCTCGCGGCCGCTGACCGCACCCATGCCACGGTCGTCGCCAGTCTTGCGATCCAAACCGATGTTGCGTGGCGTGCTGGACGCAAGCACATCGCCCAGCTGCCGCGAAGTGCCAGGCCGTTGATCACGTCCTCGCCCTCGACCGCGACCGCGACTGCCATGACACGACGCACATGATGCACCTCGGCCACTGCCTTCGAAGAAGAGCCGCTTGCCGAGGCTCTCTTCATCGGTGAAATCGGCGAACGCGACATCAACCGACTCAGCCTTTGCCAGCCCGCGATCGAATCGCGACTCGAACGAAGTCATCGACCGCACGAACTGAGCCAACGCGCGCGCAATGCCTTCTTCGGTCACTTCCGGGTCGTCGAAGGCATCATGGAACAGGACGCTGTACTCATAGAGTCCGCCGAGCCTGTCGACCAAGTCGGGCAACTCGAAACCCATTTCCAGCTGATCCTGGATCGGCATCAGCACCTGCTCTTCGAGACTTTCGGCGCGCTCATCCCAGAAGAAGCGACCGCTGCGGTGGTAGCGAACGTTGACGAGACTCGGCGAGTTGCGCTTGCCCTTGCGTGAGTGGATCCCGGTGCTGACTCGAGTCGGCTCGGCGAAGGCGTGCTTCTGTTGATGGCACGTTGCACACGCGACCGTCTTCGTGATCGACAGCCGCTTGTCATAGAACAACACACGCCCGAGCGTCGCGCCCGCATTGGTGATCGCGTTGTTGCTCGGCGTATTGTCCTGCGATCGACCGGGTCCTCTTTGCCCCGAGCCTCGTTGCCCGCGAGCAAGCTGCGGTACCTCGTAGACGTACGGAGTCGCCGGCAACGTAATGCGGAACTCGCCGTCCTTGCCCAACGTCCGTTCGGCGGCAGGCGTCTGGGCGGGCGCGAGTCCCGCAAGCAGCGAGATCCCCGCAAGGAGAATGAGGCGCTTCATGGGAGGCCAACGGGAACGCATGCTGCCGCCCGTTCCCACTGGCAACAGTGCCTTTTCCGCCGCTTGTTCGAGGGTGAATCTCCCCCATCGACAATCGCGACTCGTCACAGACGAATCGCGTAGGCTGGCCTCTCTCAAAGCATTCGATGAGGAACCACATGAACTGCCTGTGTCTAACCGCCCTGCTGTCGGCGCTGTGTGCAACACCGTCTGCTAACGCGCAGCAGCCCGAAGCTGGTTCAGCCGTTCGAATCGATGCCTACATCGATTTGCGCAACGACGCTGCCGAAGGAGCCGAGCGCAAGCTCATCTCCGCCCTCAGCAAGAACGACATTCCGGATGCGGCGACTATCGAGTCCCTGCTGCGCGCACCACGCCACACGTATCCCGACGTGTCCGAGTTGCTCGGCAAGACAACCACCCACGACATCGCCTGCTACCACGTCGACTACACATCCAAGTATCGGCTCTACGTTCCCAAGAGCTACGACCCCAAGCGCGCAACACCGCTCGTCATCGTTGGTCATGGCGGCAACTCGTCGATGTCGCCACAACGCGCCGGCAGAACGGCCGCGAGCTACCTGCGCGCGTATGCGCCGATCCTCTCACGCGACCTCGGCGCCATCGTCGTCGCACCAGACACCACGCGCGGCTGGGGTCAGATCGGCAACTCCCTACTCCTGTCGACAATCTCCGACCTGAAGCGACGCTTCCACATCGACCCCGATCGTATCTACGCCACGGGTCAATCCATGGGCGGCCACATGGCGTTCCGCGCGGCGCTGACAATAGGTGATCGATTCGCTGCTGTGTCGCCACAAAGCGGCGGCTACGACTACGTCGAGAAGGGCTCCATCGGCAACCTCGTCAACGTTCCTGGCTATGTCACGTGGGGCAAGCGCGAACCGTACCAGCTCGACAAGATCAACAGAACCAACGCCGCGTGGGCCAAGGAGCACAAGCTCGACTGGGTCTTCGTCGAGAAGAACGGCGGCCACGAGATCTATCAGGACGAACTGCCGAAGGTCGCCAGGTTCTTCGCGGCACGACCGCGCAATCTCTACCGCAAGCAAGTTGCGACGCGGCTCGGCGGCGCGATGAAGTTCGTCAAGACATGGGGCGTCAAAGGGTGGCCCGCGCACACCGTGCACCACGAGACTCGCCCCCTACGCTGGAACCAGCAACACTGGCTCGAACTGGTGCCGCGCCCCGAGCACAAGGGGCCGTTGCAGGTGCGCGCGACCAACCTCGGCAACAACCAGTTCGACATCCAGAGCGATCAGGTGCGCGAGCTGTACGTCCATGTTCATCCCCGCATGATCGACTTCGAGAAGCCGGTGACCATCACGGTCAACGGCGACAAGCTCTTCGAAGGGAAGGTCAAAGCCGACCTCTTTCACATGCTGCAGCACGCGCGTGAGTTCGACGACCGCGGCCGGATCTTCTGGGCGCGCATCCACGTTGCGATCAAAACGGACCGGCCGTTCTGAGGCTCGTGGCGTTGCGCATCTGCGCGCGCACAGGCCAAAGGTCCGTTACTTGATGCGCTTGATGATATGCCAGCCGTAGGGGCTGTCTTTCGCATGCCAAGGGGCGACCCCGATTTCGCCAACCTTGAGGCGGAAGCCAACGTTGCCGAAGCCCGCCACCATACCACGCCGGCCCGCCTTGGTCACCGGATACTGCCCGCCACCGGTGTCACTGCTGTACTTCTTCATGAGGCCTTTGAAGTCGGCGCCGTCCTTGGCGTCGCCCCACACCTTCGCAGCAAGCTTCTTGGCCTCATCCTTGCTCCGCGTGACCGTTGCTCGCGTCGCGCCTTTGAAGGCGATCAAGACATGCTGCACCGTGATGCCCTCGTCAGGCTGCTCGTTCTTCGCCATCAACTTGACGATGGCAGCATCCATGACATCAGCGAGACTCGTGCCTTCTTCCCTCTTGCCCTTCGTGTAGAACCCCTCCGGCTTCGACGTGCCGTCTTGAGCCCAGTGGGTCCAGACACCTTCGCGCTTGCCGTTCTCATACGAGCCCTGCAACCGTATCTGGCCACTATCGCGCCAATAGGTCCACACGCCCGTCTTGTAGGTTTCAGCCGTTGTGTCGTTGACCGCGATGTAGCCGCGTTCTGAGACCTTGCCGTTGGCGTGGTACTTCAGCTGCAGTTGGCAGTAGTCGAGCGGATCAGCGGGCCACACTGCGATGGCAGCACCGGCGATGAGCGGAGCGAATGCGAGTAGTGCCTTCTTCATTGCCACAGTCTACGCATTCGGCGCCCCAGAGCTCCCAATCGCCCCGGCACATCTTCAATGGATTCGATTAGGATGCCCATCCGTCGAGACTCTCAGTGCCGAACATTCCGATGCTCTGGTCATTCGTTCCCTTCCTGCTGTGCCTGATCGCAACTTCGTCGCTCCTCCGACGAACCAATGAAAAGGTAGAGCTACCAGGAGTGGACGGTTGGATCTGGCATGCGCTACGAACGGCGGCACTGATCGCAACAGCGGCGTCGCTTCTCTTTGCGCTTCCGACCAGTTCATCGAGCGACATGGCTGAGAAGATGACGGTCATCATTGCGTCGTTCGCGATTCTCCAGTGCCCGGCATACTTGCGTTACGCAAAACAGCGCGACGCCGAGAACCAACCTGCGGATCCGCCCGAGCCGCCAAGCCCAGAAGTCGTTCTGGCGCGAGAAGACCGGAACGCCAAAGCCATACGCATTCTCGGCGTGACATGGTTGCTGCTCGCGGCTCTACCTGTCGGCGCGTTTCTCCTCGGCCTTTGGCCATAGCCTGCTACCGAGATGCTCGGGACTTGTTCTCAGTGACATGAGTCATCCAGCCCTGACGACACTCGATCACCGGCCGTGGCCGATTCCCGAGCGGCGATGGAGCCTGACCATGCGATGGGAAGACCTCGCGTTCCTGCATTGGCCAGTCAATCCGGACCTCGTGCGCCCGCATATCCCGGACGGGTTGGAACTCGAGACGTTCGACGGCAAGGCTTGGCTCGGCGTCGTGCCGTTCTTGATGGCAGCAACGCGATTCCGGTGGCTGCCGGCAATGCCGACGGCGAACCGGTTCTTGGAAACCAACCTGCGAACGTACGTGCGCAACGCCAAGGACACGGCGCACGATGGCCGGCCCGGCGTCTGGTTCTTCAGCCTCGATGCAGAGAGTCGATTGGCTGTGATGGGGGCGCGCGCAGGCTTTGGGCTGCCGTACTTCCACGCTCGCCAATCGTGCCAGCGGAACGACGGCCTGGTGACGTATCACAACGAGCGTCGTGATCGTCGCGGACCACCAGCGACCTTTGCAGCGAACTGGCGGGTCAACGGAGACGCCGCGATCGCCAAACCCGGCTCGCTCGAACACTTCCTGGTGGAGCGTTACTGCCTGTACGCGATGCGTCGCGGGCAGTTGGTGCGCGGCGAAATCATGCACGAACCGTGGCGGCTCTCGCCGATCACACTCGACCTGCAGAGCAACAACATGACACGACTGCTCAACCTCGAGTTGTCGGGGCCGCCAGTGACGGCACTGATGGCCGACCCGATCGACGTCGCGGCGTGGTCGCCAGAACGGATCAGAACTACTGAGTCACCATGACGCCGGCATTGGTCACCGCGAAGCCGAGCGGGCTGCCATCGAGCACCGCAGCTTGCATCGTGATCAGCGTGCCTGGGAATCCGGCTGGCACGGTCAACGAACTCGACGCGGCACCGATTGAGTTTGAAGAGAACAGGTTGCCCGGCACGATCGAGCCGGGAGGCAGGTAGGCACGTGTTCCGATGGCCAACGGCGTGCCAACCGGATCGAGCGCAAGCGAAAAGAAGTTGGCTCCGATGCTCGACTGCGGCAAGAACGCGTAGGTGATCGGCAGCGTCGCGCCACCGTTGGCTGGACCGCCAATACCAACTGCACAATGGCCAAGTGGCGTAAACGTGCCGATGCCAAAGCTGCCAGCATTGCCTTGGGCAACCCACGCGAACTGAAGTGAGGGCGCCACAGGACCACCTTCGCGGGAGTTGAGCTGTCGTGCAGTGCCAATCATGAGTTCATCCGTCATCAACAACCAACCGTGGTTGCTTGCTGGGTTGTCGACCATGTCTTGCACATCCGCGATCAAACCAGGCAGTGCCTCCGTCAGCACCGATCCAGTTGGAGGCATCGAGAACGCGAAGCTCGACGTTGGCGCAAAGTCGCCGCCCGGCGTGTTCCAAAGCGTGTTCGGATAGTTGCGGTGCAGCCACGTGGTTTCGCCGGCCACTGCAACACCACCCGAACCGCCAGAGCCTGGCGCCACAACAGAGCCTTCGCTCCAAGATTGCTGGACCCGATGGGCAGACACCAGAATCGGCTGCGTCGCCGAAGACTGCGCCGAGAACAACTGCAGCCGCGCGGACAAGATCTTCGCGCCTGCCGGAACAGACGACGACAAGTCGAATCGCACCAGAGTGCGACGTCGTGTTCCGCCGCCGTTGGTGCCAACCCGGCCTACGAACAAGCTCGGTCCGGCACCATTGGCCAAGCTGCCATTCGCGTCCTCGTAGAGCGTCGTGTCGTTATCGGCAATGCGGGCCGAGTAGTTCGTTTGCGCCGCGAGAGAAGAAGATGTAGCGGCCAGCGCAGTGAGCAAGCCCAAGCCAGTAGTGATGCGAGTCATTCGATTCAATTGTCTAAGCAACAAGGGAAGCACGTCGAGGGCAAGGTCACGCGCGACAGGGTAGGAGGGGTCCGCTAGAGCAGCGGCATTGCCTTAGGACGCCGCGCCGACAAGCGTGACAAGGAAACTGCGGTTCGTAGGGCTGCGCCCCTACTGGTCACTTCATCGGGACGGCGACAGTCGCACCCGCCGCAGTCACCTCGAACTCCAACTCACCACGATGGCCCTGCGTCGCAATCGTGACGCGATACCGCCCCGGAACCAGGTCATAGTCACCTGACAACGCACCCTTGGCGCCGAAGAACGCGCCGACGACGTTGATGACCCGCTGGCCAGCCGCATCCACCACAACCATATCGAGTCGATATGTCGGCGCACGGCCGGGCCAGGCGGCGGAGAACGCAACCGGTGCGCCGGTTTCTGCCGGCACATCGAGACGCGTTTCGCCGCCTCGCCGAATCGTGAACGGCATGATCGCCGCGGCGACTCCCTTGCCACGAATCTGCAAGCGATAGTCGCCACTACCAAGGCCGCCGAGTTGGCCCTGGCCGGCGGCGATCGGAATGCGGCCGATGTAGCCACCGCTCGCATTGTAGATCGTGAAGCTCGCCTTCTCCGGCACCGCGCTGCCAGTCAGATGCACGACCAAGGATCCTGATGGCTCGAGCTCGATGCTGCCAAGATCGACGACTTCGCCCTGCTTGTATTGACGCCACGGAGTTCGAACGTTCGCCCAGCCTTTGGCGCGAACGAGTAGGCGGTACTCGCCCGGTGGATACGGGCCGTAGTCGAAGCTGCCGTCCTCTTCGGTCTTGAAGCCATAGGTGTTGCCGTGGCCGCGCATCTGCGGCGACAGGCTGGCGTTGGTGAACGGCTCGCCATCGGGACCGACAAGCTTGCCCTTCAAACGAATCGATGGCATCTGGTCGTCGCGCAACTGCAGAGTCAGCTCGCCCGTCGCCGGCGGGGGCGCGCGGAACACTTCGATCGGAAACATCGAAGCGCCGACCTCGGCCTTCAAGCGCAGCTCTTTGTCATGGTTGACGTTCTTCAACGTGAAGCGGCCCTGATCATCCGTGCGAGCGCTCACGTAGCCACCGCCGCCGGAGCCATTGAGGCGAGCCTTTGCGACGCCAGCTCCGTTGGGACCGAGCAGTCTGCCGGGAAGATCTCGCAGCTTGGGCAGCTCGGGATCCCAACGCACCGTTTGCCCGGGCACACCGGTCAGCTCAGTGGTGACGCGCAAACCGTTGCCCTGCATCTGCGCACGGAACTCGCCGATCGGAATGCCGTCAACTCGGTAGTTGCCGTCGGCGTCGGTCTTCGTAGAAGCGCTCGCCAACGTGCCGTGGCGAGCAACGATCACGTAGACGTCGGCATGCGGTTTGTTCTCGGCATCGCGAACGGTGCCAATGAGACTCGCTTGCGGCTGCAGCCGAATCGTCAGGTCGGTAGTTCGGCCGGCCTGGATGCTCGCAGTCCCGCGCCACGGCGAGAAGCCGTCAAACAATGCGGCGACTGGAGCATCACCGATCGCAACGCCAAGGAACAACGCGCGACCTTGCTCGTCGGTGCTTCGCTGTTGTGGGAACAACGAACCCCACGAGCCATCGGCCATCTGCTTGGGTTGGCTCTGCCGACCTTCGATGCCCGCGCGGACAATGGCGTTGGGAACCGGCTCGCCGTCTGGGGTCAACACGGTGCACGAGAGGCCGCCGCCGAGGCCAGGGAGCACAATGTGCACTTCCATCGCGCCTCCCTTCTTGCCCGTGAGGCCCTGCAACAGAGAAGGCGCGAAGCCCGCTGCGCGCGCGCCCACGGAGCTGTTCACGCCAACGCCACGCAACTCGAAGCGACCGTCCTCGTCGCTTTGTGCCAATGTTGGTGCGCGATTCCCGGCCCAACCCGCGACAACGATGTCGGCGCCCGCGACGGGAGCTTGCGACGTATCCACGACCAAACCCGTCACGGTCATGCCCTCGTCCAGCTCAAGCGCCACTTCGACCACCTGGCCCGCTTCGATCGTCACGAGCTCGAGCCCGTTGGTGCCGCGATTGGCAGACACGACCACACGCCCCGCCGGCATCTCTTCGAAGCGCACCTTGCCTTGGTCATCGGTGCGTTGCTGCCAATCGACTTTCGCGCGCCTGCCGCCGCCGCGCGGCCGCACGAAGATCGGGATCGCCTTGGCGGGTTCGTTCTGTTCTTGCCATGTCGCAACCACAACCAGGGTGCCAGTCGTGGCCTCCGATTCCGGAGTCTTGATCGTCGCGTCTTCTCGCTCGAGTTCCTGGCCCATCGTCGCGGTGGCACCATCGACCCCATGCGACGTCTCGCGATCCCCCGGCGTCTCGCCGCCTGCAACAGTTGGCTTCGTTGCGTTGTCGCCAGGCAAGTTCTGCTCGCCGCGCCCAAGCATCATCAAGAGAACCACGGCCAGCAACACGAGTGCCACCGCAACAGTTGTCAGGGTTCGCTGAGTCATCGCATCACCTCATGAAGGCCGTCCAGACAACCACCCACTGCCTCATCAGTAGTGGGCGTAGGTACTCGAATTACTGATCGAGATCGAACTGCCCGTGAGCACGGCGCCCTGCCAGGTGATCTGGACCCCAAGAACCCACGTGGCGTTCGGCACGGCATAGGAACTCTGCAGCACAGGTCCAACTCCCACGGTCCGCGCCGGCACCGGTTGCACCCACAGCAGTGCTCCGTTCCACGGCGACAGGTACGGCGATGCGGGCAGGCTGGCGGCGATGGCGCCGAGACTGGCCATCGGCACATCCAGAGCCGCGGTCGCGGTGCCGCCGAGGCCTTGCGTCGTGGCGGTGAGGCTTGGCATGGCCAGCGACGTCACGAGGATGCCGCTCGTGTAGGGCGTTGGCGCAATCGTCTGCAGAACCGTCGAAGGATCGATCACAGCCGTGCCGTTGCCGGCGACCGCAGGGGTCGCAAATCCCGTTGAGCCGACCAACGTCGTGCCGGCGTTGATGCGCAGGTCGCCGCCATGCATCCACACGCCGATCGAGCCGAAGAACGAACTGCCGTAGGTTTGCATCCAGCAGTTGGACATGTGCACGTTGCCGTCCCATTGCTCGATGCCGGTTCGGTTGGCACGAAGCCACGAGTCTTCGATCGTCACATTGCTCTGGTCGGCCGCGATGCAGGCATCGCTGATGGAGTTCCGCTCGAAGCGCGAGTCACGGATGAACACGCGATCGCATGACGACGCCGAGATCCCGCCGCCAGTCGGCACCACCGTGAGATCGACCGTGCAATCATCGACCAGGATTCGGCCAGCGCAGTTCTGACAGATGAGGGTACTTGGGGTGATGACGGCACGCCATGAGACCTGCCGCAGGGTTACTGCCTTGGTGGCGCTGAGTCCGATGATTCGGAACGGCTGGACGATGTCCTCCACGATGACGCCGGGCTCGCCGATCACCGTCAGGCTCTTGTTCGTGATCGTGACGGCCGAATAGACACCCGCTTCCACCAACAGAACTGCGCCGTCAGGAACCGCGGCGACCGCCGCCGCGATTTGCGTGAAGTGGGTGCCGTGCCCGTTGTTGATATCGACAAGGAACACCTGCCCGGACAGCTGGGTTGCGAGCATCGCGGCGAGCAGGAGGTGCCTCATCCGAATGATCGTATCTGGCTGGCTGACCGCGTGTGCCCTGATCCAGGGCGCAGCTGTCGAAACCTGGTCAGCCGCAGACTCACTTACGCACGTGGCACAACTACGGCACGCGAACGACCGTGCCCCATGGACAGTCGAACGCCCGGTCGTCAATCAGCGCCCATAGCACCGGGACGCCGGGCGCCACTTCCGGCCACATGCCGACGCCATCCGTGAAGTAGACGGCTGCATCGAAGCCCGTTCGTTGCGCCAGCAGATCGAACATCGAACGGAAGTCCGTATCGCCACCACCGGTGACCATCTCGACGTGCGCATCGCGGTGCACGCGATGCACGGCGGCATCGCATTCGGCGAAGGTACAGTTGGCGTGGCGCTGGATGCGTTTGAGTTCGGCACGAACACGGGCAAGGTCTTGGGCCGACATGCACGCGGAGGTGTCGATGCCGACCAACACGTTCGGACGCCGCGGTCGACGGACCCGACCCGGCAGCTCGCCGAGCCGCTCGGGGAAGCGACGGTTTGGCCGCATGTAGGTTGGCGTCACGTTGCGACTGCTCGGCAACAACTGACGCAAGATGGCTGGCCAAGCGAGCCGACCATCCAGCGACGCAACCGCTACACGTCGCGGCAACTCTTTGGCGGCGCGCGGACCGGCGCGCTGACCATCGCCGTCGCCGCCGAGTTCGCCGCGCAGATGCTGACGAATGCGCAGCTGCCACTCCTTGATCTGGTCTTCGTTGGTCGGCCTGCCGAGCCCCCAAGCACGGTCACGCCACGTCTTTGAGCGAGCACCATCGCTGTTGCGATCAATGGCATCACCGAGACCGCGGCCGTCTCCTCGCGTGCAGGACCCCGGTCGATGTTCGTCCCGCCAGTTCTTGTTGACGACCGACGGATTGTTGTGCCACGGCAGTATGGATCGACGAGAAGGCAAGATGACAGGCCGTGTGCCGCTGAAGCCGCCGCCCCGACCACCGCGCGTTCGCCACTTTGGATCCATGGCGTCGAGCTGCTCTGCCGTCATCAACTTCAGGTGCCCGTCGCGATGTGCCTTGAACAACCGGCGGTAGCGTTGCACCGTGCTCTGGCCACTCGCGCAGCCGAAGGCCGTGAAGTCTTGCCATACGAAACCGGGCGGCATGGGCTCGACGATGTTCTCGTTCGCCGACATCTCCATCGCCAACTCCATGAGCCTTGGTTGCTCGACCTGATGCAAGGACGCGGAGTCGAGATGCCCGCAGACGACATGCTGGATTTCGTGTTGCAGGATGCCGCCGAAGAAGTCCGGTCGTTCGCCGAAGTAGTCGACGTTGACGTAGAGACGCAGCACCAACTGACCATCCGCACGCAGATGACGCGCGATGGCCATCGAACTCACCTGGTCCGTCGCCATCGGGTCCATCTGGGCAACGAGGTGCGCGTACGCTGGGTAGCGCGCGAGGAACTGCGACTGCTTGAGCAGATCGGCGAACCAGGGCTTCTCGACCAACGCAGCGTGCTTCACGGCTTCGCGGGTGCGTTCGACGCTTGTGTCGCCAACATGATCTGTTCGCGCAAGTCACCGGGAAAGTCAGACGCCAACTCAGCAGCAGCTCCCGCAGGAATCTCGCCGCTCACCAGGTGTTCGTGGAGTTGGTATGCAAGCATCGCAGCGGCATCCGTGCGGCCGGCTCCAAGCAAGGGCTTGAGCAAGCCGGCGACGTAAGCCGCACCGTCATCCGCCTTGCAGCGCGCGGCGTCGAGTTGCGGCACGTCTGCGACTGTGTCCAACGATGCGGTCAAGGCCGTCGCCCAGGCGATGGGTAGGTAGCCGCGAATCAACGTCAGCACCAGGTCGCGGTTCTTCAGTTCGTCGACGCTCAGCTTGCTGAGAACTTCGGCGGCATACGCCCACGATCGCGGCGCCGACGTCTCAAACACATCCGGCTGCCGTCGCACGAAACTGGTGACGACGGGGTGCACGTTCTTGTGATCCGCCCACAGCAACCACTCGTCGGTATCTGCATGCACCGACAGTTGCAGAAAGCGCGAACGCAGCGCCTTGTCCAACCGGTTGACCTGATAGTCGTCTTGCTCAGGATTGATCGCCGCAACGCAGAACCACGCCGGCGGCAGTTCGTAGGCATGCAGGCGTCGCGCCGAGAGCAGTTGCAACGCAGGTTGCATGACGGGGATCTCAGCGCGGTTGAGCTCTTCCAACATCAACACGCCGGCGCCTTCGGTCGGCAACTCCGCAGGGAACGCATAGTGGGTGCGCCCATCGATCAACTGCGGCAAGCCAACGAGATCCGGCGGCTCGAGCAAACTGAGGTCGAGCACGCGAAAGTCGATACCAGCCGCGGCCGCAAACTGTTCGACGATCTGACTCTTGCCGACCCCAGTAGGCCCTTCGAGCAGCACCGGACGGCGCGCGCGGTAGGCGACCTCGAGCAACGCCAGGATCTGCGGCCCAATCGCAACGGTCGGCGTCGGGCTGGGCTTGGGAATCGATGCGCCAGCTGCGCTTGCTTGCACGCGACTCATCGCCAGTCCTCCTCGTTGCCAACCATCGCGGCAGGAGCGAACCCAAACGAGTCCCCGACGTAGCCGCCCTCGAGTTCCCAGTGGCCGTGGATCCACGCGCCATCGAACGATCCTATGTAGAGCAAGCTGTGGCCTTGGGTGTAGGTCTTGATCCAACCGATCTGAACGCGCTCATCGGTACTGTGGTAGCTGCCTTCGACCAGGAACTCGCCGATGTCATCACTGCCCTCGCCGCGCACCATGCCATCTGCAAACTCCATCGTCTGCTCCTGCGCGAACCGGTCTTCGTGCTGTTCGTAGTAGCCTCGCCACAGGCCCGAAACGAAGTGGCCTGCTTGCCCCTGGTCATTCTTCGACATGCTGCGATCGTCGAGTCCCCGCGGGTGGCCGTCAACTAGCCACCACCTGCCTCAACGAATGCGAGGCAGAGGATCGGTGAAGTTGGGATCCCAGAACTTGGGGTTCCAGTATGGGAACTCGTCGAAGTCGCCGTGAGTGTGTGGGTAGCGGGTGCCATCCACCTGGAAGCCCTTGAAGTGCATCCGACGCTTCACGGAGCGATCGATGCGATCGAGCATCGGCAGCACGCGCATCGCGTTGTCCCACTTGCCAATGGTGCGGTCCAATGGCGTCTTGATGGTCAACGCGTAGTTGTCCAGCCACTCCAGCAAACTGCCGCGTGGCAACGCAGACCACGCAATCGCCTCGTCCTTGTCCGCAAACGGGTGCAGCATCAGGCTGAAGAACTGCGGCCCATCGCGACCGGAGTGACTCTCCAGGTACGGCGGGATCGTGTCCATGAAGTCGCTCCCCGAGCAAGCGGCTGCCATGTAGATGATGCGGTCGTAGTGAATCTTGGGATAGCGGCGGACAATCTCATTCACTGCGATCGAACCGAGGCTGTGCCCGATGAGCTCAATGCGTGCGCCAGTCGCCTTCTTGATGCTCGGCATGCGATCCATGAGCTTCGAGATCGCGCCACTTGGCTTGGTGTCGCGCCCCGCCGCGGACGCCGCGTAGTCGGCCTCCGTCCGGAAGAGCATGTCGATCCGACGCAGCATCAACTGATAGCTCTCGTAGAGAACTGCGTCGGTGAGAAACATGGTCCCGATTCTCAAGACGCCGGGAACGATCTGCGTCACGTACGATCCAGTCTTGGCCCACCCGCCGATTTCGTACGTCCGCGTGATCTTCGCGTTCGGCCACGATCGAGGGCTCTCCCGCACACATCGCCCGATGTTGCCGATCGCGCATTGGCCTTCGGTCGTGATCGTTGCGGGCAATCGAGTCAGCGCGCGACCGAAATCTGCCACCAGCGTGAACGGCCAGGTAACCCAGGCCTGCTTAGGACTGATGCGTCCCTGCCGAACACGGAAGTGACGGTCGTAGAACGTTACGAACCGAGAGTGCCAGTTGATGAAGATCGGATAGACGCTCTCGTTCGGATGCTTCGCGTTCCAGCATTCGATCGCCCGAACGGCGTCGTCCGTGCGATCCAAACCGTTGCTCAGAGTGTTCATCCCGCCATGGACAAACACGACGATTCGCTTCGGCTGAAGCTTGCCAATCTCTTCCTCGATCAGCGCAAGTTGCTGGTCGAAATCGTCCAGCGGCCCATCTGGAACGCGACTGGTCCCCTTGGCACGCAGGATCTCAAACGGTTCCCCAGCGAAGCCAACGGTAAGGGAGTGAAGGTACTGCGCGTCACTGACGCGGTGGGTAGTGCACCCGAACAGACACAGGCCAAGAAGCGCGACGGCAAAGACTCTCATCCAAGCATACTAGCTCTAGCAATCGCTCAGCCAACGGTGACTGCAACCTTCGCAGCACCGTTGCTTCTTCGTCGCGGGAACATCCCTGTGCACTTCGTCATGCAGTTTTGGATACCACTTGCGAACGATCTGGATCATCCCGCACTGCGGACAGGTCCCAACATCCTCCGCAATCCGCACGCCCACGCCTGAGGCTGCGTTCATGCGTTTGAGAATGATCTCGCGTCGGCCATGGGCCCACGCCGGCGTAGCATCGTCCCACTCTTCATCAGATGGCCACTCTCCATCAGATGAGACGTCCGGCGAATCACTCTGATAACGAAACCCGCACCACTCGCCATCGACAAGCTCCAGGTAGGTTGTGCACGCGTCCCAACGCTCTTGTCGGGTAGTCCACCCACGGCGCCGATCCCTGCAGCTCAGCACCCACCAGACGAAGGCTACGAGGAACCACGGTGACGCGAAGACCAGGCCCAGGGTCCGCTCACAAGCGTTGTCAGCAGTCAGCCCGTAATACAAGAACCAGCTCGGTGGCCCCAAGAAGACCAACACGAGCATCGACCAGCCGAACAGCTTGGCCCAGAGGTCCGCGAAGAAGCTCTCCTTGTCTTCTTTGGGCGCCTCGCTCATCGCCACACTCTACGCATTGGCGGCACACGACGAGAAGCCGGCGCACGTCGGAAGTATGGACTGACTATGCACAGCGGCAGAGCCACCCTCATTCGCGTCTGTGCCGAAGAGTTCGCTACTACCAACAGCCAACCATGCGTGCGTGACGCCCTCGCCCGGCGATTCCCGACGACTTTGCGAGCGACAGCGGCTCCAATAGCTCGTCCATGAGGCAGACCATCGCGTGGCTGTTCGACGTCCATGGCCGCGTGTCGCGGCGCGACTACTTCCGTTGGGGTGTCGGCCTGATGGTCGCCAAGCTGCTAATCGACTGGGCGACGTGCACGCTGTTGTTCCCGCGACCGTGGTCGCCGCTGCTCTACCTTCTAGCCGTGCCAAGCGCGGCACTGCGGGACGGAGTCGATCTACAATGGTGGCTCATGGCGCTGTTCGCGTTGCCGTTCTGCTGGATCGGCGCGGCACTGACGATGCGCCGCCTGCGAGACGCCGGTGGCAACCCTTGGTACACCGTGTTCTTCGTTGTGCCGATCATCAACCTCGTGCTGTTTGCGGTTGCCGCCTCGCTGACGACGTCGACTGCAGTGTCGTCGACGCCAAAGTCGACACCCCCTGCAGCGCTGCCATGGTTTGCCAAAGGGGTCTGGCCCGCGGCAATCGCAACCATCGCAACGGCCGCGCAAGTCTGGCTCGCGATCGGGCCGTTGGAGACCTACGGCGGCGTCCTCTTCCTTGGCGTGCCGTTCTTGCAAGGGTTCCTGGTTGGCTTCTTGGCACGCGACCGAGAGTTCGGCGGCGCCGGGAAACAGATGCTGATCAGCGCCGGCCTCAGCATGGCGGGCCTGCTGTTGCTCGGTGGAGAAGGGATCGTGTGCATCCTCATGGCGACACCGATCTGGCTGCCGATGGGCCTGTGTGGCGTGCTGTTGGGTCGCGCCGCTGCTGGTAGCGGACGACGACCGGTCGTCAGCTCCCTGCTGATCGTGCTTGCCGCGCAACTCGCCGAACCACTCATCTCCCCGCCACCGTCGACCTTCGAAGTCACGACCGAAGTGGTCGTCACGGCGCCGGCGCAACGCGTGTGGGACAGCCTCGTCACCTTCGGTGAGATCGAGCCGCCCGAGGAGACGTTCTTCCGCATGGGTATCGCCTATCCCGTGCGAGCAACGATCGAGGGGCGCGGGCCCGGTGTCGTCCGCCGCTGTTCGTTCAACACCGGCGACTTCGTCGAGCCGATCGAAGTCTGGGACGAACCACGCCTGCTGAGTTTCGTCGTCGAGCAATGCCCGCAACCAATGATCGAATGGAACCCGCTACACGACCACGTCGACGCTGCGCACTTGCACGGGTTCTTCGCCGCCAAGCGTGGCCAGTTTGAACTCGTGCCGCAGGCTGATGGTTCGACCCTGCTTCGCGGCACAACCTGGTATGCACATGGCTTGGGGCCAGAACCGTATTGGACCCTGTGGAGCGATTGGCTGGTGCACGCAATCCATCGCCGCGTGCTGGAACACATTCGTCAGCGCGCCGAGCGGTGAGGTGACCAGCCCGGCTGGCAGGAACGCCCCTACCGAGTTATGGTCCAGGCAGACGCTGACACCACCGGCGCCCGGAAGTCGCCATGGAGATGTCGCCCAAGAACCAGATGTTGCATGTGTTCTTCCAGGATCTCGAGCCTGGACCGTTTCCGTTGCGCGTCAGCGCGGAGACGACCAACCACTGCAACTTACGCTGTCACTACTGCCCGCGCGAAGAGTCCAATCGCGGCTTCGGCTACATGACGCCGGAGTTGTTCGAGAGCCTCGCAACACAATGCGACGGCAAACGAGCCGCGTTTGCCCCGCAGGGGTTTGGCGAACCGTTCGTCGATCCGTTGTTCAAAGAACGACTGCAGCGCACTGCCGAGCTCGACATGAAGCACGTCGACGTCGTGACCAACGCGACGCTGATGGGCGAAGAAGAGTGTCGCGCGTTGATCGAGTCCAATGTCTGGTTGGTGACGATCGACATTGATGGCGCCGACAAGTCTGTCTTCGAGGAGCACCGCATCAACGCGGACTACGACGTGGTAGTCGAGAACGTCCGCCGACTGTTCGCGATGCGCAAGGAAGCGGGCACCAAGCTGCCACACATTGCCCTCAGCGCTGTGCAACTGCCGGACGTTCTACCGTCCATGCAAGCGTTCAAGGACATGTGGGAGCCGCTGCTCGAAGAGCAGGACGAGATCTTCTGGGCGCAGCCCGTGACCTGGGGCGGCGACCGCCCTATGCCGGGCAAACGTGCTGCGACGGAGGAAGAGCTGCGCGCGCGACCTCCATGTCGCCATCTCTATCATACAATGCAGATCTACTTCGACGGACGAACGTCGCCCTGCACGTATGACCACGCTTGCAAGCTGCACATCGGTGATGCCAGCAAACAATCGATCGATGAGATCTGGAACGGCGAGCAGCTGCAACGCCTGCGCGACCTCCACGAACAGGGCCGCTCTGGCGAGATCGACATGTGTCGCAACTGCCCGGATCATCTCGCATGAACAGCGCGCCAATGCTCACTGATGCTGTGACCGTTCGCAGTGCTGGCATAGACGATGCAAGCACACTACTCGACCTTCACCGTGCGGGTTTCGACTCGGATTGGACGATGGCCGACTGGCGTCACCGCTACGTCGACAACCTCGATGGCGGCCCCAGCATCGTCGGCGCCTTTACGAGCGAAGGCGTCTGCGTTGCCGCATTCTGCGGCGTCTTGATGCCGGCAAAGTTCGGCGGCAAAGTTCGTCTCGCATGTCGCGGCGGCGATGTCGCAGTGCATCCAGACCTGCGCAAGACCGCAGCCGGTCCCAAGCTGCTACTGCGTGTCTGCAGCACGTACGCCAACAGCCTGTCCGGTGGCGAAGTCGGTGCGATCTTTGGCTTCCCGCAACCGGGCTTGTTGCGCACCCTCGTGCGCCACTGCCGTTACGAAGTCATGGCCGACGTCATGTGGCTGATGAAGCCCGTCAGCGAACATGGCCAACCATCATCCGAGCTACAGACATCGATTGCAGAGACGGTGCCCGACGACTCCGCAGCCTTTCTCCATGAGTGCATGGAGCAGGTCGACGCCGGCGTCGTGCGCAATCTCAACTACCTGCGCTGGCGATACGAACGCAACCCGCGGGGCTCGTATGTGACCGCAACAGTGCGCTCGCGCAGCGGCACTCTCACCGGTCTTGCGATCCTGCGCCGAGAAGAGCTCGAAGATGGCGCCTTGCTGATCAACGAGTGGCTCGTGCGCCGTGGCGATGCCAACTCACGACAAGCACTGCTTGGCGCCGTCGAATCCCTCGCGCGACAACTCGGCCGCAAGAACGTCGTCACCAGCTTTGCGGTCAGCAGCCCCGAATTTGGCGAGATGCAAGAACTGCACGGCTTCCACGTCGCGCCAGCTCCCTACCAGTTCACCGTTCGTCCGTACTCCAGCACGATCACCCGGAGCTACATGTTCCACAACTGGCTCCACACACCTGGCGACCTCGATTTCACCTAGGCCACCCCATGACCAAGCCGCGTGTCATCTTCCCGACTGAAGCGTTCGCAGTAGCGCGCAAGTTGGCTACAGGCTACGAAGCGTTCCGCAGTGAGGCCGCTGCGTTGGCCGACGACGAGTGGCTGCCGTGGCCAGAACGCGCCGCCTACAACCACGGTTGGGAGGCATACCCATTCGTCATGACCACGATGCCGGTCGGCTTCGAGATGGACTTCCGCAAGCACCGCGCGCGCTGCCCAGAGACCTGGAAGCTACTGAGTGATCCACGCGTCCTCGTCGCCGGCTTCTCGCGCCTGCAACCGGGCTGTCACATCTATCCGCACAGCGATCACCCAGCGTTCGACGTCATGCGGTTCCACATCGGACTCACCAACGCCGGCAAGGCTGGAATGCGAGTCATCGGCCAGACGATGGAACAGCGACCGGGCCAACACTACGTCTTCGACAGTGCCTTGGAGCACGAAGCCGGCAACCTCGGCGTGCAGAAGCGCGACGTGCTTCTTGTCGACTTCCGACTGTCCGAGGAAGAGCTGTTGGAGGTCGATCGCCTGCGCGCCGAAGCGTCCGAAGCGTAATCACGACGACGCGGTCCGACCGGGCAACTACTGCTCAAGCAGCTTCTTCAACTCCGCTCGGTCCTTCCCAGTCGCCCCACGCGCGATCGCCTTCTTGGCAAACGCCTTGGCCAGCTTCATGTCCTTCAGATGTTCTCGCGCCCATAGCGCGGAGTTGGTCATCATGTACACCGCCAACGAATCATCCTTGATGCCCAACTTGTCGATCTGCTGAACGAGCGCCACGACCTCCTTGATCTGCTCCGGTGAAGCAACCTTCTGCATCGCGTCCACTGCCACCAACTCGCGCAACCCGAGCTTGTTCTTCTTGTCAGCCTTGACGGTCACAGCGGCCACATCTGCATCCCCGAAGCCAACAGAGAGGATCGCGCGAATCGCGTCGTGCTTCAGCCCCGCCTTGTTGCGCGAGTCGAGCTTGAAGGCTTGCTTGGCGAGTCGTGCCATTCCGCGAACGCCATACGAATCGCGAGTCATCCGGGCGAGATCGTCCACGACCGACCGCAGGATCTTGATCCGATCCTTGCGCTTCGCCTTCTTGAGCGTGCGCTCGTAGCTGGCCAAGAACTCGAGATGGTTGCGACCCTCCGCCGCAGCCTTCTCCAGGTGAGCGACGTAGTTCGCGGGACCGCCCTTCTCGTAACTAGCCGAACCCAACACGTCGCCGTTTGCCGTCAACAACATGATCGTCGGGTAACCACTGACGCCGTACTCGCCAGATACTTCAGCGTTGCGCGCCGGGTTGGGCACCTTGTCGATCGCCAGCTTCTTCCGCGGATAGTCGAGCTTGACGAACACATACTTCTTGCTCATCGCATCCACGAACTCTGCATGCGAGAACACCTCGGCCTCGAGCTTCATGCACCAACCGCACCAATCCGAACCGGTGAAGTTGACCAGCACATCCTTGCGCTGCTTCTTCGCCGCCGCGACCGCTTTGTCGAAGTCATCGAACCAGACACTTGCGGCCGCGTCCTGCGCGGCGAGAGACGTGGTCAGCAAGGTGAGCGCGGATGCCAGCAACCGAGAAGTGACGTTCATTCGGGGACTGTAGCTTTGTGGGCAGATCGGCGCACGGCGGATTCGGGGCAGCTGTTTGCGGCTCGCCAGATGCACGTTGTTCGCACCACGAGACTCAATCGAATCCACACACGCGCTGCATTCGAGCAATCAACTTGTCGCGTGGGGATTCACTCGCCATCTCGGCCAACCGATCCCGAACCTCCTGACGAAGGCTCTTTGGGCCCGCCTCAAAAGCACCGTGCGCAACCAGGACTTCCACAACCTCAACGCATCGCCCCTCCACGGCCAACTCCATCGGCGACTCCATGTGTGGCAGCTGCCCGGCAACGCTACACCCGGCTTCAAGCAGAGCCTTCGCGATCCCTGCACACCCCCGCTGACATGCGTGTATCAGCGCGGTGTAACCCTCCGAGTCCACGGCATCGAGCAACGACTTTGGCAAACGCTCCAAGACGAAGCTGACGAGTTCTGCATCCCGCGACCACGCGGCATCGTGCAGCACACTGTCGCCGTCCGGATCGGACAACGCGCTCATCCCGCCAGCGCGCTTTACAAGTTCCTCTGCGACACTCCAGTCATGGCGTCGCAAGGCCTCGACGGCCTCGATCGCAACGGTTCCTTCAGGTGGGCAATACATCTCTAGACGTCGACGCCCCACACACGCCTGCCTCGACGGCGCACGAGCGCCCGGACAGTCAGAGCGCTTCGACGCGCGCGTTCTCGAGCCAGACCACGGATTGGTTGGTGCCGATGTAGAGCCGCTCCCGCAGTTGTTGATGCTGCACATCCGCTTTGACGACTTCCTTGTCGTTGATGAGCACGATGAGCTCCTTGTCGACTGCGATCGTCACATCGAACGGTTTGCCCGCCGGCGTGTTGGTCTCGGCATCCGCGATGTCAACCCACCCGCCGTTGCGCCACTCGGAGATGACGCAGCGGTTCGGTTTGAAGATCACGCCCAGCGTTTCTTGTCGCGGCAGCTCGAACAAGACCCGGAACGACTTCCTACCTTCGATGTCCGCAACCTCGGCGCGGGCCTTGACGGCGTAACCGCCCTCAGGGAGCTCGCCTCCGAATTGGATTTGCCCGGCGCTCTTGTCGTTACCAGCGATGTAGATGCGGTCGTCCTTCTTGCCTGCGACGTCAAAGGTCAGCAGCCAGGCGGGGTCGCTGGAGGCGACCTTGCCGGCCATGATGGCCTCGGTCTTGCCCCAGTCCTTACCAAGCAGGCCTTCGAGCAACGCCTTGCGGTTGTCGCCGACGCCTTCCTTCCTCTTCCGCTTGCGTTGCTTTGTCAGCAGCTTCTTGAGATTCGACTTCTTGCTGTTGGCAAGCATGATCGAACACCACGAGGCAGCCTCGAGCGCGAGGTTGTACTTGGCTTCATCCGAATGTTGACTTGCCGCAAGCACGTGCGGCAGAAGCTGGGTTCATCAACCTGTCTCGGTACGCGCCTTCAAGTACAGGCTGCGCTCGTCGAAGAGCGGGTCGACTCCCCACTCTCGCTTGGGGTTCTCGAGTTCGTCGAGCACCGCATACGAAACGACGTCGGCAAGCCATGAGTCGCCGCGCCCGATACCGTTTTCCAATGCGACGAGCTTGGTCGCCATGCGAATGATGGAATGGCGCAAGGACGCGGGAGCACCAAGCACCCCGAAGGTTGCGTCGCCAAGCTTCGGCACTGCGACGTGCGCGACGTTGCTCTTCTGATCACAGAATGCCTTCACCGGAAAGAGGTGCGGTTTGAGCTCCTTTTCGACGACGCGGTAGGCCGCTTCATCTGCGTAGAGCTCGACGCGCGGCCATTTCTTCGGACGACGCAGCTTCTTCAGAAGGGCGTTGAGCTTCTCCGTCGCTTGCCAGCAATCGTCCATTACCTGGACGGCAACTTCCGGCTTCAGCTTGCCCGGATGCAGAACCAACTGGATCTGCTTGCTCCCGCGCGTCAGAGGCTCAGCCTGGGCACTCGCCGCAGCAACGGCAAGGACCGCACTGATGATGATTCGAGATGGTCTTCCCATGGCGAAACAGTAGCTGCGCCGCCGAAGGAATCGAGCCTCGAGCCAATGGCGTCTCATGCTCATACGCCAATGGGCGGCGGCAGGTGTTTCTGTTTTCGCACTAGCGTGCTCCGAGAGCGACGTCGTCGCCCGCGAGCATTGCAGTCCCCGTTGCACACTCGGCCTGTTGGCGCACTGAGCTCCCTGTCTTCCGCCTACTGCCCGACCACCATCTCACAACCGTTGGTGTGGGTCAGGCCGATCGGCCCAGTCGCGTCGACCACCAGAGCCTCCCAATACAGCCGAGCGCCAGCGAGACCGACCGGCAGCGTTAACGGCAAGTCCAGAGTCCCGAGCCCAGCAACGCCGAGCGGTCCGCCAGCCTGGAACGCCACCCAGACGTCGATCGGGTTGACGTAGCTTTGCACACCGGCCAAGAACGGGCTCGGCGTGTTGTCCTCGCCACTGCCGAGCACCACCAGGACCAAGGCGCCGCCAGGAATGTTGCGCACGCGCAAGGACGGCATCTCGGTCTCACGCAGCAACCCGGTGAACGACAAGGTTGGCCGACGATTGCCCTGGCCAAGCGAACCCTCACCGTATTGGCGCCGGCGCCCGGCGTCTTCACCATGGAAGCGGCGGTTCTTCACGATCGAGCCAAAGTGGTTGCCGATCAGATCGAGGTCACCATCTTGATCGATGTCGGCGGCTTCGCTGATGTTGCGGGCTGGCAGTTCGACGGGCGGAGCGTAGACCAGCCCTGGCCCTTGTCGGCGACGGATCGTGACCACCGAGTCGCCGCCGATCGCGAGGTCCGTCAGACCATCGCCGTCGAAGTCACCGCCGATGGTGCGCCCGGCTTCTGCCAACGTCGTGGCGAAGGTGAAGGCCCCGGCTTGATTGGTGTAGATCGCCGTGCGGCCGAGTCCGACCTGTTCTCGCGCAACCACATCAAGGTCGCCATCGTCGTCGACATCGACCCACGCTGCATCGGTGCGATACGCGAAGCTCCCAGCCGTCGCGAACAACACGTTTGGAGTGAACGCGCCCGGGCCAGTCTGCTCGATGACGACGGCGCTCGTCACGTGGGCGGTGCTAACCGCAAGCACGTCGCCATCACCGTCGCCGTCCATGTCTTCGACGGCGATCGGCCAGTAGTTCCACGGCACGCTCAACGTGAAGAACTCACTGCCGTCGTTGGTATGCACACCACCCTCGTCAAGCAGATCGAGGTCGCCATCCCCATCGATATCGTTCAGCAACGCCGAGACGAACTGCACGCCAGCCGGAGCCGCCGGTCCAACTTCGGCGAACGCCCCGTCACCGTTCTCGCGCAGCATGTAGAGGCCGTCATAGGCAGCCCCAAACGGGCCGAGGTTGGTCGCGCGCACCAGCATTTCGCGCAGTCCGTCGCCGTCGAAATCGGCAACCGCCAACGGCATGTGGAACCGCGTCGGCGAGCTTGGCAGGTCGTAGAGTTCGAACGCAAGTTTGCCGGTGCCATCGTTGATCGCCAACTGGCTACCTACCGCGTCGAGATCCCCGTCGTTGTCCCAGTCGCCGAGCGGCAGATGGGCACCCGGCCCAAGCGGCGCGTCCAACGTGCCGTCGCCATGAAACACATAGCGCCCGCCAACGAAGTCCAGGTTGCCATCGCCGTCGAGGTCCACTGTGCCGGCGCTCAACTGCAGCAGCGGCGCATTGACATCCAACCCATAGAGCGACGCAAACGAACCGTTGCCCAGGTCTTCAAACAGCTCAAAGCCATCGCCAGCGGCAATCAACTCCCGTGTACCATCGCCGTTCCAGTCGGCTCGGAATAGTCGCCCATGGAAGCCACCCATCACCGTGTAGGTAGTCGGCGTCCAAACCTGTCCGCCCTGATGCGAGATGACATGCACGGTGCTGCCGAGCACGGGCGAGACGATCTCGTTCTGGCCGTCGCCGTCCCAGTCCATCATCGACCAAGAACCCCAGACGGGAGGCGTCACCGCATACGCTGGCACGATGCCCGCCGGACTCGTGCGCTCGATCGTGAAGCTCGTCCCGCTACTAGCCACCTGCACGCGGATGACGTCATCGAGACCATCACCATTTTCGTCGTGCACCAGGTGGTAGTTACCTGACGTGAACTGTCGCGGCCCAGCGGTGAATGTCAGGCCAGCCGAACCGTGCATCCAGTAGTGCTCATCACCGCTTCCCGACTGGTAGTGCCGCACGTAGACGTCGGCAAAAGCGTCGCCGTCCGCGTCACCAACACCGATGTCCAATAGGAAGGCGGGCGTCTGCACGAACACCGGCGCGCCAAAGGTATTGCCCGCCCCACCAGGAAGAATGAGGAAGCCGGCGTTCGGCACGCTGCCGACAACGTGGAGACACAGGTCCGGGTCGCCATCACCGTTGAAGTCACCTTGCATCCCGCCTTCAGCGAAGTCGTGACTCAGCGTCTGCAACGGCCCGGCATCGAGGTTGCCGAAACCGTCATTGGTGAACACCGTCATGGTGTCGTAGATGTGGTCGAGGCCGACTGCGTCCACGTCCCCGTCGCCATCAAGGTCGAGCAGAAGCTCCGCCGGCGCCGCGCCCGTTGGCAGGAGGACCGGCGCGTGAAACCACGCGCGCGACTGTGCGGTGACAAGCGATCCGAACAGCGAGAGCGCAAGTGCGCCGCGGACGAGGGAGAGGGTCATGGTCAGGTCGCGTATTCTAGGTAATCGGTAGCGCTGTGTGGCAACCGGTTGGTGCCAATCACCGGCGCGGGTCGGCGCCTTGAGCAACAACAGTGCCAGGATGCGCCCCTGCGGTAGCCCGGCATGCCGTCCAGTTCCGGACGAAGAGCGTCGAGTTCTCGACGAGCGGAGGCGCCGACGTTGGCTGCGCGTACGAGCAGTTCCTTGAGCGTCTCGCTCGCTACCGCAACAAGCGCTGAGTTCACCAACAGCCTCGTTGCGAGCCGCGCTGTTGCAGGCAGGGCTGACCGATAACCCCACGAGCAAGCGCTTGCACTTGACAGCACGCAACCAAGTAACGTCACATCGCCAACATGACGCAACGCCTGGCCGTGCTCCTGCTCACCTCCTTCGTCCTGTTTGCTTGTAGTGGCGAACCCAGCAACGACTCCGGCAAGCAAACCCGCAAGGGCAAAGATCGCGGCACCGCCACGATGACCATCGGTGGGTCGCAATGGACTGCTGAGCGCGCCAAAGCGAAGCACACGGGAGGCAAGCTGACGATCAGCGCGAGCAACATGGACATGACCGACGGCAAGGTCAAACGCCAAGAGCTTCAGCTTGCCATCGCCGACTTCAAAGGCGCCGGCGACTACAAGACCGGCATCACAGGCTCCCGATTCATCGGCGTCGGATTCGACGTGGAAGCCGCCAAGGAAGCTGACAAGAGTGATGAAGCCGCGACCAAAGAGGTCACGAATGCAGTGACAGGCGCGAAGCACCTCATGCTTTCGAATGCGGAAGTCACAATCACTGCGGTGAGCGACACCGAGATCTCGGGTTCGTTCTCGTGGCAACCACACGCAAGCACCAAGCAACCGGCAATCACGAACGGAACGTTCCGCGCCTTGGTCAGCAGCAAGTAGTCGGCTTCATCAGTCCATTAGAAGCCGCCGAGACCAATCGAGTGCAGGAGCACGTTGTTGCGTAGGCCCTGGTAGAGTCGCGAGAATGGATCAGAACACGTTGGACGAGACGCCCCACCCAGTGACTCCGGCTCTGTCCAGCGATGCAGAGTTCGTCAAGACCGCCCTCTCGGCGCCGCGCAAGAGCGCGGGAGCGGCCATGCTGATCATCACGGCGATTGCCTTCTGGTTCGTCATGAAGGGCGAAGGCGGCGTGCAAGAACTACTGATCCTCATCGGTGTGCTGGTCTTTCACGAGCTGGGCCACTTGCTCAGCATGCGCCTGTTTGGCTTCACCGAGCTCGGCATGTTCTTCCTGCCTGGCTTCGGAGCAGCAGCAATGGGCCACAAGCCCGGTGCGCGCGCAAGTGAACACGCAGTCGTGTCTCTCTGCGGTCCATTGCCCGGCATCCTGATCGCGTTACCGATGCTGTATTGGGCCGACATGGGATCGTTGGCGGCTGATCCCATGCCGCTCTATACGCAAGTTCTGGCAATGCTCATCTTCTTGAACTTGCTCAACCTGCTGCCGATCCCGCCGCTGGACGGCGGTCGCTTCTTCGAAGTGTTGGTGTTCGCACGCTGGCCGGTCGTGGATGGCTTGTTCCGGTTCGCGGCCATCGGCGTGCTTGCATGGATTGCCTTGCAGGGCTTGCCGATGATCGGCGTGATCGCCGGCCTCATGCTGTTGACTGCAAGGTCGCACATCAAGACCGCCTTCGCATCGGCGCGGTTACGTAAGGACGTTCTGATTCCTGCTGATGTTGCAGAGCTTGGTGAACACGAATTGCAGTCGATCTACACGGCTGCGGATGGCGCCACGCCTCAAGCAACGGGCAACTACGACCGCAACAAGCTGCTTGCCGTGAACGTCACGCGCATCTTCGATCGCGCCGCACGCCAACCGGCAAGCCTTCCGGCCACCATCGCTCTGATTGTGCTGTGGGGCGTGGCGTGTCTGCTTGCACTAGGTGAGCTCGCTTATCTTGCGATCGACAGCAGCAGATTCTGAACGGACAGAGGTCGCAAGCGACGCCCCATGCTGGCGGAGCACACGACGTGCGCGCAACCGAGCGTCGTGCACGCACCTTCACCTGTCACTTCGCGAGCCGCAGCACAACGTTCTGCGCGTCGCTCGCGACGGACTTGAGCACCGCGGGTGCCGGCGGCGTCTCTTTGGACGCATCGTCGACTTTGCGTGTTGCCGTCACGAGGTCGACCAAACACCCCTCCGGCAACTGCAAGCGAAAGGCTCCCGTCTCGTCACTCGTCGCTCTCGTCAACACCGCTGCGGGCACTCGCGTGGCACCGTTGCGGTACGCAAGAACCTGCACGCCAGCGGCCGGCTTCCCATCCGCGGCCTCGACCCTTCCAGTCATGGACGTGAGCGCGCGCAGCCACAACACCACGTCGGTGTCGCCACCGCGTGCGAAGGCGGGTTGGCTGGCTCCAAGGTGCGCGTCCGGGTTGTACCAGTTGTAGGACGCCACGATGGTGAACAGCTCGACTGTGCCCATGTCCTTGGTCACGCCGAACAGTTCGAACTGCCCGCCCGAGCCAGACCTCGCACGGATCCTGGGCTGGTCCTTGCCCCCAGCAACTTGCACGAAGACGCCAACTGCGGGCGCGCCGTCGGGAGTGCGGACGACGCCCTTGATCGAGTCGCCGAGGTCGAGCGTGAGTTCGACGCCGTTGACCTGACCTCCCTCCGGCAGCGCAACAGCCTTCTCGACGTTGGCTCCGGGTCGGCCGCGAACCGATGCCGTAACTCGCAGTTCTCCTCCCGGCAAGTCGGCGAAGTGGAACCGCCCAAGCGTGTCCGTGCGCGAGTGCCGAACCGCCGTCACCCATGTCTTCTTCAGCGCTTCCGCATCCGGACGAAAGCGACCAAGGTCTGCGTTCGCACCCCGCAACTTGATCAAGTGGTCGGCGATCGGAGCACCGGTCTGCGACCGCAGAACCCCTTCAATGCGACCACCCGCGTGCAACACCAGGTCGCCGTAATCGATTCGCTCCCGCCCGCCCTCATCGGCAGGGAAGTCGTAGACCCGCGTGCCGTAGCTGTCCTTGCGGAGGAACAGTTGGTGGTCGATCAGCTTGTGCAAGCTACTCAGTTCGAAGCGACCGTCGGAATCCGTGACCGTTGCCTCCCAGTCCGAGCGCGACACGCCGGCCGCTTTCTTGGAGCCAACGCCGGCAACGTAGACGCCTTCGATCGGATCGCCGCCTGAGTCGACAACGCGTCCCGTCGCGGTCCGTGCCGATTGGAGCACGAAGTCCAACTGGATGTCCTGAGACAGATCCAACTCAGCCAGGCTCTTCCGCTCGTTGCCGTAGCCCGCTGCACGGACTCGGAGATCGCTGAGATCGCGACGCTTGGCACCGCCGACTCCGAACATCTCATACGACCCGCGAACATCAGTAAGCACGAGACGTTCGAAGGATGCCCCCAGGCCAAGCTCGGCGCCGGCGATCACCTGCCCAAGCGAGTCCCTGACGACGCCGTGAATCCGGACGCCGGCTTCGAGCGCCATGTCGAGCCGGGAGCGCACACCCGCGCGCAACTCGATCCGCTTCGACGGCGGCAGCGCCGCGTCGCGCGGCGTGATCTCTACGGTGAGAAGACCGGGCTGCAGATCCTCAAAGTGGTAGCGGCCGTCGGCGTCTGTAAGCGCGCGACACTGCTCGACGCGCCTGCTGCTCCGGCCGAGCACCACGGCGCCTACGACAGGCGAACCGTCCGATGCCAGTGTCACAACTCCCTCGAGAATCGCTGCAGCGTTGAGCCGCAACTCGACGTCATCGCCGGCGAATAGGTGGTCGCGTCGCGTGGTTGCGTGTTGGTTGGCACTGGCCATGACGTCCAACGGCACGGCCTCCGGGACCGCGACTTCGAAACGCCCTTCGCCGTCGGTCACAACCGTGGCGATGGGTTGGCTTGTGTTGCGTTCGTTGGTGTCGGGGATCCAGAACTCGCTGTGCACGCGGCGGGTGATCGTCACGTTGGCGCCGGGTAGTGGCGAGCCATGCACGTCGCTCACGACTCTTCCGCGCAGTACGGCTTCCTGATCGGGGACTTTGGTTTGCGATTCGCCCTTCTCTTGTACGGCCTCGGTGCGCCCCACCGCGCCGCCGAGTGCCGGACCCTCAACCGCTTCGACGCTCGATGCCTTTGGTTCCGCGGGACTCTGCTGAGGCGCGCCAGGTGACGGCGCGTCTGGCCCACCGGCAACGAGCCAGACAACCACGGCGAGGAGTGCCACAGCGGTCAGGGTCAGCAAAGCCGGACGGTGGAAACTCATGGCCCTACTGTAGTGCCTCGACCAATCAGCGGCGAGTCATAGGGAAACGCAGCATGGCGTGCTCGCAACCGCGTATCCTGCATTGCTCGCCGATGAATCGATTCTTGTGCGCAATCCTGATGAGCATGGCCACGGCAACGTTGCCGGGCCAGACGTTCGTCGTCGACGCAGCGGGCGGACCAGGGTCGCAGTTCACCAACATGCAGGCCGCGGTTCTGGCGGTGCCAGACGGCTCTACGTTGCTTGTACGCAGCGGCCAATACTCGGGCTTTGTGATCGACCAGAAGGGTCTGACCGTGCTCGCTGACCCCGGCGCGTTCATCTACAACCTCGGCTCGCAGGTGCGCGTCGTCAACACGTTGCCGCAGCAGACGGTGACCATCTGCGGCTTCGAACAGGGCTCGATCCTCGGCTACCCGGTGATGTGGCTCGAGAACAACGCAGGACGGGTGCAGCTCGAGTCCATGACGGTGATTCCGATCGGCGGCGTCCTCGGTGCCGTGCACATCGAGAACTGCACTGACGTGCGCATGATCGACTGCGTCTACACGCCGCACAGCTTCATCGGCAACGCCTGCATCAACAGCACACTGCGTGCGTCACGTTGCGTCTTCTTCAACGCCATCGTCTCGGGGCTCGACGTGGTCGACAGCTCGGTCGAGTTGGCCGACACAGCAATCCTCGGCGGAACGACCTTGTTTCCGATCTCGGTGCTGAGTCTCTCCAACTCTGAAGTGCGCATCTTGGCAGGCTCTTGGTTGGGCAACGCGACCACGCCGGTTGCCGCAATCGACGGAACGGGCAACGTGCGCCTCGACCCAAGCGTGCCGATCTTGATCGCGGGTGGCCCCGGCTTCGGCCCCGGCATCAACGTGACCCACATAGTCATGCCTGTCGTCTCTGTGTCGACGAGCCCTGTGAGCGGCCAGATGTCGGCGTCGATGCTCGGCCCGGCCGGCGCAATCGGGATCCTATTTGTCGGGCTCGCGACGGCGCCAAGCGTCATCGTGCCAGGGTTGGATCCGTTGCTCGTAGATCCGTTCGCGGCGTCGGTGGTCGCCGGCAGCGTGTTCGGGCCGCCGCTGACTGCCAGCTTTGTGGCAACGCCAGCGTTGCTCGGCATAGCGATCGCCTGGCAGGGCGCATCCCTGCATCCGGGCAACGGACTGCAGATCAGTAACGGCGTCACTTACACACATCACTGAATCCAGCGTTGCGTTGGCGCGCCCGCACCGATGACGAAACCAGACCAATCGCCCCACGAAGCCACAGCGCCACCCTCGCCGTGCACCAAGGTCTGCCAACTCTCCACCGAGACCGGGCTCTGCATCGGATGTCGCCGGACGCCAAACGAGATCCAGGCGTGGCCATCGCTTAGCGACGAGCGGAAGCGCGCCCTGCTTGCCGACCTGAAGCAGCGTTAGGAGGGTCGCGTACGGCAAGGGTGGCTGCACGCTCCCTTCTGCGCCACGATACGATTGGCGCCATGAAGGCACTGCTACTTGCCGTAGCCCAACTAGCACTGGCCGCGCTCGCAGTGGGCTGTCGCTCCGCGCCCGTATCGACAACGGCGGATCAACCCATCCGCGTGTTACTCGTCGGCAGCAAGCCGACGTGGAGCTTCCGCTACTTCACCAACGCGTGGCAGCGGGCGAAGAACGTCGAGCTGCTCCGCCACCTTGCGGGCGTCGGCGACAGTCCGTTCGGAAAGAACATGCTCGCGACGTTGCCGGAGACGGTCGCGGACTGGCAGAAGCATGATGTTGTTGTGCTCTGCGAATGGAATGCCAGCCAAGCCGACGAAGACTGCGTGTCATCGCTGGCGCAATTCGTTGCAGATGGCGGCGGCCTGATCACGATCGCCGAAGGCAAGTCTGCAAACAGCCTGCGCGACAATCGTTGGCGGACGTTGTTGCCCGTTCGCCTGGCGGCTGGACCGGCGCGCGCCGAGCCGACGAAGACCGCGCTCGCGGTAGCAAGTGGCGCCGAAGAGCACCCCGCATTGCAGTGTTGTGGCGCCGATGAAGTCGAGACGGTCTTGCCCACGCTACCCGAGCTCTACTTCACCCCTTTGGTCGAGTCATTGGCCGCAGATGCCAAGGCGCTAGTGCAAGCCAAAGCGATTGCACAGGTCCCGGCCAACACGGTCATGGCAATCCGTCCGGTCGGCAAAGGCTTCAGCTTGTGGATCGGAACCGACGAACTGTGGCGTTGGCGTGACCCTCATGCGGAACGGTACATGGATGCATTCGCAGTCTCTGCAGTGCGCGCAGTCGCCATCAACAGGCTTGCTCGGACCGGCTTTGCAACCAGCGGGTGGGGTTCGGCCTCCGACGAGTCGGGGAAGTAGCTGACCGCGCCGGCGCGAGCCGGCATCTCCTAGGCAGGTGAACGAGTCTCGATCCCGCCCTGATGGCGGAGGGATCAGAACGGCAGGAGTGAACCCAAGAAGTTGATCACGGTGCCGGCAACCTTGAGCGCGCCACCAGCCACGGCGAGGCTTCCACCAACGACGTTGCCTACGACTGGGACGGCCGCCGCGATGTCGTTGCCAGCAGCTTCGACTCCGGTCCCCAACTGGTCCATGGCACCACCGAGAGTATTGAGCGTGTCACTGATGACCTCGGCCGGGAAGACTGCGATGTCATCGTCGAGGTCGTCGGCGACTTGTTGCAGGTTGGTCAACGCTGCCTCGATTGCTGGTGCCGAGGCTTGGTACGCTGCAATCACCGCCGTGAGTTCGGCTGCCGACAACCCGACCAATCCGGCGATGGCTTGCGTCGTCGCGGTCTGTGCGTTGGTGATGGCCGCGATTGCCTGATCAATGTCGCCGACGAATGGACCGGCACCTGGGAGATTGCGGATGGCCAACAGCGATGCGTGCAGTTGCGAAAGCGTCGCTGCTGCTTTCTGCAAGTCCGCGATCGGGTCCGCGGCCGGGCAACGTGAGTCACAGACGAGGCTCTCGATGCCGTTTGAGGTGACGGCGCCAAAGGCATTCTGACCGTTGGGCAAACTGCCTGGAGCTACCAAGGCTGCGGCTTGTGCGTAGAACTTCATGCCAGGAGGCACACCCGCCGGGATCGCAAAGGTCGACGTCTGATTGGGAGTCGTGCCGAAGAACGCGTAGGTGGCATCAAGCGCCCCAACATGCAGGGCACAGCCTGGCATGCCGAGGAACCCGAGGTCCATACCCGGAATGTTGCCGGTCAGACTCAGGATGTTGACGCCCAGATACATGCCCGACGAGCCGTTCGCGTCCGGGATGTTGTCGATCGAATACGTAATGGTGGAACCGGTTGTCGGGCTTGAGACCGGGTCCGGTGAAGCCGACAGGCTCAGTGCCGCGGAGACCACGTCTGGCGAGGTCACGATCGGCAGCGCCGTCGCCAGGTTGATTGCCCCTGGATCCAACGACGGGCCCGGCGCGTAGCCGACGACCATGTCGCCGGGGCTTGAACCGCTCGTCAGTGTTTCCCACACGTAGACAACCGACCCGGTGGTGAGGTCGAACTGCATTTGCACGCGCTCCATCGCGGTGATCGGTGCCCCCCAGCGCGGCGCTTCCCACGTTACATACAGCAATGAGCCAATCTCTTCGGCAGACACGGCCGAGCCTGGGATCGCTGGGTTCAGATCAAAGTTCGCGCGGAAGGCAGCTTCGCTCGAACTCAGCAGAGCGGCCACCGAACCCCATGCAGTGTTGGAGTTGCCAGGTCCCATGCTTACGAAGCAGTTCGAGTGGATCTCGAGACTTGCTACCGAGCCACCCCCGTGCGGGAACGGAGTCGACGGTGTGTAGGGAACGCTCGAATCGTCACCAAGAGGGAGCACGGTCGCCGCTGGCGATGGCGCGACATAGGTGCCACCGCCGCTGCTCACGACGTAACCTTCGCCGGTCGGCAACAGCGTTATCGAAGTGCCGAGAAGTGCCGCGGATGCAGTCGCCGCATCCGGAAAGTGTTGGTAGAACGCCTGCGTTGGATTGGCGACGTCATAACAACCGGTGCCGAAGCTGGTGTTGCCAGCAGGAACCGTGTTGCAGGTGACGGCATACGAATAGCCACCTGCGGCCAGGTCAGAGAACAGCAGCGATCGGTTCTCGAGGTCGGTTGCGCCAGAGAACGTCTCGAAGACCAACGGCAGTGCGCCGGAATCGCCGCCGGCGGACAAGTCGACGGACGTGGCGCCCGCCAGACCAAAGCCGGCCGTGAGGCCAAACGAGTCCGATGGATTGAAGCCCGTGGCGTAGTCGAATTGGATGTCGTTGCTGCTGGTCAACGTTGTGCTGCAGTTCCAGCTGTCGGTCGCTCCATACTCACTCCAATCGCGCCATGAGACTTTGAACGCGCCAGGTACGGAAGTGTCGACCAAGATGTCGGAGGTCGCGTTCGGACCGTGGTTGTCGCCACCGTGCACGACGATGCGTGGGTTTTGGGCGACGCCGTTGAACGAGTTGGTGCCAAAGCCGGACGGGCCAATGTTGGCGTTGACGTTTTGCACGTACGTTCCGGCACCGGCGCCAGCGCTGCCGTTCGTCAGATAGAGCTCGCAGTTGGAGTCGATGATGGCGTGGGTGTACGTCGCACCGCCCATCGTGAACGCAAACCCGAGTGGCAGCTCGGCGGAATAGCCTTCATCGAGCGCGGCAAACCCGGATCCATCGGGAGTCATGACCGTTGCGAAGCCCGAGCTTGTTTGGCACTGGGCCGAAACGGCGACGGTGAGTAGAGCTGGCGCGGCGGCGCGACAGAGAAGGGTGCGAAGCATGGACATGGCGGTTCCTGAATTGGTTTTCCTGTTGGGCGTTTGATGGTTTTGAACGCCTGGCGCGAGGTTGCGGGCAACGTCGTCGCCGGGCGCACATCCGGGAACCGAGCTTCGCGGTCGATTCCGGAGAAGAAATCTCAAACCCCTGTCGCAGCGTGAGCGCGCGGGATGGCCAGCGCCTTCCATCTGATGTTCCTGCTCGCAACGTTCGCCGGCTGGGCCAACCGGCAACAGGCGCAAGTCATCGACTACTTGCTCGACTTCGCGCTCACACTCACGCTGTCGGAGGCTGCTCGTGCGCCATCGCCGTGGCCAGTCGTGACAAAGCGCGGCCCAACCTCGTTCGCACGGTTAGGCTTGGGATCCCGAGTTGTTCCGCAATCTCGGCGTGCTCCAGGCCAACGACACGTGACAGCAGGATGATCTCGCGGTGATCCTCCGACAACGTATCGAGCGCCCGCTCGAAGCTATTCACTGCTTCGACGGCGATGGCATGTTGACTCGGGCCAAGGAGCGGCGCGTAGGCCTTGGCCAGTTCCTCGTCACCGCCGAGTTCGCTAGGCGGAGCCCCGCCGGATTCCCTCGCCCGGACAGTTCATGACGATCAACTAGCGGGTCGGTCGCAACCACGCGATCGCGCGGGCTCGCCTGCTCTAGACACACACCTCTCTTTGGAAGCAATCGGGACAGATGCCGTGGGTCAGTTGTGCGCCTGCGTGATTGTGGAGGTAGGACTCGAGTTGCTGCCAGTCGCCTTCGTTGTCACGAATGCTCTTGCAGTATGAGCAGATGGGGAGCAGCTCTTCGAGTCCACGGATTCGCCCGCGAGCGTCTTCGAGTTCCATTGCGTAGTCGGCGAGTCGCGCATGGAGCTGCTCCAGCTTCCCGTGCGCCCGCCGCTTGAGTCGGAAGAGGTTCCACCCCAAGACAGCCAGGAGCAGAAACGCGACCGCCCCGGCGATGGCCGTGTTGCGACCGAAGCGCTCCTGCGTCACTAGTAGCTTCTGAGCCTTCAACAGGGCCCGCGCTTCGATTTCTGTTACCTGTCTCGCCGTGCCCGCGGGGTCGAGCGCCTGCACGATCTCGAAGTGGCGTCGCAGCGTGGTCAAGGCCTCCGGGTGCAAGCCAAGCTCTTCCTGAAGCTTTGCAAGATCCTTGAGGATGATGCCGAGCTCTTCGCGTGCATCTGCGCGCTCGGCAGCGATTGCCGCTTGCTGGTAGCAGTCCAGCGCTAGCTTGTTGCGACCGTGCGTGTGGTGCAGGGCCGCTATGCTCCCAAGAGTGCGCGAGAGTCCCCAGTTGTCGCCAAGGCCTTCACGCAAGCTTGCTGTCTGGAGCAGGGTCTGCAGCGCTTGGTGGGTTCGACCCAGCTCTTCCTGAGCAAATGCGAGGTTGCCAAGCAGCTTCGCCTGATTCCGGACACTACCGAAGCGCTCTTGAAGACTCAGCGCTTCTTCAAGGATCGGGAGTGCGTCCTTGGGGTTGCCCATCTCGACAAGGATCAGCCCGGTGTTGCTCAATGCGGAGGCGAGGCTGGCGTCGTCTCCGAGCTGCCGGTATGCGCCAACGGCCAGGCTGATGAAATCGCGTGCGCGCGCATACTCTTCCAGCCGCCAATAGACGAGGCCGATGTTGTTGCGAGAACGGGCCATGCCGGCGGCGTTGCCAGCAGTCTGTGAGAGTTCGAGCGCGGCGAGATGACATTTGATCGCTTCGCTGTAGTCACTCCGTGATCGGTGTGTGGAACCGAGCAGCGTTAATGTTGTCGCGGCCGCTTCTAATGCGCCTAACTCCCTTTGTTCCTCGAGAGCTTCTTTGGCCACCGCCAGCGCTTGCTCCGGCTCTCCCTTGTAGAAGTGCGCGACGGCAAGGTGATAGTCCGCTTGCGCAACGTCACGCGCACGGTCTAGCTTCGTCGCGAGATCGCGAGCGCTACTTGCCAGTGCCAGGCCAACGTCCATGTCCCCGGCCCGAGAGGCGATCCAGCTGAGGTCCAATCGAACTCGAATCTCCGTAGCGTCGTTCGGATAAACCCTGAGCAATTCCAAGGCTTCTGCGCCGAGCGCTTGCACCTCATCTACTGCATGCTTGCGACCGTGGTGGATGCGGTCGACGAGTGACGCAAGGCGCTCCCGGCTTGCAACCCTCGTCGGGTGTTGATCATTCGGTTCGTGGATCTGGGCGTGTAACGCAGCCGCGCTCACCAAGATCGGGACAAGCGCATACCGCCAGAGCCGAATGGAAGTCTGCATGAATCATCGCACTCTAGGTGCAGGCCGTGCGCGGGTCGAGATTGGGATTCTATTCGGTCGTCGTTTTGGCTGCGGCTGGTAGGCCACACGGCAAGGTTGGACCTACTGATGCACCCTGACGACCGACAACAAAGCAGACGTGCTTGGGTTGCAGGCGATCACAATCGCCAATCACGATGTCAGTCACCTGTGCTTCGAGCGAGCCAATCAATAGGGCCGTACATGGTTGCGGGGTGACCACGTTGGCCACCCCGCAGCTTGAACCTTGGTTGGGGTTGCACTACTCGCCGGCAACGCCAACAGCAACGGGCACCCGGATGTGCTTGCCGCCTCGAATGACGTCGAGCGTGAATCGCCCGCCGTAGCCCGCGGCTTCCTTTGCCTTCTGGATTGCCTTGCTCGAGGCCTTCTGGCCTGCGACCTTGGTGATGATGTCGTAGCGTTGCAGCCCGGCCGAATCGGCGCCACTGCCCGCGGTGATCGTCTTGACGAGCAGCGCGCCGTGACGGTCCACTCGCAGTTGTGCGGCAAGCGCGGCGCTCGGGGTCTCGGTGGTCACACCGATGACCAGGCGGCCGGCTGGGCGCGGTGGTGCCGGCGGCAAGAGGACCGAGTCGATGACGTGAACGACACCGTTACTTGCGTTGACGTCGGTCATGGTCGCCTTGGCACCGCGCACTCGCAGGCGGCCGTCCGCGACTTCGAAATCGACCGTTTGCCCCTGCAGCGTCTTGGCGCGGCCAGCGGCGATCGCTTGCGATGCGGAGACGCGGCCCGGAATGACGTGGTACTTGAGAATGGCTTGCAGCTTGCCCAGGTTCTCAGGCTTGAGCAGGTTCTTGACGGTGCCCTTCGGAAGCTTTGAGAAGGCCTGGTCGGTCGGCGCGAGAATGGTAAAGGGACCGGGGCCACTGAGTGCGTCCAGCAGGCCAGCGGCCTTGACGGCGGCCAGCAAGGTGCCGAAGTAGCGCCCGTTGGCAATCTCGGGCAGGGAGCGCGTCTCTGGCATGAGCACCGAGTCGACGACGTGAATCACGCCATTGCTGCAGACCACGTCGGTCGTCACGAGTTGGGCACGATCTACCCGAACGGTCTTGCCGTGAACGTTGACGGCGAGTCGTTGTCCGTTTGCCATTGCGAGCCCGATGCGAGAGACGACATCTGCTGCGCGGTAGTCGCCAGCTGCTACGTGGTAGGTAAGGATGTTGTCGAGTGTCGCCTGGTTGCGCTTCTTGAGGAGGTTGCGCACAACCTGTTTGTCGAGCTTTGCGAACGCCGCATCGGTCGGCGCAAAGACGGTGAACGGTCCCTTGCCGGCAAGTGTCTTGGCGGCTGGCGACTGGCTCAGTGCTGCAACAAGCGTCTTGAAGCGACCATCGTTCTTGGCAGTGTCGAGGATGGATTGTTGTGAGGAGACGACCCCGACTAGAAGGGTCACGACAAAGGCAATCTTGATCATGTTCATCTCGTTGCGAGGCGGAAGTCTCGCGGACGCGATGAAGTTCGTTCCGGTCTCTTGGTTGGATGCAGGCGTCCAAAATCTTCAACAAGCGCGGCAGTCGCCGTCATCGTCATCCTGCGCCGTAACTACCTAGAGCCCACGCTCACCCCTGAGCAAACTCAACTTCCTCCCCCCAGCTGTCATCGGCACTGGCTGAGCCTTCACGCGGATCGGCAGAGCCCTCTGCAGAACCGGGTCAAAGCGATCTCGGCTCGAGTCAGGAGAACGACAGCCCTTCGCCGATGTCAATCTCCGGGCGGCAGGTCGCAGGCCGATCGTGCTATGGTGTTTGACCGGACCTATCGCGGCGCCGGCTCACACGGAGCGCCACATGACTCACCGACAGAGAATGATCACGCGACGTCGAACCTTTGGTTTCGTGGGACTCTCTATACTCAGTGTCGCAATCTGCTCAGCGCAGACCGCGCGCTTGAGGGCTCCAGCATTGTTGTCCACCACCGACGTCTTCGACGAAACCGTCAAGCCGTTCCTCCGGAAGTACTGCACCAGGTGTCACAGCAAAACGAAGCACAAGGGGGGCCTGGTGCTGTCGGGGATCAGTTCCGATCTGGCCAACGGCCGGGACTTGGATGCCTGGAAAGGCGTGCTCAAGCAACTCGTCTTGGATGCGATGCCGCCGGCCAAGAGGCGGCAACCCGAACAGTCCGAAAAGGACGCGGTCATCCGCTGGATCAACACCGAGCTGGACAAGTCCGGCAATGCATCGGACATCTACTCGAAGTTGGAGAGCCCGACGTTTGGCAACTATGTGAATCATGCCAAGCTCTTCAGTGGCGACGTCCAGGCCGAGCCGTTCTCACCGGCGCGCTTGTGGCGCACAAGTCCCAACGTCTTCGACACGGTCAAGTCGAGCTACGGCGGCGACACCCGACACCTTCGGCAGCCATTCCTTCTCGAAGACAAGATGGGCATCAAAGACTACGCCAACTTGTTGTTCGCGGATTCCGCGGTGGTCAACACGCTGATGGGCAACGCCGGCACCACCGCCGACCACCTTATCAAGACAAAGTATTCGGCGATCGCTTCGGCCGACGACACTCCCGACAAGACGGTGATCGACCCGATCATCACCAAGCACTTCAAGCGCGTCGTGTATCGAGACTGCACGGAAAGCGAGCGGGCAAACTACTACACCCTCTTTGAGAAGGCCGCGAGGGACGGAGGTCATGCGGAGGCGCTGCGGATCGTGCTGATGGCGGTGATGCTCCACCATGAGTCAGTCTACAGACTCGAGATAGGTCTGGGAGCAGAGGGCAGCGAGGGTCGTCGCATGCTGTCCGCTACGGAGATGGCGTTCGCGATCGCCTATGCGCTGACGGATCGCCGACCCGACGAGGCTCTGCTAGAGGCCGCCCGGAACGGCAAGCTAAGGACTGCCGAGGACGCACGGGTTCAGGTGCAACGCATTCTTGAAGACCACAGCATCGACAAGCCGAGAACGCTGCGGTTCTTCCAAGAGTTCTTCGGCTACGCGCAGGCACACAAGATCTTCAAGGATGAGAAGCGATCCGGAGGCTTCGCCTACTACGGCGAGAACTACCCGAGAATGTATGAGCGGGACGCGGACTTCTTCGTCATGCATATCCTCGAAGGAGACAAGGACGTCTTCCGACGACTGCTTACTTCGGACGAGTACTTCATCCTGAACAGACAGACGTTCAGGAACACGGTCTACGACTTCTACAAGGCGAACCAGCAACAGTTGGACGCGGGCGAGTATTCCGAAGCCAAGCAGCAGGAGCTACTGGAGAGGCTCGGCCTGCGAGGATGGCACGAGCTCAACAAGAAGTACTTCCTGCACAAGTTCAATCGAGGCTTCAACGGCAGCATTCGCGCGATCAAACAGATCGCCAAGGAATGCAAGGATTGGAAGAACTGGAAGAAGCACAAAGACGAGCAGTTCCTCTTGCACGGCATGCAACCGCTCTACAAGAAGTATCCGATGGTCTACGACCTCGCGGACGATGAGCAGGACTTCTTGTTGCCGCAGCCCTACAAGCGACCGAATCGCGCCGGCATGCTCACTCACCCGGCATGGCTGATCGCGCATTCGTTGAATGACGGGACGGACCCCGTGCGCCGCGGCAAATGGGTCCGCGAACGCTTGCTGGCCGGTGTCGTGCCCGACATCCCGATCACCGTGGATGCCACAGTTCCCGAGGATCACAGCAAGACGCTGCGAGAGAGATTTGCAGTCACCGAGCAACAAGAATGCTGGCGCTGTCACGTCAAGATGAACCCGCTCGGCTACACCTTCGAGATGTTCGATGACTTCGGTCGCGTGCGCAGCGAGGAGAAGCTCGGTGATGGTGGCAGCAAAGCCATCAACACTGCTGGGAACCTGCAAGGAGCCGGGGACGAACAAATCGACGGCGCAGTGACTGATGCGCTCGACTTGATCCACCGACTAGCCAAGTCGAACAAGGTGCGCCAATCCATCATCCGACACGTGTTCCGTTATTACATGGGACGCAACGAACGGCTATCCGACTCCAAGACGTTGATCGCGGCGGACAAGGCATACCTCGAAAGCGGTGGTAGCTATCAGGCGTTGGTGATCTCGCTGCTTTCGTCGGACTCTTTCCTCTACCGCAAGCAACTTGATCAAGCATCGGGAGACAGCAAATGACCCACTCACGACGCGGCATCCTCAAAGGCCTCTCACTGGGAGCAGGCGGGTTCTTGCTGAGGCCCTTACTGCGGCAAGTCCAACTGCAAGCCGAAGGCGATCCACGCGCGCTTCCAAGCCGCTTCGTCTTTGTCGTCAAGTCCAGCGGCATTGTCCCTGACGGCATCACTCCCGAAGCGTTCAAGGGCAAGGAAGCGAGTCCGCAGCTGTTCGATCAGGACCTGACGAAGGTAGCGCTACCCGCATCGATGCAAGCGCTGAACCCTTTCAAGGATCAACTCGCCATTGTGCAGGGTCTGTCGGGAAAGATGTGCCGCGGCGGTCACTCGAGCTACTTCGGGATGATGGCCGCCTACATGACCGGTGGCGAGTTTGATGCCGGCACGGTCGTAAGAGCTACGGCTGACGCTGAACTGGCCAAGCTCAACCCTGCGCCCTTCAACCACGTCGGACTGGCCGTCAAAGGCAAGGCCCTGAGCAAGAGCTACGGCGGCACGATGTATCCGGGCATCACAGCCGTGGGACCCGGCAAAGAAATGCCCTTCCAGGGATCTCCAGACGTGGCCTACGAGCAGTTGTTTGGATCAGCTGTCTCTGCGACCACCAGTGGCGAGAAGCGATTCAAGCTGCAACGCAACCTGTTCGATTTCATGGTCGAGGATCTCAAGAAGGTCCGCACAGCCATTCCATCATCCGAGCACGGCAAGATGGATGCCTACCTCAACTCGTTCGAAGAACTCCAAGTTCGCCACAGCAAGCTGGCGGGCATGAACGAGCAGATCAAAGCGAACGCGCCAGCGTTCACGGACAAGTTCACTGCCGAGCCCGAAGAGATCCGCCAGGAAGCACACTTTGATTTGGCCACCGCTGCGTTGATCGCCGGCCTCACAAACGTCGTCACGATTCGCCTCGACAACGTCAACATGACCTACAAGCAGCTAGGCATCGACAAGCACAATCACGGCATCGGGCACAACGAAGGAACGAAGACCCAAACCGAATACCGCGACATCATTCGCAAGCACCACACTGAGCTTCTGGCAACGATGGCCGGCAAGTTGAAGGCCGTGCCCGAAGGCGACGGCAACATGCTGGACCGGACCATGATCGTGTTCGTCTCCGACTCCGGCGACGCCCATCACGGCAGCTGCCTTGAGTGGCCCTACCTGATACTCGGTGGTGCAAGCGGCAAGCTCAAGCTTCCAGGCCGCTACCTGCGCTACCCGAAGTACGGCGAAAAGGGCTGCCGAACGATCGCCGATTGGTGGACCACAATCCTCAATGCGCACGGCAACCCGGTCGAGTTCTTTGGCAACGAGGACCTGGTCCTAAAGCAGAACGGCATCTCGCACGCCGGCGCGCTGCAAGAACTGCTGATTTGAGTCGCAGCTCAGCGGACTGCTCAGGGCGACTTCTGTTGATGAACGCGAGGAAGGCAGGCTAGCGATGCCACTGCGCCTCCGCCGCTGGAATCGCAACCAGCCACCAATGTCGAAACGCGATACGACTCCTCCGGTCAGCACCCTGCCGGTCTCGCCATGCATCAACGTATGCCGCCTCTCCGAGGGCGGTGCCTTTTGCATCGGCTGCCGCAGAACGCCGGCAGAAACCCAGGCATGGCCGTCGCTGACCGACGACCAGAAGCGCGCCCCCTGATCGCCGCCTTCGCCCTGGTTGTGTTCGTGCCGATCTACGCCGGCGCCCAGGTCTTCGCCACCGGCACGGCCTTCCACGCATTCCTCGGTTGGAACCACTACGCCGGCGCGGCGATCGGCTTCGCGGTCGTGATGCTCTACATCACCCAAGGTGGCTTCACCGCGGTGGTCTGGTCGGATGTATTCCAAGGCAGTTTGATGGTGGTCGGCCTGGTCGCGTTGCCGTTGGTGGCGCTGTGGCATGTAGGCGGACTTGATGAAGTGACCACGTCGTTGACGGCGATTGATCCACACCTGTTGTCCTGGCACGGCCCTGGCGAAGACGGGCCAAGTACCGGTGGCTGGAGTGTGAAGAGCATCGTCAGCATCCTCGGCATGGCGGCGATCGGCATCGGCTTCCTCGGTTCGCCGCAGGTCTTCGTGCGCTACATCTCGATGAAGGATGAGAAGCAGATTCTGCCCGGCACGATCACCGCGGGCATCTGGACCGTTCTGGCCGACTCCGGTGCGGTGCTCGTCGGCTTGTTCGGTCGTGCCATCTACGAGCCGGCCGCGTTGGCCGACAACGCTGACAACATCTTGCCCGAGATGGCGCAGGGCTTGCTGCCGGCGTTCTTTGCGGGGCTGTTCATCGCGATGGTTCTCAGTGCCATTATGTCGACCATCGACTCCCTACTCGTAGTCGCCTCGAGTGCTGGCGTGCGCGACTACTGGCAGAAATCGAAGAACCCGGACATGAGCGACGAACAGCTGATGAGTCTGACTCGCAAGGTCACCATCGGGTTGTCGTTGCTGTCGTTCCTGATCGGAATCGGCATCATGCTTTACGACCGGGAGAACGGCGTCTTCTGGACGATCATCTTCGGCTGGTCGGGCATCGCGGCGACCTTCTGTCCAACGATCATCCTCAGCCTCTGTTGGTCGAAGCTCACCGCGATGGGCGCGAAGTGTGCAATGGTCGCCGGCTTCCTTGGTGTGCCGATGTTCAAGTGGTTGGTGCCGGCGTTGCTCGATGCGGGTGGACTGCAGGAGTGGTCCGGGCACCTGGCGTCGCTTGATGTTTTGATGCCGTCGTTCCTGCTTGGCTTCCTGGTCGCCATCGTGGTCAGTCTCTGCGACAAGGCGGGTCAGGAGCGAGTCGCTGGCGTGAGCGAAGAACTTCGTTCGTGACCAGAGTCGTGGTGTCCGAAAATAGGATCGCGTTCCTGCAGCACGAGTCACGGCGCTCGCTCGAAGTTCGATGATTCCGGCTCGATGGCCGCGGCCTGCAGGGCCAACCTACCCCGCGCCAGAACCACCGGTTGCCATCCGTCAGCGTCCCCGAATCGAAGTAGACCCTGCAGGTTCCACCTGGGTTCAGCCGCCACTTCACCCCATCCCAACTGTGCCAGGTTGTGCCACGCTGTGCCTACTCGTGCCACGTTGTGACCGAGGGCATTGCACACTCCGTTGCACACTCGGGGTTGGCAGCGCGCGCAAGCATCTCACAGCGGCCGCGACTACTGGTCCGGTCATGGCCTTCGCCTGCATCTGCAGCTCCAACCATACGCCGAGACTGAACAGCAAGTCGATCGCCAACGATCGCGGGACGGCACCCCTAAATCACGTGCTCGCCATCATGCGGAGCAACAATAGCAACAGCGCAAGATAGCTAAGCGTGACGACAAGCCTCTCGGACCCCATACCGCCCGTCCCGTCGCGATGCTGATCTGCAATCGAGGCCGCAATGTCGCGCGGGTACAATGACCAAGGCACATCGCCAGCTCTCCAATCCACTGGCACATTGACTGGCCATAGGACATTCACCCACCGCGCACGTCTCCGCGAGCCTTTGGTCGATCCTGCGGTGTATTCCACCAAGTCCTCTCGGATGGGCAAGGAACAATCTACGGGTGGCCGGTCGGCCCAGCACGATAGAGCTCTCATCAACCCGGCTGTCGCGAGTGCTGCATAGCGACGGTTGGCGTATTGCCAACGCACAAACCTGTGCAGGAGCAGCCACCCACACGCCACAACGACGGCAACAGCGACACCAGACCTATCACCAAACAACGTCTTGACCCATTCAGGTATCACAGTGGCGCTGCTGAGAACTGCGGTGACAAACCCCAGCATGACCAGCAAGCCAGCGTGACCCATTCGCTCCTTATGGTCGTGGTAGGTCGATAACCTCGCGACTTGCATCGAGGATTCCATGCCACCGCTCGATACCCGGATCCCCCGTGTCATTGCTTCTCAGAAGCCGCTGGCCTGCAGCCCCATTCTCTCGATCCAACAAGGAGTCCGACATGCAGAGGCAGATGATCAGGCGATCGCAGAGTTATTGCCAGCCCCTCCCTGGCTCCATCGCACCCCCAACAACAAAGTCCGAGTTGCGCCGCGTTGCCTTGAGCACACCCCATCATCGGATGGCACCATCGCGCCAAGCGACAGTCTGCACGAGACATTCCAGCGGTCATGTGACTTGGCCGAAAACCACGCCGAAGACCAGCCTCACTCCTTGGCCCGGACGTCGAGCGTGATCCAGGGTGAGTATACGAAGATCGCACCGCGGGCGAGCCTGTTCGCGGACTCCCAGCCATCCGGACCGTACGACCCCTCCACGATCTCCCACGTATCGGTTCGAAAAGCCAACCTAACGCGGTACTGCCCTGGTGATTTGATCGAGAGGTACCAGGACAACGGGATTTCGTGCGTTGCTGCTTCACCCGGTGCGATCTCCCAGGGGTCACCACACCGGTACAACCCGCCAGCGCGCACAGGCAACACCTGGAACGAATCGTCTTCTCCGTCCGGCGACTTGCAGTCCACGGCCAGGTCGTGATCTCTGCCTTCGGCCTTGAGGCGGAAGCTGATACTTCGCCCTTTCGGATCACGATTCACCAACGCAAACGAAACCGTGGGGAGCAAGCCCAACTGACACTCAATCCGCCGCGGCTGATCAGGGCTCAACTCCATCACCAAAGGATCGGCCAGCCGCTCTGCGCGATTGCGTGCCGCGATCAATGCCGTATCCGTATCCGAATCTGGCCATCGCCTGCGACGCCTAGATTCCAACTTCGCCAGGCGCTTGGACATGGTCGCCCCTCCGCGTCGCGCCATCTCCGTGAGGCAAGCGTCGCGTGCACCGTTACTCCAAGTGGTCACGATTTCAAGCCGACTCAGCAAGTCCGCATCGCTCAACCATCGCAGCCCGCGAGCGTCGCCGGGATGCGACAGCAACAGGTCCCCGATGTAGTGCACACCAGGGGCGAAGGCGCGTCGGGCGTCGTAGTAGGCGAATCTATTCCCCGAACTCACGAGGCCAACCACTCTGCGTCCGTCGGCAGGATCAACCAACGGATTCAGGATCGCACTGTCGATTCGGAACAACCCGTCCGCGTCCGTCACGACACGCGCACCACCACGCGTGAAGGAATCGCTCCCATCATGGGCGGACGTCCACCGGTTGAGTGAAGTAGCCTCATTGGCCACGGGCTCGCCCTGCGAATCGATGAGCACCCCGACCAACACGGGGCGCCCCGCGGCGGGCAACGCCACACCGGGCTCAGCAGGGAGTCCAGGCGAACTCTCACATGCTCCTGCAACCAGCGCGAAGCAACTTGCTGCGAGCAGTCCAACAGATCGAGCACCCATGCGGAGAGGTTAAACCATCGCTGCCCGGCCCGTAGTGTCCGAAACATGATCGAGCTGCTTCCCCGCAAAGCTCTGTCCTCCCGTCGCATCCAAGAACTCGACTGCGCTGCCGCAGCAAGAGTTACTTGCGGCAACGAATGCCGATGATTCGGCTAAGTGGCCGCCGACTTCCCGCTGAAGCTGCTCCTGATCACCTTCGCTGGCTTCGTCAACCGTGATCAGTCGCGACTGATCGACTACTTGCTCGAAGAGAATCGCATCTTCCGCGAACTACACGGTGACAAGAGACCACGACTGAACGACGACCAACGCCGACGCCTCGCAGCCAAGGGCAAACCACTCGGCCGCCGTCTACTCGACAAGGTCGCAGGGACCGTCACGCCCGACACGGTCCTCAGATGGCATCGCAAACTGGTCGCGAAGCATCACACCTACCCGCGCAAGACGCGCGTTGGCCGCCCTGGACTCATGAAGTCCATCCGCGAGTTGATCGTGCGCATGGCAACGGAGAACTCGAGCTGGGGCTACCTGCGCGACAAGAAGCACCTCATCCTGGACAACGACGCGTTGTTCACCAAGCAGTTCTGCAGCATCCTTGGCGACGCTGGTTGCAAAGTCGTGCGCACGGCTATTCAGGCACCAAACATGAACGCGTTCGCAGAGCGGTTCGTGCAGACAGTGAAACGCGAATGCCTGAGCAAGCTGATCCTGTTCGGCGAGGGACATCTCCGACGCGCGCTCTCAAGCTTCTCCGCTCATTACCATTTGGACCGGCCGCATCAGGGCATCGGTAATGAGCGAATCGCGCCAAGCAGCGACGAACAACCCAACGGCGACAGGGTGGTCGTTGACGAGCGACACGGCGGGCTGCTTCGCAGCTATCGCCGCACGGCCTGACGGCCTTGGTCCTCGTAACAAGCTGATCGCCGACCTCGAATCGAGCCACCGGTCTGCGAAGTCAGCCGAAACCACCGATCAGTCATTGGTCATCGACCAATCGGAGCTGGCCAATTCGCGCCAGAATCGGCTCGGCCGAGTTCTCGGATACTGCGCACTCGTCCAGCCGCGACTCCACTTCTCTACACTGCGGTTCAACCCATTCTTGCAAGCTAACGCGCCGCTCCCTGCGTGTGCTCGCAGCCTAGTAGCCCCAGATGTCTACTGCCTGTGCTCCGGTGGCATATCCGAGCTGCGGGCTGTAGGTCTGCCACCCGGCCAGACCGTTGGTGGCATAGATATCCGAGGGATAGCCCGCAGGTGCCTCGACCTCCTTCCAAAACCAAGCGGTGCCGAAGACAGTGTTCTTGGCGCTGACGCTAAGTAGGTAGTTGCCCTGCGGTAGTGCTACTCCAGCTGCCGGCGTGAGCACGACTTGGAACTTCCCACCGGTGAGGGCAGTATGCGACTCCGCGACAGCGAGGTTCGAGATGACATTGCCCGCTACTGGGCTAGCCGCAAATACATCTTCGACCGCCTGACCGGGAATGGCTTCCCAGACATTCAGAACCCAATTCGTCGTCGCCCAGGCGGGTGTGCTCGCAGACGTTCCGAGGCCCTCAAACCTAGTCAGTACTCGGGGTGACGTGAGGTTGAAGTACATTGGTGACGCCTGATACGAGCCCCCCAGAGTGAAGTGGAATGCCCCCATGTTGGGCATGACTCCACAGAAGTTGGTGCCAAACGTACAAGCCAGAGTTGCATGGCGCAGTCGGAACTGGTTGCCATCGCCAACGGTCATCGTGCCGCGGTCCGACGCGACCCAGTTTGCCGAGCTCGACCAGCCCAGCGTTTGCATCTCCAGCCCCGCACCGACTAGTCCTCAAACAAGCGAAGATCGACACCCGACATCGCCACGCGACGAGCGTACACATCGCGTCCGATCCCGACCAGTGTCGGCGCCTGAGCGACTGAGTTGACGATCGTGTGATTGGCTCCCT
>Ga0316204_10000400_pt1 | contig 167078 bp, 171 predicted proteins | sample 6monrhotite_MG_2_FD_205661 | JGI IMG/M metagenome (GOLD analysis project Ga0316204, IMG submission 205661) | Microbial mat bacterial communities from mineral coupon in-situ incubated in ocean water Damariscotta River, Maine, United States -... | ecosystem: Environmental > Aquatic > Marine >... | reverse complement strand
TTGTGCCACTTAAAAATGCAGCAATATCTTCAATCGTTTCTATACGTTGTTCATCCATTTGTACCAACATCCTCCTATTATGGACGACATACTCGATTTCAGACTCATTTCATATTGGAAAAGGCTCGTCATGGTGTATGTCGATTATAAAGTTTAGAATGAACTAAGCTTTGTGTACCAATTGAGCATAAATTGCTCCTGCATCGTTATAATCAATGATGATAGACTTATGTTGACCCTTGTTTGATAAAACTAAGCTTGGAAAACCTGTGACATGTAGAGCTTGGGCTTGTTGTATATCCTTTTGGAGTAGAGCTTGGGTGTATGGTGCATGCAAATCATTTTGAAACTGATAAGTATTTAAACCAATAGATTCAGCACAACTAATCAATGTTTCATCATCTGATGGGTTTTTAGCGTTTAAATAATAAGCCTGTTGAATGGACTGAATCATATCATCTTCTTTGCTTGCATCTTGGGCAGTGGCAGCGAGCACTGCTCTACAAGCAGGGTAAGTGCTGCGTTTTGGCGTGTTGGTTGACCAGAAATCGAAGTTAAACTGTGTGCCTGGTACGCGTTGTATAATTGTACGCCAATGATATTGAATCATCTTTTGAGTAGCGATATCCATCGTTGTTTGGCTATCAGGGGCTAGACCACCAAGTACATATTTAATAATGATGCTTTCTGGAAGCTTGTCTAATACCTTTTGTAGTGTTGGACGAAAGGCCCAACACCAACTGCACATGGGGTCATGTATGTAATAAAGTATCATGCACGGAAAATAGCATGCTCTAATGATTGATACCAATGTATAAAATCAACTTCATTTAGTGGCCGGTTGATATAATACCCCTGTGCTTTATCACAGCCCAGTTTTGCCAAATGATTGCTGATATGGATATCTTCTACACCTTCAGCAACCACTGTCATGCCTAAACTATGCGCTAATAGAATAGTAGAGCTTACAATAGCGGTGTTTCTTTGATTTTCTAAGATGTTTCGTACAAAGGATTGGTCAATTTTTAGCTCTTGAACGGGGAGTTGCTGTAAATAAGACAGTGACGAGTATCCAGTGCCATAATCATCAATAGCCATATGAAATCCAGCATCATTGAGTTGTTGTAATGTTGTTAAAGCAACCTTTGGATTTTCCATCATCATGCTTTCAGTTAATTCTAACGATAGCTTTGAGTGGTGGACAGCATGGGTAGTTAATAAGGATTTGATATGTTCAGTAAAATTAGGGTCGAGTATATTGCGAGCTGATATATTTACAGCAATGTTAACATCAATACTTTGCGACTCCCATATTTTGAGTTGTTTGATTGCATGCTCCAGCACCCAAGCGCTTAACTTATTGATGAGGCCAGTTTGCTCGGCCAGAGGAATAAATTCTGCAGGAGAAACATTTGGATTATTGCGTAAGCGAACCAAAGCTTCAACAGATTTGATTTGATTGGATTGCAAGTCCATTTTTGGTTGAAAATAAAGCTCAAAATCACCTTCGTTCACAGCTCTTCGTAGTTCATGATAAGCTTCACGCTTGGATAAAATATTTGATTCATGTTTTTTATTATAGACTAAGCTAGGCAGTAGATCGCGTTTGGCTTGGCGCATAGCTAAATCTGCACGGCGCATCAAATCAATGGAATTGGCGGCGTGAAGAGGGAAGAGCGCAATGCCAATTTGTGCAGTGATATCCACTTCTAATTCATCAACCATAAAAGACATTTCAAATGCCTTGTGTATACGCTCAGCCATGAAATGAACTTGTTCTGTATCAACAGTCGGCATGAGTAGAGCAAACTCATCGCTACCCATTCGCGCTAAGGTATCACTTTTCCGAATGAGGCCAGTGAGACGTTTGCTGATATCAATAATCACCTGATCGCCTGCTTTATGACCAAGTGTTTCGTTGATCGTTGATAGAGAACCGGGGTCTATAAATAATAAGGCAAAACTACTTACAGCACGTTCAGATACGACAATTTCATGCTCAAGTCGGTCGTGAAATAAAAAACGGTTGGCTAGACCTGTAAGTTCGTCATGTAATAATTTATGGGCAAATTCGGCATCAAAAATAGAAATTTCATGTAGAGCCTTGGATAAATCTTGATGTAAATTGTGTTGTTTTTTTTGTAAGGGATAAAAGATAAAATAATATAAAATGAGACTAAGCAGAAAACCAAGCAACACAGTGTCGAAAAATATTTCTTGTATGGAAGATAGAGGGAATGGACTGTTGTTCAGCGCAAGCATAATGAGTGCTTCAAGGGACATCGTTGAAACGAGGATGGTAGCAATCATTTTCCACGGTCGAAAAGCCAATGTTTCATGCGTGGATTTAGATGCTACTGCTGTTGTTTTTTCAGTCTTTTGTATGGTAGCTCCTGCGGCGATATTTAAAGGCGAATGAGGCCTCGCTTTAAGAGAATTAACAATAATCATGCCACTTATGAAACTTGGAATGTTAAGCAGGTGAAGTTTGTGCTTTATAAAACCATTCTTACATCAGGGTGGGCATTAATTTCACGATATAAGTCATCGAGTTGTTCGCGACTCTTAGCTGAAAATGTAATGGTAAATGCGGTATATTTAGCATTTTTACTGGGTTTCTTTTTGATACAATTTTGATCAAAGTCGGGCACATGTTTACGTACGACTGTAATTAAATCATCTTCAAAATGATGACTTGTTACAGCCATCACTTTGAGAGGAAAAGTACAAGGGAATGTCATGAGAGGTTCTTTTGTTTGGGACGTCATTTGGTGGGTTATACCTTACGTTTGGTTAAGCTGCGTTTGATGTCATTGATAGCTTTGGTAGGGTTTAAATCTTTGGGGCAGGCTTCCATACAATTCATGATTTGGTGGCAGCGGTAGAGTTTAAACGCATCTTCAAGCTCATCTAAACGCTCGCCAGTAGCCTCATCACGAGAATCTTGAATCCAGCGGTTGGCTTGCAATAAAGCCGCAGGCCCTAAAAAACGATCACCATTCCACCACCAAGAAGGACAAGCTGTGGTACAGCAGCCACACAAGATACACTCATAGGAACCATCTAATTTTGATCGCTCTTCAGGTGTTTGAAGGCGTTCATGCTCTGGTGTAGATGTTTTAGATTGTAACCACGGTTTAATTTGGCGGTATTGCTCAAAGAAATGAGTCATGTCGACAACCAAATCACGCGTTACTTCCATGCTTGGCAGAGGCCTGATTTTGATGGGTTGCTTTAAACCTTCAATCGGAGTGATGCAACCAAGGCCATTTACACCGTTGATATTAAAACCATCAGAACCACATACCCCTTCACCACACGAGCGGCGATAGGTGAGAGTGCCATCGATATGCCATTTGATGTAATTTAAAGCATCAAGCAGCTTCATACCTGGTTTATCAACAGGTACCTCAAAAGCTTGCATGTAAGCTTTATCATCAACTTCGGGATTGTAGCGATAGATTTCGAGTTTTATTGTTTTATACATATCAATATACCCGTTTTTTTGGTGGAAAAGATTCAACCGTCATGGGTTGTGTACGCACAGGTTTATAATCAAGTTCGACTTCATCATCAATGATACTGGCAAGGGTATGTTTCATCCATTGCTCGTCATTGCGGTCAGGGTAATCATCACGCGCATGTGCCCCGCGCGACTCTTGCCTTGCTGCAGCACCTGCTGCGGTTGCTCTGGCTAAACTCATGAGATTTTCAAGCTCAAGTGCTTCGATAAGTTCAGTATTAAAAATACGGTTTTTATCGGTGATAGATGCTTGTGTAATTTGGTGATGCAATGTTTCAATTGCCTGCACACCTTCTTGCATCACATCTTCAGTACGATAAACACTAAAGTGATCTTGCATCAAAGATTGCATGTTTTCACGAATTGAAGCGATATTTTTTCCGTCTTCATTTGTTGTTGATAGCCAATTTTCAACACGAGCTACACCTGCTTTCCAAGCGTCAGGGCTAATGGTTTTATGGTAACGGTGTTGTTTTAACCATTTCATCACCTGATGACCACAGGCTCTGCCAAACACCACAATTTCAAGCAATGAGTTACCACCCAAACGATTGGCACCATGTACCGAAGTACAAGCGGCTTCACCAATGGCAAATAAACCATCTACTGTTGTTTCCGTATTGCCACCAACTTCTTTGTTTTTAACCACTTCGGTAAATCGATTGGTGGGGATACCACCCATAGTATAATGGGCAGTAGGCTGCACAGGGATAGGCTCTTTGGTGCAATCAACACCTGCAAATCTTAGCGCAAGCTCATGGATGTTGGGAAGTTTTTCTAAAATAAGGTCTGCACCAAGGTGGTCAACTTTTAGCAAAACATGATCTTTCTTAGGGCCACAGCCTCGACCTTCACGAATCTCAACTGCAATAGCGCGTGAGACCACATCGCGACTTGCCAAATCTTTGGCAGTTGGAGCATAACGTTCCATAAAACGTTCGCCTTCAGTGTTAAGTAAATAACCACCTTCACCGCGCACAGCCTCAGAAATCAGTGGCCCTACATCAGCAATGCCTGTGGGGTGAAACTGGAAAAATTCCATATCTTCTATGGGCAAACCAGCATCAAGACACAATGCACCACCATCACCCGTACAAATGTGAGCATTGGTTGTGGTTTTAAAAATACGACCAGCTCCACCTGTTGCTAAAATCACGGCTTTGGCTTGAAACAAGTGATAAGCACCTTTGCCAATGTCCCAAGCCATGACGCCATGACAGGCTTCGTCTTCCATAATTAAATTTAAGGCGAAAAATTCTTCGTAAAAATGAGTGCCTGCTTTAAGGTTTTGCTGATACATGGTGTGTAAAATAGCATGGCCTGTACGATCTGCAGCAGCACAGGTACGCATGGCTTGACCACCTTCGCCAAACTCTTGGCTTTGGCCACCAAAGGCGCGCTGATAAATTTTACCATTATCCAAACGTGAAAAGGGAACCCCTTGGTGTTCTAACTCTTTCACCAGTTGAGGTGCTGCTCGACACATATATTCGATAGCATCTTGGTCACCCAAATAATCTGAACCTTTGACTGTGTCATACATATGCCAATGCCAATGATCGGAGCTTACATTGCCCAAAGCTGCATTCATACCACCTTGGGCTGCAACGGTATGCGAACGCGTGGGCAACACTTTGCTCACCACAGCTACGCGATAACCAGCTTCTGCAAGCTGTAAGGCACAACGCATACCAGCACCTCCAGCCCCTACAATCACCACATCATGGTGATGGTGTTCTACTTTATCTGTTGATAAATATCCCATGACTTATTCTGCTCCCTTAATGCAAGATACACATGAAAACGTATAACTTACTTCAGCCCAAATATGATAAGTGAAATATAAGCCCACCAGCATAAGTGCAGCCAGAAGCAAGTTTAGAATCAATACACGCGTCATTGTAGTGTGAAGATAATCTTCGCAGATGACTTTAAGACCAGTCCAAATATGTATACCCATGGTGATTACGAATATGGTGCATATTGTTTTACCAAAAGGGTGGGTGAGCAACAGCTGTAAGGTTAGAAAATCAATTTCACCAATATAAACTGCAAAGATTAAACCGAATAACATTGGCAGTAAAAGTAGTAAAAAAGCGGCACTGATACGTTGCCAATACCAATCGTGGAAACCTGTGTGAGCGGCACCTAAATCTTGTTTATTTTTCATAATGTAACTGCCAATATCGCAGCAAAAAGAACCGATGAAATCAGTACCAATTTTGCGGATAGTTTCATTGCTTCTCTAGATTCACCAAACCCAATATCCAAACACAAAAAGCGAAGGCCATTTATGAAGTGATAAAATAAAGTGATTGTTGTTAACCACAAGAGAGCCTTGCCAATTGGGTGATGCAACCATGTCATACCGTACAGATAACCTGTAGTGTTATGTGACATCGTGAGTAATAGCCAAAAAGCGAGAGGGATAGTCATAAATAATAATATGCCGCTAGCTCTATGCATAATGCTGGCAAGCATGGTCAACCGCCAGCGATAGATGCTTAAACGAGGGCTAAGTGGCGACATTTTTTGTTGAGATGGCGAAATTTTCATGGGCTAACTCCACGATGTAATTGGCGAAGACAGAGCATAACATGTTTAAATTTGGCTGCAAAGCGCCATGAGTTCGTCCATGTGTTGGGGGAAAAAATGACCGGCACCCTCAATACTGTGGAAAGTCACTTGAGGGTGTTTTTCTACCCAATCTTTTACTTGTGCAAAAGGCACAATTTCATCAGCGGTGCCTTGAATGATGGTGAGAGGTCGGTCTTCACCCTCCATAAATTCAAATGACCAAAGATTAACGGCAGGAGCTACGGCCAACATCTTTTGAATACGCGAGTCTCTCCGCGCAGCTTGTAAACCAGCGTATGTACCGAAAGAAAAACCTGCGAGATAAAGTGGCGCTGTGGGATGTTTCTGTTCCAACCAATCAATCATCGCAGTAACATCATCTGCCTCACCGTTGCCTTCGTCCCAAACACCTTCACTTTTTTCAACACCACGAAAGTTGAAGCGGAGTACCGAGTACCCTAGATCTTCAAAAGCACGGCTTAGCCAATACACAACTTTATTACGCATGGTGCCACCATAAAGTGGATGTGGGTGACAAATCACAATAGCAGGTTTATCAGTTTCCCCATGATGATACAGCGCTTCTAGTTGACCAGCAGGGCCTTGTATCATGATTTTTTCAGGATGATGTTGTAAAGGCATCGTTATTGAGCCGTGCTAAAGTATTCAGCATACTTCTCTTCATCAAAGCCAACCAAAAGCAATGTTGTATTATCAGCATCTTGTATAATGGGGCGCTTAATCATGGACGGATAAATCATCATCAAGGCGATAGCTTTAGATTCATTGATGTCTGTTTTATCTTCAACACTAAGCTTGCGCCAGGTTGTTCCTCGCTGATTGAGCAAGGTTTTCCAGCCTGTAGCATGGCACCATGATTGCAAGGTAGCTTCTTCAACACCACTTTTTTTATAATTATGGAAATCATAATCGATGTTGTGTGCTGAGAGCCAGTCTCGTGCTTTTTTTATGGTGCTACAATTGGGTATGCCATACATAGTTATTTTCATTTTTTACCTTCGGGCTCTATTTTTACTAGGCGGTGTTCAGGCTGGTTTAAATCAATTTCAATGTAGATGTGTTTGGTATGAGGAGGCAATAAAGAGCTTGCACGCTTTGACCATTCAATCATTGTAAGCCAAGGCGGCTCAAAAAAATCATAAATACCTAATGCTTCGACATCGTGTTCATTTTCAAGTCTATACCAATCCATATGCGCAATGCGAAGCTGGTTAGCGGCTTCATATTCTTGAATGATGGCAAAGGTAGGGCTGGGCAAGGCGGTATCAGTCACCCCTAAACAACGCATTAAAGCACGCGCCAAGAAGCTTTTTCCAGCCCCCAAATCGCCATGTAGGGCAAAACAATCACCAGCTTTTGCATCATGCGCCAATATTTTAGCCAATGCTGTCATTTCATCTTCGTTGTGAATACGTATCTTCAAAAGAAGCGCCCGATATCCATATTTTTTTGGGCAGCGAGTGTTTTTTTCCATGAACGGCGAATAGGATAGTGACGGCGATAATTTTTAAACCAAGATGAAAAGTTTATTGCTGCCTTATCTTTACTTTGGCTTTCACCTTCTCCTGCCTTTTTCATGGCTTGGTGGTCTTGTATAATAGGATACAATTGCTGTGCTAATGTTTGATTATCGACAGGTGTTGTTATAAAATTTTGAGTGATATTTGGTAGGTTGTCTTCAATGTCCCATGTCATGTCGACTTGTAAAAAATCGCACAAATCCCTGAAAATAAATAATGTGTTGGCGGCTTTTCCATCCAAGGAATGACCTGCGATGTGTGGTGAAGCAATCAGCACTTGCGGATGGTTGAGTAAGGTTAAATTGATGTGAGGTTCATTTTCCCAACAGTCCAATGCCGCAAACCTGCTTGTATCTGCATTCAGCCAATCAAGTAGTGCGCTGTTATCCAAACAAGCACCACGGCCAGCATTAATGATGCCTTTGCCTTGAAATTGTTGCAGCTCTTTTTTGCCAAGTAAATGCTGTGTCGGAAACTCGCCATCCTGACAAAGCGGAGTATGGAGCGTGAGGATGTCGGCATGTTTGAGTAAATAAGAGAGTTCATGAAAACTTTTTGTTGGTTTTTGGCGCTGTTTTGGTGGGTCGTTTAACAGGGTTTCAAAGCCGATGTTTTTACAGGCTGTTTGGAGCAGAGAGCCAATCCTTCCGACACCAATAATGCCAAGTTTGTCGGTAGAAAATGAAATAGCTTTTTGTTGCTCTAAAGCGTAAAACGAAGCTAACATATACTCAACAACAGATTCAGTTGAGCTTCCTGCTGCCGAAGAAAACGTAATATGGTGGCCGTGTAAGTATGTTTGATCCACATGATCGTCACCAATGGTTGCAGTGCCAACAAAACGAACAGGTGAGCCCGCTAATAAGCTTTGGTTAATAGTGGTTGATGAGCGAACCAGTAAAATGTCGGCATTTTTTATGCGGTTTGCTGTGATTTCGTGTTGTTCAAGTACTTCAAGCTGTACATTGTTTTTATTGAAGGTGGAAAAAGCATGTTGAATGCCCCAAATATTTGCATCAGCAATAACCCGCAAAGCATTTGATGAATCAAGTTGCATCAAAGACGTTTTTCAGCTTTTTTAACGAGTAGGTGCTCATCAGGATATTGCTGAATGAATTGCTGATAAAGTTGACGTGCTTTTACGTTATCTTGAAGTTTTTCTTCGGCATATTCAGCCATTTTAAACAGTGCTTTGGGTGCTGAATCACTATTGGGGTAGTCATGTACGAGTTGCTGCCTAATTTCATTAGCTAAACTTAGGTTTTTCAATTTGTTGTGTGCAATGTTTATTGCACCATCTAAGGCTTCAATAGCTTCAGGGCCATGAAACATTGAGGCAAGCTTACGAAGTGTTGCAATGGCTTCCCCAGGCTCGCTGGTTTTTTTGGATTGAATATAAGCCATGTTTTGTAGGGCAGATAATGCCATTTTGTCTTCTGGATAGCGCTGAACAAGAATACGATATGTTTTAATCGCATTGACATAATCTTTCAAATCTTCTTCATAAGTAAGTGCTAAGCTATGGTACGCATTTTTAATCAATGGGTGTTGAGGGTAGGTTTTGATTAACGTTTGGTAGTTGGATGCAGCTTTTTCATATGCGTTTAAGCGCAGTCGCTGTAAGTCTGCAATTGCAAGCATGGCTTCAGCTTGATAAGGGCTGTTGGGGTAAAGTGCTAGGAGCTTTTTAAAGGAAAATACGCCGCTTTCAGCAGAAACAGAGCCTAAGTTGTGCGCCAATAAAACTTGTACATCATCAGCATAGCGGTTTTCTGGAAATTGTTTAAGAAAGTCAATTTGCAAATTTGTGAGTGCTTTAGTGATTTTAATGTCATTGATTGGGTAGAGCTGTATGATGAGTTTGCTTAAACGCCCTGCTTGATCGGTGTTGGGAACATTACGCATAATGGGTTGAATAAGATCAACCCCCTCTGACCACTCATTTTCAAGCAGCGTTGTGAGATACTGGCGTGTTTGGATTGCAGAGTCTGAAGCAGGAAATGCATATAGATTTTGTAGCCATGTGATGACTGCGGCTTTGTAGTATCCTTGTTTGACCTGCAATTGACCTTTGAGAAGCAAGGCTTCCGATGCAATATCAAGGTCACTAAAAATTGTGAGAAAAAGATCTAAATCCTGGCGCAATGTTTCTTCAAGCTCGGAGTTGGAGGTAAATAAACTTCCAAAAAAACCACTTTCTTGAATCAAGTCGACTTCATCACGAATAAGGCTAAGGTGCAAAAGTGCATGATCTTTGCGGGAAAGTTTTGGTGCTTCTATTATTTCTGTAATTGCTGGTGTGTGTACTAAATCTTTAGTCAGGCGAGGCTGGGTACCTTCAGCCCAAGCTTGCGAGGATAAAAGCAAAGAAAATAAGGGAATAAAAAGAATGTGTTTCATACTTTAGGCTTTGATGGTTGGTAGCGTTAAAATTTCAGCGCCATCTTCACGTACAGCGAGAGTATGTTCAAATTGTGCAGAAAGAGAGCGATCTCTCGTCACTACAGTCCAGCCATCGGCGAGTAGTTTTACTGCTGCTTTGCCTGCATTTACCATAGGTTCGATGGTAAAGACCATACCTTCTTTTATTACCATGCCTTCACCTTGACGACCATAATGTACCACTTGTGGGTCTTCATGGAATACGCGACCAATACCGTGCCCACAGTATTCACGCACTACACTAAAACGATTTTTTTCAACAAATGTTTGGATGGCGTAACCAATATCACCCAAAGTTGCGCCTGGTTTTACCACATCAATACCAAGTTGCAGAGCTTCACGGGCAACTTCAGTTACTTTTTCTGCGCGTACTTTCGGCTTTCCGACGTAAAATGTTTTGCTTGTATCACCATGCCAACCATCAATGATGGTGGTAACATCAACATTAATAATATCACCATCCTTAAGCTTTTTATTATCAGGTATGCCATGGCATACGACATGATTAAGCGAAGTGCATACTGATTTTGGAAAGCCTCGGTAGTTTAAAGGGGCAGGGACTCCACCATGTTGAATGGTATATTCATGGACAAGTGTGTTTATTTTTTCAGTAGTTATACCCGGTTTGATGTGCTCTTCGATCATAATCAAAGTATTGGCAGCTAGCTGGCAAGCAGGGCGCATAGCTTCAATATCTGCGGCACTTTTTAATTGAACCATGGTTTTTCCCCTGTAAGCTCGGCATATTGTGCTCAAGCTATTTAGATGGGAGAACCATACATGCGAATTTATCTAGTTCAACATGGGGAAACTGTGGATAAAGAAGTTGATTCCTTGCGGCCTTTATCTGATCAGGGTCGTGAAGACATTACCCGCGTTGCTGGTTTTTTAAGTTTATTTGAAAAACCCAAGCCCAGTATGATTATACATAGTGGCAAATTGCGAGCAGAACAAACAGCCTCGATGTTTGCGCAAGCTTGGCAAATTTCACAAGTGCAAGAAAGCAGTAGCCTTGCTCCCAACGCTGTGCCTGAGCTGTGGGTAAACAAGTTGCAAGAAATGACCGAAGATGTGATGTTGGTTGGTCATTTACCACACTTGTCGAAACTTGCTTCATTGTTGATGGTTAATAATGATAACTTAGAGGTCATTGCTTTTCGCAATGCAGGCTGTGTGTGTTTAGAGCGCACCGATTCGGGTTATCGTATTTTGTGGCAAATCAACCCGACACTTTTTTACCCAAGTGATGAGGTTAGCTAATATATGCCTGAAAGAATTCGAGATTTAACCAACCCTTTTGATCGCTTGGATACCTTGATGAAGGTATTACGGCTAGAGTGTGATTGGGACAAAAAACAGACATTAGCTTCCTTACGCAAATATACGCTTGAAGAAACACACGAGGTATTAGAAGCCGTTGAAAAAGCTATTGAAACCAACCAGTGGGATGATTTAAAGTCTGAATTGGGTGATATGTTAATTCAAATTGCTTTTTATGCGCGCCTTGCTGATGAGCAAGATAAATTTGATCTTGCAGCTGTGTTTGATACTTTAATTGAGAAGATGATTTACCGGCATCCACATGTTTTTGCTGGCGCAACGCCTGATGATGTGGTGGTGCAATGGGAAATGTTAAAGGATGAGGAACACCACGAACGTAAAAGTTTGATGGATGGTATCCCACCACTTCCTGCACTTAGTTTTGCAGCAAAACAACAGCAGCGAGCAGCACGTATTGGCTTTGATTGGCCGAATATGGATGGCGTCATTGAAAAAATAAAAGAAGAAGTTGCTGAGCTTGAAGTGGAAGTGAACTTGTCTTTAGGTCGTGAAGATGATTTGCGTCGTATTGAAGATGAATTTGGCGATGTGTTATTTTCATTGGTGAATTATGCGCGTAAACTGGGGGTTGACCCAGAGCAAGCACTGATGCGTACGAACCGTAAATTTGACGTTCGTTTTCGTGAGATGGAAGGTATAGCAGAGAAGCAACATTTGAATTTAAAAGATATGACTATTGATGAGCTTGAGCAAATATATCAGCAAGCGAAATCTGATGTGCAAAACAAGCCATGCAACGTTGGTAAAAAAGGGTAAACTATGAGTGAAAGTAAGCTGCCACAACAACAAGAATTGCAGATTTCAATGCCACAAGAAATACAACGTGGTGTGTATGCCAATCAAATGATGATTGCCCATACTCAAGAAGAGTTTGTATTGGATTTTATTCTTGCTACACCACCTGCAGGCGTTGTGAATGCGCGGGTATTGGTGTCACCTGGACATGCTAAACGCATTGCTGCTGCATTATTGGAGAACGTGGCAAAATATGAGGCACAGTTTGGTGAAATTTCAACTGTGCTCGTTAATACACCTGCACACAGTACAGCCCATTAAGCGACATTTTATAAGTTGATATTTTAGACTGCTTGTTTTTTTAGTTTGTCTCTGGAGGGAAATATGCATAGCAGCGATGAACAATGGATGCAGCTTGCTTTAAAACAAGCGAGGAAAGGTGTGGGTAAAACGCATCCTAATCCTAGGGTTGGGGCAGTAATTGTTCGTGATGGCGTTTTGTTGGGTAAAGGTTATCACCATCAATGTGGTGAAGATCATGCCGAAGTTGATGCATTAAAGAATGTAGATGAATCAGTGGTTGATGCCACGATGTATGTCACGCTAGAACCTTGTGCTGCGGCAGGTCGCACACCAGCGTGTACCTCAGCAATTTTAAAATCGGGAATTAAACGCGTTGTTTATGCTTCATCAGATCCCAACCCACAGATGGCTGGTGGCGGTGAGGCTTTAGAAAAAGAAGGGCTTGAAGTTGTTGCAGGTATTGCCCAAGAAGAAGCCGACTTATTAAATCGCCCATTTTTTCATTATATGAAAACAGGACTTCCTTGGTTAATCGCAAAAGCGGCGATTTCATTAGACGGCAAACTCGCAACACACACCCAACATTCACAATGGATTAGTGGTGAAGTATCACGCAAACATGCACACCTTTTGCGTGCAGAGTGTGATGCGATTGTAGTGGGAGCAGGTACATTGATTAAAGATAACCCATCGCTGACAGTGCGTGATACAGAAGTTTTAGGTTCAGCGCCACTTCGTGTAGTAATGGTAGCAACTGCACCTCAGCCACTTAAACATTACAAATTGCTCAATGATGAAGCCAAAACACGTTTGTATATCACACAAGAGAGCAAATTCGCAGAGCAATGGCGTGCCTTGGGCATTGAGGTGGTGTGTTGCGCTGATTTAAAAGCTTGTTTTCAACATTTGGCTGAAGATGGTTACCTGCAAGTGTTATTAGAAGGTGGGGGTAAATTGCATGCGGCTTGTTTCGAAGCAAAATTAAGCTGTGAGGTTATGCTGTACCAAGCGCCACTTTTGATTGGTGGTAAAGATGCGGTGAGCTTTTGGCATGGGCTTGGTGTGGAGACGATGAATGATGCTTTGCATATTGACCATATTCAGTATCAAAAGTTAGGCGACGATATGCTGATTCGCGGAGATGTTCGTTACACTGGCTAAAACCCTTGCTTTATATAAGCTGCCTTTGTTTTGGCCAGCTTTGGGGTTGTTGTTGGGTTTAGTATTGGCAAGAGCTGATGCTATTTCTCTACAAGTATGTTTCTATAGTTTGCTTGTTGCATTGGCTCTTCTGTTCATTCTTCCGTCCGTGCTTTCATCCAAATGGCAAAAATCTTTTCTCATGACTTTTTTGTTAGGTTTAAGCTATGGCTTAGTAAGCATAGTGTTGGATGTCCAGCACGTTCAAGTAGATGAGAGTTGGTTGCATGAAAAAATAAAAATAAAAGCAACCGTTACGCAAGTGCAAAAACATCCGTTCTATACACGCCTTAAACTTCAAGAGATCAGCCGAACGGATGGAGAAAAACTTCACGGTCTTGCTGATGTATATATTTATCGTAACAATCAAAAATTTCGCTCAGGTATGTTGATTCAAACTCAGGTTAAGTTTCATTTGCCGAGGAATAAGCTAAATCCAGCGTTCTTTGATTATGCACAATATGCCTTTGAACAACATATTGCAGTCATAGGCAGCGTTTCAGGAAGCGTCAAAGTATTATCTGAACAAAACACCTGGCTTGAGCATTCGCGCGCAAAAATACAATCATCACTCACTTTTCTTGATGGGCAAACGCAAGGGGTTCTGCGAGCTTTGCTGTTGGCAGATCGCAGTGGAATATCTTTGCATATCAACGATGCTTTTGCAGCCAGTGGCACAAGTCATCTGTTGGCTATTTCAGGGTTACATGTGGGTTTGGTTGCAGGGTGGGGTTTTATGCTTTGCTGGTGGCTATTAACGCGGCGCGAGGCTTGGATTGTGAAATTGCCTGTGCGTGCAGTGTCATTAAGTGGGGGGGTGTTGCTTACAATAATATATGCTACATTAGCAGGCTGGCCAATTCCAGCCCAAAGAGCATCGTTGATGCTTTTAGCAGCTGTCATTGCATGGTGGTTAAGAGCAAGCCAAATACCTATCAATACCATGTTGGCAGCTTTGATATTGATTGTTTTGTTTGACCCTGCATCCACCTTATCTGTTTCGCTTTGGTTATCTTTTGTTGCGACTTCTGCTTTGTTGATTTGGGCAAGTGTGCAAGAACCTGTCTCCTCCGTATGGCTTAAAGCTTGGATGTGGTTTAAAGGCATGTTTTGGGTTTCGGTGGTTGCTTCGCTTGCCACGCTGCCTTTGATTGGTTTGATTTTTGAGCGGTTACCCGTTTGGAGTTTGTTGGCCAATATACTGTTGGTGCCGCTTTATAGTCTCTGGATTTTACCTTTGGCATTATTGGGTGAGCTATTTGTTTTGCTGGGTTTAGGTAAGGTGGCAGAATTGGCGTTCACACTATCTGCCCAAGGTATTGAATGGGGGAATCAAATATTGCTGATGATACAAAACCTACCCGCAGGTGATTTATGGTTGCGTGGTGACTTACCTTGGTTTTATGTGTTGCTGGCTTTTTTGTTAATATTTACTGGTTTCTTGTTGCACCAAAAAAAATACAAAATTTCCGTGCTGGTGCTTGTTTTAAGCTTAACTTTTTATCCAAGTGTGATGCTGAGTCAGTTCAGTATCAGCACAGCGAACCTTTATGTTTGGGATGTCGGGCAAGGCGCATCCTCTTTGCTGCGACTGCCTCATTTTAATATGCTTATTGATGTTCCGGGCAAAGCAGGAAGTAAATTTAATGGAGGCACTATTGCTGCCGAAAATGCACGTGCTTTGGGTGTGTTACACCTTGATGCTGTTGTTTTAAGTCACGCGCAATCAGATCATGCTGGCGGCATTGCTAGGCTGCTGGCTTCGCTTAATGGTGTATCAGAACTATGGCTTGCTGATGTGCCTTCTAGTCGTAGTTATCCAGCGATTAAAGATGTTGTGGATAAGGAAAAACTTAAGGTACGCTGGTTAAAAAAAGGTGACCGTATTTACCTTGATGAGGCTAAAGTTGAGGTGATATGGCCGCCAGAGGCTTATACCCCAAATAATGGAAATAACGCCTCATTGGTATTGCTTATCACTTTAAGCTCAGGGCAAACCCTTTTATTGCCCGGAGATATGGAAAAATCAGTAGAAAAAAAGATTTTAGCTGATTTGGAGCCCGTTGATGTGCTGCTCATTCCGCATCATGGCAGCAAAACCTCAAGTACAACGGCGTTGGTGAACCGCATTCAGCCTCAAACAGCTATCGCTCAGGCAGGTTATCGTAATTTTTACGGTTTCCCTAAAGCAGAGGTCGTAAGTCGCTATCAAGAAGTGGGTAGCCAAATATGGAATACAGCAGAAGGCGCTGTATCGGTTTCTTTTGCGGGCGAAACACATACAACGACACAATTTCAGTTGGCAACAACTTCAAAACGCGGACAAATAAGTTCGTGGTTACTTTCAAAATAAGCTATTTATAAGTGTTTTTTTAAGAGTTGATGCATGGTTAGTATGATGGCTGTCGACCCAAGGCTGAATCGTGTTTAGTCTGCACGCATGATAGGGAATAAATAACACATGGAATTGATTGACCTTGGTTTAGATGATTGGTTTAAAAACCAAATGAATGAGCTTTGCAGCCCTGAACAAAGTGTAGCGCGAGTGGTTGCTGTGGATAGAGACAGATTGGTTGTTCACGATGGCTCAGGCGAGTTTTCTGCTGAGCTGCTGGGCAAGTTCTTTTATGGTGCGGAAAGGGCGACTGAGTTTCCTTGTGTCGGTGACTGGGTATGCCTTGAGCATCATGATTCAGAAGATTTTGCCAGCATTCACAATGTATTACCAAGAAAAACACTGATGAAACGTAAGTCTTCGGGTTACAATGATGAATTTCAGTTGCTTGCGGCGAATGTTGATGTCGCGTTTATTGTCATGGCATGTGATTATGATTTTCATGTTCGAAAACTTGAACGCTTTCTTGTGTTGGTGAATGAAGGCCATGTAGAACCTGTATTAATTCTTACCAAAACAGACTTGATAGACCCTGAAGAATTAGCATATTTGCTTGAAGGCATTGAAGATGCCGGCATTCATATCAAAATATTGCCACTTAGCAATGTCACTGGTGATGGTTTGATGCAAATTAAACAATTTATGAAGCCTAAAAAGACCTACTGTCTTTTGGGCTCATCAGGGGTGGGGAAAACGTCATTGATGAATCAGCTTATGGGCAGTGACATGTTTGAGACACAGATTGTAAGTGCATCAGGGGAAGGTAGGCACACTACTGTGCGACGCCATTTGCTGATGTTAGAGCAGGGTGCGATGCTGGTTGATATGCCTGGTATTCGTGAGCTAGCGATTGCTGAAGTGAGCGAAGGTATTGAGGAAAGCTTTGAAGATATTTTAGCGATTGCATTAAAGTGTAGGTTTTCAAATTGCGGGCACAGCAATGAGCCAGGTTGTGCTGTTGTTGCAGCCATCGAAAATGATGAACTTAACATTGAACATTATGATAACTACTTAAAAATTAAACAAGAATCAGTGAGTCATAAAAAAATGAGCCATAAAGCATCATTTGTGGAACAGCGAAAAAAAGGTAAAAATGCTAGTCGTCTTGCCGAGTCTAAAACACGGAACAAGAAGTTAAAAGTTTTTGATTCAGACCTGAAAAGATGAAAGTGGTGTAAGGCTAAATTGTATTGGGCATACATTTTGGTATAGGCAAAAGCTATATATTATGATATAAAGTATTAATTATACAGTGTTTAGGAGGGTTTATGCGTAAAAACGGAAAAATCTTGGTGCCAACTGATTTTTCAGAGCAATCAGAGGAAGCGCTTAGGCGTGCTTGCGTACTTGCTTCACAATTTGAGGCAGAGGTTCACCTGCTGCATACTGTTGAGCCTCCGATTTATATTGATGCTGATTTAGTTTTAATCAGCCCGATTGATGCCATCGTTGAAGCCCAGCATCAAGTCGCAACCAAGCGGCTTACTAAGCAGGCACAGGGTGTCGATTTCCCCGTGCAAACACATCTTAAAGATGCAGTAACAAACACAGCCCAAGCTATTTGTGACTTTGCAAAAGATATGAGTAGCGATTTGATTGTTATCGGCAGACATGGTGAAAAGGGGGTGCTTGAGCATATGTTGTTAGGCTCAACTGCTGAACGTGTAGTGCGTTTTGCGCCATGTTCAGTGTTGGTTGTAATGCCACACGGTATATTTGCTGATGAATCTGGGAAAGTAGACTAAAGAAGAAATAAGGGAAGAAAAGGCCTACCAAAAAGGGGGGAGGGGGGATAGATGGTAGACCTTTATCTTATGCACTGCTGCACTGGCGTTGCAACCTATAAAAACAGAACCCTAAGAAGTTAGGGGAGTGCCGCATGTTGATATTAGGTATCCCAAGAGGAGGATTCACACAACCAACAGATAAGCTCTCATATTAAACGTATCGGTTCAGTTTTATAAGTTACAACGCGAGAACAACAATGATTCTGTTCTTGCGTTACACTTAAGTATAAGCATGGCGTGTGCCAATCTGTGTTATCATAAAAATTATTGCGTAATACTAACGATTTTTTGCCTCAATCCAGCGTGACATGAATTCAGTGCTGCGGTGATGATGATGACGTAACATGGCACCTATGAAGTTTTTCTGACGGTGTTGGTTTAAATTTTGACGGGTTTCTAAAATGCGCTGCAACAACATCGTACTATTTTTCTCAAAGCTAAAATGCTGTTCGACAATAGCGTAACCATTGTTTTGTGCTACTTCCCATGAGTTTTTATCTTCATGCAGTGCGACGGCAGCATTAGCAAACATTTGTGCGTCATTTTGGATATTTCCAGGCCAAGTTAAACCGCCAGTCATACCTTCCGCGCCAATATCTGTGGTGATACTTGGTGTGCCATAAAGCATAGCATCAGCAAGCTTGGTTTTAATGCCCGCGCCAAAACGAAGTGGGGCGAGGCAAACCCGAGCTTGTTGCATGACATCTTGCACCTTATCTGCTCTATCTTGAATTAAAAAACCAGTTTTTGGGCTGTGCAGGGCAGTTGCTTTGGGCGGGGTATACGCACCATAAATATGCAATTCTGCGTGAGGAAGTTGCTTACGGATGAGAGGCCAAATCACTTGCTTAAGCCATAATACTGCATCCCAGTTTGGAGCATGGCGAAAGTTACCAATGGTCATAAAATGTTGACGTTGTTCGAAACGAGGCGTGTTTTTTTCTAGCTGCTCAGAAGTCAGCATAAATGGGCATAGAGCCAATATACTTGGATGAATATGAAAATGGTTTTGTAATAAATTCATCTCATAATCTGAAATTATTATCGATAAATCCGATCGATATATAGCGGCAATTTCACGTAAAGCGGTTTCATTATGCAAATATTGAAGGTAAGTACCTTTTTTTGCATCATTTTTTAAAACTTGATGACGCGCTTCACGCAAACAGTGTAAATCAATGGTTTCAATTACTCTTAAAGCTTGAGGGCAACACTTTTCAACTCGCCAGCCAAACTGTTCTTCCATTAAAAAACGATCAAAAAGTACAATGTCAGGTTGCATATCAGCAATAAAAATATCAAAAGAGCTGTCATTTACTTCAAAGCTAAAGGTGTTTACGTCAAGTTTATCAAAGTCTGCCGTGTGTTCGCTTTTAGCTGCAGGGCAAGTGAAACTGACGCTCCAGCCTTGCTTTAAGAAAAGGTGGATATGTTCCATCATGCGCACACTTGCACCTGTAGAATTTGGCTCAGGCCAAACGAGGCCAATAATGAGTACTTGTAGCGGCTTGTTTTCCAATGTTTTGATCCTTGTGCTGATTGAGAAGAGCTAACTATACGAATGTATGCGTAAAAGGCATCGACATTCGTGTTTGACTTGATAGCTTTGCCTGACTTATTGGAGGTTCAATCATGGCACGTGTTACAATTGAAGATTGTGTTCGTCATTACCCAAACCGTTTTGAAATGGTTGTTTTAGCAGCACGTCGTGCTCGTCAGCTACAAAATGGTATGCCAAGTGTACTTGAAGATGAAGGACATAAACCAGCAGTTCAAGCGTTAAAAGAGCTTGGTGAAGGTTATGTAACTTGGGAAAATGTGTTTGAATTGGACGAACAAGAACGCTTGCAGGGTAGTGCTCAAGAAGAACTTGCAAGGTAATTGTCGACCTTCGACTCTATTTTTAAATTGAAGCTAGATTTTAATATATGAGTCGTATTTTTGAAATTACGGAACAAATTAAAACATATATGCCCAAAGCTGATATTGAGCTGATTAACCGGGCATATGTGTTTGCAGCACACGCACATGCAAGACAACGGCGGAGTTCAGGCGAACTTTATATTATCCACCCGCTGGCTGTAGCAAAAAACCTGGTTGATCTTAAACTAGATGTTTCATCTGTCGTTACAGGGCTATTACACGATACCGTAGAAGACACCCACATCACCATTGAAGACATTGAAAACCGTTTTGGTGAAGAAGTGGCTAAACTGGTGGATGGCGTGACGAAAGTGGGGAAAATACACTTTCGTTCCTCTGAGCATCAAAAGGCAGAAAATTTCCGTAAAATGATTATGGCAACCTCTCAAGACTTGCGTGTCTTGATGGTGAAACTTGCAGATCGTCTACACAATATGGAAACGCTTGGTTTCATGGCAGAATACAAACGTAAACGTATTGGTATTGAAACGATGGAGATTTATGCTCCTTTAGCACACCGTTTGGGTATCCATTGGGTTGCGCAAAAAATGGAAGATTTGGCATTTCGCCATGTGGACCCAGAAGCCTGTGCCGAACTGGAACAGAAACTTAAGGGTAAATTTGAGTTTTTACTTGAAACAAAAACCCGACTCGAAGGTATTATTCAAGAAGCATTAAGCAGGCAAGGTATAGAAGCAAAAGTGCAAGGGCGCATGAAAAACATGTACAGCTTACACCAGAAAATGCAGCGTAAAAGCCTTGATTTTGATGATATTTACGACTTTGTTGCTTTTCGTATTATTGTTGAGGATGCGCCAGCTTGTTACCATGTGTTAGGCCTTATCCATAGTTTGTATCGCCCTGTACCTGGTCGCTTTAAAGACTACATCGCTTTACCTAAGCCGAATGGTTATCAGTCTTTGCATACCGCAGTTATTGGTCCAGATAATTTCCGTATTGAAGTACAGGTTCGGACCGAAACAATGCATCATTATGCAGAAGACGGGGTTGCATCACATTGGTTGTACAAGTCTTCAGGTAATCCAAAAGAACACAAAGAACAACAAGGTTTCCAGTGGCTTAAGCAGCTTGCTGAAACATTGCACACAGCCGAAAACCCAGGCGAATTTCTTGAAAATGTACGTTTGGATTTATTTGTAAAAGAAGTCTATGTATTTTCGCGTGATGGAGATTTGTTTGCGCTTCCACGCGGCAGTACACCGCTTGATTTTGCTTATGCCATTCATACTGACGTAGGTAATCATTGTATTGGTATACGGGTGAATGGTGACCCTGCTGAGTTCAACCAGGTCTTGGGCAATGGTGATGAGATTGAAGTTTTAACTAGCCCTGAACAAACACCGTCACGCAGATGGTTGGAGTTGGTCAAAACTTCAAGGGCCAAACAAAACATTCGACATTGGCTTCGTGAGCAGGAAAAAGAAGATGCGATCCGTTTGGGTGAGCACCTACTGAAAAACACTCTTGGTTCAATGACGATTCGCCATGATATGCTGCAATTTGCGGGATGTAACGATGATGCTGAACTTAAAGAAAAATTAGGTCGAGGAGACTTAGAGGTATCAAGTCTTCTTGATTATGTGAGCACAGAAACAACACGTTCTTTGGTGAGCAAACCGTTTGCCGAATCCAAAATGCAGGCTGCAACGTGTTGTTACCCTATTCCAGGTGATGCAGTCACGGGGCTATTTGAGGCAGGAAAAGGCTTTATTATCCACGATATACGTTGCCCTGTGGTGCAAAAAGATGGCAATAAATCAGTGAACGTAGATTGGAAGCCCAGCTTAGGTATGATGTATAAAACGGGCATTGAAGTTTTCTGTCAGAACCAACGCGGTTCGTTAGGTTTGGTGACATCTTGTCTTTCCAGTCAGGATGCAAACATTGAAGATCTTAAAATAGAACAACGCCCAGGCGCATTGTCATCACTGTATATCTTAATTGAAGTGGAAGACCGTTTACACTTATCCCGTGTATTTAAGGCGCTAAAAGCTTTGAACCATGTCTCGCTTGTCCATCGTCATCATATTGAATCTTCTGCACCAAGCATGGCGAAGTTTCGTTTGGGCTCTATGCTTAAGAGCGTGACATCTATCGGACAGAGTCTGCGGAAAAAAATCACGGCAAAAACAAAAAGAAGGGAAAAAACATGACAAGTTTACAACCTATTCACACAGATCAAGCACCAAAAGCCGTGGGCGCTTATAGCCAAGCGATACTTCACCAAGGCATGTTGTACACATCAGGACAAATTGGGTTAGACCCGTTAACAGGAAAAATGATTGCAGATGATGTGGCAACACAAGCGCGGCAGGTTGTGGCAAATTTATCAGCAGTGATAAAAGAGGCTGACGCCACGTTGACACAAATTGTTAAAGTAACCATTTTTCTTGAAGATATGAATGATTTTCCCATTGTGAATCAAATTTATGCGGACTGGTTGGGTGAACATCGCCCTGCGCGTTCAACGGTTGCTGTGGCAGCACTACCTTTGGCCGCAAAAGTTGAGATGGACTGCATCGTTGCAGTTGCTTGAACAGGCATTAAAATATAATGGTTGAGAGTACACCTACCACAGCTTTTGTTATCACCGTATTGATTGCGGTGGGGGCACAATTAATTGCAGCACGCTTAAAGTTTCCCCCAATTATTATCTGGTTGGTTGCAGGTATGAGTTTAGGCACATTTGGCCTTAATTTTATCCATGCAAGTCTGCTTGAAGGCGCTATGCATACACTCATTGAGCTTGGTTTGGCAGTGATTCTTTTTGAGGGTGGTTTGAACCTCAATCTACGAACATTACGAGAGCATGGTTGGACTGTTGGGCGCCTTGTTTTCTTAGCACCACTTTTGACCATGGTGGTTGGTGGTGCAACAGTTCATTATTTGATAGGCATGGATTGGGCAATGTCCTTTTTGTTTGGTGCATTAATTGCAGTAGGCGGTCCAACAGTGATTACACCTATTGTACGGCAGGTTCGTCTTGATAGAGAAGTCAGTCATATTCTAACCAGTGAAGCAATGTTGGTGGATGGTGTTGGAGCAATTTTATCCATTGTGATGTTGCAAATTGTCTTGCTGCCAGAGCTAAATACTTGGCATAGCTTTCAAGAAATCATCACTAAATTTGCAGTGGGCACTTTTGTCGGTGTTATTGGTGGCTGGATGTTAGGTCAAGCGCTGAAGCGCAACTTTGCAGAAGGGGTTGAGCTTAGAGTTGTGCTTAGTTTGGCGAGTGCATGGGGAATATTTCTGCTTGCAGATCAAATTAGCTCACAAGCAGGTTTGTTGGCGGTATTGGTGGCTGGCGTAATATTACAGCGTATGGATATTCCTGACTTACAAAACCTTAAACACTTTAAAGGAAGTTTGTCCATGCTGCTGATTTCAGTACTATTCGTACTTTTAGCAGCAAATTTAAACCTTTATGTAATGGAAACATGGCTATGGCAAGGTTTACTTATCTTTGTCTTGCTTGCACTTGTTGTGCGCCCATTGGCTGTTTGGATTTCATCTTTTGGAGGACAACTTAACCATCGCCAAATGACATTTTTAGCCTTTATGGCACCACGCGGTGTTGTTGCAGCAGGTATTACCTCACTATTTTCCTTGATTCTTTATGAAGCAGGAAACCCTCATTCCGAAACACTATTGGCACTTGTTTATATCATTATTATTGTATCAGTGTTTTTGTATAGCTTTCTTGCCGCTCCGTTAAGTCGTTGGCTTGGTGTTGAAGGAGGTAGCGATCGTTCTGTTTTAATTGTGGGTGGTGGGCAAGTGGGAGCAGAGCTTGGTAGGTTATTAAGTGAAGATCGAGAAGTACGATTTTTAGATTTAAATAGCCAAGTGGTGAAAAACTTAAAACATTCAGGTTTCACTGCCGTTCAAGGCAATGCACTAGACCCGATGTATATGGAAGTCATACATGCAGAAGAAATTGATTCAGTAATTGCAATGACAGGCTCTTCAGACCATAACTTACACATTGCACGTCTTGTACAAGAAAAATTTCATGTGCAAAAAATATATGTCACCTTAGAAGAAGGGGATGAAGAAAAGCATAGTAGTCTCATCCATCAATTACAGGTAAAAAGACTTTTTGCAAAACCTTATACATTTAGTTATTGGCATGACCAAGCAGTGCGTAAACGTTTGGTTTTTGATTCACAAGTTGTTGGTGAAGAATCACCATTGATTGGTGTTAAAATGAAAGATTTACGTATTCCGCATGGTGTGCAGCCATTAGCAGCAGTGCGCAAAGGCCTATCTCATATTATTCATGATGAATTAACCTTAGAAGAAGGTGATGAGATCTTTGCATTGCTTCGCCCTGAGCGTGTAAAAGAAGGGCAGGTAATGTTTGAAATGCCTATTCAGAAGGCAGAATAGCCCTCGAATACTGTGAGTCGAACAAGATTTGCACCATCACCTACAGGGCTATTACATGTTGGTAATGCATACTCGGCTCTGATGTGTGAAAGCTGGGCAAAAGAGCATCAGGCAGATTTTATTCTTAGGGTTGAAGATTTAGATTCTACGCGTTGTACTGAAGCTAAAACAAAGCAAATGCTTGATGACTTGGCTTGGTTAGGCTTATCCTTTGCTGAAGAAGTAACTTATCAACAGCATAGGTTGCCACTGTATCAACAAGCTTTACAAGCATTACAGACTATGGGCGTTTTATACCCTTGTTTCTGTACAAGAAAGCAAATTGCAGATGCCATTCGTCAGAGAAAAACCCAAGTTGAATCGCATTTAGAGTGTAAACAACAAGGTAAACTGGATATTTACCCTGAAACTTGTCGAACATTATCCCAAAAGGAAGTGAAGCTTCAAACAGAAAAAGGGGTCCCATTTTCTTGGCGATTGGATAGCAAACGCGTTGCTGAAATACTAGAACGCGAAGCGCTGTATTGGTTGGATGAAAACGGAAAAAAACATGCTTTTTGCATTGAACAAATTGGTGATGTCATTGTTGGAAGAAAAGATATTAAGTATAGTTATCACCTGAGCGTTGTCGTTGATGATGAAGCGCAAGGCATTACACATGTTATTCGTGGACAAGATTTATACAGCAGTACGCCAGTGCACCGTATTTTACAGATGTTGTTGGGTTATCGAAGGCCTGTATATCAACATCATCACCTTCTTAAAGATGAACACAACCAACGGTTGGCTAAAACAAAACAATCAATTTCATTAAAATCTTTGCGCGAAGCCTGTGTGTCTCAAGCATTATTCCGAAGCATATGCGAAGGGGAGACAGATGAGGTTATGAAACAAATAAATGAGCTTTTAGCTTCAACCAACTAAAAGCTCATTCAGTTTTACGCTATTTTAGGCGTATTTTTGACAAAGAAAAAAGCAATGTATTCCTAGACATCGTCATTATCATCATCTTCACCTGCGAGAATACGAGCGGCAGCCTCATGGTCTACATGCCGAATATCGTGACCGTGTTCGATATAAATAACCATTTCTGCAATGTTTGTTGCATGATCAGAGATACGCTCAAGATTTTTAGCGATGTTGGACAGAATGATTGAAGAGCTAATATTACGAGGGTCTTCCATCATATAAGTGAGCATTTCGCGATACATACGTTTGTATAACACGTCAATACCAGCATCTTTTTCAATTACTTTCATGGCCAGCTCAGCATCACCACGCGTAAAAGCATCGAGTGCACGGTTGACTTGGCGTTGCACCTTTTCACCCATAATATCTAAATTTGAAAATACTCTAGGTGGGCTGTCTTGGGTGCGAAGTGTTCCTTGCGCAATACCTGCTGCAAGATCACCCATGCGTTCTAGGTCGGTGACCAATTTAATGGTGCCCATGATAAAACGTAAATCACCTGCTGCTGGCTGGCGACGCACTAAAATAGCACGCGTCATTTCATCGCACTCAACTTCAAATGCATTGATTGCTTTGTCTCGAGCAAGGGTTTTTTTCGCGAGTTTAACATCATGTTCTAGCATTGATTTGACGGAATTTGCAATTGCACGTTCAACCAAGCTTCCCATAGCTAAAATATGCGCACGAATTTGATCCAATTCCTCATCAAAGCGTTTCATTGTATGTAATGCCATAGTTTTCCCCCTTTAACCGAAGCGGCCAGTAATATAATCTTCAGTTTGTTGCTGTTCTGGTTGTGTAAAGATGTTACCTGTTTCACCATATTCAATCAAATCACCCAAGTAGAAAAATGCAGTGTAGTCTGAAACGCGGGCAGCTTGTTGCATGCTATGTGTTACGATGATAATGGTGAACTCGCTTTTTAATTCGTCCATCAATTCTTCTACTTTTGCAGATGCAATAGGGTCAAGTGCTGAACATGGCTCATCCATGAGGATGATTTCAGGTCTTACTGCAATGGTTCGTGCAATGCATAAACGTTGTTGCTGTCCACCTGAAAGTGCAGTGCCAGGTTGTTGTAGCTTATCTTTTACTTCTTTCCATAAGCCAGCTTTTCGCAAGGATGTTTCCACAAGCTCATCCATACTATCACCATTGCGAGCCAATCCATGAATGCGCGGTGCATAAGCAATGTTTTCATAGATGCTTTTCGGGAAAGGGTTTGGTTTTTGAAATACCATGCCAACATGTGTACGAAGTTGAACAACATCCACCTGTGGTTCATAGATATTTTGGCCATCTAATAAGATATCACCCTCAATGCGGCAGCTTGATATATGATCATTCATACGATTTAAACAACGCAATAAGGTTGATTTTCCGCAACCAGATGGTCCAATAAACGAGGTAATTTTCTTTTCGCTTATTTGTAAGTCAATGCCGTTCAGTGCTTGTTGATCACCGTACCATAACTTGAGTTGGTTAATGTCAATTTTAGATGTGCTCATCTTACCACCTTGTTTCAAAACGTTTACGCAACCAGATTGCGAGGCTATTCATTGAAAGTAAAATACTTAACAATACAAGAATAGCTGCGGCAGTGCGTTCTTCATAAGCTCGTATAGATTCCCCTGCCCAAGTGAAAATTTGAGCAGGTAAAACAGTTGCTGCATCAACAAAGTTACCTGGAGCATCAGGAATGTATGCCATCATGCCAATAATAAGGAGTGGGGCAGTTTCGCCCATGGCTTGTGCCAAACCAATAATAGAGCCGGTAAGGATGCCAGGAAGAGCAAGGGGTAACACATGGTGCCAAACGGTCTGCCAGTGAGATGCACCTAAGCCATAAGCAGCCTCACGAATGGTGTGAGGCACTGCGCGCAAAGCAGCGCGCGTGGTGATAATAATAACGGGCAATGTCATCAGAGCTAATGTTAAACCACCTACAAAGGATGATGATCGAGGCACACCAAAGAAGTTAATAAAAATAGCTAAACCCAACAAGCCAAAAAGAATAGAGGGGATTGCTGCGAGGTTGTTGATATTAACTTCAATGATTTGGGTGATGCGATTATCAGGCGCAAACTCTTCCAAGTATACCGCAGTCATAACGCCGATAGGTAAGGCAATCAGCAAGGTCACAATCAAAACATAGAGAGAACCAATGACTGCTGACTTAATACCTGCAAGCTCAGGCATTTTGGAGTCACCACGGGTAAAGAAATTGCTATTAAACGCTAATTTAACTTTACCTTCGGCCTTAAGTTGATCAATTTGCTTTTTGTACTTGTCTTTAAGGCGGTTTTGTTTGCCTTTGAGGTATTGGTCCACATCTCCTGTGGCAGTAACCCACCTAGATTCAGTGGTATTCATCAATTCAGGGTATTTTTCCATGTGCAAGGGGATAGTTCGCATCCAACCACGGCTCACAATTCTACGAAAAGGTTTTTCAACTGCCTTTTTATAACTCTTTTGGCTGACTTCATTGTAGTGAACATCGACCAGAATCTCAGCTTGTGATAAAGCAGAGAAGCCCTGTGAAATCATATTGTAGAAAAAGAATACCAAAAATGCCGCGGCTAGTGATAAGGCAAAAATAGCAGCGCTTTTAAAAAGTTTCTCTGAGCGATAACGGCTACGCGTTCGCTTGGTTGCGACAATCTTATTCATACTGGCTCCTAAAACGGCGAATAACATAAATAGAGACAATATTGAGCATGAGGGTAATGACTAAAAGTACCAGCCCTAAGCCAAAAGCAGACAGTGTTTCAGGAGAATCAAAGGCTTGGTCACCAGTAAGGGCATCAACAATACGCACGGTGACGGTTGTCATGCCTTCGAGAGGATTCCAAGTAAGGTTAGGGCGTAAACCGGCAGCCATAACCACAATCATTGTTTCACCTAGGGCGCGGGAGACTCCCAGTAAACATGCGGCAATAATACCAGGCAGGGCAGCAGGGATGACAATACGAATAATGGTTTCCGAGGTTGTCGTGCCTAAAGCGAGCGAAGCATCACGTAAGCTGCGAGGAACAGCTCGAATCACATCATCTGATAAGGATGAAATAAAAGGGATAATCATAATGCCCATGACAAGCCCAGGTGTGAGGGCGTTGGTATAGTCAGCATGCAAACCAACAGATTCAGCAAGGTTTACAACCAGCGGGCTGACTGTGATTGCCGCAAAAAAACCGTAAACAACAGTGGGGATACCAGCAAGAATTTCTAGCGCTGGTTTGGCCGTGTTACGGACATGTTCACTGGCATATTCAGACATGTAAACGGCCGATAATACGCCAATAGGCACTGCTACCATCATTGCAATGATGGTAACCATAAAGGTACCAGCAAAAATTGGGATAGAGCCAAACATTCCTTCTGTATTGCCTTCAGTTGCATCATCAGGTGCCCAATGGGTGCCTGTGATGAATTCCCAAAAGCTTACGATTTTAAAGAAATGAATCGATTCAAAGATGATCGCTAAAACAATACCAATGGTCGTAAGGACTGAAATAGAAGCTGCTGCAATAAGCGTATAACGAATGGTTTTTTCAACACTTTCTCGGGCGCGGAAATTGGATTGAATTCTTTTCCAGCCATAACGACTGCTGATAAAGGTAATAACAAGGGACAATATCAGTACAATATATGCATCAATAGTGTAGTGGGTTAATAAATAAATAATGCTGACTAAAAAGTATAAAATGAATGTGGGTAGGGCAATGAAGATAGCCATAAAGCTACCATAATAGATAGGTAGCGAGTGCCATCGCCCTTGCTTGGTTTTTTCTTTAACGCTTTGGAACACAAGGGTTCCAATAATAAGTGCTGACAAGGTTAAACCTATGCAGCCATAAAACATCAAGTCAAATGTGTCCAAAATAAAAAACCTATTGTGCAGTATGATTTCTTGTGTGCTCGAATATTAGCGCTTAAAAAAAAAGTATCACCTGAAATTCATCAGGTGATACTTTAATCATTGTGCGACTTAAAAAAAGCTATTTATTTTTTTAGGTCGTTTGCAGTTAGCATTGTGTGTTTTGCAACACGGCTACGAATGCTTGCACGTTGTTCTTTTGGCAAAGCAATCAAACCGATTTCAGTAAGGTTGCCTTCATTACCAATCATGCTTTCGTTTAGGAAAAGGTCTACGTATTGTTGCATACCTTTTACTTTGCTCAAGTGGCTGTTTTTAGTGTAGAAGAACAAAGAACGTGATACAGGGTACTTACCAGAAGAGATTGCAGCAGGTTGTGGTTGAACACCTTCAATGCTTGCAGCTGATACACGATCAGAGTTTTCTTCTAGGAAAGAATAACCAAAGATACCAAATGCATTTTTATCTTTAGTTAGTTTTTGTACGATTAGGTTGTCGTTTTCACCAGATGGTACATAAACGCCGTCAGTACGTACTGTTTTGTATTTTTTATACTTTTTGTTTTTCTTTTTGTCAGCTTTATAAAGCTTAGTGTATACATCCATGTGTTTAGTTATGTGCTTCATTACCAAGTCTTGGAATGCATCACGTGTACCAGAAGATGTTGGTGGGCCATAAAAAATAATTGGACGGTGAGGCAAAGATGCATCAATTTGGTTCCAATATTTATATGGGTTAGGAATCAAAGCTGTACCAGCTTTGTTTGGTACTTCAGCAGCAACAGCAAGCAAAATTTGTTTGCGTGTTAAGTTGATAGCTTTATTGCTTTTTGATTGTGCAATAGCAATACCATCGAAACCAATAACGATTTCAGTGATGTCAGTAACGCCATTTTTAGCGCATAATTTAAGTTCTTTGCCTTTCATACGACGTGAAGCATTGGTGATGTCAGGCGTATCTGAACCATTACCAGCGCAGAACAATTTCATGCCGCCACCAGAACCTGTTGATTCAATCACAGGTGTTTTGTAGTGGGTTGTTTGCCCAAATTCTTCTGCAACATAACTTGCAAAAGGATACACTGTAGAAGAACCTACAATGTGGATGTTTTCTTCAGCTTGCGCAGCAGTGCCAGCAAAAAAGCTAACAGTAGCTAATGCAGCAATCGCGATGATTTGTTTTTTCATCAATGAACTCCCATGTTCATAAAATTTGGTGAATCTTCTCAAATGATTGTGACATCAATGTGACAGTAAGGGGTAGTAAATAAATAAACTTTAAGCAAAAAAAAACCGCCAGCCTAGACTGACGGTTTTTCTCAGGATGTTAAGCTTGTGAGAGGTTTAAGTTGTTTTGCAACTTAGAATTTCACCAAAGTGTACAAACCGATTTCAGTTTTCTTTGTTGAAGTAGTGCCAACTGTGTGTTTTTCAGAGTCGTATGCTGCAGTCAAAGTAACGCCTTTTTGTGCGAAAAAGTCGATACCAACAACTGTGTGATCTTTCTTGTTTGTGCCAGCAGCAGGTGTTTCTGTTTGTTTCCATTGTTCAAGCTTAGCAAATGCACCAAATTGTTTAGTGAATTTACCAGTTGCCCACAATGCAGACGCTGTGTTTTTGATAGTTGGATCATTTTTCACGTTTTTTACAGACAATGTGTTTGCGCCAACACGGAAAGACTTAGTGCCATAAGAAACCATAAGTTGTGTTAAAGCTTCTTTGCTTTTACCAGTCATCACTGTTCCATTTGTTCCGCCCGCAACTTTTTTGCCACGGTAACCAGAACGGTATTGAAGAGAAACATCCAATTCCTTGATTGGTTTAACAGTAATACGAGTATCTAAATCTAGATCACCAGTTTGGTTTGGTTTACCGTAACCACCACCGTTTGTAGCTGTTACCCAGTAGTTTACCATGCCACCAGCAACTTTACCTTTTAAGCCCAGGCCATAATCAGCAGAGTTGTCAAATTTATAGTGATCAGAAGTTACTTTAGCAACATAACGGTGACCCCAAAGTTTTTGCTCGTAGTCAATCCATGGTGTGTGTGACAAACCGATGCGAAGTTGTACTGCATCAGAGAATTTACCTTCAAGGTATGCGTATTTCAAGAATACATTCATGTTACGCTTTAAGCCAACAGGTGTTTCATTGTTTACATCAGTAGTGATGCGTGCAGTCCAATCACCTTTTTTGTATTTCATTTGCATGTAAAAACGATCAACGTTTCCGCCGATTGTTTTTGTGGTGCCACCAGCTGCATCAGTAGCTTCGTTGCTTGTGAAACCTAGGAAAGCTTTACCACTTAATTGTAGTTTACCGCCGTCTTTTTCTGCTACAGTCATGCCAGCAAATGCAGTTGTGGCACTGAATGCCGTTGCCAATGCAAGCGCAGTTAACGTTACTTGTTTTTTCATGTCATACCTCTTGGTAAATAGTTAATCAGTGAATTACACCGAAATTTATCTTGTGGCGGAGGCTAGTCAGAAATAAGACATGAATGTGACATGGGTGCAGAATGAGATAGGATGTCATAATCATGTCATGTAATATCATACTCTTTTGCTATACTTTATAGAGAAAGGAAGAATGAGAAATGAATACAGAGAATGTTATGGAATATTCTAAAAAAGAAGTGATGTTGGAATCACTTATTGAAAGTAATGCCGACTTTAAAACGTTTTATCAGCTGCCACTTGTGAGTGATATGTCTCAAAAACATGCTATGGTTTTGTTTAGTTGCATGACACGTAAAACTTTTGAAGCAGGCAAAGTGATTTATGAAGCAGGAACATCATCTGATGGGGAAATGTATTTAATTTTGGATGGTAAGGTAAGTGTCCAGAATGAAAGTGGTTATAAATATACAAGCCTGAGGCAAGGCGATGTTTTTGGATTGTTTTCATTTTTAGATGAAAAGCGTAGTCACTCTGCAACTTTGTGTGTAGAGAGGGATGTTGTGGTTCTTACTTTAGAACGCACATATTTTGATTTAATTGCATTAGAAGAACCGAAATTAGGCAACAAGTTGATGCGTTTTATGTTTAGCCTACTCAGCGAAAAAGCCTTGGAGCTTGAAGTGGAGTATGCACATATGCACAACTTCGCGTTTGGGGGAAAGGTATAAATGGCAGCACCTGAAAAACACATTCTCATTGTAGAAGATGATACTGCGATTGCCAGATTAATAGAAATCCATTTGCAGCGAGCTGGACATAAAACGACGCTGTGTGATGATGGTTTGGATGCCCAGAAATTATTAGAAGATAATCATTATGACCTCCTCATTCTAGATCGCATGATACCTGGTAAACGTGGCTTGGATGTACTGCGTTGGTTGCGCTCACAAGAAAAGTCTGCTGTGCTTCCTGTTTTAATGGTGACAGCATTAACCATGACTGATGAACGCGTTCGTGGTTTGAATGAAGGCGCTGATGACTATTTAGGTAAACCATTTGAGCCTGATGAGCTTGTCGCTCGCGTTTCAGCTTTATTACGGCGCTCGTTAAGCCATGTGACAGATACTTTTGACTCAGAATTGATTCAGCTTGATGAAGAAAGTATGGAAGTAAAAGTGAAAGGGCAACTGTTATCGCTTCGCCCATTAGAATTTAAACTTTTACAAGCCTTAATGGGAAAACCTGGCCGAGTTTTTTCTCGAGAACAGCTGCTTGATAAAGTTTGGGGCATGGATTCTTTCGTTGAAGAACGAACCGTGGATGCAACGGTTAAACGTTTGCGTAAAGAACTGACCTCATGCGGACAGGGTGAGTCAGTACAAACAATTCGTGGCATGGGTTATCGGTTCCAGGAAAAATAATGAATTTAAATGTAGTGCTGTGGCTTTTTTGCCTCTTTGTGGCTGTTTGGTGTTATTATCGTTATGCAAAAATTTCAAGTGCTTTTAAAGATGAACGTAATGCTCATCATATGCTGCAGCTCAAACACATTAAGCTCCAGAGAACTTTAGCAACGCGTGGACGCCGTTTGGACGTATTATTATCTACGATTTCCGAAGTGGTGCTCCGTGTTGACCGAAGTGGGCGAGTGCTTGGTGGCAATGAACAAGCTGCGGAACTCTTTCAATTTAGCCAATCGCCAAAACTTCCGCAATCGATGGTTATTTTTTACCGTGATGGCGAATGGCAGGACTGTTATCAACGAGCGATAAAAATTTTGCCTAAGCAATTGGCATTGCCAGAAATGAAAATTCAAGGGCGCGTGTTCTTGCCACGGCTAGTTGCTTTGGGTGAAAAAGAAGCGCTATTGTTATGTATGGATGTAACGGCTTACATGCAACTTCAACAAAAACAAAAATCATTATTAGAAAATTTAATGCACGACTTAAAAACACCATTAACGTCATTGCTTGGTTATGCGCGTAGCATTGAAGCATTTGCAGATGACGCCGAACTTCGCAAAGAAGCTGCTTCAATTATTGCACAAGAAGCAAAACAAATTAATGATTTGATGAACAGTATGCTCACTTTGAATCAAATTGAATACCAAGAGCGAGAAGGTGTTACAACTTGTGATGTAGTGGCGATTTGTGAGAATATCTGGGGTTTGTTAAAAACTCAAATTTTTCAAAAAGATATTTCACTTACTTTTGAAACAAAAGTTGAAACTTTAGAAGTAAATATGGCGGAAGCAGATTGTCATCGCGTGTTGATGAACATTGCGGAGAATGCTGTGAAGTTTTCACCCCCAGATTCAACTATCCATTGTTTGATTGAGGCAATTGAAGGAAAAGCTTATATTAGCATTGAAGATCAAGGACATGGTATCTCAGAGGCGCATCTTTCTCGCGTAACAGAACGGTTTTATCGTGTTGATAATGTTCGGGGGCGTGAGAAAAAGGAAGGTCATGGCTTAGGTTTGGCCATTGTGAAAGAAACATTGGAGAGAGACGGTGGAAAATTAAGTTTGCGCAATTGCGAATCAGGTGGCTTGCTTGCAATGGTTGAAGTACCTGTTGCTGTGAAATAAAACTGGTCGGGACGGCAAGATTTGAACTTGCGACCACCACACCCCCAGTGTGGTGCGCTACCAGGCTGCGCTACGCCCCGAGATGATGATTAATAGTCAAGAAGGTTTTTAATGTTAATCAATTCCTCTCGAATTGTGTTTAGGTTAATCGTTGTGTTGTTATGGTGAGTCTCAATGATTTCAGAAGTATCGCCACTGACCAAACGCTTTTTTGCGCCACGAATGGTAAAGTTTAGATTGTAAAGTAAGTCTTTGATTTGTAACGCAGTATAAACATCTCTATGTCTGTAAAAACGACGGTTACCACTTTTTTTCACTGGTTTAAGTTGTTTAAATTCAGTTTCCCAATAACGAAGGACATGTGGCTCTATCTCACACAAGTCGCTTACTTCTCGGATAGAAAAAAAAAGCTTATCAGGCAGATTTGGTACGGCAATACCAGCATTGGTTAAGCTATGAAGCTGTGAACTCGCTTGGGCGCTCATGTGTTGTTAAACCTTAAGTATCTTTGAGTTGGTTTTTAACAAGTTGACTTGCACGGAATGTTACAACTTTTCTCGGTTCAATTGTAATGCTTTCACCAGTTTTTGGGTTGCGTCCGCGGCGTGAGTTTTTAGCTCTAACCATAAAGTGTCCAAAGCCAGAAATTTTTACATCCTCACCTTTTTCAAGAACATTTTTAATTTCTTCGAGTACGATTTCTACGATATGCGACGACTCTTTTTTTGAAAGGCCAACGCGGTCACAGATGATGGTTGCAATCTCAGCTTTGGTCATAATTCCCTCGGAAGAACTGAAAATAAACTTGCTTTTGAGCCTAAAAAGCTAGAAACAGTATTAGCGACAGTATTCAAAACCATTGTTTTGTCAAGGATTTTCAATATTTATCTTTTTTAGTTTTTGGTGAGCCAGTTCATAAACTTCATCACAAGCTTTGGCAAAGGTTCGACTATGGGTGACCATGACCACCGCAATATTATGATTTTTGCATGTTTCTTTCATCATGTTGAATACGGTATAGGCTGTTGATTCATCTAAGTTTCCAGTGGGTTCATCAGCGAGGATAAGCTTTGGTTGGTTGATGATTGCTCGTGCAACAGCTACACGTTGTGCTTCTCCTCCTGAGAGGTGTGCGGGAATGTGTGAGCTTCGTTCAGCCAAGCCTAGGCTAAACAATAGAGCATTTGCTTTTTCTTTAACAAAACTATTTTTTTTCCCCTGTATAAGCATAGGCAACATGACGTTTTCAAGTGCGCTAAGTTCAGGAATAAGGTGGTGAGATTGGTATATAAAACCGATATTTTGATTGCGTAACTTTGCAAGTTGATGTTCGGAAAGTTGGTGAAGATGCTCTTCGCCTAAACTAAGCTCTCCTGAATCAGCATGGTCGAGTGTGCCTAAAATTTGTAATAGTGTACTTTTTCCTGAGCCGGACTCACCAACGATTGCTACAAACTGACCTTGCTCAACGCTAAGGTTGATATGATCTAAAATTTGTAGTTTACCTTCAGGCGTACTGTAGGCTTTCGATAGGTTTCTGACTGAAAGCACTGGTTAGCTATTATCCTTGAGGGTTTTAATTGTATTTTTAACACGTTGCTTTAAGTAGGCTTCTACTACTTTGCGGACAGTTGGAAATTCCTCAGCAATGACGTTAAACTTTTCACTTGTAAGGCTAAGAAGCTCTACACTTCCTGTTGCTGTGACGCTTGCTGTTCTTGGTTTTTTGGTCAACATAGATACCTCACCAAAAAAAGAACCTTCTCCCAGTGTACCTAATACCACTGTTTTGGATGGGTCAATTTTGTTCTTTGTTGAAACTTGTACACGACCAGACCGAATCAAGAAAAGGGTGCTTTCAACGTCTCCTTCATTAATAATAACCTCGCCATCTCTGAAAAAAGCGAGACTAAACTGTTGTGCCAAAGGAATGCGAGCCTCTTGAGGGATACCTTCAAAAATTGGCGTAATAGCAAGAATACGTGCAAGGACGCGGCGACGGTAAAAATCTTCTACAGTATCATGAATAGAAGGGTACTTTTTCACCCAATTGTCAAAAATATCATGGCGGATAATAAGCAGGCTTACATCTGATTCGGCAATGGCAGAGTCAAGATGCTTGGAATTACTCATGAAAGATAATTCCCCAAAAAAGTCGCCTTCACCCAATCTGGAAAAGACCTGTTGTGAGCCGCGAATATTTTGGGTTTCTAAGCGTATAGATCCCATGCCGATGAGAAATAATGCATCACTATTATCATTGGCTTTATAAACTGTATCACCTGCAGATAACTCTAGAAGCTCTAATGAATCAATAAAATCATCAAGTTCTTGACCAGCAAGCCCTGAGAGAAGAGGCGTTCTTTCAAAGCTAAGCTTTGCTTTATCGTTTGGAGAGGCTTGTGCATCGAGCAAAATACCTTGTGGTGCAATCGTGCTAATTGCCCAGTCATCGCCGCGCTCTGTAGAAAGGTTGCGTAGCTTTTCCTTAATTTCAGTTTGCTCTGGGTCAAGGCGAAGAACCAACTTGTTGATGGCAATAGCTTGTACAATAAAACCATCATCAGCATAAGCAGTGGCAATCTTTGTATACTCACGGACAGCACCTTTAACATCGCCAGTTTTCTCTTTTAATTCAGCAACTTTGGTATGAACACGTAAATCAGAATCATCTTGCTTATGAATATCGGTATAGAGGGAAAGTGCATCGCTATACTTTCCAGCCATGATAGCTTTTTTTGCTTTCGCTTTAAGCGAATCTAAAGACATGTTCACCTCCTCTTTTATTCATAACGCAAGGCTTCTGCAGGCGGCACTTTAGCAGCACGCCAAGCAGGGTAAAGTGTAGCAAAAAATCCCATGACTAAGCTGATGGTGACCACCAGTATGATAGACATTGGGTCCATGACTGCTGGTACGTGATCAATATAATAAACGTCACCCGATAAAAAAGTAGTATGGCTTACATTTTCTATCCAAGCAACGATGGCTTCTATATTGAGTGATAATAAGATGCCAGCCAAGGTACCAACGATAGTACCAAAGCCGCTTAAAATAATGCCCATGAGTAAGAAAATTCGAATAATCGAAGCATGTGTTGCACCAATAGTTTTTAAAATCGCAATTTCTTTTCGCTTTTCCATCACAACCATTACTAGAGAAGAAATCATGTTAAATAGGGCTACAAGTACGATTAAAAATAATATAATGCTCATGGCGGTGCGTTCCATTTTTAATGCTTGGAAAAAGGACTGGTGTCGATGTTGCCAGTCTGTGACCCAAGCTGTAGAGGGCAGGCTTGTACGCGCAGCTTGTGCAACCAAGGCTGCTTGGTCACGGTTATCCAAGTGAAGTTCAATGCCAGTAGCTGCATTACCCAACCTATTTAGCCGTTGCACTGCTTGCATAGGTGTTAATATCAAGCCAACATCATATTCATAAAAACCTGAATCAAAAATGCCAACAACAAGAAATGCGCGCATACGAGGCGAAGCGCCCATTGGGCTGACACCTGCAGCAGGTGAAAGTAGGCGAATAGAGTCTCCGACATCAGCAGAAAGTTTCCGAGCTAAGTCTTTACCAATGACGACTTCAAAAACATTTTGACCCTTTTCATAAGTTGTGCTTAAAAAGGAGCCTTTGCTGATGTGGTTTGCAATCGTTGTATCGTGTTGGACATCAATGCCTTTCAAAATTGCGCCAACGGAGCGGCTACCATGGTTTGCGAGTGTTTGGGTCGAGATGTATGGCAGTGCTTGTTTTACATGGGGCAATGCTTTGACGATTTGGAGCCAGTTTTGCCAGTCTTCAAAGGTATCACCTGGGCCTTGAATTTCTACGTGAGAAGAAAAGCCAAGAATTTTATCGCGTATTTCTATAGCAACACCATTCATGACGGACATCACGACGATTAGGGTCATGACACCTATAGCCATGCCAACAGCAGAGCTCCAACCAACTAAGGAAGCAAAACGTTCACCCCGTTGTGAGCGCAGGTAACGTCGCGCTAAAAGAAATTCAAACTTTTGAATCAACTTAAATAACGCAAATAGATATAACAGTGCGCAATGCCGATGCTCATAATCATCAACAAGAAGGCATGTTTCATAAACTGAAGGAAATAAATCGGGTGTCCAGCGCGTTGGGCAAAACCTGCAACAATGAGGTTGGCAGAGGCTCCAATTAATGAACCATTTCCACCCAAGCAAGCACCCAAGGCAAGTGCCCACCAAATGGGTTGAATCGCCTCTGGGCCACCAAAGGTTGGTGCCATGCTATGAACCAAAGGAATCATCGTTGCAACAAATGGGATATTATCAATCAATGCCGAAGCAATGGCTGAAACCCAGAGAACAGCCCCAACTGTTGCGGCAAAGTCACCATTTGTCATGGCAATTGTTTTGGCACCTAACATTTCAATAATGCCCGTATGCTCAACACCCGTGACGATAATAAACAGCCCAACAAAGAAGAAAATGGTGGTCCATTCAACTTCAGCCATAATGCCTTCATAAGCGTGATCTTTGTCATGCATTGGCTGACCAAAGGTTTGGAGGAGCAATAATACTGCAGCTCCAAACATGGCGATGGTAGCAGGCTCTAAGTGAAAGGTATGGGCGACTGAAAAACCCGTAATCACAGCAAAAAGCACAAAGAGACTCTTTTTTAATAGTGGAATGTCTTTTAGTGCTTCATTTTCGTTAAATTGCATAATTAAATCACGTTTTTCTTGACTGGCACTTAAGTCGCGACCAAACATGAACCAAATAACAGCAAGAGTAAGAATGAAAATAAGTGGTGTAATTGGCGCAAGGTTTAGCAAGAAATCCATAAAACTTAAATTAGCAGCAGAGCCAATCATAATGTTCGGTGGATCACCAATTAACGTCGCAGCACCACCAATGTTTGAGGCAAAAATCTGAGCGAATAAATAAGGGTAAGGGCGAACGCCGAGTGCATCAGTGATTAATAGGGTAACAGGCGCAATCAGCAAAACAGTCGTGACATTGTCTAGGAAGGCAGAAAAAACAGCGGTGACAATGGACAGCATAACCAAAATACCCCAAGGGTTCCCTTTGACAGCCTTTGCTGCTTTGATGGCAACATACTGAAACATGCCTGTTTTCTGGCTGATTGATACAATAACCATCATGCCAGTAAGCAAACCAATAGTATTGAAATCAACGCCTGCAACAGCTTGTTGCTGGGTGATGACACCACATAAAACCATCAAACCAGCACCCAATAAAGCTAAGACTGCTCGATTGAATTTTTCAGCCATGATTACGGCGTAAACAACCAATAAAATTGAAACGGCTACCCAAGTTGGGTCAAGTCCAAAAATTACCGTACTTTCAGGGCTTATGGCATTATGCATCGTCAGCTCCATGTTGTTTGAGTTGTAGTCTATCCAAAATATCGCCCGAAGAGATGATGCCTAAAAGATGTTGTTGTTTATCAACGACCATGGCGTATTCATGCCTACCATAAGCTGACAATGCAGCTGCCACTGATAACAGTGATTCATCTTTGTTGACGAGTAAAGGAGAAGTATTCATGATTTTTTTGATAGGTTGACCAGCGATTTCATCGTAATGGCGCCGCAAAATACCCATATCTGGCGCATAAGAAATTTGTTTTAAATCACCACTTACAACATAATCTGGAACAATATGTTGCAGCACACAGAAGGTAGACAACACGCCTACAACAACATTATCCTGATCAAGTACAGGTAACATGCGAAGCTTTGCTTCCCGCATAGTTATAAAAACATCGCTTACCAATTCATCATCTTTTGCAACAACCAAATTGGTTTGCATGATATTTTCAGCAAGCATAAATTACCTCGAAATTCTTTTTTTACTCTGGCCGCATATGCGGGAATAAGAGTACATCGCGAATAGAGTGTTGACCAGTAAACATCATCACCAAACGATCAACACCAATGCCGACACCTGCAGCAGGAGGCATGCCAAATTCAAGTGCGCGTAGATAGTCTTCATCTACACCAGTTGCTTCAGCATCACCAGCAGCTTTAGCTTGTGCTTGTGCTACAAAACGTCCACGCTGGTCGTCTGGGTCATTAAGCTCTGAGAAACCATTCGCCAATTCACAACCTGCAACAAACAGTTCAAAACGGTCTGCAACTGTTTCATCTTCATTATTGCGCCGTGCAAGTGGGGAAACATCAATAGGGTAATGCGTAATAAACGTAGGCTGTTTGAGTGTTGGCTCAACAAGTTCTTCAAACAATGCAAGTAGGTAATGGCCAGCTTTCCATGTAATCAAAGGTTTAATATCAGGGATTTCTTGCAAACAAACGGTGGCGAGTAATGCTTTATCATTGGCATGGCCCCGTAGGTCAGGTCTGTGCTCAAAAACAGATTCATCCAAACGGATACGTTTAAAAGCTTGATTAAAATCAAGCTCAACGCCTTCCCATGTGACTTGGTTCAAGCCTGTTTTTTTCGCAACGTTACGGATTAATGTTTCGGTGGTATCCATAGCATCAGAAAAATCTGCATATGCTTGGTAGAATTCAACCATTGTGAATTCTGGGTTATGTGTCGCATCAAGCCCTTCATTTCTGAAGTTGCGGTTGATTTCAAAAACACGTTCAAATCCACCCACCAACAGACGTTTGAGATACAACTCTGGTGCGATACGTAGAAATAATTCCATGTTTAAGGCATTATGATGTGTGGTAAAAGGTCTTGCTGCTGCACCACCTGCTTGGGTTTGCAGCATTGGCGTTTCTACTTCCATAAAATCTTTTTCTTCTAAACCACTGCGGATTAACGATACGATTTTAGATCGCATACGAAATGTGTTTCGTGACTCTGGAGTGACCATTAAATCGACATAGCGTTGGCGATAGCGGATATCGATGTCGCTTAAACCATGCCACTTTTCGGGTAGCGGCCGTAAACATTTGGTGATCATTTCAATATGTGAAACTTTAATCGATAGCTCACCAGTTTGTGTGACAAAAAGTGTGCCTTTAGCGCCAATAAGGTCGCCTAAATCCCACTTTTTTGTTGGATTGTAAACTTCTGCGCCACCAAGTGCATCACGATTAAGAAAGAGTTGAATTTCACTTTCTTTATCCTGAATTTTCACAAAACTTGATTTTCCCATGACACGTTGCGCCATGAGACGCCCTGCAACTTGGACATCAATATTTTTTTCCTGCAACTGCGCTTTGTCAAAAGAACCGTAGTCAGCATGAATGCCGGCAAGCGGAATGCCGCCACGCCATGTGTTGGGGTAGGCATTACCCACTTCACGCATGTTCGCAAGCTTTTCTCTTCGAACCCTGATTTGTTCAGGCTGCGGTTTTGTTGCAGGGGTGTTTTGTATAATTTTTTCGGCAGCAGAAGTTTTTTCAACCATGATTGATATTATGAGCGGCTATTGAGGTCGAGGTCAGCAAAAAAGAAGTTGATTTCAATTGCTGCATTTTCTTCGGAATCAGAGCCATGTACGGCGTTCGCATCAATGGAATCAGCATGATCAGCACGAATCGTTCCTTCTTCAGCTTCTTTAGGGTTTGTTGCACCCATCAACTGACGATTAAGAGCAACAGCATTTGGGCCTTCTAGCGCCATTGCTAAAACTGGACCAGAGCTCATGAATTCGCACAAATCTTTATAAAAAGGGCGCTCAGCATGTACAGCATAAAAACGACCAGCTTGTGCAGCACTTAAATGAATCATGTTGGTTGCAATGATGGACAAACCATTTTCTTCGAAACGGCGGATAATGTCGCCGATGACATTTTTTGCGACTGCATCAGGTTTGATGATAGATAGTGTACGTTGAACTGCCATGCTTTTTTCACCTCGTATTATGTTAACATCTTAGCATATACTTTCATATGTAAGGTCGGCACTATAGGAGGCAGTTTAGCATTCTGCAATTAAGAAAAAATCTCAGGGTTTTCTAACTGGATTTTAGCGACAGCTTCTCCCAGCTTTTGGAAGTTACCAGGCTTTAATAATACCGAAATATGAGTGTTGGTGATACGGTTGAAATTTTTCTTATTGCCATAGGCTGTGACGATTAAAACGGGTATTTTCGGTGCTTCTTTGCGCAACCTTTCAGTGCGCAACCTTTCAGCGAGTTCAACGCCATCCATGCCTGGCATTCGCAAGTCTGTAATTAAGAGCTGGATATTGTTTTTTTCTTTTTCATGGATTGATAAGGCTTCATAACCAGAAGTTGCAGGGAAAGTAATGTGCCCCATAGACTCCAAGAGAATACGATGAATTTCAAGTACTTCAGGATTATCATCAACCAATAAGATGGTGCAAGGTTTCATCATAATTTCAGGTGATACCGACAATTTAGCTTGTTTTGGGGAAGTGTTTGTATGGTTGTCTTCTTTGATGTCCTCAGGCAAGTAAATATCAATGCTTGTACCAGTGTTTAGCGTTGAAGATATTTCAAGTTTTCCATCATGACTATTAACAATGCGCTTGACCATTGCTAAGCCAAGGCCTGTACCGCCTTTTTCTTTACGAGAAGTCCAAAAATTATCCGTTACGAATGGTAGGTCTTCTTCAGGGATACCACAGCCATTATCAAGCACTGAAATTTTTAGCATGGGTTGAAGCTCTGTATTTGAGTAGGGAGCTACAATAATTGAAATTTCGCCTCTTTTTTTAATAGCTTGGGTTGCGTTGTTGACCAAGTTCATTAAAAGCTGTTCCAGTTCAGTGGTGTCCAGATAAACAGGGGGTAGTTTTTTTTCAATATTAGCATGGAGCTTAATGTTATCAGGCAGTTGAATACGTAGAAGTTCAATAATACTATTGAGTGCTTTTCGCATATCATCAGGTAAAGTTTTTTTAGAGGCTTTTTTTGTGCTACTTAATTCAAGTAAATGAGTGATAGTGTCAGAGCCACGGGCGCCAGAATCGATAATGCGTTCGAGTTGATCATGGGTTTCTTTATCAATAGCAGAGAATTGTAATATTTCAGCTGTGCCGATGATAGTGGTAAGCACATTACGAAAATCATGCACAATACCTGCAACAAGGGTGCTCATATACCCTTCTTTCATGCTTGCTTGCATTTCGTTGCGTTTATTTTCACTTTGCGAAATATCGAAGAAAAAGCATATGCCTATATATTCACCTTCCCAGTATAAGCGGTCAGCAACACAAAGAAGCTGCAACATTTGATGCTGATGATTCTTACCACGAACGAAAAAAGGGGAAGTTTTATTTTTCCGTGTTTTATAAAGCGCTTGACGGCAAAAGCTTGCCAATACTTCTTCATCTTCAGGAATGGCCAGCTTACGTATATCAATGTTTGTTAAAGGTGAGCTATCATTTGAAAATGTTTGCTGGGTAAGGGTGTTTGCAAAATGAATACGAGCTATGCCATCTTCGATGTAGAATGTAAAAATGGGCAGAGGGCTTTGGTTTAACAAAGCAATAAGCTTGTTGCGTAATATAAATTTAGGTTGAGATGAATGGCTAAGTAGTATTGCCATGACTGGGCCTGCGATTAAAGCCAATACATGAACGGCGAATAATGAATAATCTTCAACCCCAAATATCATCATGTTGATGAAATAACCCAATATGATGAAAATAAGGGTGAACAATAATACTGACGCGCCAAACCAGTAAGCTGAACTGTATAAAATGATAAAAAAGAGCAAAAAACTATTACTGTTTAAACCTGAATCTCCCATCATCACTGCAAAAGTTACTACAATATTGATGATGGTGAGGCTTAATATCATAGCAAATGAAAGGGTATGTGATAGGCGGGTATTTTTGGCGCTAAAAGCGAAGGCAGCGAAAAGTGTAAGATAAAGGCATGCAATAATGGCGAGAGGTAAAAAATATTGCTCAAGTACTGTTGTGCTTATACTCAAGTAAAACAAACATACAGCAGCATAGGCTAGGCTAAACCAAGCCATATGCTGTTGATGCTTTAGCAAGTTACGATTTGAAAGGTTTTGAAATAACCAGTTTTTTAACTTTCTTTTGATAATAAAGCCTAAACCTGTGATAGATAGCGTTCTGCATCTAATGCAGCTTTACAGCCTTCGCCCGCTGACGTTACAGCTTGACGATAAACTGGATCAGCTACATCACCAGCAGCAAACACTCCTGTGCAAGATGTTGCAGTGCTTTTACCTTTGGTGTTGATGTAACCTGTTTCATCTAAATCCAGCTGGCCTTTTACAAAGTCAGTGTTGGGTTTATGTCCAATGGCGATAAATACACCGTGTACAGCCAGCTCTTGCGTTGAATCATCTAATGTTGAGCGTAAGCGGGCACCTGTCACACCAGTATCATCACCCAAAATTTCATCCAATGTATGATTCCATTGCACGTTAATATTTGCTGTGTTTAATAGTTTATCTTGCATGATTTTTTCAGCACGCAAGCTATCTCGGCGATGAACTAAAGTGACACTTTTACAAATATTAGAAAGATAAATTGCTTCTTCAACAGCGGTGTCACCACCACCAACCACAATAACATCTTGATTGCGATAAAAGAATCCATCACATGTCGCACATGCTGAAACACCGCGTCCATTAAACGTTTCCTCAGATGGTAAGCCCAAATACATTGCTGATGCACCTGTAGCAATAATCAAAGCATCACAGGTATAGTTTGCATCATCACCATTGAGTTGAAATGGCTGTGATGATAAATCTGACGATGTAATATGGTCCCAAATCATTTCAGTGCCAAAACGCTCTGCTTGAGCTTTGAAGTCTTCCATCATTTCAGGGCCTTGCACGCCGTCTTTGTAGCCTGGGTAGTTATCAACATCAGTGGTGGTGGTTAATTGACCACCAGGTTGAATACCTTGAATGATGACAGGGTTTAGGTTCGCGCGAGCAGCATAAATAGCAGCGCTATAGCCAGCAGGGCCAGAGCCCAAAATAATAAGGTGATGATGTTGTGTTGGTTTGCTCATAATAATTAACCTTTTTCTAAAGTCTTATACGCAGAAGGTTACACAGAATTTTTCCTTTGAACATGCCTTTTTAAAAGTTCATTTTGTCATTTGTTGATAATTTGTGCAGCAGCTTTTAGACCATCAACAGCAGCACTTACAATGCCGCCAGCATACCCTGCGCCTTCTCCTGCAGGGTATAAACCTTGAAGGTTTACGGATTGCATATTTTTATCGCGAACAACACGAATCGGTGAGCTAGTGCGCGACTCTATCGCCAAAAGGTTGGCTTTATCGGACACAAAACCATTCATCTTCTGGTCAAAAGCTTTAAGACCTTCTGCCAGTGGGTTGGCTAACCACGTTGGTATAAGTTGCCAAAGGTCGGTTGCTTCGACGTTAGGTTTAAAACGAGATAAAGCGAGCTCGCCTGAAGCGTTTTTGTTCACAAAGTCAGAAATACGCATTGCAGGTGCTGCATAAGCTTGTTTGGTGGCTGCAAATGTGTGACGTTCAAGTTCACGTTGCAAACGAATGCCACACAAAGGGTCATGACCTAAACCATGTTTTTCGATGTCTTGAGGGGTGACTTGTACAACAATACCTGAGTTGGCTAATGGGCTGCTTCGCTTGGCATTACTCATGCCATTGATAGCCATCATATTGGCCTCAGTTGGTGAAGGCACAATCAAACCTCCTGGACACATGCAAAAGCTAAATACGCCGCGTTTGCCCAAGCTTGCATCTTTAACCTGATGGGTAAGACTAAACTCGGCTGCGCCTAAACGTTTGTGGCCAGCGGAGTCGCCAAACTGGCAACTGTTCACCCAACTTTGCTCATGCTCAGAGCGTACACCTACGGCAAAATCTTTAGCCTCAAGGGCAACGCCGATGCTTTGCAGATATTCAAAGGTATCGCGGGCAGAGTGTCCTGTCGCTAAAATCACTGCTGAGGCAGAGATTTCTTCATCATGAGAGGTTTTTACACCTGAAATTGCCCCATTTGTTGTTAGCAATGCATCTACACGCGTTTCAAAACGGTAATCAACACCAAGCTGTATGAGATAATGGCGCATGTTTTTGATGATTTTAACCAAACGATCAGTGCCCAAATGAGGGTGGGCATCAATGAGAATATCCTCTCGGGCTCCAAAGCGCACAAACTCAGCCAATACCCAGCGCACAAAAGGATGTTTGATGCGCGTATAAAGCTTACCATCGGTGTAGGTACCAGCACCACCTTCACCAAAACAAATGTTACTTTCGGTGTTGAGTTCACCTCTGCTTCGTAGTCGGCCAATATCGCGCATACGTGTCTCAACAGGTTTGCCACGTTCTAAAAGCGTTACTTTTTTACCCGCTTCAATCAAAGCTAAAGCAGCAAATAACCCAGCCGGCCCTGCGCCGACAACAACAATATGTTCCTGATTTGCAGTTGAAGATGATAGTTCTTGAGGTTTGCTGATGTTGAGGGCTGATTGTGTCATGGCGTGAACTTGTGCCGACATTTTAGGTTTTGAATCAAGTGGCAACTTGCACTCAATGCTGCAAACAAAATGTACATCACTGCGTTTACGAGCATCAATAGCTTTGCGCACGATTTGCCAATGTAAGAGTTGGTTTTTGCTAATACCTAGTAAAGCCACGATGCGCACTTCGATTTGAGAATCGATTTCATCTAAACTGATTTTAAAATTAGTCAGGCGTATTAACATTGTTGAATGGGCACTCTTATGGATGAATAAATTTTCCCAAGCTTATCAGATTGAGAACAAGGTGGTAGAAGAGGGTGAAAAAGAGCGATGTTATCGTCCTTCAATCAACTCAATGGCATAACCATCAGGATCTTGAACAAAAGCAATCACTGTTGTTCCATGTTTCATTGGCCCAGGCTCGCGACTAATGATACCGCCTGCATCTCGTATACGGTCACATACAGTGAAAATATCGTCTACAGCAATAGCCAAGTGCCCGAATCCTTGCCCGAGCTCGTAATGCGTTGTATCCCAATTATGTGTCAGTTCAATAACTGTATGATCGTTTTCATCGCCATAACCTACAAAAGCCAATGTGAAACGACCTTCGGAATAATCATTACGACGGAGAAGCCTCATGCCCATAATTCGGGTATAAAAGTCAATGGAAGCTTCTAAATCACCAACTCGAATCATGGTATGTAATAATCGCATTATTAGGCTCCTGGTAGTGGGTGAGTCGGCTTGCGTGTCAGGGAATATAGGTTCAAAGTCCCAAAAATGAAGTTTTTATGTTTGAAGCTTGTTATAATCGCTGCCATGTTAAGAAAAGAGCCCTCTTTATATTGATGTTCGATAAAAACACAGACCAATTATCTCCAGATATTGTTTTTGAAGACTCACGCTTTCTCGTGCTAAATAAACCTTCAGGTATGGCGGTTCATGGCGGAAGTGGGTTGAGTTATGGTGCGATTGAAAGTTTGCGCGCACTAAGACCCAGCGCGCCTTATTTGGAGCTGGCGCACCGGTTAGACCGAGATACATCGGGTTGTTTACTTGTTGCCAAGCGGCGCAGTGCATTACGCGCCTTTCATAAACAACAGCAGCAAGGGCATGTGCAAAAACATTACTTGGCGCTGGTGAAAGGGCAGTGGCAAGGCGGTCACCGTAAAATTAAGGCAGCTTTAAAAACCGAAGAAATTAAACAAGGCGGACGTTTTGTGTGCATTGATAGCAACGGGAAATACGCTGTTTCATTTTTTTCGCCTTTACAACGGTTTGAAGAAGCGACTTTGATGCGTGTAAAGCTGATGACTGGACGCACACACCAAATACGAGTTCATGCACAGCACAGTGGGCATGTGATCGCTGGCGATGCTAAATATGGCGAGCGTTTATTTAATCAGGCCATGGAAAAGATTGGACTTCAAAGGCTTTTTCTCCACTCTGAATCTATGCGTTTTACCTTACCCGATGTTGGTGCATATGAAGTGCAAACACCTTTTGAAACAGCTCTAGAAGATATATTGGCTCAACTTACGCCACTATAGTTTAAGCAAGCCTATTCCTTCCAAACAATTCACACGTATAACGGTATGTAACTTGCTTAGTTTTATGTCAATGACTTGTCATGCGAACAAGGAGACGCAAAGCTTTGGATTATTTAATGAAGAAACCTTCTTTAAGACGCTTTTTTTTAATTGAAACAGTCGCTACATTTATAGCCTTATTTTTAATTGTAACAGTATCACTTGTAAGTCTTCGCCAAGCTACGACATTAAGTAGTGTGATTGTGCATGACTCAATCAACGATATTCACCATACAATGGCATTACGTTTGGTGTTGAATCGTTCAGCGATGCCAGTGAATGATTATATTATTCGTGCAGCATCCGAAGAGAAAAAACTCTATCAAACATTAGAAGAATTGACTGATGCACAATTTAAATTGGTCGCGACCATATTAGCTCCTAAACCTTTGCTTCTTCAAAGCTTACATAAGGCTGAAGATGAATGGTATAAAGCGAAGCAAATTGCCAAGACTATTTTGGCGATGCCCAAACCAACAGGAAACGCTCATGCTGCGGTTGCAATGGAAAAATTTGATGCACAAATTGATGCTGCAACGGCCATATTGAATGATGTTTATGATAATGTTTATCAGAACACATTAAACAAACGCGAGGAGTTACATCAGATTGAATCGCGCGCGACGTGGTTGGTGATTGGCGTGTCGATTATTGGTATTGTGGTTGCTTTGCTTGGTGGCGTGCACCTTGCAAGGTTATTTTTTCCTCCCCTAGAAAGAATGTTGGCAGGGGTTCGTTTGTTTGGCAGAGGGCGTTTAGAGCATAGGATAGATAAAGAAATGCCCGTTGAATTAGAAGAGTTGACCAATGGCATCAATCATATGGCAGGTCGGTTGGATCATATTTATTCTGCACTTCGAGAATCATCGCATAAAGACCCGCTTACAGGGTGTTACAATCGTCGAAAATTAGATGAGGATATGATTAAAATGTACTCGTTAACAAAACGAACTGCAGGCAGTTTTTCAGTGCTGATGTTTGATTTGGATTATTTTAAAGCGGTGAATGATACATATGGTCATGCAGCCGGTGATACAGTATTGGTGTCAATCACGGATATCATACGCCACCAATTACGCAAACATGAAACATTGTATCGCTTTGGAGGGGAAGAGTTTGTCGTTCTTCTACCTGCAACTGCGGCAGAAGGCGCTTCAGTTTTAGCAGAGCGTATCCGTGCAAGCATTGCGCAAAAAAGTTTGGATGTGGGCACAAGCAATCCAATTAAGGTGACAGTGAGCATTGGTATTACAGACAATTCGCAGAAAGAAAAAAGTATAAAGGATTTACTTGAATCAGTAGATTCAGCTCTTTATTCGGCTAAAGATAATGGCAGAAATAGGGTGGTTATTGCTCATTAATGTGTAAATTGTTGCTTAGGCACGCGTTTTTAAACCAACGCGGTCTTTCTTAGTCAGTAACACTTGGCTATCATAGTTAAGTAGAGACGGGTAAGGAGGAGGTGACAATGACTATTGATATGTTGCTTGGAATATTCGGGTGGTCAGCTATCATCAATATGGGATTACTGATGTGGTGGTCTTTGTGGATTATGTTCGCCCATGATTTTGTTTATCGCATGCAGAGTAAGTGGTTTAATATTTCTGTTGAAAAGTTTGATACTATTAACTACGCAGGTATGGCTTTGCATAAAATTATCATCATTGTATTCAATGTTACACCTTATTTAGCATTACGAATCATTTCATAAAATGGAAAAAATAAAAATTAAACAAAGCGATTTACCTAAGGTCCGTAGGAAGGTTGAAATCAATACATCTACGAAGGTTCACCCAGATAAGCGGAAAGACACGCCCCGTAAACAGAAGCATAAAAAACAAGAGCATAGCATCTAGTCATTTTTGCCGCCCGATGTAAAAAACTATGGTACTCAAGTACCTTTGAGAGCTTTGCTTAAAGCCTTACTCACAAAACTCGAAAAATTATAAAATGAGGCTTCATGCGCGTTTCAATTTTATATGTTGAGTATTATAAAGGGAGCTCCTCAAAGAGACCTCGTGCCTCAATCGCAGCTTTTTCAAGAAAAGGGCGAATAATAACCAACATATTTTCGCATTTGTCACCATTCTCAGCTTGACCTACAGCCTGCATATAACGAAAAACTTCAGGAATAGATGGTGATTCAATCAACATACAAAAGCCAATACATTTATGCGCAATCAAGGCGTAAGCTTGCCAATCCTTCGTGGCGACAGCCTGATCAAGTAAATTTAGCTCTATTGGAGCATCGTCACGCAGCGATTTAAGCAGCAATGAAGCGCTTTTGGGGTAACGTGTTAACATATCAGTGTCGATTAAAGGTTTGTTGAGGTCAGGTAGTTGCTTATGAAGCTCACTGAATGCATCGATTTCTTGTGCTTGAGCATTCTCTTCTTTTTCCTCCTCACGGCTTTGAGCGGAAGCGCTATCTATCAAATATTTTGACAACATATCGGCCAGTGTTGATGGTTCAAACGGTTTAACAATGTGATCATCCATGCCCGCTTTTATGCAACGATGGTAGTCGGTAATCATGGCACTTGCTGTAAGGGCAATGATGGGAATAGGGCTGTTGTTACCCTTTTCTTTTTCTAAGCGTCTTATCCACTGCGTTGCCTCTAACCCATCCAGTTGCGGCATATGCATGTCCATCAAAATGATGTCAAAGTCGTTTTCTTGCCATAAATTCACGGCATCTTGGCCATTTTCGGCAACTTCCACAGATAATCCCAAACCTTTTAACTCTTCGATAGCAACAATTTGGTTCATTTTATTGTCTTCAGCCAATAAAATTTTGTAACCACTCAGCGTGGCAGAGTAGGTTGCTAAACCTGGCAACTCTGGTGCTTGTTGTTTAATTAAATCAATATGCCTGGTGATAAAGTTGATTTTTGGTTGGTGTGGTATAGGTATTGTGAAATAAAACTCACTGCCAAGGCCCTCTTGGCTTTTGAGGCGCAATTCACCACCCATAAGAGAAACGAGCTCTTTTGCAATGCTTAAACCAAGACCCGTACCACCATATTTTCGTGTGGTAGAGGTATCAGCTTGCGAAAATTTATCAAAAATGCGGTTCTTTTGTTCTTGAGGAAGCCCTATACCTGTATCAATAGCCCCCCCTCGTTGTGTTCAACGTTATATTCAATACGAATCTGAACGCTTCCTTTTGATGTGAATTTTACCGCATTGCTTGCCAAATTCATGAGAATTTGTTGTAGCCGTGTTGGGTCTCCAATGATTGATTCGGGCACGTGGCAAAGCTCAAGCTGCAGTTCGATGCCTTTATCTTCTGCTGAAGGCGTGAGTGATACAAAGGTTGTTTCTACAAATGATAAAAATTGAATTTCTGTTTCTTCCAATTTGATGGAATGACTCTCTATTTTAGAAAAATCTAAAATATCATTCAGTAATACAAGCAGGCTATTGGATGCATACCGTGCATTATTTAAATAACTTAAACCTTCATCACTCACATAACCTCTGGCGCTAAGTAAGCGTAGCATGCCAATGATGCCATTCATAGGTGTACGAATATCATGGCTCATATTGGCTAAAAATTGAGATTTTGCTTGATTGGCTTTATCAGCCTCTTTTTTTGCACGTTCAAGGTCGAGTGCGTGTTGAATTTGAAATGTCATATCTTGGAGAAGAAGGATGAAACCACCATTCTCATCACCTTTGGCTGCCAGAGCCGAGGAATACACAGAAATAGGCAGGTCTTTTCGATCTTTTACTTGGCACTCAAACTCGACGATATGTGGATCTATAATTTCTTCTCGTAACCTAGAGCATTCATTTTCGATTTCTTGCTCAGAAGCGTGACTTTTTTCGATATCCATGCGGAATAACTTGCACACCACATCTTCACCAATTAACTCATCTTCAGTAAAACCTAAATGTTCTGTGACTTGGGGGTTGATACGACGGATGCGCCAATTTTCATCGGTGATGATTAACATGCCACTGACAGACGAAATAATTTCTTCTAAATAGTCTCTTCGCAACAAACCTTTTTGCATATTTTGGAAAGCATTGGATAATTGACCAATTTCATCTTTATGGGTTGCTTTAAGGGTGAAATTTAATTCACCTGCTTCAATTTTTCGTGCAGCTTTAATCAAAGTTTGAATCCGTGAAACAATCAAACGTGACAATAAGAGGCCAATAATTAAAGCCAAAAATGCTGCGAATACAGCGGTGGCTATCATTGAATTTACAGTTTCTTCCTTGGTTTGATGCAGGTCGTCTAAACGCTCATCCAACTCATCATTTTCAACATCTATAGCGTGTTCAATGGTCTGTGCAAAATGCTGCTCTTCACGGGATAATTGGGCGAGCATGGTTGATATTTTTTTTGTACCCGCTTCTAGCATTGTAGCATTTACCAAATTTTCACTCATTTGGATAAGTTTATGCCCTGATTCCGTCACGGCATTTAGCGTTTCAACTTCATCGGGAAAAAAATCTTCAACGTACTTGGTATATTGGGTTAGAGCCTTAAGGTAGTTATGAATGCCTTGTTGACGTTCTACAAGTTGATTAAAACTTTCACTTTCTGTGTCCAATGATTTTATCAACATGACTTCAGTTGTAGACTTACTAATCTGATCCATATCCATTTTAAGGGTTCTTAGACCATTATACACAGGCAATGTTTGTGAAGTAATGCGGCGAAGCTCTTTGTCCATGTCCGTTAAGGTTTGCCAGCTAGCGATACCAACAATACCCATGAGTAATACGATCATAAAATAACTAAGAATGAGCTTATATTTGATATTCATGTTATTCCTTTTTGTGTTAAAATTTTAAATGTCCTTTTCAAATTAACATACCATCAAAAATGTGAAGATAAACTTAAGACCAATTGATTTGAATTGCTTGGTTTGTTTGTATAAGTAGGTATAGAAAGCATCACTGATGGTGAAAAGGACAGTTCACCAGCTTGAAATGTTTTGCTGGCTGAAAAGTTGACATGACCAAGCTCTTTTTTTTGTGTTGGAAATTCAGTTTCTTTACCACTACCTGTAGTTGGAATATAGAAACCAAGGTTAGTTTTAAAGTGCATGCCTAGGGCATCACCTGACAGTTCAGCGTCAATATATTGGTCTTTTTTCCAGCTATTGTCGCCACCTAATACCGCGTAGTAATAGGTGATAGCAAGGGGGCCATAATCGAAACCAGCAACAAGCTCGCCCGTGTTCACGGCCCATGATTGATATATGCATTGTGTAGATAACCAACTTTGATGTTGAGCTCATCTAGCGCAAGGGTGTAGCTAAGTCCAAGATCAAGTTCTGTAATGTTTCCACCTTCTGGGCTGTTGCCTAAGGATGAGGCAAACTCCAAGTTGGTAGAAAAACCAGCGCCCAATTCAGCTTCAAGCTCACCCATCATAAGCGCATTGGCTGACTCCTGCTTGCCACGCCAAATATATTGACTGTAGATGCCAATATCACCTTCAACGAGATTTTCCGAGCCGATTTCTTCTGAAATAGCAGGCAAGTGGAATGTGAGTAAGCTGAGTAAAGTTGCAAAACATAGTTTGTTCATTCAATTCTCCAATAAAGTTATTGTAGAGTGAAGAGCATGTACCATGCCATTTTCGAGCCAGTCCTTGTGAATGAAGTTTGATGTTGAAACGCTAGGACATCATACTTTTCTCAGAGGAGGTATCCCTCTTTTAGAATGATGTTAGCAGTTCTGAAATTTCTTTAAAAAAAGGGCGTTTTTTTACACTTTCATGAAGACAACTGGCCGTTAGCTCTTTAAGTTGACAAAGGACATGGGGGTTCTCTGCTGTGCTTAATCGTTCTGTCAGCTCTTCAAGTAAACACCCGAAAGCCCTGACTTCAAGCTGCTCAAGGCCTTGATGCATTTGATGGTTCATGCTGGTGTATTGTGTTGCTGCACCAAAATCACCCAGTATACAATTTGCTTGTGGGTTGATGAGAATATTATGCCCATAAAGGTCGCCGTGCATGATGCCTTTTTTATGAATGTGGGCTGAAACGGAGGCGATAGCAGTGGTGATGCGAAGCAGGTGCGCCATACTGAAAGTCTGGCCTTCTGCATAGGTATCCCTAGTGCAGGAGCTTAAACTTGGTGGGCCAGCCAAATTAACATAGTCATCAGCGATTAAGGAAAGCAATAACCCTTCTTTATTTTCGGGGTGGCCAGTTAATTTTCCGACCACATCAACAAGATTTTCGTGCTCGCCTACAGCAATCGAAATTGCCATTTCATCCTCTGGCATGCCATCGCTGGTGATGTCACCTTTAAATGCCTTTAAGGCAACGTCAAAGCGCTCTTTCCATAATGCTTTGGATATGACTCCAGAAGCTCCTGAACCAATCTCATGGCTGATTTGTAATTCGTTCCAATGGATTTCATCCATATTCTTTTCTGGTTGTTGGCTTGGACAGCATGGGTTGCCAGCAAATGCTAGCCAAGATAAGCGGGGTAGGGTGGTCAACCATGCTGGTAATGTTTCCAATTGATTAGCAGAAAGACGGCAGAGTTCGAGCTTACGGCACTTTACCATGCTGTCGGGTAATGTGCTGATGGCATTTCCAGCCAGCATGAGTTTTTGCAGTTGTTGATGCCGACCAAAAGATTCGGGTAGGCAGCTGATTTGGTTGTCGGTTAAAATCAGCCAGCGGATTTTCTCGGGTAGTGCATATTCTGGAATGTGTTTGATTTGATTGGCCTTGAAACCAATCATGGTCAGAGCAGGGCACTCTGCCAAAACTTTAGGTATAGTTTCAAAGTTATTGTCGGACAAAAATAGAATTCTCAGCTTTGTAAACGCATGAAAGTTAGCCGGTAAAGCGTTGAGTTGGTTGCCTGATAAATCCAATATTTCCAACGTATCCGCAAGATCAAACAGCGATTGAGGAAATTCGGTTAAGTTATCTTTGATGGTGATGCGTTGAGTGCTGCTGAATGCATGCGTTTTTTGTGACACTGTTATTACTCTTGAAGTGCGATGGATGCCATTTTCATCGTGCTTTCAAATGATTCTGCACCTGCGATAAACAAACCATTATGGCAAAACATAGCATCATCAATACCAGTTACTTCTTTAAGTTCTTCGCCAGATAAACCCGCCCATGGTTTAGGCAGGGGTTTTCTGTCTTCGAATGAGCCTAGCTCCGCAGGAACGGTTTGAATGCGCCACTCGCCAGTTTGGGATGGGTAAACCACATATAAAGCTTCTTCAGATAAGTTAAAAACAGTTTTTTTCCACGGAGTATATTGTTCTAATACAATCACGCGTGGGTCTTCTGCATTTTCAATCGCTTTAGCCACAATTGCTTTTGCATTAATGCCACCGCTAGCCGCTGCAATGAATCGTGTTAAAACGCGCGAGGCAAAATCAACAGCTTCATCAAAACAATCATCAACGTGGCTTTCTTCTTGCCAAGTCGGGTTAAACATGCCAATGGTTTGGCTAAGGCTAATGCCCTGAGCAACACCTTCGACAAAACCACAATCAATGGCATCAATCGTTGATACCAGCCCAGCATCAACAGCATTGGTCACATCTTGGTTACCTTGGCATATGTCTAAGCCATATTTTTTCCAAATGATACCAAATGAGGAGTAAGGAATGCCATTTTCTCGCTCGCCAGCACCACCGCGCTGATGATGATCAAAACGGTCAGTTTCAGGGTCGTATATTCCGCCTACATCAATCACAACATCGGCCTTGGCGATAAGCTCTAAGTCACGTGTGCGAATAAGCTTAAAAGATGGGAAGATGTATTTCATTGCCGCGACACTGAAAACATCGTCTGCATGAAAATTGCCGTTGTGCGTTGCTATTGTTTTAGTATTCATTTGTTTTATGACCATGTTAGAAAGAGATAAATGTGTCGCTCATTAATCTTTAATGTTTTGGAAGGTTAATAAGCAGTGTGTGCGGCGTACTTTATACGAAGCTATCAAAAATAGCATATTTTAATCACTTAAGTACCTGTCTTTATTAATTCAGCTCAGCATAATCACATCGAGTCTGCTCCACTGATTAATGAAGTTAATTGATTTCAAGTAATCCATTGAAACGAAAATTTTCAGAGTTGTTTTCTAGTGTAATTCGCAAGTTAGGGTGTGATGGTAAGCTTGCACAGATACGTTGATGGGCCCTTAGATTAGGCATGATTTTTCTTAGCTCATACCCAGTAGAAAACTCTCCTAACTTACCACGATAAATTATTTTTGTTTTAGGCAAGGCTTCAATCTCTAGCATGCTGAGCCGATAATCAGTATTACACTTGTTATAAACGACTATTTCTTCTTCCTTGCTGAGGCCTAACCTAGCTATCTTCTGATACCTATTAGGTGCAAATAAACTTATTATGCGACCTCCATAAATAGTATCGTAATTTCCATACCTCTTGGATATAGAAATCTCGTCATATTCTTTAAACCTTAAGTTCACAAAGAGCTTATCTTCTTTAAATTCAATGAACCCTTCAAAAAATTGGTTCCGTGAATTCCTTTCCCATACTTGATGCCCGATAAGGTCGGTAAGGCTTAAGTCTTTAGCTTCAATTAGGCCTTCTTTTTGGTTAATAAAAATTGTCTCGCTGGTATCTACTAAATATCGTGGTGTTGGAAGTAAGGCGGGGTGGTTCGCGGTAATACGTTTACCTGAAAATCTAAGTGCATATTTCCAATTTTCACTCGGATAATCCTTTGGGTTTTCTTCTATCGTTACTTTGTCAGGGTGTAAATATATGCTCGTGGATAAATAGGCGTCATGCCCTTTAGCTACGATTATAGGTAGTATGATAAACATCATTATATATATTGATGCCTTAAGGCTGGTAGGTATAGCCTTTTTTAGTTCAATAAGTTTTATAACACCCTTAGATATAAAGGTACTGACCAAAAGCCATAGAGACAAAACAAATAGCCCAGCCATAATTAACTCACCCATTGTTTAACAGAACTAGTGAAAAATTTGAATATTGATGCACTTGCCCTCCCCTGAACCTTTCAAAAAATTTAGTGTAAATTATGCATATCTTCAAAGCAATAACAGTAGGGATCAGAGCTTGATTCGCGGATTAACCCTCGCTACATATTAGTCTTGGTAGTACTTATTCTGAGTGACAATAGCCAGTATGTTTTTTATAGATGTTCCTTGATAAATGTTGAAATGAAATAATAGCTATGATCATAGCCGTCGTGGTATCTGATTTTGACTGTTTGCCCTGATGCATCACAGGCTTGCTGGAAGTGATCAGTTAACAATTGCTCGGTCAAAAAATCATCTGCTTTACCCTGTTCAATGAGAATGCTGGATGGATGTTTATGGCCTGCTTTGACCAGTTCTGTGGCATCCCATGTAGACCATGATGCTTGATTCTCATCACCGAGATAACCGAGAAAAGCTTTCTTCCCCCATGGGCACTGAGTCGGGTTAACAATAGGGGCGAAGGCCGATATACGTTTGTATTTGTCTGGATTCTTTAGGCCGATTACCAAAGCCCCATGCCCACCCATCGAATGTCCACAAAGGGAAATTTGCTGCTTATTAACTGAAAATTCATTTAATAAAATATTGTAGATTTCTTCGTTGATATAGTCATACATATTGTAATGCTCTTGATAACCATCTGTTTGAGCGTTTAGGTAAAACCCTGCACCTGAACCGAAATCCCAGCTATCGTGCTCGCCCGGTAAATCTAGTCCTCGAGGAGAGGTGTCTGGACAGATAACCATCATATTCCGTTCTGCTAAATATGGTATAGCACCGGCCTTAGTGATAAAATTTTCCTCATTACAGGTCAGCCCAGAAAGCCATATCAGACAACCCGACAGGGGTTGCTTGGCCTCGGGAATAAAAACCGAAAATTTCATCGCTGTTTTTGTCACATAGGAGTCATGCTCATAAAAATGAACATGCCCCCCGCAACATTTATGTGATTTTAATAGTTTCATGTATCAATCCCAACTATCAAAAATCAATGACCGTACGGATGCTTTTTCCTTCATGCATGTAATCAAAGGCTTTATTGATATCTTCAAGAGGCATATTAAAGCTTACAAGGTCATCCAGGTTAATATCGCCGGACATATATTTATCCACATATCCAGGCAGCTCGCTTCTGCCTTTTACTCCACCAAAGGCACTACCACGCCAGACGCGACCTGTGACCAACTGGAATGGGCGCGTAGATATTTCAGCACCAGCTCCTGCCACACCAATCACCACAGACTCACCCCAGCCTTTGTGGCAACATTCAAGCGCAATGCGCATGAGATCCGTATTACCCACGCATTCAAATGAATAATCCACGCCGCCATTGGTCAGGGCAACAATATGATCCTGCAATGGGCCTTCAATATCTTTGGGGTTGATAAAGTCAGTTGCACCAAATTTCTTGGCCATTTCGAATTTATCTTCGTTCAAATCGATGGCAATAATTCGCCCTGCCTGTGCCATTTTTGCACCCTGAATACATGAAAGACCAATGCCGCCCAAACCAAACACAGCAACCGTTGCTCCTGCTTCTACTTTGGCCGTGTTTAACACCGCACCAATACCCGTGGTCACGCCGCAACCAAGCAGACAAACTTTGCCAAGATCAGCTTCAGGATTAATCTTAGCCAGAGAGATCTCTGCAATCACTGCATACTCGGCAAATGTAGAAGTGCCCATATAATGAAAAATAGGCTTACCGTCCTTAGATAAACGTGATGTGCCATCAGGCATCAAGCCTTTGCCTTGCGTTTCGCGCACACGCTGGCACAGGTTGGTTTTTCCAGATGTACAATATTCACACTCACCACACTCAGGGATATAAAGCGGGATGACATGATCCCCTTTTTGCAACGTGGTCACGCCTTCGCCCACTTCCTCGACAATACCACCACCTTCATGGCCCAGTACAACAGGAAAGATACCCTCTGGATCGTCACCGGAGAGTGTGTATGCATCGGTATGACAAACACCCGTTGCCACCATTTTAACAAGTACTTCGCCTTTTTTCGGGCCTTCTAGGTCGATTTCTTCAACCGAAAGTGGTTGATTGGGTGCCCATGCTACGGCTGCTTTAATCTTCATCTTTATGATACCTCAAAATTTATTGGTGGAGTATTTCACTCCTTTTCAGAAAGGCAAATCAAGACTTATGTGGTCATTATGATGATGCCTACACTGTGTTGATGCCATGCCTTTTTTACGAACAAGCAGTGGGGAGAGCCTAAAGGTTCCCAGCCCCCTAAGGCCTAATCACTTTTGCCTGCTCAATATGTATCCCCATCAGAAGCACGGGGATGAGGGTGAAAATTCATAGCTCCTTACTTGCCTTTAAAATTATTTAGCTGGCTTGAGCAACGACATCACCAAGTTGGATATATGTCTCAACGCCTGCCTTGGTGTTTTTTAACATATCTTCGGAGGGAGACCACTTTCCTTTTTCTCCACACAATACAACGGTGCTTCCGCCAAAGAGAAAGTAGCCTTTTTCATCGCCCTTTTTGAAAGCTTTCGATTCATCAAAGGATTGTACGATTTTACCCACACAGGTGGCGCCCACTTCGATATAGGCCAGCTTACCAAAATGTTCAGTGTCTAAAATCGAGACACGCCTTTCATTTTTGATGAAAATATCCTGTCTATATTTCAAGGCCAATGGATTCACAGAATGCAGGTCGCCCGGAACAGTAAAGGCTTGGAGGGTTTTACCATCATCGGGATAGTGGTAACGATGATAATCAACAGGGCATAATCTTGCGATCATCAGCGGGCCACCAATAAAGTCTTTGGCTAATGCTGGATCACCAATCAGATCAACAGCGCGCAGCATCGATCCTTTCACAGGTATTTTGAGATCATCGGTCATGCTTTCATGGCCAAAGTATCTCGCCTCAGCAAAAGCACCCATTTCATCATCATTCTGGGTAAATATTCGTTGCCCTTCTTGAAACTCTCGAATAAAGAATTCGTTAAATGATTTATAGGATGTTTCAATAGGATTCTCTTTGAAAGAACCTTTTTGATACTGATCAATTTGAATATTAAAGTTTTTGAGAAAGGGCGCGACTTTTTGCCCTGACTTTAAACTATCTTGTGCTTTTCCGTAAAATTGACTGAACATTTTACTTGCAATAAAAGGTCCTAAAAGCCGCCCGATAGGGTTGCCATATGCAAACTTCACCATGCTATCGCCATAAACTTTTTCAATGTCCATTTTGTTTTGATAGCGGTTAAATATCTGAATTTCAAAGCCTTGGCTCATGGTAGGGAATCCTTTATCCTTTTTACTTAGGTGGATGGTATCATCTGAATCAGAGTGAGTAAAAAATAATGTCGGGGAGGCTGTTTTGATTGATTTCACTGTTACCCATTGATATTTGATTGGTAGAACTCAAGACTTGCCGCCAGTTGCTGCTGTAGAGTTAGGCATAAGGGCAGTAGGGAGCACAAATGAAACTGAAATTTCTGATAGCTGGTGGCACAATTTGCAAGCAATACAACGAACTCACGGGAAAGCTTGAGTTTCAGAAATCATTTGTGCCTGAAATGTTATTACGGGGCAGGTGTCAGCTGGAATATAACACTGAGGTGTTGATGCTCAAAGATAGTCTGGATATGACCTCAAGTGATCGCGAGGTGATTCTAGCAGCATGTCAGGCATCTGAAACCTCGCGTATTATCATTTCCCACGGCACCGATTCGATGGTGGAAACGGCATCTTTATTGGGACGAAAATTAACCGATAAAACAGTGATTTTGGTCGGGGCAATGATTCCTTATTCAATCCGTAATTCGGATGCACTCTTTAACCTTGGTTGCGCGGTTACGGCAGCTCAATTACTACCCAATGGCGTCTATGTGGCGATGAATGGAGAGGTCTTTCCTTGGGATAATGTGCAGAAAAACCGTGACCAGGGCGTGTTTCAGCAACAGTGAACGCCTATGAAAGAAAAAGGAGCAAACCATGATTCTTGATACATCAAACTTTCATAAAGATTTCCAAGCACTGCAAGCTGAGATGCAGGTTTGGCGAAGGCATTTGCATCAGTTTCCAGAAACCGCTTATGAAGAGTTTCAGACCTCTGCGTTTATTGTAGGTATACTCAAAGACTTGGGTTTGACTGTGCATCAGGGGCTGGCAGGAACAGGTGTGGTTGCCACACTCAAAGCTGGCAATAGCAATAAAAGTGTTGCCCTGCGTGCAGATATGGATGCGCTACCTGTGCAGGAGCAAAATGAGATTAATCATCGCTCGCAAAACCCTGGGAAAATGCATGCTTGCGGCCATGATGGGCATACAGCCATGTTGCTGGGTGCAGCCAAACATCTAACGCAGAATCCTGACTTTGATGGCACTGTCTATTTTGTTTTCCAGCCTGCTGAGGAGAGCTTCGGAGGGGCTGAGAAAATGATAAAGGAAGGTCTATTTGACCTTTTTCCAGCGCAAAGCGTTTTTGGTATGCATAATTTCCCTGATATGCCGCAAGGTCAGTTTGCTGCCAAATCAGGCGCAATGATGGCCAGCTTTGATACCTTCGAAATCATATTACATGGCAAAGGCTGTCATGCAGCGAAACCGCATCAAGGGCATGATGCACTGCTTGCTGCATCGCAGTTGGTGATAGCATTGCAGAGCATTGTCAGCCGCGACATTGCACCCCATCAACCTGCGGTGGTCAGTGTCACCCAAATTCATGGTGGTACCACTTGGAACATCATTCCTGAGAAGGCGCAGATTTGTGGTACGTTCCGTTGTTTAGATGATGAAGTGCGGCAACAAATCAAACAACGTATTGAAAGCATTTCCACCTCAGTGTGCGCAGCAATGGAGGTCAAAGCAGAAGTGACCTTTAATCCCGGTACAGTAGCTTATCCTGCTACTATCAACAGTGCATTGGAGACTGAGCAGGCACTTGATATTGCTGCAAGCCTTGTGGGCGAAGAAAATATCAATCGCAAGCCTCAACCCAGCATGGGTGCAGAGGATTTTTCCTTTATGTTGCAACAAAAACCTGGCTGTTATGTCTGGTTGGGTGGCAATACAACGGAAACAAAAGGGCTGCTTCACCATCCGCAATATGACTTTAATGATGAAATACTGGGAACCGGTGCAGCCTACTGGATTCGCTTGGTTGAAACGCTAATGCCAAAGGTTAAATAAAGCGGAAGCAAAAGCTGGTAGAGTGCCACTGATTTTTCAAGTGTGTTTGCTCTACCTTCAGTTATGCTCTCCGCCATGTTAACCCTTCCCATCCATGATGTTTTAGCGGACATCAAAGATAAACTCACCAGTCATAACCGACTTGTGTTGCAAGCTCCACCTGGCGCAGGGAAAACCACTGCTGTGCCCCTCGCTTTGTTAGACCAAGCTTGGCTGGGCGATAAACAAATCATTATGCTTGAACCTCGCCGACTTGCTGCACGTAATGCAGCGGCGCGCATGGCATTTTTACTGGGTGAAAAAGTTGGTGACACCGTGGGTTACCAAATTCGGCAGGACAACTGTTTTAGTGATAACACAAAAATACTGGTGGTCACCGAAGGTATTCTAACGCGTAAGTTACAGGCTGATCCAGAGCTTGGAAAAACGGCATTGGTTATTTTTGATGAATTTCACGAACGCAGCCTGCATGCCGATTTGTCATTGGCGTTGTGTTTACAAAGCCAGCAGATTTTACGTGAAGATTTAAAAATTTTGGTGATGTCGGCAACACTGAACACCCATGCTGTGGCAACCCTGTTGGATAATGCACCCATCATTCAAAGCGAAGGTCGCAGTTTTCCTGTTGAGAATAAATATCTGGATAAAGTGATTAGGCAGCATCACATCAAGCCACAGCAGCAACTGATGATAAATCTGACCAATACAGTTAAAATATTTATTTTTGAACACGAGGGTAACTGCTTGGTATTTCTGCCCGGTGTCAAAGAAATCAATCAGCTCTCCAGGCAAATCAAACAAGTGCTGGATAAGGAATCCATCACCAACATTTTAATAACACCGTTACATGGAAGCTTAAACAAGCAGCAGCAAGATTTGGCTATCGTTTCCCCCAGTGACAAAGGCAAACGTAAAATTGTCCTAGCCACCAATATCGCAGAGACCAGTATCACCATTGAAGGTATTAGCTGTGTGATTGATTCGGGGCTAGAGCGTATGATGGATTATAGCCCAGCCTCGGGCATGAACCGACTCAATACCCAGTCCATTTCTTTAGACTCAGCCGTGCAACGCAGTGGTCGCGCCGGACGATTATCCGCAGGTGTCTGTTATCGTATGTGGACAGTAGAGCAACAATCGCATTTAGCCAAACATGCATCGGCTGAAATTTTACACAGCGACCTATCATCCTTGGTACTCGAACTGGCCAACTGGGGCGTTACTCAGGTGGATGAATTACAGTGGATGGATTTACCTCCAGTCAGTGCCACTGAACAGGCAAAAAAACTGCTACAAAAACTCAGCGCCATGGATGAGCAGGGCAACATTACAAAACACGGCCGAGACATGCTGAAACTGGGCACACATCCACGTTTGGCGCATATGATGTTGGCAGCAGTGAAGCTCGATCAAACGTATCATGCCAGCCTGATTGCCAGCCTGCTCACTGAAAAAGACATTTTTCAGGGCAATGCAGATAAAAGTGCCGATATACACGATAGGATTAATATTCTTGTGCAGGGCAGGTTTAATCATCACGGCATCGATAGCCAGCAATGCAAACGCATTTTGCAAACCGCCGATGATTTTTTTAGGCGTGTGAAACAATGCACTACAACCCGACTAAATAAAGACAGAGCAGACGCGAATTATAGCGGTGTGCTTCTGGCCTATGCTTATCCCGACAGAATTGCCAAACAACGTAATCCTAACGAAGCACGTTATTTACTCAGTAACGGCAAAGGTGCGGTTATTCCTCTCTTTTTGCAGCAGCATCTGCATGAGTATGTTGTGGTCGCCAATCTTGATGCGAAACAGGGCGAAGCCTGTATTTATCTGGCGGCAGATATTAGCGCTGAGCAACTCGAAGAATATTTTAGCGAGAATATTCAGCACGAAGAACATGTTGAATGGAACGAAAGCGCACAACGCGCCGAAGTAAAACAGACCAGCAGTATGGGTAAAATCATTCTTCAGGAATCCATCCAATACGATGTAAAAAGCGCAGACACACAAGATGCGATACAACAGTGCCTGACGCAAGCCATCCGAAGTAGGGGGCTGGAATGTTTCAACTGGAGTGCTAAGGCTCTCAGCCTCAAACAACGCGTGTTATTTATGAATCACCATGTTCAGCACAACCCAGCATTAAAAAAACAGTTTCCTGAGTCTCTACCTGATTTTTCAGAGCAGGCTCTGTGTGATACTCTGGATGTTTGGTTGCAACCGCACTTAAGCCATGAAAACAGCCTCAAGCAATGTCTTAAGCTGGATACCTATAACCTGCTTTTAAATCAGCTCAGCTGGGAACAACAGCAACTCATCAAACAATTAGCACCAGAGAGAATCGAGGTACCCAGCGGTTCCTCAGTGCATATTGATTACAGCGATCCAGTGCAACCAATCCTTGCCGTCAGGCTACAAGAAGTGTTTGGTTTATACGACACGCCCACCTTGTTAAATGGTCAGTGTAAACTGATGATGCATTTATTATCACCCGCGCGTAAACCATTGCAGATCACACAAGATTTAAACAGTTTCTGGAAAACCACGTATCATGATGTAAAAAAAGAACTGCGCGGGAAATACAAACGACACTACTGGCCAGATGATCCATTCACCGCACAGGCAACCAGCAAAACCAAAAAACAAATGAATAGGGCATAAGAAAACTATGACCCTATTGGATACACCTGAGCGATCAGAAACAATCGAAACATTGGAAATTATTTATCAGGATGAATATTTGGTGGCAGTGAATAAACCTGCTGGTTTGTTGGTGCACCGCTCTATGATTGATAAACATGAAACCCGCTTTGCTTTGCAGATGGTGCGTAATCAAGTTGGTCAGCATGTGTATCCTGTTCATAGGCTTGATAAACCGACATCAGGCGTGCTTCTTTTTGCTCTAAACCCTGACATTGCCAAAATCATGGGTGAGAAGTTTGCAAATCGAGAGACTGATAAAACATATTTGGCAGTTGTGCGTGGTTATACTGAAGCTGAGGGTGTCATTGATTATGCACTTAAAGAAGAACTTGATAAAAAGAGTGATAAAAAAGCAAGGCAGGATAAAGAGCCTCAAGAGGCAGTTACGCACTATAATAGATTGGCAACCACTGAATTAAAGGTGGCAGTAGGGCGCTATGAGACAGCCAGATACTCATTGCTACACATTAAACCTGAAACAGGCCGTAAACATCAGCTTCGCAGGCACTTAAAGCATATTTTTCATCCTATTGTGGGAGATACCACACATGGGGATGGCAAACATAACCAGTTGTTTAGAGATGACTTGGATTGTCATCGGTTATTATTGGCTGCGACGTCATTATCTTTTGATCACCCTGTGAATGGGAATAAGGTGGAGATTAAAGCAGGGCTGGATGCTTCATTTTCTGCAATCATTGATGGGTTTGGTTGGCAGAAATTTTTGCAGGATGTCAGCTAACTTCTTTGTTCTTTCACCTTGCAAATTCAAGATACAAGCCTTGACCGTTGCAGGAACCTTGGAAGTTGCACAAGGCAGCAACCCAACCATCACAGCCGATTCGTTTACTCTCGCAGCTGGGGGAACGATTAATACTGCGGCATTACCAAATGGAACTCCTCCATCCGTTAAAGGATCATCGCTAACATTCAACATTGCCGCAGGGGTCGACATATACGGGACTATTGACCTGACTGGTCATGCTGGTATCGATGGGGGAGCTGGTGAAAATTATGGGGAAGATGCTGGTGATCTTACCATCAACGCCACCTCAATTACCGTTTCCGGAAGTATAATTTCAAATGGTGGCTACGGCGTGCGGCGCAATTTTGGCTGGCCATCGCAACCCATTAGCGGCGGCGGCAACGGCGGCGTTATTTCGTTAAATGCTGCTACGAACGTTACGGTTGGAGGAATCTTATCCGCAAATGGTGGTAGCAGCAGTAACGCATTTCTTGGAATGAAATCAAATGGTGGCAATGGCGGGATCTTTGCTATCTCGTATGGCGGCACTACCAACTTTATAGGTGGGACATTTAATGCAAATGGAGGTTTAGAGTTCGGGGGATACCTGGTAAGAGGATCAGCTGGAGACCTGGCGATAACTTATACTGGTGTTGGAACTCCTCCGGCACTACCTGTAATAACTGTTCAGGAAATCGAACCGAATGGTGGGTTAAACACTGCTCAGCAACTTATTCGTGGAACCCATTCCACCAAAGTTAATGCCTTTGTAGATGGCAGCGACACCACCAATTTGTACTGGCAATTTGGTGGCAACCCTGCTGAAGACCTTTACGAAATTGAATTTCTTGTGGCCGGTCCAATAACAGTGGATCTTGTGCCAGCCATTCCAACGGGGATTGATCTGGATCTTTTTATCATTGCTCGAAACGGTGTAGGATTTGGTCAAAGTTCGACTCCATCGGGTACTGAGCAGATAATGTTGCCCAGTCTACCTGCAGGTAAATACCAAATTGCCGTATCCTGGTTTTCGGGAGTGGGAGGATCGGATTATACGCTTACTGTAAGGCCGTAATATTGAGCTTTCTAATGTGACCTTAATCAACGGCGAATTCCGCAAGGTAAGTGGGGTTGCAGTGGGCTAGGCTCTTTTAAACTTTATATTTGTAAATTGCCTCTCGATCTTTATGGTCATAGGCACCCATAACCATATCCGTTAATGTTGCATCAACAAGGTTGGCTGAGAGGTCACGCTCCAAAATGTTGGTCATTTCAGTGCTGCTGATAACCACCTCTTTATGTGTCTTTTTATCAATTTTTACGAACATTTACTCTCCTCGAGAAAAAGTGGGGCGGTGTATGTTTAACAATATTTTGCATGCATATAAATAGCTTTTTTCATTAGGCTATAGATAAAACCAATCGTTAATATAAAAACAATCAATTGTACATAAAAACTCTCTATCCCTATAATGTAAAATCTTATCACATGTTCAAGTGTGATGATATGAGCACAAGAGAAAAACTGTAGTATACATTCTAGGAGGGTATCAACCATGAAAAAGCACAATAACTTACTCATCAAGGCATTGGTGGCGGGCTTAATGAGCCTTTTGCTATCAACTTCGGCTTTGGCAGCTCCGGCTATGGGGCAAGGCGAAGCCAAATCGAATCAATTCTGGTGGCCTGAGCAACTTAACCTCAGTCCTCTTCGTGCACATGATGTTTCATCAAACCCTTTTGGTGCAACATTTAACTACGCAAAAGCATTTAAAAGCTTGGATCTTCAAGCTGTAAAGAAAGACATTGATACACTGCTGACCACTTCACAAGACTGGTGGCCAGCAGATTATGGCAATTATGGTCCATTTTTCATTCGTATGGCGTGGCACAGCGCAGGCACATACCGCACATATGACGGGCGTGGTGGCGCTGCAGGTGGTCAACAACGCTTTGAGCCGCTTAACAGCTGGCCTGATAACGGAAACCTTGATAAAGCACGCCGTCTGCTTTGGCCAGTCAAACAGAAATATGGCGAGAGTATTTCATGGGCTGATTTGATGGTTCTTGCGGGTAATGTCGCCATGGAAAACATGGGATTCAAAACGTTTGGTTTTGCCGGTGGTCGTGAAGATGATTGGGAACCAGATTTGGTGTATTGGGGCCCTGAAACCAAGTTTCTTGCGCATCAACGTCGCGATAAAAAAGGCAAGTTGAAAAATCCACTTGCTGCAGTGCAGATGGGCTTGATTTATGTGAACCCAGAAGGTCCAGGTGGCAATCCTGATCCATTGTTGGCTGCCAAATCTATTCGTGAATCCTTTGGTCGCATGGCAATGAATGATGAGGAAATTGTAGCATTGATTGCAGGTGGACATACGTTTGGTAAAGCACATGGTGCTTATGATCCATCCAAATGTGTTGGTGTTGAGCCGGCAGCTGCCGCGATTGAAGAACAAGGCTTCGGCTGGAAAAACAAGTGCGGTAAAGGCAATGCTGAAGACACCGTTACCAGTGGTTTAGAAGGCGCATGGACATCTTCTCCTGCCCATTGGTCGATGATGTATTTGGATAATTTATTCAACTTCGAATGGAAAAAAACCAAGAGCCCAGCTGGTGCCACGCAGTGGATACCAACGGACAAATCTGCTTCAACTTTGGTTCCAGATGCGCATGTTGAAGGTAAATTACATGCACCTATTATGTTTACCACAGACTTAGCGCTTAAATTTGACCCAAGCTTTAAAAAGATAGCCAAACACTTCCAGAAAAACCCAGAAGCGTTTGAACTTTCCTTTGCCAAAGCCTGGTTTAAGTTAACACATCGCGATATGGGGCCACGTGCGCGCTATATCGGAGCTGATGTGCCAAGCTTAAAATTGATTTGGCAAGATCCGATCCCAGAAGTTAATTATAACTTGATTAGTGCTGGTGATGTTAAAAAGCTAAAAGGCAAGATACTCAAATCGGGTTTGACTGTGCCTGAGCTTGTTAGAACAGCGTGGGCATCTGCATCAACTTTTCGGGGAAGTGATATGCGCGGTGGTGCCAATGGCGCACGCATTCAGCTTGAACCACAAAAAAGTTGGGCGGCAAATAATCCAACTGAGCTGAAAAAGGTGCTTAAAACCTTGAAAAAGGTTCAAAAAGGCTTCAATAAGTCACAGCGTAGTGGAACCAAAGTTTCGCTTGCTGATGTGATTGTTTTGGGTGGCGCTGCGGGCATTGAAAAAGCTGCTAAGGATGCGGGATACAAGGTTAAGGTTCCGTTTAGGCTTGGTCGTGCAGATGCAGTGCAGAAACAGACTGATGTGAAGTCTGTAGCGGTGCTTGAGCCAAAAGCAGATGGTTTCCGCAACTACTTCGCGAGTGATAACTATAGATCACCAGCAGATATGCTTGTTGATAAGGCGAGTCTGTTGAATCTTACTGTGCCTGAGATGACGGTGTTGGTGGGTGGTATGCGCGCACTAAACGCCAACTTCAGACAGTCTCAACACGGTGTGTTTACGAACAAACCAGGAACGCTGACTAATGACTTCTTTGTCAACTTGCTTGATATGTCCACGGCATGGAAAAAATCAGCCAAGTATGACGGTGTGTATGAAGGTCATGACCGCAAAACAGGTAAACTGAAATGGACAGCGACACCTGTTGATCTGATTTTCGGCTCAAACTCTGAGTTACGCGCTGTTGCAGAAGTGTATGCATTTGATAACTCGAAAGAGAAATTTGTGCACGACTTTGTTGCTGCTTGGAACAAAGTGATGAACCTTGACCGCTTTGATCACTGATTAAAGTTGCGTTTGTAACGCTGATATCCTGCGGTGGCTTATTGTCATCGCAGGATTTTTTTTGTAAGCTAAAACAACCAAAAGACAGGAACGATAGCGATAGAACATCGAAGAAAAACGACGAATGCAGAATTAATCAAACCTTGATTCACAAATGACAACATTTGAATCCAGCTGATTACTCTATTTTAACAGCAAGGATTGGAAACTGGTATGCACCAAAAAACACAGCTTTTGATAACTTTTCACGCCCTTTAATCGTTTCATCTAGGTTCAAAGCATGGGATTGATGACCATCAGCGAATGTGGCAACAATAGATTTGTTTTTAAGAAGTCTTTGCCCCTTTGACTTATTTTCAAAGGTGACGATTGCCCAGCGTTCGCCAACGTCATTACTCAAATAAGAAATTTCAATAATGCGAAAGTCATTAGGCAAAGGTTTTAAGGTTTCATTTTGTTTAAAGTTGAGCGATGTTAATGGTGCTTGCGGTTGATCGAAATGTAATATCCTGTTTTTTTCTTCAAGAACGTCACTAGCGAAGGGAAGAGTTGGTATCAGTATAAAGCTGAGTGTCACTGTTAATATTTGTATAAAACGTGTGGTTACCATAAATACCCCAAATTATTTCTTGGCTCATAATAACGATAATTTCAATGATTTATCAATGCTTCATTTTTATAATGTTCAGAATAAATAGAGAAGTTTTCGGATCAATTAATTTATGAAAGAGCTTTATTGTGGCATATGATTCGTATATGTTTCGTATATTTTAATCAAGAGAGCGTAAACTATGGGCATTGTAAAAATATCTGATGATTTGCATCAGGAAATCCGAAAAACAAGTGTAATCATGATGCGTTCGATCAATGCACAAGCTGAATATTGGATGAAAATTGGTTTGTTGGCTGAGCTTAATCCAAACCTGACATACCATGAGCTGGCGCAAAAGATGTTGCGTAGCCAAGCTGACTCATTGCAGTCATTGATGCATGAGTAATATTACGATTAAAAACCCGGATGAATTAAAGTTAATGCGTGAATCAGGCAGGTTGCTTGCTTTGGTGTTTGCGATGCTGGATGATTATGTTTGCGCAGGCATATCGACGATGGATATTGATCGCAAAGTAGAAGATTATATTGTAAACACTTTAAAAGCGCGGCCAGCAAGCAAAGGGCAATATGGCTATGCCTATACGCTGAATTCTTCCGTTGATGATGTGGTTTGTCATGGTGTGCCGAGTGAACAACAAATTTTGAAATCAGGCAATATTGTTAATTTGGATATCACGCTTGAGAAAAATGGTTTTATTGCTGATTCGAGCAAGATGTATGCAATTGGTGATGTCACGCCTATAGCTAGCAAACTGGTGCAAACCACCTATGAAGCGATGTGGCAAGGCATCAAACTGGTTAAACCGGGCATTGATCTTAGAGATATTGGATGTGCGATACAGAAACACGCACAATCACATGGTTATAGCGTGGTTAGAGAATATTGTGGACATGGCATTGGCAGAGAAATGCATGAAGATCCGCAAGTATTGCATTATATTCATCCATCCATGGGGGTGATTTTAAAAGAGGGCATAACCTTCACAATTGAACCCATGATTAATCAAGGAAGCCATAAAATTAAAACCAAAAAAGATGGTTGGACAGTAGTAACCCGCGATAAAAAGCTCTCTGCCCAATGGGAGCATACCATTGCTGTGACGCATGATGGTTATGAGGTGTTAACCTTGCGTGAGGGTGAAACAGATAGAAGCGTTTAGAGGTTGTTCTAAATTAAGCTATTTGAATCATTGTTCAGCATGCATAGATGCCACAGATTTACTCATTTGCTTTAAAATAAAGTTAGGGAAAAACCTACTCATGAACTTGAGTTGTTTTGCTTGGCCTGGGCAAATTTCATGTTGATCTTTAGCAAGCCCTTCAAAAAAGGCTGCAACCATGTTTTCAACAGGCATAATCGCAGTACCTTTCATGTCACTGGCTTTAAATGTATCCAGAAGCCCGGTTTGTGTTGCAGGCGGCGCCAATTCAAAGACTTGAACATCGGTGTTTCTTAGCTGTTCTCTTAATGATAACGTGTAAGAATGAAGTGCCGCTTTGGTAGCGCTATAAATAGGCGCGATGGGGAGAGGCACAAAGGCTAAACCTGAGGATACAGTCACTACAGCGGCATTTGCATTATTTTTTAAGAGTGGGAGAAAAGTATCATTCATCCAAATGGTTCCTTTTACATTAATATCAAACTCTTTGGTTAAATCTGTTTTATTATAATTGTGTTGCTGCAAATCAATTGTCCACATCACACCAGCATTGTTGATTAAAATGTTAAGCTCAGGAAACTCGGAGGATACTTGCCTAAAAAGATGCTCTACATCCTCTGGGTTGCTCACATCATTTTGGATAGTAACAACATCACCCAATAGTTCTTTAGCTTGTTGTAATTTATGTTCATTGCGCCCTGTGATAATCACTTTGTTTTTGCGCTTTAAAAATTCTTTCGCCATCTCAAAACCAATACCGCTTGAGCCACCTGTAATGAGCACTGTATTATCAATTAATTTCATCGTTTCATCCTTTTATCAAATAGACGTGGTGTATTGTTTTTCGCACCAAACAGGGCAATTAACATAAACACAATGGCCAATGCATTTAACAGCATCACAATCAGAGAAACCCACTCATGACCTAGGAAACCTTCGAAAACTTCAAAAGGGATATAAATTATACTGCTTAATAATGCAAACCATTCAGCCCAACGTTCTCCAAACCATAAACCATACGCCTCTACACAGCGAACGAGAGCATAAATGAAAGCGAACAAGCTGAGTAGACCCAATTGTAGGCCTGTAATTTGTGCAGCAAAGGTTATAAAAATAGTTGGGTATGTATTGGCTGGATTAAGGTGCAGATGGATAACAATCTGCTCAGCGATAGTTTGGAGATTCTCATGAATAAGAGATAGTGCACCAAACCCTGCAAGGATTACGAGCAAACCTTTGGATGCTTCTAGCAATGCAACAAAGCGAACCGATTGAGGGACTTTATGTGCTGAAGTGTTGTGCTTGATAAGCTTGAAACCTTTCATTTCAAAACCTTTTATGATGAAATTTAATGCCTAAACACAAGTTAGATATTTTTTTACAAAATGCAATAAAAATATGCCTAAACGTGATGAGACAGTTTTATTATCTGTGCCACTGTTGAATCACATCCTTAGCCATGTTGAAACCTGAGCGATAGCCATAATGTATATGTTGCTGGTTGCGACCGAATCTTCCGAGTTGAAAATCATCAGGAGGGAATACATCGATAATGTGCACACCTTGCGGCGGTGATGCAATCAAAGCCACGGTATCAGCATGTTTGCTTGTTCGGGCTTTCATCGCCTGGACCAGCACAGGGTAGTCTTTTAAATGCCATCGAATATAACGGTGCCCCAGCGTATCTTTCTTTTTGTAATCTTTGGACCTTGCACGCACCACAATAATTTTTTTTGCACCTTGCGCGATGGCTGCTTGCACAGGAATGGCATTAGCCATACCACCATCGGCCATACTAATGCCATCAATGATTGGAAACTGGCGGTAAATCATGGGTAAAGCCATGGAGGCAATTAACACTTCAACCAGATTATGCTTTGTTGGTTTAATAAAAACAGGGGGCCCTGTATTCACATCAGTGGTGACAATTTCAAATGTTTTGTCGGGCGTTAAAAAATTATCGACATTAAAACCCAATGCTGTAATTTCAGAGTGCAACAAATCAAGGTCTAACAAATGCCCACCTTTAAAAAAGCGTAATAGGCTAATAAATGTCGGGTGTTGCGATAGCTTTAGATACATTTGGAAACTTTGTTTTATGTTGCCAGACAAAAAAGGCACTAAATTGCTTGCTCCAGCCGAAACGCCAATATATCGTTCAAAAGGATTAAATTGTTGCTGCATAAAACCATCAAGTAAACCTGCAGAAAAAACACTGCGCATCGCGCCACCTTCAACGATTAAAACATTCATACGATAAATGTGCTCATGCTAAAACATACCTCTAACTTAGTTTTGACTTAAAGTTTGTGGTAAAGCCGCAACACTTGGTAAAATAATATCTGCCTTTATGCCTGTAGCGGCAACAAAATCAGCGCGGTATTTCCCTGTTTTTACCAGCGCAGTGGTAAGCCCAGCATGATGAGCGCCAGCAATATCTGATTCGATGTCATCACCAATCATCAAAGCTTCAGTAGGTTTCACATCCAAAGCAGCGCAAACGCCGAGAAAGAAATTTGATGAGGGTTTACCAAGAATCATCGCCTCGGTGCTTGTGGCATATTCTATAGAGGCAATAAAAGTACCAATATCTAAGTGCAAACCATCTGGTTTTTGCCAAAATCTATTTTTATGCAGTGCTAGAACCTTGGCACCATTCATTACAAACCTAAAAATCTCAAGCAGAATTTCAGGCGGATAACCTTCACCACCTATATCACCCATGACAATAAAATCAGGGTTGTTATCTGAGCAATGCACGCCTTGAAAATCTTCAAGCAATGACTCTCGCACATAAAGCTTAGCGCTTTTGTTTGCAATGGTTTGAACAGCGAGAGCAGCAGGGGTGTAAATGTCAGCTTGGGCTATCGGGATGTTTAAGCGTGCTAATTTCTCAGCAATCATACGCCTTGGTTGTGTTGTGGTGTTGGTGACACCTGCAATGACAAAACCTGTTGCACGTATATCACGCACACTTTTTCCAGCATCTTCAATGGCATCATCACCAATATAAAGCACACCATCCATATCAAATAAGATAGCTTTAATCGGCGCATTTTTACGAATGTCCATGGTGTTATGCTAGCAGTGCAGATATAAAATGGATAGAGGGTGAACTTAACAAACTAAAGCCTAAAACAATACTTAAGCCTTTATGCTCAAGTATTGATATATAGTATATATACCTCGGTAGGCAGAACAATATAGCTGAAAAGGCTTGCAGAAGACAGAGCCCTCATTCAAAAAAAATAGTACGAGAGCTGTTACATATAAAGCGGTAAATATTAGAGGGTTGATTGGTGAGGTTAGGTTAGGGTTAAGCGGCAATGACGTTACTGCGCAAGAATAGGTTTTTTTTGGGGGGGGGCAGATCGGGTGGCAATATTTCTCACGTTATATACCCTTATAGTTAGTAATGAGTCTTATTTGATGAAACTAGGCACTACTTTTAAATTGTACGATGAAAAATCATTGTGCTCACAGCGATTTATATACGTTGTATAAGGAAAGTAGCTTAACTGCCTTATGTTGAAAATATGGAATACAACTTGCTTATATTTTGGCTGAATGTGGGGTCAAAGTGTAGGCTGAGAATATGATGTTGTTTATCCATATCCATGCGTATAGAATGAACCCGTAAAAATAATCCGTCTAAAAAGAGACAAAATGCCTACTGTGCAAGCGCGTCGACAATTTTTGGGGTTGGGATTGAAAGATAAAGCGACCCCGCTTCGCCCCCCATGGGCACTTGCTGAGACATCTTTTCAGGATGCGTGCACGCAATGTGGTGACTGCCTCGTTAAATGCCCCGAAAATATTTTAGTTCAAGAAACAGTAGGTGGTTATCCACGTGTTGATTTCACACAAGGCGAGTGTACTTTTTGCAAAGATTGTGTGGATGTATGCCCAACGACCGCCTTAAACGGTGAGCTTCAATCGCCTTGGTTTGTTAAAGCAAAAATCAATGAGAAATGCCTAGCCAGTCAGCATGTGGTTTGTAATACATGCGGTGAGCAATGTGAAGCGAAAGCGATTCGTTTTGTGCCTGCATTAGGCGGTGTTTCTTTACCATCTATTGATTTAGAATCTTGTACGGGCTGTGGGGCTTGTGTAGGCCCTTGTCCAACGCAAGCGATTGAGGTGTGTGTATGAGTCATGAACAAAATCAGGTTGAAGAGGATGTAGGCTGCATTGTTGGTGCAATTGTGCAGTTGAAGCCAGGTGCGGATGCAGCTATTCGTCAGCAACTATCATCGTGTGAAGGTGTTGAAGTTCATACTGAAGACGACCAATTGCGATTGGTTATCACGATGGAAGCAAAGACAAGTAAAGCAGTTTTAAAGTTAACCGAAGATATTCAGAATTTAAATGGTATTCTGAGTGTAACCCCTGTGTATCAACATTGTGAAGAAAACCATCAGCAGAATCAACAAGGAGGCTGGAAATGGCGTTAAGTCGTAGGGATTTCATCAAATCAAGTGCAGCAGCGGCTGCAGCAGCATCAATTAATTTAAGTGTGCCGGGTTTGGCTCAGGCAATAGAATTTGATGCTGAGAAGAATAAAATTCGATGGGATAAAGCGCCTTGTCGCTTTTGCGGTGTGGGCTGTAGCGTCATGGTGGGCACTAAGGATAATCGTGTTGTTGCGACACAAGCTGACCCCAACTCTGAAGTGAACAAAGGCATCAACTGTATTAAAGGTTACTTCTTATCCAAGATTATGTACGGCAAAGATAGGTTAACATCACCGATGTTGCGCATGAAAGGTGGTAAGTATCATAAAGAAGGTGAATTTACGCCTGTTTCTTGGGATGTTGCCTTTGATACTATGGCCGAAAAGTGGAAGAAGACCTTAAAAGAAAAAGGCCCTGAAGCTGTTGGTATGTTTGGCTCTGGCCAATGGACAATTATGGAGGGTTATGCTGCTTCTAAGTTGATGAAAGCAGGTTTCCGCTCAAACAATATCGACCCGAATGCCCGTCATTGCATGGCTTCTGCTGTTGGCGCCTTTATGCGTGCTTTTGGCTCGGATGAGCCTATGGGTTGTTATGATGATTTGGAACATGCCGATGCTTTTGTGCTTTGGGGCTCAAATATGGCAGAAATGCATCCCATTCTCTGGACGCGTATTACCAATACACGTTTGAGTAAACCTGGTGCTGAAGTTCATGTGTTATCAACTTATGAACATCGTTGCTTTGATCTGGCTGATAATGGCATGGTTTTCACACCACAAACAGATATGGTAATTTTGAATTATATTGCCAACTATATTGTTAGTCATAAGGCATACGATAAAAAATTCATTGATAAACATGTAAACTTTAAAGATACCGTTACAGACATCGGTTATGGTTTACGCCCAGAGCACCCGCTTGAGCAGAAGGCTAAAAATTCAGGCAAGGGTACGATGTCTGAAATTTCATTTAAAGAATATGCGAAGAGACTTAAACCTTACACATTAGAACATGCAGCAGAGCTTTCAGGTGTTCCGAAAGAAAATCTACTGCGTTTGGCTAAGTTGTATGCAAATCCGAAGAAAAAAATCACTTCGCTTTGGACGATGGGTTTCAACCAACATACACGTGGTGTTTGGACCAATGGGCTGCTTTACAACATTCATTTGTTGATGGGTAAAATCTCTGAACCTGGAAATAGCCCTTTCTCATTGACTGGCCAGCCTTCTGCATGCGGTACTGCTCGTGAAGTAGGGACTTTTTCGCATAGACTACCTGCTGATTTGGTCGTGAAGAAAAAAGAGCATCGCGACTTTGCTGAGAAAGTTTGGAAGCTTCCAGAGGGCACAATCCCAGCCAAACCTGGTTACCATGCTGTTCAGCATAATCGCATGCTTAAAGATGGCGTAATCAATGCCTACTGGTCTATGTGTAATAATAATATGCAGGCCGCAGCCAATATGAATGAAGAGACGCTGCCGGGTTGGCGCAATCCAGATAATTTTATTGTTGTTTCTGATCCTTATCCCACTGCTTCAACCATGGCCGCGGATTTGATTTTACCGACAGCGATGTGGGTAGAGAAAGAGGGCGCATATGGTAATGCTGAACGCCGCACACAAGTTTGGCGTCAGCAAGTAGATGCGCCAGAAGGGGCGAAGTCAGATACTTGGCAGCTGATGGAATTTTCCAAACGCTTTAAAGTTAAAGATGTTTGGCCAGCGGATTTGGTGGCTAAGAGCCCAGAGCTTCGCAACAAAACACTTTATGATGTGCTTTATCGCAATGGTAATGTGGATACATATCCAGCTCAAAAAGTGACAGATCAGAAGGGCAACGTTTATGCCAATGATGAAATGGATCATTTTGGTTTTTATGTACAAAAAGGTCTTTTTGAAGAGTACCGCTTGTTTGGTACCACTGGCCCGAAAAAAGGCCATAATTTGGCTGCATACGATCAGTTGCATGTCGAACATGGTATGCGTTGGCCTGTTGTCGATGGCAAAGAGACAAAGTGGCGTTACCGCGAAGGTTCAGATCCGTTCGTTCCTGCTGGTAAAGAGCTGTATTTTTACGGCAACAAAGATGGCAGAGCAAACGTCATTTTTGCACCTTATGAAGAGCCTCCAGAAATGCCTGATGAAACCTTTGATATGTGGTTGTGTACTGGCCGCGTGCTTGAACACTGGCATTCAGGAACCATGACCCAACGTGTGCCTGAGTTGTATAAAGCTGTTCCTGATGCTCAAATTTTTATGCACCCAGAAGATGCGAAGAAACGCGGCTTTAAGCGTGGTGAGATGGCTAAAATACAAAGTCGCCGTGGCGAAATTTCGGCAATGGTTGAGACAAGAGGGCGTAATAAACCGCCAGTGGGCTTGATTTTTGTGCCTTGGTTTGATGCGCGTCGCTTGATTAATAAGGTGACTTTGGATGCAACGGATCCTTTGTCTAAACAAACCGACTATAAAAAATGCGCTGTGCGCGTGGTTAAGGTTTAAGGGGAAATAAAAATGAAAACTTTAATGATTACAATGTTGTTGATGTTCGTTTCTTCTCTGGCTTGGGCAGAAGGTTCTAATGTTCACTCTTTGCGTGGTGATGTGGCATTGGATGCACCATCAGTGCAAACATCGCCTAAAGAATGGCAAGAGGGTGAAGGAAAAATCCAACGTAATTATGCGCAGCAGCCACCGCTGGTGCCGCATTCGGTAGAGGATTTTGAGATTACCCGTGAAGATAATAGTTGTTTAGCCTGCCATAACTGGAATTCGGATATGGAAGGGGCAACCAAAGTGGCTGTTTCACATTTCATCAACCGAGATGGTAATGCGCTGGCTAATATATCGCCAAACCGCTATTTCTGTACTCAGTGCCATGTGCCGCAAAAAAATGCTAAGCGACTGATTCAGAACTCATTTAAGTCTTTAGCAGAAGATTAAAATATGCATCGGCACTGATGATTTCAATACAGGCTGATGCATAAGCATCCTCACAGCTTCATTTTATCTTCATTTTTGCGATAGATATAAAGTTGAATCAATATCGGAATTTTCTGATTTGTAAGCAGATTCAGCTCGGAGGTCTTATGACGCAGCCCATTTCCAGCTTTAATGTGAGAACTGCCATGCTATTTCCACAGAAGGCGGAACCTGATCATAAATCGCCTGAGCTTGCTCATGTTAAAGCAGATAAGCAGGTGAACATCAATGTTAGAAATAACCCGACCGAGCTTATTCTTCAGGCGGCTATGGAAAAGATTAATAAGGTGTTTAAACCATATCTGGGCGATGGTGTCACACAACGTACTGTTGAATCTGGTCAGGATATGAGTCCTAAAGCTGTTGCAGATCGCATCATCAGCTTTGCCACCCAGTTAATCGGCAGAGTTGAAAGCGAACAAGTCGATTTACCAGCAGATGAACAACGCAGTAGAGCGCAGTTGTTTGATAACATTAAAACAGGTGTAGAGCGTGGTTTTTCTCAGGCCAGAGATATTCTTGATGGGCTTTCTGAACTTAAAGGTGAAACAAAAGAAACAGTTGATAACAGCTATGAACAAGTGCAACAAGGTCTTGCCAATCTGGCTCAATTATTAGGTCTTCAAAGTGCTGATAAAGCTCAAGTTTAAAGAAGCCACCATATAAAAAGCGCGAATCAAACCCTTGTATCTGACCTTTATTTACATGTATATTTTTTCTACTGTTCTGGAACAGAAATCAAAATTTTATAGGGCGAGCTAGCTTCAAGACTCTTTTTCTAGATGCTTCATCAATCAATGTATCATTGACATAATGCTCAAGAATGCCACTGATTTCTCTTAAATGAGGCATCAAAAGTTCTTTGTCTTTTGCTTTAATATCATAGTGATTTATCGTTCTTAGTAATGCTATCGAAGCACTATTTAAACTTTTGTTTTGTCTTGGAATAGGATTGTCGTGGGGCGTTTCTAGCCCTAATTTCTTGATGACTTTTTGCACCACATCACCTTCGTATTTAAATACTGAAACGTTGTGTTTACCAAATAGTGTGTGGCATTCGGAAACGAAGCCTTGATAGTCTAAATGTTGCGAAAACCATTTGATATCTAACATTTCAGCAAAGGATAAGTCTTTGCCATAACACGGGTTGCTTTCAACTTGTGGGTTGCGAATGCATTGTTTGTAATAGTCTTCAATAAAGTCCAGTGGTTCACGGAACCAAGCCCATACTTCAATGTCGAAGTGTTTAGCTAGCTCTTTTAAAACATCTTTTGATTCGCTTGGGAAATTCCACCAGTAATTATAAACCCCTTCAGATGACAAGATGATGGTATGCGTATCTTCTTTCACTTGCGCGATGATGTTCTTAAAATTTTCTAGGAATTGCTCCAAATGTGTGGTGACTAAGTTTTTCTCAAACCATTGGTGTTTTGGTGCGTTGGGATTATGTAAATTTTTATGATTATGTGGGTAAAGAATCCCTTTTCTTCTGAGCTTGCCTTGCTTTTTAGCGAGGTAGTTTTGAATGCTCGTTGTACCCGTTTTTGGTGTGCCGACATGGATGATGAGCTTAAGATTTTGCTCAAACGGCTTTAATAGCTCAGCCAATTCATTGGCAAAATGTATGTTTGAATTTTCCATTACGGTATATAAAGAACCTCGAGAATAGGGGCGCGTGCAAGCGACATTGAAATGTACCTCATTTATCTTCCAGCATCTTTTTTAAGTTTGCAAAAGGGTTGGAGGTTGCGGCCTGATGTTCATCTGGGGTCGTAATCTCTCGCATTTCCGTAAAGCGCTGGTGTTCATTATCATGACAGTAAATGCAGAGTAGCTCCCAGTTGCTGCCATCAGCGGGGTTATTGTCATGGTTATGGTCTTTATGATGCACTGTAAGCTCTCTTAGGTTTTTCCCAGTAAAATCTCTTGCACATCGCCCACAAACCCATGGATAAATCTTTAGTGCGCGCTCCCTGTAGTTTTGCCCAGTGCTCGTAGAAACCATCACTCTCTCCTCATACCCTTACAAATCCAACTTATTGAAGTGCCCAGCTCAAAAACACCAAGGGAAACGCAATATGACCCCCAATGGTGCTTTAATATGCAATAAATATAGTTTCTTATCCAAGAACAACAAGTTCTTAAGTCATTGCGCTTTATTTTTCCATAAAAGGGGGCTACCCCCTTTATTCGGCGGTTTCCTTGCTATGCCGCATTCTCCACTTACACTGGCATTGATCTTGTCACGCGTGCAATCACTTTTTCTCATTCCAACTGTTGGTATGCCACAAATATTACCATGGACTGAAAGTTGCCAAGATTGCTCAAGTCCAAATCTACTGGACTTAAGTTCAGGTATTTTAAGGGTAGTTTAAATATGTATATTAATGTTGGAAACATGTCTTTTGGCACAAACGAAGAAGAATTGCGCGAAGTTTTCGCTGAATTTGGCACGGTTGAGAGTGTAAAGCTGATGACGAATAGTGAGGGTCAAAGTCGTGGCTTTGGATTTGTTACGATGGCTGATGACAACGAAGGAAATGCAGCCATTAGATCCCTTAACGGCGATGAGTTCGCTGGCCGCAAACTGCGCGTAAACGAGATTCAAGCAAGTGAGATGCCTTCCTAGAGGAAGTCGATAGGGTCAGATACTTTTTGATTATCCGAAACACTAGTTGTGGTTCAAGGGTTTCGTAAAAAAGGGCTCTGCGTGCTAAATAATCATGATGGAACGAGAAAAGGCGGGCTACACCTTGCCATTTGTTACTTCACTGCCCGCTTAACGCTTGCAACGATTTAAAATGATGTGCCAACCCTGAAATAGGATCATGAAATGAAAGTTTTTTGGCAAGCAACTGCAGCGGCTTTGAATAGTCCCTATACTCAGATTCAGGAAGTAGTGTTGGGTAGAATGTATCATGCAAAATTTGGGAACCAATCAAGCCCATATGCAAGCGCAGTTGATGGGTTTTACCTGTGATTGGGGAAAGTGAAAAGCGGGCTAGGTTTTCGCCACAGGACTCAAGCTTAGTGATGTGCGAACGGGCATTAACCTTACCTTCCACATTATGGTTCAAAATCCACTCTCCACTAGGCTCTATGCGGCTTTCAACCAACCATTCTTGACGTTGACTATCCAAAGGCTGGCTGGCAATGGCTTCGTATTGTTTATGGATAAGCCCTTGATTAAAAAGTTCATAATAATCCGTACGTGTTGCAGGTTGCTTGCTAAATAATACCAGACCTGCTGTATTCCTATCCAATCTATGTAGCGCCACGAGCTTTTTGTTTCCAGTGCGTTGTATCAATCTATGCAGTAAACACTCGTTCACAGCGTTTCCTGTAGGCGTAACAGGTAAAAAGTGCGGTTTATCTGCCACAAGGATAAGCTCATCTTCGTAAAGGATATGTTCATCAAAGGGAATACGAGGCTCAGCTTTAACCTCGCGGTAATAACGTAACCTGGCATTTACACGGTAAGGCGCTGATTCATCCAAAGTATTCCCTAATTCATCTTGGATTTTACCTGCTTGTAAACGTTCTAACCAAACATCCCGTCCAATATGCGGGAAGTGACCTTCAAAGAAATCTAGCAACGATGGGAGAGGCTGATTTAAAGAAGGCAGGGTGATATACGAAGGCTTAGGTGCGCAGCTATCCACAATATCATTGTTATTCTTCTTTAAACACATGTGCGGAACCTATCTGACATCATGCTGTTCAATCAAACCTTGAAATATAAAGGGTGCTTCAATCATCTGAAATCAGGGCAGTGTGCTAATTAATTTTGAATTAGGCTTTACGTTGAGTGGAGCTTGGTGAAATGAGTATACTGTCCCTGATTTCACTGTGCAGCATATTAGCTGCTTGAAATATTTACACAGTTTGATTTACAGACCCCATTAAACTTTTCCTTGCAACGATATATGTCCCCAATTTCCCTCACATTGCTCAGAAATTAATTAAACCTGCCTCTTGTAATTTGTTATACGTGCTAAATCTTCCACCCTTCAACGGTGAATCATCGATACCTACAATTGTGCACCTTGTTGCTGTGCAAGAAAGAATAAATGACCAATTAGCATAGTTTGATGGTTCACCCCGTTGTGTATCTACCAATATTATCTTCTCCAAGTTTAATCCTTTAATGCTGCCCATACTTATCAGCCGAATAAGATTCTTTGAATCCTTTGGATAATATGTTTCAGTTGCTTTAAAGCCAACCACCTGTGCAGCTACTTCGGGGCAATGTTTTAGCCATTGTTGTCCAGATAGATACATGCGATCAAACCAGAAGTCCTTCGCTGCGAGTTTCAAAGCATCTTTACATTTCTTCTTTGAAAGGAAATCAATAAATTTCTGAACATGTTGTTTTGCCAATTTTCTATTCGTTGCGAATGTTTTTGTTGGGAGCACAGGTACTGCTGAAACCGCCCCTGACTGTGTCAGCAAGTTTATTATATCTTTATTGCCTTTTGAGACAGCTACATCTAGAGCGGTGTAACCCATTTCTATACGAGGAACTGTACATATTTTATTTATATTCTTAGTTTGTTTGACAATTGTTTCAATGACTTCATAGCTTGAATCCCCTTTTATTGCCAAAGTTAGAGGTGAGAGATAAGGCTCAAGTTTTTCTGTACCGATGAAATCAACACTAGCGCCACGGTTAATTAAATATTTTGCACCCTTATCACCTTTTTTACCACCCATTAGCGCCATAATTAAAAGTGAAATACCATCAGGCTCTATTACATAATTAGGGTTGGCACCTTTATCCAAAGCTTCAAAAAATAATTCCTCTCCACCTCCTCCTGAAATTGCATGTTTTAGAAGCTCATCAGGGCTAACATCCACATCAACTCCCAACTCTCGTAATTTCATGGTGATGTACATATTACCTTTTGCCAAACTTATTGCTGATTCACCAGAATTGTTAGTTCGGTTTGAGTCAGCTCCATTCTCAATTAAGGGCTTCAGAAACATCTCCATCGAACCATGCTTTTTAATGAGGCGTATCAGAGGAGTGTCACCACCTTTATTGAAAGAATCTATTGTGACACCATTTTTCAGAAGCCAGGTAAACAGTGAGCCTTTGTTATGCACTATGCTGCGTATTAGAAGCCCATCACCATTAGGAAGTACTTCATTTGCATCGGCACCTGCCAAAAGTAGCTCTACGCCAATTGTATCCAATTTGTTTCGGGGTACCATTTCGAGAATTGAATATTGATAATTCTCGAAACGTTTTTTCCAAGTTGGTCGTAAACTAATATCTGCACCCTGCTCAAGTAGTTCATTCACTCGTTCAACATAACCTTGAAAAACAGCTCTATGCAGGCTCGTATACCCCGTGTCATCTTGAATATTAATATCTGCAGAAACTTGGCTATTACCAATTAATAGTGCTAATAAAAAAATAATGGCTTTTGGGAAACTTAATAGAGCCTTGAAGACCGAGCTTGTTTCGTTCTGCTGTTGTACTACAAAAATCAACAGTGGCGTTGCCGTTTCATTTTTTTCTTCAAACTTACAATGAAGCTATGTCTATTTTTCATCTAATTCCCTCAAAGACTATAAGCTTAGGGGAAGGATGTCCTTTAAGCAACTTGGAACACAAGAAGCAGAAAAGAAGTGAAAAGGCTGCGAGCGTGAGTTAAGCCTTTCAAAGTTTGAATCAGTGGGAGAGCTACTTTAGCTGTTCCAAATCACGTACAGCGCCTTTATCGGCTGATGTGGTTAGGGCTGCATAAGCCATAAGTGCTTTAGATACCACACGCTCACGACCTACAGGTTTCCATGCATCTTTACCTTTAGCTTCCATAGCTAAACGACGCGTTGCTAAATCAGCATCGGAGATAGCGAGGTTGATGCTGCGGTTGGGAATATCGATTTCAATGGTATCACCATCTTCAATCAGACCAATTGCACCACCTTCAGCGGCTTCTGGGCTGGCGTGACCGATTGATAAACCAGATGTGCCGCCTGAGAAGCGACCATCAGTTAACAATGCGCATTCTTTGCCGATGCCTTTGGATTTAAGGTAGGAAGTAGGGTAAAGCATTTCCTGCATGCCAGGGCCGCCTTTGGGGCCTTCGTAGCGGATGATGACGATGTCACCAGCTTTGATTTTATCATTTAGGATTGCTGATACAGAATCATCTTGGGATTCAAATACACGGGCTGTGCCTGTGAACTTCCAAATCGATTCATCCACACCAGCAGTTTTAACGATACAACCACGCTCAGCGATGTTTCCGAAAAGAACTGCTAAACCGCCCTCGGTTGAATAAGCGTGTTCCATATTGCGAATACAACCTGCTTCACGATCGGTATCTAACGTTTTCCAACGTTCATTTTGTGAGAATGCAACTTGGGTAGGAATGCCACCGGGTGCGGCGCGATACATATCTCTAGGGGCTGTGTTTGCTTCGTTGACCGTATCGTTGGCATCCAAAGCTTCGCCAAGGGTTGCAGCGTGCACTGTTGGCTCATCACGGTGAATCAAACCACCACGATCTAGCTCAGCCAAGATTGCAATCACACCACCAGCTCTATGCACATCTTCCATATGATAGTGCTGCACAGCAGGGGCTACTTTACAAAGGTTTGGCACTTTGCGGCTCATGCGATCGATATCATTCATGGTGAAATCAACACCCGCTTCTTGGGCACAAGCCAAGAGATGAAGCACTGTGTTGGTAGAGCCACCCATAGCAATATCAAGCGCCATAGCATTTTCAAAGGCATTAAATGTGGCAACATTGCGTGGCAGTACAGACTCATCATCATGTTCATACCAACGTTTGGTAATTGAAACTATAGTACGCGCAGCTTCTAAGAATAGCTCTTTACGGTCAGCATGGGTTGCAAGCAATGAGCCATTGCCTGGCAATGCCATGCCAAGCGCTTCAGCAAGGCAGTTCATGGAGTTGGCAGTGAACATACCAGAGCATGAACCACAAGTAGGACATGCAGAGCGCTCAACAGCTGCTACATCTTCATCGGATTCATTATCATCGGCAGCCATCACCATCGCATCAACCAAATCAAGGTGTTTTTCACGGTTGTTGATGGTCACTTTACCCGCTTCCATCGGGCCACCTGATACAAACACCGCAGGGATGTTTAAGCGCATGGCTGCCATCAGCATACCCGGCGTGATTTTATCGCAGTTGGAAATACATACCATCGCATCTGCACAATGGGCATTAACCATGTATTCAACAGAATCGGCAATGATTTCGCGGCTTGGTAAGGAATAAAGCATGCCGCCATGACCCATGGCAATGCCATCATCCACTGCGATGGTATTAAATTCTTTGGCCACGCCACCGGCATCTTCAATCTCACGCGCTACCATCTGACCAATGTCTTTCAGGTGAACATGACCCGGTACGAACTGGGTGAATGAATTCACAACGGCAATGATTGGCTTCTCAAAATCACCATCTTTCATGCCTGTGGCACGCCATAAAGCGCGTGCTCCAGCCATATTACGACCTGCGGTGGTGGTTCTAGAACGGTAAACTGGCATATCTTAATCCTTGTAAAACATTAATAACGAAGTGTTTTAAACTTTCTCAGCATGAGGCAAATGCACATCTTCAATAGAGCCTGCCTCTGGATTGTTAAACACATCCATATCAATGCTGTTTTCACTTCGTGCTACAATGGTGGTGATTGCTGCATCACCAGTAACATTGATAGCTGTGCGTATCATATCAAGTAAACGGTCAACGCCAATGATTAAGGCAATGCCTTCCACAGGCAAATCCACCTGATTAAACACCATCGCCAGCATAATCAAACCAACACCGGGCACACCTGCTGTGCCAATGGAAGCCAAGACTGCCATCACAATCACCGTGAGATAACCAGTTAAACCCAAATCAATGCCATATACGTTGGCGATAAATACTGTCGCCACACCTTGCATGATGGCTGTACCATCCATATTGATGGTAGCGCCAAAAGGAACTACAAATGAAGCTGTGGAGTTATCAACGCCTAAACGTTTTTCAACACTGCGTAAAGTGACTGGGATAGTGGCATTGGAGCTTGATGTACTAAATGCAAAGATTTGGGCAGTGCGCATTTTTTTGAGGAAAATTAAAGGATTCACGCGCCCGAGTAGTTTGAGCAAAATCATTAATGTGCCTGTCATATGCAACACAAGCGCAAGCATCAATACGCCAAAATAACTCATCATAGGGATAATCATATCTAGGCCTTGTAGTGAAAATGTTTTCGCCATCAAAGCAAATACGCCAATGGGTGCAACATGCATCACCACATTGACCACTTGCATCATCACCTCATTAAGCCGCTCGACCATATCAATGATGGGTTGTCCGCGTTCACCAATCATAAGAATACAAACCGCAAATAAAATGGTAAAGAAAATGATTTGTAACATATTTCCTTCTGCATAAGCAGCCACTGGATTGGATGGAATCAAATCAATAAACACTTGCGATAGTGGGGGGGCAACCGGTGCGGTAAAAGTGCCAGAAGTTGCTGTAGCAAGCTCAAAACCTTGGCCTGGTGCAAAGAGTGATGCTAGAGCAATGGCCAGCGTAATAGCTAAACCTGTGGTGAGCATAAACAAAGCAAATGCTTTACCACCAACACGACCAAGTTTGCTTAGATCACCAATGCCGCATACACCGCAAATTAAAGAAAAGGTGACCAATGGAACCACCAGCATCTTTAACATGCTGATAAAGATAGCACCAACGACATGGAATAAACCAAAAACCAAGTAATCTTGAACCCAAGCGACTTGGGCGGCAACGTTATTAATCAAGCTACCAACAATCAAACCTGCAACCATCCAAATTAGGATTTTGCTGGTCATGCTCATTTTAGCTTTGTTTTCTTTATTTTGCATTGTGCCCTCGGGTGCGCTTATTGAATGATGAAGCACACGATGCAAGTTCGATCCTCAAGTTGCAAGCAACATCCATTTTGCATTAAATGCGCATAAAGTTATGATTGCTAAAGTTGACTGGGGCGAAAGGGTAAAAAAATTACATGATCAGTGTTGAATGGCTACTTCACGTAGCATCGTTTGAGCTTTTTGCTCCATATATTTCTTTTGTGTTATTGGTTTTTCATTTTGTCTAAACGTGCTCTGGTTGTGGTTTGTAGATATCTTGGTGATGTTTTGTTGGCAACACCTTTAGCGCGTTCATTGCATGACGCGGGTTATGAAGTGCAGTGGTTGGTTGCCCCTGGCACAGGCACGATTTTAGAACATCAAACATTTGCAACAAAAGTGCACGAACTTCAACCAACGGTAAGCAATACTTTAAAACTAATCACAGGTCTGTGGAAATCTTTTGACGTTGCTTATGTCATCGGCGCATCGGATCGCCCTATGGCCGTGGCACTTTGTGCGGCAAAACAAACATATGCTTTGCTGCCCCTACGCAAACAGGATGCTTGGAAACGCCGCATGGCAACACGATGGATTGCCCATGAACCAAATCAACATATCGTAAATCATGCCATTGCGTTGATGGAACTCACTGGTTTACCCATTCAACGTGATGTGGGCATTACTTGGACAGGTAAAGATAAGACTATTGTAGTTCAACGGCTTTGGTCCAATGATGAAAACTACATTTTAATTCACCCTTTTGCGCGCTGGCCTTATAAACATTGGCCAGAAAAGCATTGGCAACTGCTGATGGCAAAGCTTGTTGCGTCTGGCTACAAACTAGTGATTACATCTTCACCGTTTGAATATGAAAAAGCAAAACTGCTTACGCAAGGATTAAACAGCGACCAGTATCGTGTTTTAGACGGAACATTAAGTTGGGCGCAACTGGCATATTTAAGCCATCAGGCCATGTTGTATGTGGGCTTAGATACTGCCAATACGCATCTTGCCGCTAGCACAGGCACACCGGTGTTAGCTATTTATGGGCCAACAAATCCACAAATATGGGGGCCATGGCCGAATGGCTTTGATGGTGGAAAAGAGGTAGGTATTGCTACCAACCCATTTCAAGCGCGCAGCGAGCTAGGTATACAATCAGCAGGTAATGTTCATATTATGCAGTCATTGCATGACTGTGTCCCTTGTCAGCTTGAAGGTTGTGAGCGACATCGACAAAGCCATAGCGCATGTTTAGATGAAATGCAGGTAGAGCGAGTATTGGATAAAGCGTTATCTATTTTAAACAAAAAAGATGAAGTACCGAGCAGTTTATGAATTATAAAATTTGGAGTTTTCTTTTATGAAGACAGTTATATCTATTTCATTGATTCAAATAGTTATTTTGGTTAGAAGTCGCTTATGATTTCTAATGTAATGTTTATTTTAGCGGGTGTTTTTTCTTTATTGGCAACATGGTTCATTGTGATGTCCATTCGCACTGGAGAGAAATCGCACCAATTCCAGCGTTATATTAGCATAAGTGTTGCGGCATCCATCGGTTGTATTTTGCTGGCTATTTTAGAGCTTGGTTTCATTGCGCCGACAGGTTTGGTGCTCACCTTGGCCACAGTTGCAGGGTTTACCACGCTTTTGGTTCAGAATTTATATCTGTTGGGCGTATGGAAACACGGCGTGCGTGGATTGGGATTATTACTCCTGCCTTTGACCGCAATTCCTCTGTTTGTATTGCCTATGCTGCCAAAAACAGAGGCTTCACAATGGGTTGAAGCGCACTCATTTTTACAAACAGGGCACTTGTTATTATCAGTAGCCGGTTATGCTATTTTAACCATGGCAGCACTGTATGCGTGTATGCAGCTTTTGCTTGACCGTGCGCTAAACAAAAAACAAATTGGTTTCTTTATCCAAGCCATGCCGTCATTGATTGATATCAGTGATTATTTATTTGCACATGTGCGCTGGGCGACATGGTTGCTTGGTTTAAGTATTATTTCGGGTTTAGCTTGGCAATGGCTTGAAATGAATCATTTTGCCCTGTTAAATCACAAAGTGTTATTGGCATTATTTGCTTGGGTTCTTTTATTTGTGCTTTATCAAAAGCGTAAAAAAGCTGCTTGGCATCACACCTTAGGCAGCAAAATGGTTTTATTTGCATATGTTATTTTGATGCTGGCTTATTTTGGTGTCAAAATCATTCATAATTTCGCGTAAAATAGTTTTTTATGACAACATTCTCAGAATTCTCTTTGCCACTTATTATTGGCCTATTAATCCTTTTGCTTTTGCTATCAGCCTTTTTCTCAGGCTCGGAAACAGCTTTAACACGTGCGCGAAAGGTACGTTTACGTATTTTACGTAAACAGGGCAGTAAAGGTGCAAAATATGCTGAACATTTACTCAAAAAACCTGAGCCCATGCTGGCTTCAATTTTACTTGGTAATAACTTTGTTAACATTGCAGCGTCAAGTTTAGCGACAGCACTATTTGTATCTTACTTTGGTGAGGCTGGGATTTTATACGCGACGGTTGTGATGACAGTAATCGTTCTTGTTTTTGCAGAGGTTCTACCCAAAACTATTGCAGTTGCACATGCAGAAACGATTGCGTGTCGGGTAGCAATGTTGCTGACCTGGTTCCAAAAGTTATTTTCTCCCGTAGTGATGCTATTAATGTTTTTTATTAAGACTTTACAGCGCGCTTTTAAAGTAAGAGAGCATCAAGAAATTGCCTTTAATCATCAAGAATTAGCAGCGATGATTGATATGAGTGCCGAAAGTGGTGAGCTGGACAAAGCGCGTGAGCAAATGTTGATGAGCGCACTACAATTACACGATATTTCAATCAAATCATTGATGACACCACGCAAAGATATCGTGATGCTTGATGCAGAGAATACGGTTGAAGCTTGTGTAAATGAAGCTATTCGTAAACCTCATTCGCGTTACCCTGTTTATCATGGTGATGCCGATAATTTACTGGGTATTGTTCATTTGCGCGATTTACTTAAAATAAAACAATCGAAAACGCCTTTATCTCGAGCCTTAATTTGGACCAACCCTCCTTATGTACCAACCAGCCGCAATGCATTGGCTCAATTGTTTGAGTTTCAAAGTAAACATCAACATATGGCAATTGTTGTTGATGAGTTTGGTGATATTGAAGGCGTGATTACCTTGGAAGATATCATTGAAGAAATTGTTGGTGAAATTGTTGATGAATCAGATGTGCCTATGCCTGTAGATGTTTGGGTGCAACCTGATGGATCATGGGTTGTGGGTAGCACGGCAAATATTCATGACCTTAACCAATTGATAGGCAGTGAGTTGCCAGAGAATGGAGCAACCACAGTTGGTGGTCTTATTGTTGAAGAAGTAGGTGGCATGCCTGACGGTAAAATTTGTATCCAAATTGCAAACATTCGGATTGAAATACTCAAACTTAAGGCCGACAGAATCCAACGTTTACGTTTAACCAAATATACTGAAGAAGCATCAGGTGTTTTTATTGTTGGTGATAAGCTGTAAAGGAAAAGCATCATGAAACTAACTATTTACCAAATTGATGCTTTCTCTTCACGCCTTTTTGGTGGCAACCCCGCGGCTGTTTGTCCGCTAGAAAAATGGCTTGCTGATGAATTAATGCAAAAAATCGCAGCAGAAAATAACCTGTCTGAAACTGCATTTTTTGTGCCCCGTGGCACAGGTTTTGAAATACGTTGGTTCACCCCAACCGTTGAGGTAAGTTTATGTGGCCATGCGACCTTAGCAGCAGCTTTTGTTTTATTTCATGAGCTAACTTATCAGGGCAAGAAAATAACCTTTTACTCACAATCGGGTGTGTTAAATACTTACCTCGATGAAGGGTTTATTGTGCTTGATTTTCCATCCAGCCCTCCCTCAGCTTGTGCAATACCACAGCCCATTCAACAAGTATTTGGACAGGCTGTGGAAACGTGTCTTTCGGCGGATGATTATATTGTTGTTTTAAAAAATGAGCATGATGTCTTACATGCAAAACCAGACTTTAACCTATTAAAGTTATTGGACTTAAGAGGTGTTGTGATTACAGCGAAATCAAATGAATATGATTTTGTATCTCGGTTCTTTGCACCAAACAGTGGTATCAATGAAGACCCCGTTACTGGTTCATCATTTACCCAGCTTGCGCCATATTGGGCGCAAAGGCTCGGTAAAGTTAGGTTGAACGCTAAACAAATTTCACAACGAGGTGGGGAAGTAAAGTGTGAGTTAACTGGTGACCGCGTGAAAATTGCAGGTAAAGCAGTGAAATATCTAGAAGGTGTTATTTACTTATGAAGCGCGTGATTTTTAAAGTATGATTGTTTTACCTACAAAACTTTTTGGGGCTGTCCCAGATAACTAGAAAAAGTTATCGTGAGGGGCAGGATGAGAAAGAGTCGATTAAGCCAAACAAAGCAACTGAAATTGATGGAACACTTTGTAGCAGGAAGTACAGCAAGGTGTGCTTCTGAACTGGTCGGTGTAAACCGTAAAACAGGCGCATTTTATTACCATCGTTTACGCGTAATTATCAGTCATGAACTTGAACAAGAAGCAGTAGACTTTTTAAGCGGTGAGATTGAAGTTGACGAGAGTTATTTTGGTGGTCATCGAAAAGGGAAGCGAGGTAGAGGTGCGGCAGGGAAAGTCCCCGTTTTTGGTTTACTTAAAAGGGGTGGTAAGGTTTATACCAAGATTATACCTGATGCAAAATCATCTATCTTGATGCCAATCATTCAAAAGAAGGTGAAACCTGATAGCATCGTTTATACGGACTATTGGAGGGGTTATAATGTGTTAGATATTTCCGAATTTAAACACTACAGAATCAATCATTCCAAATTATTTGCTCATAAGCATAATCACATCAATGGAATTGAGAATTTTTGGAATCAAGCCAAGCGACATATGCGTAAATTTAACGGTGTTCCAAAAGAGCATTTTTACTATTTTTTGAAGGAATGTGAGTGGCGTTTCAACAACCCAAGTCCAAAGGCACAATTAACAATGCTAAAACAATGGGTTAGAAAGAATAATGTCTAGTTATCTGGGACAGCCCAACTTTTTATTAGTGTTTTGTCGCTTATTCCGTTTAAGCGAGTTTCAAGCAACAGCGTTTAAATTTAAGTTCTGACCCGCAAGGACAACTGTCATTGCGCGAAATATCAACCACGGTGCAATCACCATCCACATACAGCCAAACATTATCTTCTTTCACAAAAACACTGTTTTCATCCAGAGTTTTGCCTTTGTTACTGCTAACATAACTGGCAGCAAACCTTACTTTTCCTTGCTGGTCTTGCTCAAGGCCAGCTTCTTTTGAGAGAATTTCCAAGTTAATCCACTTTAAATTGACGCCACCCAAAAGCTCTAAATCGGGTCGCGTATCAGGATGCCATGTTTGCCAAATGTATTCACTCAAGCCCAAAACAAAGGCTGAATAACGTGAACGCATTAAAATTTCAGCAGTCAGAGCAGCTTTGCCTTCATGGTATGGCGCACAACACTTCGGCAGTGTTTCTCCAGATTTACACGGGCATAGTATGATTGTACTGGTGGTCAAATTGAGGCTCTCCTTGGATTGCTAAAGAGTAAACGATGACTGCAGGCTTACCTTTGTCAAATGATGACGAAAAGCGCTAGTAAGAAGTTATAGCAACCGTTAAGCTGCGCCCCAATGGCATACTCCGATTATAAACAACAACATGTACGCAACTTCTCTATTATCGCTCATATTGATCATGGTAAATCAACACTTGCTGATCGTTTGATTGAAGAAACGGGTGCTTTATCGCAACGTGAGATGAAAAAACAAGTGCTTGATTCTATGGAACTAGAGCAAGAACGCGGCATCACCATCAAAGCACAAACGGCAACACTTGAATATCAAGCACAAGATGGTGAAAAATATAAATTAAATCTTATTGATACACCTGGTCATGTTGATTTCACCTATGAAGTTTCACGCTCATTACAAGCTTGCGAAGGTGCGTTGCTGATTGTTGATGCAACACAAGGTGTGGAAGCGCAAACGCTAGCGAATGTTTACTTGGCGATGGAGAATGACTTAGAAATTATTCCTATCATTAACAAAATTGATTTGCCCTCTGCTGATGTTGAAGAGGCTAAACGTCAAATTGAAGATGTGATTGGTATTGATGCATCTGATGCTATTGCAGTTTCAGCGAAGACTGGTGAAGGTATTATGGGTGTGCTTGAAGCCGTGGTCGCACGCGTCCCTCCACCAGAAAATCATGATGACAAGCCCGTAAGGGCTTTGATTGTTGATTCTTGGTTTGATTCCTATGTCGGCGCAGTAGCATTGATTCGTGTTTTTGATGGCACGATGAAAAAAGGCGATAAAATTAAGTTGATGTCTAACAATAAACGTTATGATATTAATAGCTTAGGTGTGTTTACGCCCAGCCCTGTGCCTACAGGGACTTTAGCGTCTGGTGATGTTGGATTTATGATTTGCGGCATCAAAACGCTCGCGGATTTGCGCGTGGGTGATACGGTCACTTTAGATAAAAGTCCTGCAACAGAACAATTACCTGGCTTTAGAGAGCCTAAAGCCATGGTATTTTCAGGTTTATACCCTGTTGATTCCAATGATTATGCAGAGCTTCGCGATTCTCTCGAAAAATTAAATATGAATGACCCATCTTTTACTTATGAAATGGAAAGTTCATCTGCACTAGGCCTTGGTTTCCGCTGTGGTTTCTTAGGTTTATTACACATGGAAATCATTCAAGAGCGTTTAGAGCGTGAATATGACCTTGATTTGATTACCACTGCACCAAGTGTTGTATATAAAGTGACGTTCGCAGATGGTGAAATCAAAGAAATTTCAAACCCAAGTGGCTTTCCAGATCCTTCTGATATTAAAGAAGTCCAAGAGCCAACAGTATTGGCAAATATGTTTATGCCTGAAGAGTTTGTGGGCGTGATGATGAAATTATGCCAAGAGCGGCGTGGTCTTCAGAAAGATATGAAGTTTATTGGTCAGGGTAGGGTGATGTTGACTTACAACCTTCCTTTGGCTGAAATGGTGATTGATTTTTATGATAAATTAAAGTCAATTTCTCGTGGTTATGCTTCAATGGATTACGAATTAGCCGATTTTAGAACCGAAGATGTGGTGAAGTTGGATGTTTTGGTGCATGCTGAACCTGTGGACGCATTATCATTAATTGTACATCGTTCTATTGCAGAAGTTAGGGGCAGAGCACTGGTGAAAAAGCTACGCGAGTTAATTCCTAGGCACCAATTTGATGTGCCCGTTCAGGCGGCTATTGGTGGGAAAATTTTAGCACGTGAAACAGTCAAAGGTGTGCGTAAAAATGTGACGGCCAAATGTTACGGTGGTGACATATCACGTAAGCGTAAATTGCTAGAAAAACAAAAGAAAGGTAAAAAAAGAATGAAGTCGATTGGTAGTGTTGATGTGCCACAAGAAGCATTTCTAGCTGTATTGAAATTGGGTGAAGAATAATGAGTGAAAGCATGGAATCGTTAAAAGAAAAAGCAACGCAACCTAAATCGCAGTGGCGAGAATGGATAGAGAGCATCGTTGTTATCGTTTTATTGGCAGTAGTTATTCGTAGCTTTGTTATTGCACCATTTAAAATCCCATCATCAAGTATGGTACCTACATTTGAAGTCGGTGATTTTTTGTTTGTATCACGTTTTAATTATGGCTTCCGCGTACCGTTCACAGACCTGCAGTTTATGGCAAGTGAGGCGACTCGTGGTGATGTGGTTGTTTTTGATTACCCTGAAGACAGGAGCAAAGATTATATTAAGCGTATTGTTGGTGTACCTGGTGATACGATTGAATATCTTAACAATGAATTGATTGTTAATGGTAAAAAAATGAATTTGACTGCTGAAGGCACACATTCGTATTATATGGGTGATAACTCGATGGATGTTTCAGGTCTTTTTTCTGAACAGCTACTGAATGTAAAACACCATGTGTTACGTAAAAAATATTCAATACGCGATGGAAAATGGGTGGTTCCTGCGGGTAAATATTTTGTACTTGGGGACAATCGCAATAACTCAAGGGATTCAAGGTTTTGGGGCTTTGTTCCACAAAAATATCTTGTTGGTAAAGCAGTTGTCATTTGGTGGTCATGGAACAGCGCTACAAACGCTGTGCGTTGGGATCGTTTAGGTACATTAGTTAAATAATTAGTAATAGAATAGGGGAGCTAGGGATGTTTAAACTACTATTTTGGTTGACTTTGATTGGTGGTAGCATTTTTGTTGGAGCACAAGTTATACCCGTGTATTATAATAACCTAAGAATTGGAAATGTTTTTGAGGGTGTTACTCAAAATATGAATGACAAATCTGAAAATGAAGTCAGGGGGCGCATTACAGAGTTGTTTGTTATTCAAAGTGTTGATTTTAAAATACTACCTGATGACTTTATTCAAAATATTGTGGTTAATAATGAAAATGGAAAGCTTCAAGTCAGTTCTGAATACCACGTTGTGTTGTGGTTACTGGGTAAACCACAAAGCGTAGACCCGGAAGAAGAATACAAGGAAAGCGATGTCAAACCCATGGACAAAATTCGCTTGCGGGCTCGTATGGACTTTGACTTCGCTCCATCAAAACAAACGCCTTGAATCATTCGACATTAGAGGAAAAAATCGGTTATCGGTTTAAGCAATCAGATGTTTTGAATCAAGCACTAACGCATGCTTCAAAATCCTCTACTCACCTTGAACGCCAAGAGTTTTTAGGCGATGCTGTTTTAGGGTTAACCATAGCGGAATACCTATACCATCATTACCCCGAATCTGCAGAGGGGATTTTATCAAAAATGAGGGCAAATTTGGTATGCAAAGAAGCTTTACTCGCGATTGCAAAGCAATGGAAACTTGCCGATTTCCTTGATGTTGGCGATGGTGAACGTTTTACTAATGGTAATTTAAAATCAATTTCCATTGCTGCCAATGCTGTTGAATCGGTTATTGGTGCAGTATTTCAAGATGGCGGTTGGGAAGAAGCAAAGAGTGTTGTTTTGGCTGCCTGGTCATCAACACTTCAAAATATTAAACCCGTGAACCTTAGGGACGCCAAAAGTGCTTTACAAGAGCTTACGCAAGCCAAAGCGTTAGGCTTGCCAGAGTATGTGATTACAGATGCAGGAATTAATGCCTCACCGCGTTTTCAGGCAGAGTGCATGCTCAAAAGTAAATCTTTAGGTGTTGGTTATGGTGATCGCAAAAAAACTGCGGAGTTAAATGCTGCTCAAAAAGCGTTAGAGAGTAAGCTGTTAAACAAGCTTATGGCTTAATTTTCCTGTAAAGGAAATAGCTTCAACACTTTGTCTTCTTCGCCAAGGGTTCCAGCTTCAAACAAAACTTGATTATCGACTAGAACCTGCAGTGCAGTAGGTTTGCCTGAAGTGAGTAGGAGCGTGCTATCGCTATCCAAATTGAAACGTTGGCCCATGCGTAATAAAACTTCTCGGCGTAGTTTAGGCTCTTCACCTGCTATAGATTGATAAACTTGCAGCCAAACATCATCACTCACGGCAACAAAGGTATATATATGGGTAGGTTGACCGCTGGATGGTTGTTGTACTAAAGTGTCTAATTTAGTCCCATTGTTCTCTTCCGAGGCCAATGCTGGCAGAGGTGCTTCTATTACTAATTTTTGTTCTTCTGCCACTTCTACATCTTGATTTAAGGTTGTGTCTGGGGTTAATTCTGTTTCAGTTGGAGCAGGTATCACGGTGCTTTTTTCAATAGGTTTGACGGGCGCTTGATCAACGTCTTCAAAGTTGAATAAGTTTGTCATGATGGCAATAAGAAAAAACAATAAAATTGCAACAATCACCCAAGTACGGTTCGGTGAAATAGGAGCGTCTGGGTAGGTTAGCGGCGTTGTGAGCTCATACGTACTACTTTTGATACGTTGTATATCGTTGCTTACATCTAAGTTTAACAGGGTCGCATACTGGCGTAAAAATCCCAAAGCATAAATCTCGCCTGGCATTTCAGACCATGTTCCTGACTCTAAAGCAGACAAAAAATCCAAGCTAAATTTAAGCTCTTTGACGACTTGGTCTTGACTTAAGCCTTTGACTTCACGTGCCTGCTGTAACTTCGCTCCTATTTCACAAAGCAAAGCCTCTTTAGCAAAAGTGTTATCATCATCTTCTAATATTAGTTTTTCATCAGTCATACTTATCCCCAATGCTTCATTTATTTACGAAGACGAGCAAGCTCATCTTTTGCCCAAGCTTTATGGAGCTCATTGGTTGTTTTCGTAATAAATGTTTGGATATTTTTTTTCAGCAACTTGTTTTCTTTTTTGCTTTTTAAAAGCTGAATGAGGCCTTGTAGTGCTTGCTGGTTAGCAGGTTCTTTTCGCAGAATTGTTTCAAAAAGAGCTTGTGCATAATGAGGGCGCTTGAACTGAATATAAGCGTCGGCTTCACGAAGCTGAGGTTGGGTCCAGTTGGGTGACATCATGTGTGCTTTTCGATATGCAGCAACACCTTCGTTAAGTTTTTTAAGGCCAATCAATGCATCGCCTAAGTTGGTAAAAGCTAAAGATTGGTTACGGTATCTTGGATCCTCTAATGCGATATTCAACTGTTTTACGGCGGCTTTGTATTCACCTAGTTCAATCAGCAAGCTACCATAGTTATTGCGAGTTGCAGAACTTGCATTCATTTTTACAGCACGCTCATAATATTTTTTTGCTTCTTTATTGTTACCTCGAGTTCGCCATGCATATGCAATAGCATCGAGTGTTTCAGGTTGGTCGGGCGATATTTTGTCTGATAGCATCAGCTCTTCAAACGCTTTAGGTAACATGCCTTTATGTAGGGCATCAATGCCCAAACGGTAATGTAATGCTGCACGTTTGCTATTATCACCATCAATTTGCTTTTGCTCTGCACTACTTTGGCAACTTGCGAGTAGGGGTAGTAATAACAAAAGAATCAGAAAACGGGGAAGTATCATAAAAATCTACTCACGAGTGCATAAATTGGGCGTAAACTTTCATCATCTTGTACTGTTAAGTCTGTAAAAATACCATGATCCAGAGCTGTTTTGCAGCCACAGCTTAATGGTTGTTGACATGATTGTTGGGAAAAGAATGTTTGGAGCATAGATTTTGCTTTATTCACATTATTATTCATCACTTCTATGACTGAAGTTACAGAAACATTTTCTTCGTTTTCGCGCCAACAGTCATAATCAGTACTCATAGCTACAGTAGCATAACAGATTTCAGCTTCTCTGGCTAGGCGCGCTTCTGGCATGTTGGTCATACCAATCACATCCATGCCCCAGCTTCGGTAAAGATTTGACTCTGCCCGTGTAGAAAATTGAGGGCCTTGCATTGCCAAATATGTGCCTTTGTTATGCGTTGTAATACCTTGCTGTTCGCAAGCTTGTTGTAAACGAAAATGCAGGCTGTTGCATATTGGATCAGCTATTGAAACATGGGCCACAATAGGTCCATTAAAAAAACTAGATTGTCGTTCACGAGTGCGATCAACAAATTGATCAATTAATACAAAATCACCAGGAGAAATTTCTTCGCGTAATGAACCTACAGCAGAGAGTGAGATGATTTCACTCACGCCGGCTAGTTTCATAGCATAAATATTGGCTCTGTAATTTATTTTGTCAGGAGGGATGGTATGTGATTTTCCATGTCTAGGTAGAAAAACAACTTCATGGCCATGAATGCTAGCTAAAGTTAATGTGTCGGAAGGCTTCCCGTAAGGTGTATCAAGGTCTAATTCATCAATAATTTCAATACCATCGATGTGATAAAGCCCGCTACCGCCAATAATACCTGTTCGTTGCTTCACCCACACTCCCTTTATTGCTGCTTGGCTGTTTTTAATTGGCCACAAGCAGCCATAATGTCATCCCCACGAGACCGCCTCACAGTTGCACGAATACCCTTGGAAATCAAGCCTTTTGCAAATGCATTGACTCTGTCTGCATCACTACCTTCATAGTTACTGCCAGGGTAGGTGTTAAAACGAATTAAGTTAACGCGTTCCCGCTCAATATTCACAAAACGAATCAGCGCTTGTAGGTCTTCATCGCGGTCATTAACGCCTTTAAGCATCACATATTCCAATGTGATATGACGTTTCTTTGCCAGTGGATACTCATTAAGACACTGTCTTAAACTCACTAAGTCATGCTTTTGATTAATGGGTACCAAAGTGTTACGCAGCTCATTATCCGCTGTATGCAGTGAAATCGCTAAATTCACAGCAGCTTGTTCTCCCAATCGCTTTATTTGTGGCACAAGTCCTGACGTTGACAAGGTGATACGACGTCTGGAGAGGTTCAAGTAAGTTTCAGACATTAACAGCTCTAGCGATTCATATACAGCAACTTCATTGGCTAAAGGTTCGCCCATACCCATATATACAATATGAGTCACCTTATTGTGTAAACCATCAATCATAGGGTCTTGTAACAAGTCGTGCTTTACAGCCAATACTTGTGCCACAATTTCATCCGCGGTTAAATTCCCTTCAAACTTTTGCGTCCCTGTATGACAAAAAGGGCAATCCAGAACACAGCCTGCTTGCGATGAAATACAAACTGTAGCGCGAGCCTCTTCAGGGATAAGTACTGCCTCAATATGTTTAAGTGCTTGGTTTTCACGTTTTAAAGCAAAAAGATATTTGCGTGTACCATCGTTAGATTTTTGCATGCTAACTAATTCTAAAGATTGAATTTTAATGTGTTCATTTAACGCACGTTTGACTTGGTCTGGGATATTTTTCATAGCATCCAGAGACAGTATCCCTTTATTACGCCAATCTAAAATCTGCTTGGCACGAAAGGCTGGAAGCCCCCATGTTTTCATGCAATTTTGGAGCTCAGGCAATGATATGCTCGCTAAAGAATAATTTGACATGCGAGGATATTAGCGGCAACTCAAAAATTGGGTAGAGTAAGGCGCATGACTTTAGCAACCCTTGCCCCAGTTTTAATTACACAACGTGACTTTCAAAGCATGTTAACCTTTGCGCGAACAATCTTTCAGTTAAAATCCAATGATGCATATATCAATAATATGCAGCTGAATTTGCCTGAAACAGCACAAATGAACCCTCAATATCCATCTTTACTGATGGGCTATGATTTTCATTTAACCAGCGATGGCCCCAAGCTTATTGAAATTAACAACAATGCTGGCGGCTTGTTTGAAAAAGATGATGGGTGGATTCCACAATGTCAGCATGTTGAAATGCCAAATAATCTTGAACAACGTATCAAAGCGATGTTTCCTGAAAGCTGGAAGCACATTGCCATTATGGATGAAGCTATCCAAGATCAGTATATGTACCCTGAAATGTGCGCCTATGCACGGTTGTTAGAGTCAAGTGGTCGAACTGTGAGTTTAGTTAGTCCAGAAGACCTAGAATTAAGGGAAAGCGGGTTATTTGTGAATGGTTTGAGCATAGATGCTATTTATAATCGTCATACTGACTTTTATTTAGAGCATGAAAGTATGCAACACATCAAACAAGCTTTTATGGCTAAACAAGTTGTTTTAAACCCTAATCCTCGGAGTTATGCCCTGATTGGAGATAAAAATCGCATGGTTGATTGGTGGCGCGAAGGTGTCTTGGAAAGCATTGTTGATGCCTCTAGTTTGGTATGTATTCGCAATGTTGTTCCTGAAACGCATCTATTGGCTGAGTGTGAGTCAGATTTAGCATGGGAAACACGTAAAAGTTGGGTATTTAAACCTGCTGCAAAACACGGTGGGAAAGGCGTATTGCTTGGAAAGGGCATGAGCAGAAAGCGATTTGAGCAATTTGATAAACATACAACCGTCATGCAAAAACTTGTGCCACCGAGTCAAATTACAATTAACGATGCCTCGTTTAAATTTGATGTTCGGTTATATATGCATGGGTCAAGCTTGATTGCTATGGCTGGTAGGGCATGGAATGGACAAATTACCAACTTTAGAGAAGAGGGTAGTGGTTGGACGGCCATTGCAATCGAAGCTTAATTTGTCCGCAATAAAAGAAGCACCAAGCCTCGCCATTGTTATTCCTGTTTATAATGAAGCCAAAATCCTAGCAAAGACATTAAAAATGCTAGACAAACTTACTGTAGAGGAAATTATTTTTGTTGATGGTGGTTCAACCGACTCGAGCAAGACCCTCATAAGCAAAGCAGGGCATACCTGCTTACAATCAGGGTTAGGAAGAGGGCAGCAAATGAATTTTGGTACCAAATCTTCACAGTCAGATATTATCCTTTATTTACATGTAGATACATCGATATCATCAAGTAATATCTCGAACATCAAAAAATCTTATAATCACGGGTTTATATCAGGCCGTTTTGATGTGACCTTCACCAACAAGTCTCTAAGCTACTCAATTATAAGTTTTTTTATCAATCTTCGCTCTAGAGTGTCAAACATAAGCACCGGTGACCAAGCCATCTTTGTTCGGCGAGACGTTATGGAGCAGCTAGGCGGTTACCCTGAAATTGCACTCATGGAAGATGTTGCCCTTTCAAAACGACTAAAGCGATTGGGCCGGATGATTAGCTTAAGAGATAAAATCATCACATCAAGTCGTCGATGGGAAGAAAATGGCCCTGTTAAGACCGTACTACTGATGTGGAAAATTCGTTTTTTATATTGGGCAGGTGTTTCTCCAGACAAACTTGCAAAACTTTATCGGAAACCTCAATAAATATGCGTATTATTGTTCTGTCCAAAGCTCCAGTTCCCGGTAAGGTGAAAACACGGTTATTGCCCAAGTTTACAGCAGAACAAGCTTGTGAGCTGCACCAGAAAATGGTGGTTAAAGTGCTTGAGAAAGCTTTGCTTGTAAGTGCTGATATATGGCTAGCGGTTGATAATCCTTTGCACCCTTTTTTTTTAGAGGCCACCAAAGGCTCAAGTATTCGATTAATCAATCAGGGCCAAGGTGACCTTGGCGCTCGTTTGATTCATTTGATGGAACAGTCTTTTGCTAAAGACTGCGAGTCAGTGATGTTTTTAGGCACCGATTCTCCGCACGTATCGACCGAACGCTATCTACAGGCTTGTAGCCACAGTCAGCAACATGATGTTGTAGTTGGAGCTGTTGAGGATGGTGGTTACGATTTAATTCTAATTAAACAGCCACATGTGGGGATATTTCAAAGTATCACATGGGGATCATCTACCGTTTTGAATGAAACTTTAATGCTCTGTAAGCAGTTTGACCTGTCTGTATCCATATTGACTGAATCTTTTGACTTGGATCGTCCAGAAGACCTGGAAAGAGCGCCATTACATTCTTGGTAGCTCTTGGCTTGGCAATACAATAAAGTAACATAATATATATTATGCGACGTGTTTGATGCCTCTTGGCGATTTGGACGCAGCCCCCATGATTGTAATCAAAAAATACTTATTTTTGTATGCGCATCGTTAGGAGTCTATTTTGAGAAATGTATTATTGTTCATAACACTGTCTTCTTTACTCATATCAGGCTGCGCTACATCCTCTAAGAAAAATATTTCATCGGTTACGGTTAGCGCCGTAGGTGACATATTTATGGGCGGAACGTCAGCTCCGATCATGGCCAATATGGGTTATGATTATCCTTTTGAAACAACAAAACCTCTATATTTAGATTCTGATATCGTGATTGGTAACCTTGAAGGCCCTTTGACAAGTCAAGGCAACCCTGTTTTGGACAAATATTATGTTTATCGCACCCCAATAAATAAAGTTGCACCAGCTTTAGCGCAAGCAGGTTTTGATATCGTTACTTTGGCTAATAATCATAGTCTGGATTACGGCATAACTGGTCTGCGAGACACCATCATATCGCTTGAAAAGCATCATATTGCGCATATTGGTGCTGGGAGAACGTTAAAAGAAGCAAGAAAAGCACATGTATTTGAGAGAAATGGTCTAAAAATAGGATTTTTGGGTTACCCACTCACCTTTCCTGAAGAATACTGGGCAAATGAGAAGCAAGGCGGAACCTCTTTTGCGCGTGAGGAATTTATGCGCGAAGATTTACAGATATTACGCAAAAAAGTTGATTGTATCGTTGTTTCGTTTCATTGGGGACGCGAATTACAAACAGAACTTCGCCCTTATCAAACGAGGATGGGGCGAATGGCTATTGATGAGGGCGCAGATGTAGTCATTGGCCATCACCCACATATTATGCAAGGTATTGAGCGTTATAAAAATGGTGTGCTTCTGTATAGCTTGGGAAACTATGTCTTTGGATCATATAGCAATAAAGTGCAATTTGGTGGTATTGCCAAAATAATACTTGATCAAAAAGGCTTTAAACAATTGGAAGTATCGTTGATTGATATCAACAATTTTCGTCAACAATTTCAACCTAAGCTCTTGCAAGAACCTCTTCTTAGCCAATCACTCACAGAAATCATTCAACTTTCGAATGCCCAAAAAACAAAACTTCTTATTCAAGACGGCAAACTTACACTTGAACGTTAAGCTCGCCCTACATCAAAACTTGTAAGGAAAATTTGTAAGGACTGCTGGTATCACCAAACACCAACGTGTGTTTACCAACGCTTAACGGCATAATTGCATCGCTATTACTATTGTTGGTAATAAGCTCATCATCAAGTCGACATTCGTCCCCATAATTCACAACGCGCAGTTGTAAGCCACCCTTTTCAGCCGCTTCAATCACGATATGCTCTTCGTTTACCAATAGGCTGCAGCCAGTAAGTTTTACATCAATGCGCTTGGGGTCTACAAACAAGTCGGTAACCGTTTGTGGTGGTCGATATGCACCAAAGACCCACGGCAAGTGCCCTACCACTTTAGTTTGATTACATAAAGCTTGTTTTGCATTGGCATTAAGGCCTTCTAAGTTGGCAAATGGGATGAAAGTATCATCAAGTTCATCTGGATCATCTTCGATTAAAGCTGTTTGGAGACGTGAAAATAATGCCGCAAGAAGTGGTGTTAAGCTGCCGCCTGGCATATTTACCAAGCGAATAAGTGTGCCTCGGTCAATCACCTCTACCTCACCATCGGTTAAGGCAACTACAGTGGCTGTTCGTTGCTTTGCAAGCCCTGCAAGCCCTAGTTCGCCTACAATTTCCCCTGCTTGGAGGGTGGTGATATTGAGGGAGCCATCACGTTGCACACGGTGAACTTCTAACCAACCAGACTTGATTAAATACGCTGCCGTATCCTCATCTCCCTGACCCATTAAGGTATCACCTTCTTTAAATTCTAAAATATTTGCCATGTGAATCCTCTATACCTTTATCCGCCAAGAACATACTAACGCTGATTCATGTGTAAATATTTTATGTAATAAATATCACTAACTTATATGGTTAAACGTTTCATTTATGATGGTATAAGAACACAATTTACCTTGCCTCCGCCCCTTTTCCACCCTAGAAGCCTACATGGCTATAAAATCAACCATCTACAAAGCAGATATTCAAATCAGTAATATGGATAAACACTACTTTGAATCACACGCCCTCACCCTTGCGCGGCACCCTTCTGAAAGCGCCGAGCGTATGATGATTCGTTTGTTAGCTTTTGCTTTGCATGCCAGCGAATATATGACCTTTACCAAAGGTTTAAGTACAGATGATGAGCCAGAATTATGGCAAAAAAGCTTAAGCGATGAAATTGAAGTCTGGATTGATTTAGGCCAACCTGATGAAAAACGCCTTCGCAAAGCATGTGGTCGCGCGAAACAAGTGTTTATTTTCACCTACAACTATCGCAGCGCAATCGTGTGGTGGGAACAAATAAAAAATAAGTTATCGCGTTTTGATAACCTCACTATCATTGCTATTGCTGATGAAACCTATGAAGCGATGGGACAAATAGCAAAACGAAACATGCAGCTGCAATATATGATTCAAGATGGTGAGGTCTTGCTCACCGATGGTGAAAATTCGATCACTATTATACCTAAAATACTTTAATCACCAAGTGGTAGTAAAAAGTTTTCAAAACCTTGCTGCCTAAGTATTGCAACTGCCTTATCAGCATCTATATCTTCTACCGTAATTGTGCAATTTTGGTTTGCACCAATGTGCGTAAGATGGCCAGCATTCGTTTCAAGTACATTGCAGCCCTCACTAACTAACAATGAGTTTATGACCATCGCCACACCCATATCAGGCACTAGCGCAATTTTTATTAAATTCATAGTAACCTCTTTATTTCACTTATTTATTCCGAGTGGATTCTTTACTTTTTATACCCCGTTGCACCGTTTTTAAGTAGGTACGATAGTTTTCAGCATCACCATAATCGAGAAAATGACTGTAATGTGCATGAGAAGATTTCATACGTTGGGCATGTTTGATAGGATACCAATACTGTTCTGTTCGTGCAGCAATTTCGCGCACATAAGCAATCAACCCCGTGCCATAGCTACAATAAGCACAATTAAGCTTCTCAATGACGTTTAAATAAGCCAAATGATGCCGATCATAAACAAAATAACTGGCTCGATTCACTTTGGCAATGCCATAGACTGGAAAACAAACCCATTGATAAAGGCTAACCATCAAATCAAGCAATAAAAAAGGCACAATGAGCGCATAAATCAACGGTGCTGTCGCAATCACTTTAACCTTGGCTTGCAGGATATAAGTAGAGACCTTTATTTTAAACTGTTTGTGTCGACGACTTACTTCCTGCTCAAAAATAACTTTGCGATTGTGTATACTAAAGCTTAATTCAGCACGTCGTTTCGCAAATTCAAGCTCCAAATCTTCTTCCAAAAGTCTTATTTTTTCAATGAGCAGGCTGATTTGTTTGTTCATAAAGACTCCATCAAAACGAATACTATATCATGCCCTATACCTTAGGTTTAAACAATCATGGAATCTTAACGTTTCCCGAATACATATGTTGGTTCTTATTGAGCCAAGAATCAAAAGAACCAACACCAGGTCATAAAGACATTAGCAATGTTTTTGTTGATTTATACCGGGGACCCAAGTCCTTGCAAGCACAACATCAACGCCATATTGAGTCAAAAAAACCAACCAATCAGATTCTGTTTGCAAAGTAATTACCTCTTGTTCACTCAACCATGCCAAATCAGTGCGAATACGATCAAATGAAGCTTTCATTCCGCGTTTATCCAACTCATTTTGTATCTCTATTTCATTCATTTTATAATCATTCGCTTTCGCAATGATTTGTAATATTACAGACCTACGCTCTTCTGTAACTGACATATCACATTTAGCTATAATTGAATGATATTGGATATTTAAAGGCTTATCTTCGCGAATATGATCAGCAACAAAAGGTTCTTCAGCACTCTCCACTGTAGGTATATGCAGCTTAAGCTTACGTTGCTTCTTCACAATGCTTGGATCAATGTGTTGGGTTAACAAATGTTTGGCTTCTTCGCGTTTAGCTCGCGCTTCTTCAAGGCTTACTTTGGGATAAACACCCAGGGAAAGCGACTTTTGTTTTCCCTCAAACCGATAAGCCAGCTTCCAATAACGCCCTGATCTTTTGACCAACAAATAAAGACCACCATGATCACTAATTTTTAATTGTGTTTTACCTTCAGGTACAACAGAGGTATTTATAATGTCATCCGATAAAAGCATAGATTCAAACCCCGGCTGTTGGTTCTTTCTTTGTGGTCTTGCTGTTGGTTCTTTTAGCTTATTAGGTCTCTTGAAATAAACCAACAACGCAGAGTATATTTATACCAACAGTATAAACCAACAAAAAAGACCATGTTATTGCAAACCAAAGCATGATAGCCAAGCCGAATCCTTAAAACACTCTAAAATATCGCTTAAACAAAGCGTTAAACTTCCAAGCGACTCATTGTATATCTCATACAAGAAAAAGTGGCTTAAAGGCTATTTAATGAGCCCAATAATATTTATAAGGTATGATATAAAGTAGTTAAAGGTTGAGTGACTGCTTTCGACGGCGGCTCAACTAGTAAACGTAACACTTTATTTTATGATCTAAAGATGAAGCGGAAAAAATATTGCGTGGATGATATTCATTGCTAGAGCTCTGCTAGCAGTAATAGCTTATGCTATGTTTCATTATCTCAACTCGTAGGTATAAGCTTTTGAAACACTGTATTTCAATGTCCGCTTTTGGTTGGAACTGCCCAAAAGCGGACATTGATAGTTGATACTCTTAGAGTAGCTTTGTCTCTATAGGCTGTTAAAACCTTAGAATCAACTGACAACTATTAACAACAATAAAAAGGTTGGCACTAAGTTAATAATGCGTATACCTCTTTTTTGAATCTAAGCTCTCCAATTTTCCTTATCTTTGTCTGTTAAGAAACCTTCTTCAGTGTAAACTTCTTTGTACCAAACATAAACAGAAAATGCGATTGCTAAAGCTAGACAAAAACTACCAATTGCTGTTAATGCTAATATTGAGAAATCACCTAAATCAGTTATATTCATAAACACCTCCGTTTAAAGATGTCCTTATGCTATGTCTTTAAACTTTAAGGTAATGTAATTGCTGTCACATGCTTTGAGGATTGCTTCATCGATAGCACAGTTCCTAAATGTGATATAAACGAATGCCCGTCTTTGTTGCCGACTGTATCCGTCCCAAAGCAGGTTATTTAGTGAAATCTTGCCCTTCGCCCATTAATATTTTTGATTCAGTATTTTACGATGTTACAAAATTAAGTATTGTGAACCCATAGCTTCTGATAAAGTTAGAGACACAAGAAGGAGAAAATCTTGAAGGATACACCCATACAAATATTTATGCGCTGGTAGCCCAAGCCCATGCGGATATTCAACGAGATTTCAGTAATATCGATCCTGTAGTCGGTGTAAACAGACAAATGCGCGCAAGTGGTATTCCTGCTGATGCGATGACGATTGATTGTTTAAAAAGCGGCAAACGGATTCTTCTTATTTTTCATGATGCACAACCTAAGCTGGTCAGCTATCAATTTTGCTTAAAAGATAGCGACCCTTATGATGCGTTTAAAACAATTCCCCACTCAGCCCTCACCACACAACAGCTTTATGACTGGATGAAAGAACGCTTTTTAATACAACATTGATTCCATCCAAAAAATATGTGGTTCAGGATGCTAAACTGTCACACTTAAAAGCGCCCTAGCCCTTTATCAACAATCCTCTTCTCTGATAGTGATATGTTTAGCCCCGCATACCGAGCAATGGAATCGATGCACTTCCTTACGAAGTTCATCAACAGATGTAAACGGCGTTTTCGATAATATTTTCGCCACGTCCTGCTGAAAATCGCATGCCGCGCAATAAAGAAAATATGTCGTCCGCTTTTCTGCCATCTTCAACCTCTGCCACTAAATCTTGAGAAATCTTTCAACATTCAAGACTTGAAGCCCAAGCTTGTTATGTTTGATACTTGCTTCATGCGGTCTAAAATAATTGTTAAACGTGCCTGGCTTGCTTCATCAGGCGGCAATTGACAAGGCAGTGCATCCTGAAAATCATCATTGTTAAGCAACTTCATAAATTCTTCCGCTAAATACGAGCGCAAAACTTCAGAGCTTTGCATGACTTCATCAACAATGGTTACGCGACCATCAAGCACCGCAATCAAATCTTCAAGATCGTGGCTTGCCATATAATCGCCGTTTCCACGGCCATAAAAAGCTTCTAATTTAGTGGCTAAGAAACAGGGCGCTGCAATCATGCTAATTTTCACACCATTAGAAAGTTTCACAGGTTCAGACGTATGCATGGCTTCTATGTACCACTTATTGGTATAGCCAAGAATGCCTTCTTTTGTTGGCATCACATCGACAATGAGCGAATCATAAATCCAGCGACACATTGGAGCCCCATCACTGGTATCTTCTTTGAAGTCTCTATCCTTAAGCTGTTGCGAGAGAATGTAGTAATCATGATAGCTTAAAACCTCTACAATCACATCCACATCTTTTGTTTCTCGTGGTGGCGGTGCAGCAGGGTCGGTCACTAAAAATCCTGCTGTGCAGCCGCCAAGGAATACGACATCATTAACCAGTGATCCAAAACCGCTGGCAACCAACTCCAGCATTTCAATATTCGAGTCTCCCTCTTTCATGGTTAAGACAACCGCTGCTTAAGTTGATCAATCGCCATATTCCTCTCCCTAGCCCTGCCGCCACGAACAGCATCAACCAAAGCTAATAGCTCATAAAGCTCTGCATCATTCCGCGCACCCTTTGGTGCGTTCTTATGCAATGGTGAAAAGGATATGCCTCTCACCTCACCCTCGGCATCTGGCCAGACATGCGGTAGTTCGCTTGATGCAACGAAGGATTCAGCAAGAAGCGGAGCAAATGATGCAGTTGGCATGCCTCTGCATGGCTCACCGATGTCTGGCACAAATACAAAGCGTATGCCATGCACCAGCAGCTCTTTGAGGTTGGCGGATATCACCTTATAACCCTTATCTTTACGAATAAGACCAGCCTTGATTAATTTCTGAATCGAGTCATGCACTCGCGATGCACTAAGCCCTAACGATTCACCCAAACGCTGCATTGTCCAAGACTTATTCCTGAGCACAACCAGCTTCAAAACAACATATATATCTTGCGGTTTCAGCTCCATAATAACACCTCTAATATTCCATATTCTGGAATCTGGAATAAAGAATGTCAAGCGCCATGGACTTCAACAAAGTTAAACCAATTGGTGAGAATCGCATGCCGCACAATAAAGAAAAAATGTCGTCCGCTTTTCTGCCCTCTTCAACCTCTGCCATAAATCTTGGGAAATTTTCAACGTTCAAGACTTGACCTCAAAATCCTGGAAGCCTGACACCGTCATAGACCTGTTACTGATTGGAGTCCTTTAAATCAAAGCCACCACGAATAATAAAATCCTCAAACAGTCCATCGATTTTCATATTCACCTTGAAAGGTGAGATACTCGCGCCTTCCAATGCTTCAAAATAAGCTTTGGCTTTGGGTTTATCAACACAGCTTTTCAAATCATCAAAGCGGCCAAATTCATTGATATTGGCGGCAGTGATGCCTGCATTCATCATACGGCTTAGCTTTCTTCTAAATGCGGCGATATTTTCATCGTCATTGCTACCCAGCAGTCCAACCAGCTTATTCATTTGCTCAACCTTAGCGGCAGCCAAATATTCTGTTACGTAGTCTCTAAAGGTTTTACCTGCTTCAGGTTTAACATCACCACTTTGTACTTCATGCAGGAATATATTGGCAAACTTTTGTTCTTCTTGGGTGAGTGAAGCAAAAGATTTATGCAACTCATCGATAAGTTTTTCATGATCTTTATGCGTCGATTTCAGAAATTTTTCAAAACGGGAATTCATATAATCCGAGTCGATTTTTCCTGTATCAATTTCCGTTAAATGGCCCGATATATCAAACGGCACGTCTTCGATTCTGCCGCCTCCACCACCACTGGATAACTCTTTATAACGCAACACCAATATCAAATAGGTGTTTTCATCAAAATTGAGTGTCACTTCAGTTTTTTGTTTACCTTTGCCAGCAGCGTAGATTAATTTACTCCACACAAACCCCTGAATTTTCGCTGCTTCCAAATAGTCATTTAAGCCTGTAAACAGTTTTGCGAATTGACCACATTCCGACACGTCCGCAGGCAGCTTTTCAAAGTTTTGAATCCCTGCATGATCAAACAGCTCAACAATGTCATCATATACGGCATTCATTTTCCTCAAGTTGTCGGGCAATTTATCCACAAAAAGACTGACGGGTTTATCACCCGAATAGAGCTTAACCGCATCGTTAATATTGCGTTCCATGCTGTGCGGGTAACGATAATAACGAATCGTGCCAAAGGGTTTTTCATGTTCCATGTAAAGGCGATTGGTGCGCGAAAATGCCTGTATGATATTTTCATACTTGAGCACCTTATCCAGATAGAGGGTATTCAACCATTTAGAGTCAAAACCCGTCAGCATTTGATCGACCACAATCAACAGATCAATTTGCTGCTCGGGTGTATTCCCTATACGCAGATAAGGCTTTTTATGGGCAAGGCGTGCGGCAATGTCTTTTTTAAATTTGGCATGGTTAGCCAATGTGAAATCCTGACCATACTTGGCGTTATAGTCTGTCATGATTTCAATTAAACCTTCTTGTTTTAAAGCAGCGTTTCCAGCGTAATCACTGTCTTCATCAATATGAGGGTCAAAAAGGGCGGTGACTTTTAATGTCGGAGCCGCTTGTTTTAAACGGCGATAATATGCAATCGCTTCGGTAATACTGCTGGTGGCAAAAATGGCGTGGAATTTACTGTTTTGGCTCAGGCTCACCCAGTTCTCAAGCATATCTTCAACGACTTTGCTTTGATGTTCTGCGCGGGTGTATTGCGACTTGGGCACCTCATCTTCAATGCCTTTCACATACTTGCCCTTGGCATCAAAGTGCCCCGCCATGGCAACCTTGCGCATATAATGATTAAACACCTTCTTTTTCTCAGGGTCTGCCAAGGCTTCGCTTTCAGTATTGGCTTTGGCTTTTAGTAGTGCCACTTCGCGTCGCAGCGCGTTATCTTTGTAGGTCAGCACCTTGTAGGGGTCAAAGCCCAATACATTCTTATCGCGGATACCATCGGCAATACTGTAGCGGTGCAGCTCGTCACCAAACACGGTTGAGGTGGTATTACGCTTCTTCTGATTTTCATCCTGAATCGGCGTACCTGTAAAACCAAAAAACAGCGCAGCAGGAAAGGTTTGTTTAATGGTGATAAGCATATCGCCAAAGGTGGAGCGATGGGCTTCATCAATGATAAATACCAACCGCTGGTTGTTAATCAGCGCAATATCGTGGCTTTGAAAACTCACGCCAGCCTCATTGGCATCTTCGTTAATATTACTCATTTTTTGAATCGAGCTAACAATCAAGGTATCGGCAGGGTTGGCACTTTTAAGTTTGGTGATTAATACGCCCGTATTCTCGGTGGCCTGCACCGATTCACCATCCCCTGCAAAACCCTGATACTCTTCTAGCGATTGTGTCCCCAGCTCAATTCTATCCACCAAAAATACCACTTTGTCGGCATCTTTCGAGTGCGCAATCAGCTGTGCCGATTTAAAGCTGGTCATGGTTTTACCCGAGCCAGTGGTATGCCACACATAACCGCCTAAACGGTCCCCCTTGCCAAGATAATCACCGCTCCAGTTGGTTTTGGAAACTTTGTCCGAGATTTTATTGGCCGCATAATATTGGTAGCTGCGCATCACTTTGAGCACACCGTCTGAGCCATCGGCTACGGTATAAAAACCAATCAACTGGTGCGCCATGGGAATAGACAAAAATCGCGAGGTTATGCCTTTCCAATCGTTAATGGGTTCATTATCAAAATCAGCCCAATGGAAATAAAAATCTTTATTAAATGTGCCATCCGTTCCGGGATTAGCAAAGTAAACCGTCTCATTGGGTTCCATGGCGACAAACACCTGCACCAGGGCAAACAACCCCGTAAACACACCTTCAGCAGAATATTTTTCGATTTGATTATAGGCACGACTAAGGGGCACACCGCTACCTTTAAGCTCGATATGAATAAGCGGCATACCGTTAATCAACAGCATCACATCGCCACGGCGGTCGTTGAGCATCTTGGAGGCTTTGGCAAACCTTGGCTGCTGCACAATTTGGTAGCGGCTTTGCCCTGCGGCGATTTCCTGCCTATCGTAAATTTTTAGGCTGATCTCTTTGCCTAAGTGGTCTGGGTCGTTGGGGTTATCACGGGTAATATCCACGGATTTACCATTGATAAACCCGTTCAGTTTAAGCGGTGTTTTCAATTCGCGAATTTTCTCGACGATCTGCTGCATTTCCGTATCACTAAGCGGCACATCGTTGAGGCGATCAACGCCCCGATTATTCTGAAACAGAATCGCCGCCCAATTTTGCAATAAATCCGCTTCGGTCGGATTTTTTAATACCTCTTTTTCCCAACCCCTATTGTGGGTCAACTCTTCAATCAAGGCTTTTTCAAACGCGGCTTCGCTGGTAAATGGCATGATGTCTTAATCCCCTACACAAACATTTTTTCCAAGCAGGCTTGCTTGATGTTGTTGAGTTTTTTGAGTTGGGCTTGGTGTTGGGTTATTAGGGTATCGAGGTGTTTGAAGATTTTTCCGATTTTAGTTTGTTCATTTTTTTCTGGTAGCTTAATAGGTGTCTTTTTCCCACTATCAATAGTATAAGTTCCGACTGTCCCGGTACCGGCAGAGATCTTGATGAAATTTTGTATCCCATCATGTTTAAATGAATAGAATAAAAACATTCCATCTATTTTATTTTCATTTTTAAACCAAATTATATTTCCATCTTTAAAATAAACAGGTTCATCATTCGCAATCAACATTGGAATGCCAATGGTTCCAACTCCTGTTACGAGCAAATCGCCAGGCTGAACCTTGCCTGATAATAGAGAGTATTCTGTATATTTTTCTTTTGTAATATATAAATAATCTGAAGGTTCTTCATTCTTATGGGCAGATACAATATCACGAGCTCGAAGAAATCTTACTCCTGAGGCAGTCCAGTCTGATTGATGTATTCTTTTGACAGATGTAACATTCATATCCTCCCCCACCGCCTTCTCTTCCCACTCCCCACTAAACCCCTTAAAGCGAATCTCTGGCACGGTTGCGCCTTGTTTGGGGAACATTTTTTCGAGCAGGGCTTTTTTAAGGTTTAACAGCTTGTTTTGCTTTTGCTGATGCTGGGCAATCAAAGTATCGAGCTGTTGGAAATAATTACCAATTTTGGTTTGTTCTTCTCTGCCAGGTAAAGCTAGCTGAATTCGTTGTAACGAATCTTGATTAACATTTGAGTTTGCAGAGCTGGTAGAGCTCGCAAGAATTTGCCTTCTGCTATTAGTAGTAGAATAAACAAATCGATTAAAGTTAACATCCATTTCTATATTAGGTCTGAAGCGAATGATGAAGCCGGAATATGTAGTATTTTCTAAACTTTTTGAAATTACTGCTGCTTCTCCTACTCCCTCAGGCTTAACCGAAGAGCGGATAAATAAGACATCTCCTTCATTAAGACTATATTCTTTTCTTTGGTTTACTGTGCTGAAAGCAAGCCCCAAGTTGACATTGCTTACTTCATTCTTACCGAAAACATCTTGTAGATTTACGAAGGGGTGCCCAAGCCCCATCGCCGTTTTATCAAAGTTCATTCCATTTTTGAGAGATCCAATCTCCCCTAGACATTTTTCTACCCACTCACCATCAAACCCCTTAAACCGAATCGCGGGCACTCTGTTTTCTGCACTCATCTTATTCGCCCTGCAAAAAGGCTTTTAGTTCAGCCAAGCCTTGTTGGTCAAACTCGTTGCCAGTGAGTTCATCAATCAAACCTGCCAAGGATTGCTCGGTGGTTTTGATGTCGTGGGCAACATCGGCATAGGTGGTGGCATATTTGTCTGCCAGTTTTTGCACTTGGTTGGTGAGCTGATGAATCAGGTGGGTAGGCAGTTGGCTTAACTCGCCAAGCAATGGCGTGATCCATTTCAATTCCAGCAAGGTGCTTACTTGCTCGTCTTCCAGATTTTCAATGGTGGTTTTGGTTTTAAGATGCAATGCCTCGGCATCGGCTTTAATGGATTTCTTGAGGGCTTTTTCTTCCGAAATCAACGCATCCACTTGGATGATTTTGCTTTCATAACTTTCGGCATCAAAGGTTTTTGTTTTCTTTTGCTCGGCTTTCAATTGTTTGGCTTCTTTGCCCACGGCAGCATTCACAAATCCGTCTTTACTCTCTTTTATAGTATCGCGTTCTTTTTCTTCTTCAGCCAAGCTATCAAGTATGGCTTCAACTTCGGCACTGATTTCGGCGAGACGCTGCTCTTGTTGTTGAAGGGCTTGCAGCTCGTCAGGCAAGTAGGTGGTTTGCACCAAATCAAAGGGCAAGATGTGACCTTTCCAACCCTCTTGCACTTCGGTGTCTTTGCCTTTGACTTTCTTGTTGACCATATTGGGGTCAACCCGTTTGTTGGCTTCAAAACCTTCGGTTTGCAGCATTTCTAAATCGGCGGCGATGGTTTGCCAGTGGTTATTGAGCAATTGGTAGGCTTGGTATTTGTCAATGAGGGTGATGTCATTGAGCGCTGTTTTTTCTAAGCGGAAAAAAAGCGCTTGGTTTAATACACTTTCGTGCTGGTTAATTTTAATGGTATTCCACTGGATGATGAGCTCGGTTTTGAGATAGCCATCAAAATCACCAAAGGCATCGGCATAGCTTTGGGCGAAGCTTTTCACCTCGCTATGCTGGGTAATGGTCTGTTTGATCTCATCGGCAGCAATGGCAAGCTTTGCATGGTGGCTTGAGTTGTTGATAAACAGGGCCACACGCAATGCAGGAAAGGCTTGCCAATAAAAATCAAACTGCTTGATTTCACTCACTGGAATGCCGCCAAGCATCGTGGCGTGTAGATCCCAGCTTTCTGCCTCTGGTGCGGAATCCACATACCGTGGAATATTCAGATTGTAGCCGTTTTCGCGAAGTGTCTTTTTGCTGACTAACTTTGAGAACTTCGGATTGTTTTCACGAAAAATCACGGCATCGGTGATGCGTTTGATATCTGAGGCTTGCAGCTTATTGTTTTTGCCCACTTTTAAAAAATGTTTAGAGGCATCAACGATAAGCACGTCGGTCTGGGGTTTTTCAATACTGCCGCGCTTTTGGCGTAAGACTAAAATCACTGTAGGAATACCTGTGCCAAAAAAGGTATTGGCAGGCAGACCGATAATGGCATCAATGTGGTTTTGCTCGATAAGCTGCTTACGAATCATGCCCTCTTCACCGCCACGGAATAACACACCGTGAGGCAATACAATGGTCATCATGCCGTCGGGTTTTAAGTGATAGAGATCGTGCAGCAAAAAGGCGTAGTCGGCTTTGGTTTTAGGGGCAAGGCCAAAACGTGAGTAACGCGGATCACTCTCTTTGTGGTCAGGATCCCACTGTTGTGAATAGGGCGGATTGGAAACCACGGCATCCACATAGAGTGGGTTATAAGAACCCATGGGGTCGTTCTCATCAAAATATGGCCAGTCGTCTTCCAAGGTGTCGCCGTTGCGGGTGACAATATTGTTGGGTTTGATACCGCGCATGATCAGGTTCATACGGGTTAAGTTGTAGGTATTGGCTTTAAGCTCTTGGGCGAAGTATTTAATGTTATCCTGGCGATCACCATGCTTGGCAACGCTATTCCCAATATTAATCAGCAAAGAGCCTGAACCACTGGTTGGATCGTAAATTTCTATTTTTTCTTTGTCTTTGACGTGATGGGCAATGATTTCTGACATAAGCAGCGATACTTCATGGGGTGTATAAAACTCACCCGCTTTTTTGCCCGCATTGGCGGCAAATTTTTCAATCAGGTATTCGTAGATATAACCCAATACATCATAATCTTGCTTGCCATCCATGGGGATCGCTTTGATCAGTTGCAGTAAATCGCTAATCGCCTTGGTTTGTTTGGCTGCACTTTCTCCCAGCTTGCTAAGCCCTGTTTGCAGGGTATGAAAAATGCCATCGAAGAGTTTTTTGTGGTTGGCGTGTATTAGGCGCTCAAAGGCGGATAAAGCATCACGCACGTTGGAGACATCAAAATCATTACCCTTTGCCAACCACGTTGAAAACAAATTGTCATAGGCAATAAAGTAGCCCAGATCTTTTCTGATGTAGTCGGCAGTCTCGGCATCGTCTTCGCTCAGTAGCTTGATTTCAGCATCGGACATGCCTTGCTTTTTGGCGTACTGGATTTCTTGATCGGATAGGTATTTATAGAAAATAAAGCCCAAGATGTAGTCTTTGTACTCATTGGCCTCAATTTTGGAACGCATCTGATTTGCAGATTCCCAAATTTTGGCGGCTAGCTGTTGTTTATTCAATTTTATATCCTTCTTTTATCATCGGGTTAATCAAAATTATACCAAGCAGGCATCAGCTCTGCCTCTTTACTTCATCTAACGTTTTACCATCTTCATATTTCCATTCAGTCCAGCCGTTCGCTGGACGGCCTAAAACCACTGTGGCGGCGGCACTGGGCGAGGGGAAAATGGCATTTTCTGTAAAGCGTAAAACATCAACCTCTTCTAGCAAAACACCTTGCTCAACTAACCTGTTTCTATGCGATGCTACCCAAGCACCTGAGGATTTAGTCAGTTCACGATTACACGTTGAACCTTTGAGTACGACTAAACCATCTTCACTGTATTCGCCCGTTGCTTGTGCTGCTTTGCCTTTGCAATAAAGGAAGTTTTTCTTCTTTGCATTTGTTTTGACCATTTCATCGAAAATCGGATAGCCAAGGGTGGCGACAAGCAATTGCATGGTTTCAAAGAAATCCCAGATGTCTGCTTCATCGGATTCGCGCACATGTGGCCTTGCTGAACCTTGACCATTCTCCAAGCGATAACGATTGGCCTTAAGGGCTTCATCAATGCTGATGGATTCAAGATACTTCACATGGGTCTTGGTCAGAAATCCTGTTTTGGAGGTGGCAACCATGGCATGTGTCCACTCACGCTTTTGGTGATCGGGATTTTTGATGCGTTTGGCAAAGTTTTCTGCTTCCCCAATATAAGCTGTTGGTTTGCCATCATCCTCACTACTGCCAAAGAGCAAATAAAGGCCGGGGGCAGCCAACTCTTCACGTTTCAAAGCTAAATCAAGACTGGCACGCGGAATCAGGCAAACCTGAACGGTGCGACTGGTAATCTCTGCAAGACGAACACCGCGCGGATTGCCGTCGGGTAAAAATATCTGAATGGTTTTTGCAGTTTTCAAATTGATAAGCCCTCTCCCACAGAATGACAGTGGCTAGCATAACCTATGAACTGGCCTTGGTGAAGACAATCGCTTCATATCACTCAGCCCAGTCTACAAATAAACATAAAAAAGCCCGCTCTTGCATGATAAAAGAGCGGGCTTATATTTTTAAGACTAACTACTCAAAGCCAACTTAATTAAGCTTGAATCAGCCCTGATACTGCTGCTAAGGCTTCTTTCAACTTTTTAGGCTCAGTACCACCAGCCATAGCCATGTCTGGTTTACCGCCGCCTTTGCCGCCGCAGATGATAGCAACTTCACGCACGATGTTGCCTGCGTTGTAAGTGCCGACCAAATCTTTGGTGACACCAGCCACGAGTTGCACTTTTTCACCATTAATTTGCCCAAAAACAATCACACCTGATTTGAGTTTACCTTTGGCTTTATCCATGAAATCACGCATATCTGCCACACCTTTCACTTCAGCAGTGAGCAGCTTGATACCGCTTATTTCCACGGCTTCTTGGATCAAATCATCAAGGATGCCAGTCGAAGCTTTGGCTTTGACAGATTGCAGCTCTTTCTCGGCTTCTTTGAGCTTTGCTTGTAAGCTGCTTACAGCTTCGGGGGTTTCCGTTGTGCGCACTTTTAAAGCACCTGCGACTTCATTTAAAGTATTGGCATCATTCACATAACTTTGAAAAGCAGCTTTGTTGGTGACTGCTTCAATGCGGCGCACGCCTGCGGCAATGCCTGTTTCAGATAAAATGCGGAACAAACCAATATCACCTGTGCGTGAGACATGTGTGCCACCACAAAGCTCTGTGGAGAATCCAGCCGATACCACGCGCACTTCATCACCATATTTCTCGCCAAACAATGCCATTGCACCCGATGCAACAGCTTCATCTTGAGTCATGAGTTTGGTTTCTACAGCTTCATTTTTCCAAATTTCGGCGTTTACAATCGCTTCAATGTTCACTTTTTCTGCCGCAGTCACTGGTTCATGATGACTAAAATCAAAACGCAAACGCTCTGCATTAACCAAAGAACCTGCTTGTTTGACATGTTCACCCAGCACATCACGCAATACTTTATGCATCAAATGGGTTGCCGTGTGATTGCAACGAATCGCTTCACGGCGATCACCTGTGACTTCAAAATGCGCTGTGCTGCCAGTGCTAAAGCTACCTTTGCTGACTTTGCCTATATGCACAAACAAATCAGACAAGACTTTTTTGGTATCGCTCACCACAAATTCAGCATCTTTGCTTTTGATAAGACCAGTATCGCCTGCCTGACCACCCGATTCAGCATAAAATGGCGTTTGATTGCTGATTAACCAAGCTTCATCACCTGCTTTAATGCTTGCCACAGATGTATCACCTTGCACCAAACCAGAAATGGCGCCTTCGGCACTTAAAGTGGTGTAACCCAAAAAATCTGTAGCACCATGTTGTTCGCGAATTTCAAATACAGCTTTAGGCAGTGCCGCTTCACCCGAACCACCCCAAGCAGCGCGCGCTCTGGTGCGTTGCTCTTCCATGCATACTTCAAAGCCAGCCATATCCAAATGAATATCTTGGCCTTTGAGGATGTCGGCAGTTAAATCAGTAGGGAAACCAAAAGTGTCATACAAAGAAAACAGTGTTTTCCCTGGGATGGTGCCGCCTTTACCTGCGTCTTTGGCAGCTTGTTCAACCAAAGTAAGGCCTTTATCCAAGGTTTTGATAAAACGCTCTTCTTCAATGCGAATCACTTGCTCAATATTGCCTTGCCCTTCTTTGAGCTCGGCAAAATGATCGCCCATTTCAGCGACAAGTGCGGGAACAAGCTTAAACATAAAGGCATGTTTCATACCCAACAAACGGCCATGGCGACAAGCCCTGCGCAAAATCCTGCGCAGCACAAAACCACGCCCTTCATTGCTTGGCAATACGCCATCAGCCAACAAAAATGACACCGAACGCAAATGATCCGCCAACACGCGCAAACTCACATCATGTTCATCATTCTCGCCCAAGCTAGTGCCTGTGACCTTGCAAGCGGCATCAATGAGATTTTCAAACAAATCAATACTGTAATTATCATGCGTACCTTGAAGCACGGCGGCAATACGCTCTAAACCCATGCCTGTATCCACTGAAGGTTTGGGCAGCGGATTCAAATGCCCTTCGGCATCCCTATCATATTGCATGAACACCAAGTTCCAGATTTCAACAAATCTATCTCCATCTTCTTCTGGTGTACCAGGAGGGCCACCCCAAATATGTGCGCCATGATCAAAGAATATTTCAGAACAAGGGCCACAAGGGCCAGTATCACCCATGCTCCAGAAATTGTCTTTGGCACCAATGCGGGCAATGCGTTCTTCGGGGATGCCTATGCCTTTGGTCCATAAATCATAAGCTTCATTATCTTCTTCAAACACTGTAACAAACAGTCGTTTAGGGTCGAGTTTCAGCTCTACTGTTAAAAATTCCCAAGCATAATCAATTGCATCTTTTTTAAAATAATCTCCAAAAGAAAAATTACCCAACATTTCAAAAAATGTATGATGTCGCGCGGTATGGCCGACGTTTTCCAAGTCGTTGTGTTTTCCACCAGCGCGAACACATTTTTGGCTTGAAGTTGCGCGAACATAAGGGCGCGTTTCATCACCTAGAAAGACATGCTTAAAAGGCACCATACCTGCATTGGTAAACATCAATGTGGGATCGCCATGCGGAACCAAAGGACTTGATTCTACAACCTCATGACCGTTGGCTGCAAAATAATCAAGAAATTTCTTGCGAATATCTGATGTTTTCATGCGTCTAAATCCTCATCGTTCATCACTTGCAAAATCACGCTCATACCAAAGCCTTTGCTTTGCAAATAGCGAAGCTGGCGTTGCCATACTCGCTGATCATTTTTTCTTAAACATGCTGGATCTCGTTTCTCCAACACATCTTTACAACTTTGCCAAACATCAAAATGACTCTCAGCTTCTTCAAGTGCTAAACGTAGAGCATTTGAGTCTGCCCCCTTTTGCATTGCTTTTTGTGCTGCAAGCCAAGGTGTTTCCCCTCTTTTCATGCGCGAACGCAAAAAAGACTCTGCATAACGCGGTTCGCTTAAATAATCATAATGTTTTAACAACTCAATGACATGATCAATGACAATATCATCATAAGCTTTATTTTTTAATTTTTGCCGCAGCTCAAATTCATTATGCTCACGAACACCCAAAGCACGAACAGCAATCGCATATGCTTCTTGCTGCTCGGCTTTTACTGCATCAATATTATTCGTTTTCTGTTGCACTCGATTTTACTATTTCTGCCTTTGCTTCAGGCAAACCTAATTCTGCGCGTACTTTTGTTTCAACTTCGGCTAAGATTTTTGGATGATCCTTCAAAAAAGAAATAGCATTATCACGCCCTTGGCCAATACGTTCAGTGCCTACAGCATACCAAGCACCACTTTTCTGCACATGACCATACTCAACGCCCATATCAACGACTTCACCAACATGTGAAACCCCTTCACCATACATGATAGAGAATTTCGCCAATTTAAATGGCGGTGCCATTTTATTTTTAACCACTTTCACCTTGGTATCATTACCCAAAATGTCTTCACCTTTTTTAATTGAACCCGTTCTGCGCACATCCAAACGTACAGAAGCATAAAATTTCAAGGCATTGCCACCGGTTGTGGTTTCTGGGTTACCAAACATCACACCAATTTTCATACGAATTTGATTAATAAATACTACGGTGGTATTGGTGCGCGAAATCGCCGAAGTAAGTTTACGCAAAGCTTGTGACATCAAGCGCGCTTGCAAGCCCATATGCGAATCCCCCATATCACCATCAAGCTCAGCGCGTGGTGTCAAAGCGGCAACCGAATCAACCACAATAATATCTAGTGACCCTGAACGGGTTAACATATCCACGATTTCTAGGGCTTGCTCACCACAATCAGGTTGCGAAAGTAAAAGGTTATCAACATCTACGCCCAATTTGCGTGCATAATCAGGGTCTAAAGCGTGCTCTGCATCCACAAAAGCAGCTTTCCCGCCTGCTTTTTGCGCTTCGGCAACGGCATGCAAGGCTAGTGTTGTTTTACCTGATGATTCTGGGCCATAAATCTCAACAATACGGCCACGCGGATAACCACCTATGCCTAAAGCAGCATCCAAAGCCAATGAGCCTGAACCAATCACTTCCACATCTACGCGCGCTTGATCACCCATGCGCATGATGGTGCCTTTACCAAATTGTTTCTCGATTTGTGCAAGTGCTGTTTCCAGTGCTTTTGCTTTGTTATCAGACATAGTCTTCCCCTTGAAAAATCATGAATGCGAAACTTATCATCCAGCGTGTGCATATGCTAGTAAGATTCAGAAATTAGCCACACTATGATTATGATTGTTTTCTCGTAACATCACCTTAATTTAGCAACCAAAGATACAACAACCATAACAAGGAGATTTAAAATGAAACAATGGATTATCATGAGCGTAGCTTTCAGCGCTATTTTATGGGCAAGTCCCGTTGCTCAAGCAGGTGGACATACAGACAGCTCTCATAAGGAACACACAGTTGGCCCTTATTTCATTTCACCTAAAAATGGCGAAACCGTGGCAAAGGAATTCACCATAAAAATGGGCATTGCTTGTATGAAAGTTCAAAAGGCAGGTGAGCTTACTGAAGGAACTGGTCATCACCACTTAATTATTGATGGTGGATTTGTTCCCGAAACTGAAGCGGTCATCAAAGATGCGAAACATATGCATTTTGGTAAAGGACAAACAGAGACAAAAATTACACTAAGCCCTGGGAAACATACTTTAACGTTACAATTTGCTGATGGGTATCATCAGTCTTACGGTAAAGTTATGAGCAAAAGCATTGAAGTGATTGTAAAATAGAATCATTTGAACACTTAAAAAGCCTCAGCTTATGATAAACAATACAGTGCTGAGGCTTTTTATTGTTTTAGAGTAGCCTAGTTAGACGGGTAAATTAAACCTAAAAGTTGTGCCTCTCCCCTCTTCACTATCCACCAAAATATGGCTGTGATGCAGTTCAAGGATACGGCGAACAATTGCCAAGCCAAGCCCTGAATGTTGACCGCCACGATGCGTATTATTCACTTGATACAGCGGATCAAAAATCTTATCCAATTCACCTACTGCAATGCCGCAGCCAGTATCTGCAACAGCCACTTCAACACCATCAGTCAACCCTTTGAGGGTGATAATGATGTTATCACCTTCTTGCACATGGCGAAGCGCATTACCCACTAAATTTTCAAATACCCGTTGCATCAAACCAATATCACCATCAACCAATGCAAGCTCAGTATCCCCTGCCATTTTTAATTGCACACCGATGTGTTTGGCATGCGGCTCAAATTGTAGCAACACATCTTGCACCAGCTCAGGAAGCGAAAAAGCTTCTTTATTTGGTGCTACTTGAAAAGTATCCAATTTTGCCATTTCAAATAGTTCATCCACTAAATCTTTAAGCCTATTACTAAACTGAATCGCACGCTTGGTGTATTCATCGCGTTGTTCAACTTGCAATTCACCTGCTTTGATTTGCAGTGTTTCCAAATAACCATGCAAAGTAGCAAGTGGCGTGCGTAAATCATGCGATAAGGCAGCAAACAAATCGCGACGCTGGGCATCTTGGGCAGAAATTTGCGCAAATTGCTGTGTGATTTGTTGCGCCATCAAACTGATATTGCTTTCAAGCTGGCTCAACTCATCACTGCCTTGCGTGATCAACACACTTGGTTGATTTTTAAAGTCGCTCTTGCGAAAAACGTCAACCTGCTTGGATAAACGCCGCAACCGTTTTGTGATGGGATAAAACACCAGCAATCCCACAATAAAACCAACCAACAAAGCAATGCCAACCACCCAAGCACTTAAACGCAACAATTCCTGATCACGCGCCAGCTGCTCTACAGCATCATATTGCTCACCTCTTAGAATCACATACAAATAACCACTAGGATGTGTTGCTGAAGGGATAGGTGTCACCGAGAATACCTTTTGCCGATCAAATGCGCGTGGATCATCACCAAGCACAGGAAACATGGCATCTTCTTTAAGAAAGCTTTTCACAGGTTGCAATGAAACAAACTCACGTTGCACCCGCCCAGGATCTGCCGAATAAGATAAAATTTTGCCTTCAAGGTCGATAAGGTAAATTTCTATGCTTGGATTCACATTCATATAAGCTTGAAACAAACGTTTAAGCGCATCATCGTCCAATTCATTTTCGCGCACCAAATTACGCTCTGCAACCAATGTTTTGGCCAAATCACGATTGAGTGTTTGCTCAGTATACTGGCTTCTTTTTTGCACTGTAGTAGTCATAAATAAAGCATACACCAAGCCCACAAGACCAAGACTAAGCGCAAGCGTGATGGCTAAGCGTGTATAGAGGGAATATTTCATGAGCCTTCCCCACATTTATAACCCACGCCCCAAACGGTGAGGATATATTTAGGTTTGGCAGGGTCTTGTTCAATTTTTAGACGCAAACGGTTGATATGCGTGTTCACAGTATGGTCATAACCTTCAAACTGGTAACCCCAAACCTGATCAAGCAATTGTGTGCGGGTAAAAACTTGCCCAGGATGTTTGGCAAAATATACTAATAAATCGAATTCTTTGGCAGTTAAAACAATGTCTTTATCATGTATACAAACCTGACGTTTGCTTAAGTTAATCACCAGCGAGCCTAAGTGAACCTCTTCTTGCTCAGAAGATGATATGGATGTTTTTTGTTTCAACGCTTCAATCGTACGAAATTGGGCTTTAATGCGTGCTAATAATTCAGGGATACTGAAGGGTTTGGTGATATAATCATCAGCCCCTACTTCTAAACCCACCACACGGTCGATTTCCGAGGCTTTGGACGTGAGCATCATGATAGGCACATAAGCACCCTTTTGACCAAGCTCACGCATTTTACGACACAAACTAATACCATCCATGATAGGCAACATAATATCCAAAATCACCAAATCATAGTTCTTTTCCTGATACATTTTCAAAGCAACAGCCCCATCATGGGCAATATCAGCATGACAATTGATATCTTCCAGATGCAGCTGCACCAAGCTGGCAAGGTCGGCATTGTCTTCAACGATGAGAATTTCTTTTTTTACATTTAAATCCAATGTATCCTCCAGAAAACAAACCAAACCTTGCCATTTTTGTATTATCTTTGATGTAATCCATCATCAAAGATTATTCATCATACGCCGTCGTGATGTTAACTTATTCTACGAATCTTTACAGATACCGCAGGATTATCAAAACGATGTGATTCATTTAATGCTGATGTCGTTAAACCATCACTGGCTGTGACCACACCACGATGGATGCTAATCACATTCACATCATTACGCGCCGCATCAAATCCAATGCCAGCTTGCCCTGGTAATGTGGCTGCTGTTTCAACATTGGCTTCAGTGCCTGCATCAAACACAGCCAGCATCACCACTTGCGATTCGCCAACGCCTAAATTAGACACATTCAAACCATGAAGTGCCGCAAAACCATCATTGGTATTCACCAACATACCAACAATACTTAACGCTAGATTTGCACGATCACTTACCGTTGCAGTGATCATCTCTGATGCACCTGGCATCAATAGACCAGCACCACCTTGTGATACCAGCACAGAGGCATGTGCCGCTGCTTCACTCAGCAACTGCGCATTATCGCCACCTTCAGCAAGCTTTTCTAATGCTACACTTGCAACGCCACCCAGCATGCCTGTTGAATAACCACTGGTATGTAAAATGACAGCCACTGGTGCAATGGGTTGGCTGGAGGTGAGATTGGTCAGCGTGATTTCGTAGGAAGCGCTGGTATTCACGGGCACTGGTGCTGTTGTAGAGTTATTGTTACAACCATAAAGCGTTAAGGCCAGCAAAGCCGCTGTGGTATTGATATATTTTATCCCTTTCATAACGGCCTCCTTAGTTTACAGTCACAGTGATTTTGGCAACAGGGTTCAACCAACGGTGAACAGTTGTATCCAAATCACTAGCGCCAGCTACAGCATTGGTATCACCAATAGAACCACGATGAATATGCACAGTAGTGTTAGCATCAGTTACTGCTACACCAGTACCACCCGTGCCATTTGCAGCACCTGGGTCAGCAGGAATACCCAACACACCTGGTGCACCACCACCATTAATTAATTCATTGTTCGCTTCTGTGCCTGCGTCATATGCATTTAAATAATATGTATACACACCAGCCGCTGTTGGTAGTGGTAAAGCATCAAGCCCGACAAAACCATCATTGGTGGGTAAAAGCATGCCAACAATAGATAAATGCGTATTACCTACAGCTGTTGCTGTAAATGTTGCGGTGGCTGTCGTTCCAGGTGCTAAAGGTGTTGCGTTGGCTGCTGCAATATCAGCACCAACATTGGTAACATCTGTGCTTAAACCAGTGATTGCACCACCTTCAGCCATGGCTTGAAGATTGGCAGATGCGGCAGTGCCTGGTTGATACAGATGTGTCGTAGATGGATGCGCTGTCACGAGCAATGGTGTGAAATAAAGACCATGGGTTACATTGGTTACGGCAACCGTAAAGTTTTGTGCCAGTGCATGCTGAGAAAATAATATACTTAATGTAAGCGCTGCAAGGGTGATGATTTTTTTCATGGTGATTCTCCTTTAGTGTTTATATCTGGCTCTTTTGGTTACAAGAGCAAGCGTATTAACACACACCGATGTCACAGCTTTATCACCCATATCTAACTTTTTTATAACGTTATAGAAATGTTATTTTTTCGTGAGCTGCGCGTGTTTTTTGTCTTCTAATGTTTGCCGCGTGAGGGATAAAACTCACATAAAATAATAAATATAAATCAAGCGCAAATGAAACAAATGGAGAAAAAATCATGAAAAAATATTGGCTATTATAACACTTATAACTACCGCTTTTTTGCTTAATGCATGTCAAAGCTCATCGGGTATGAAATATGGAATGATGAAAGACGATATGAAAGGAAACATGAAAAAAGATACCATAATGAAAAACAAACAAACGATGTAAAACCGTTCAATTCCAAAACACAAATACCGAGTTAATCACTCGGCGTTTTTTACTCAAAAATCATTATTTTATAACAAATATGCATGACTATTGATTACTAATCTTTTTCTGCCCACTCACGGATTTTTCGTTTAAGTTTTTTCTCTACTTTTTCGCCCACTTCTTCCCAGTCTTTGCTTGAAGCAGTGCCTTGCTCATCATCCGCCCAGTCTTTTAACTTACGCATCACTTTGCTTTCTACTTTACTACCAATTTCATCCCAGTCTTTGTCGCGTTTTTTCTTCTCAGCCGATTTGCATCTTGCATGAGAACCTCCACCCCAAACGCAAATCACACCAAATAAAAAACCAAAGTCATACCAGCCACCAGTATTATGGATTTCATAGACCATAACATTTTCATTAAAGATATGGATAACCAGGCTAATCACGGCAATGGCTCCGTGCCAAAGCCCATACCAAAATCCTGCGGGAGCATCTGAGGTGAACTGTGTATCACCTGCTGTGCAGGATGTAAGCAACAAAAGAAATGGGGTTAAAACCAACAAGTTTAGCAGTTTGGGATTGTGTGCTTTCATGATTGGCTCCTCTTATGATGAATAACCTCATCGAGAAGTTGCAATCTAAACTGCAACTTCACTTTATGATAAGTTATTAGTGTAGCCTAATCTCTTACCTTTGTCATTAAACGTTCTTAAAGAATTATCATTTATTTTGTTTTGAAGATGCTTAAATATTGACCATAACCTTCAGCCATCAATTGCTCAACAGGCACAAAACGCAATGATGCTGAGTTAATGCAGTAGCGTAGACCTGTAGGCTCAGGGCCATCGTTAAAAACGTGTCCTAAGTGTGAGTCAGCTTCTTTACTACGCACTTCTGTACGCGACGTAAATAAACCACGATCTTCTTTTTCTGCAATATTTTCAGCAACCAATGGTTTGGTGAAGCTTGGCCAACCTGTACCAGATTTAAATTTATCAGTAGAGCTAAATAATGGTTCACCTGAAACAATATCCACATAAATACCTTCGGCTTTATTATCCCAATATGTATTATTAAATGGCGGCTCTGTACCTTCTTCTTGTGTCACTTTGTATTGTAATGGTGTGAGTTTATCTTTTAAATTGCTCATTTTACTATGCACCTCTCCACTGTGTTGCCCTCTATCTTTCCCCCATACTTTATCCAAAAACTGATCGCGTCCTGATCCTTTGCGATAATACCAATAACGCACAGGGTTCACCTTGTAATAATCTTGATGATAATCTTCTGCGGCATAAAAAGTTGATGCTGGCAGAATCGGTGTAACGATAGGTTTATCAAAGACTTTGCTTTGTATCAGCGCTGCTTTTGAAACCTCGGCCTCTTTTTGCTGTGTTTTATTTAAATAAAAGATGCCTGATGAATATTCATAACCTCTATCGACAAATTGGCCACCTGCATCGGTAGGATTAATTTGATGCCAAAATACATCCAATAATTTTTTATAGCTCACTTTATTAGGGTTATAAGTAATTTCGACAGCTTCAAGATGCCCGCCGCTAGCGTAGTTTTTATAAGTCGGATTCTGAGTTTTGCCTGTGGTATAACCTGAAATAACAGAAATAACGCCATCAAGTTGCTCAAACGGTTTTTCCATGCACCAAAAACAACCACCTGCAAACACTGCTTTTTCAGTGTTCATTGTTTTCTCTGCCGCATTTGTTTGTAACGGAAGCATCAAGCATAATAAACTTACGACAACACATGCCCTTTGATATATTCTATTCATTTGACTCACCTTTTACCTTGAAGATTTTCGATATGATAAAAGATAAACATCACTTGTTTATCGCAGAATTATAACATTTTTATAACGCAAAAGATGAGCCAAAAAATGTGAAGCTATTTACAGCTTAATGTGCAGGTTTACCAAAAGGAGAAACTTGTTCATCACCATCAGCAACACCAACCGCATCGGTTGCATTTTGTTCATAAGCTTTTTTCTGGTGACCTTCAACTTTGGTTGGTTCAATAGAGTCGCCACATGCCCACAAAGAAAGTGTAAACAACAATAAAAAAGGTCTTAATATCATGGCCAGTACGTCACTTTTGCGGTACAGGTTTCAGAAATTTCAATGCGTGAAACAAACAAACGTCCATTATCGAGACGTTTTGCCATTTCTCTATACAATTCAGCTGCAACATTTTCACTGCTTGGATTTATTTTATCAAAAGGAGCGACATCATTAAGATTATAGTGATCCCAAGGCTCTAAAGCTTCTTTCAGTTCTTTTTTCATAATTTTATAGTCAATGCCTAGACCCATCTCATCAAGCTCTTGGCAGGTCACATAGAGGTTTACATGCCAATTATGACCATGCAAACGTGCACAGTCCCCTGGGTAATCTCTTAATTGGTGTGCTGCAGAAAAGTGAGTTTCAATCATCAGTTCATATCGTGGCATATTCAATATTATCCTCGCACATTGGCTAAAAACATTGCTGTAGCTACTTTTCGTCCTTCACCCACTAAAATATTAAATGTGCGTGCTGCAGATAATGAATCCATACATTCAAAACCAATATGAAGTGAGCTTAAATAATCTAAAACCTCTGGCTTTGGAAATGCTGTGCGTCGCCCTGTACCAATCACCAATACTTCAGGAGCCTCTGCCTCTAACCAAAAAAAATCGGAAGCTTGAAGGCCTGAGGTATCATTATTCGCCCAAGGTGAGACTATTTTCCCAATATGGAAGTAGAAGTTAGTATGAATACGCTCTTGCCCCAATTGAAAATAGTCATCTCCATAGGCATGAAAAAGGCGCTGACCACTCTCTAAATCGGGAGTGATATCACCCTTCATCATAGTTCCAAGCATTAAGGGCGGGCTTCCATTTCTTTGATTTCTTCCTCAGACATTTCAAACTTACCTTCCAAAGCAACCATGATAGGTGTCGCAATAAAAATGGATGAATATGTACCTACAGCAATGCCTACAATCAAAGCAAAGGCAAAATCATGAATGACTTCGCCACCATAGATATACAATGAAAGCACGACCAGTAATGTTGTAAATGAAGTCATCAATGTACGTGCTAATGTTTGATTAATGGATTGATTACAAACCACCACTTCATTCTCAGGGTTCTTTTTCTTGCGGTTTAACTCAAAATTTTCTCGAATGCGGTCAAACACCACAATCGTATCGTTGAGCGAATAACCGAGTACTGTCAGCAAAGCTGCAACAACAGACAACGAAAATTCAATATCAAACAGTGAGAATACACCAACCACAATAATAATGTCATGAAGCAATGCTGCATCAGCACCCAGAGCAAAACGAAGCTTAAAACGCACCATCACATAAAACAAAATACCAATAAGGGTGTAAATCACAGCCCACATACCTGCAGATTTAAGCTCTTCACCGACTTGAGGCCCAACAAATTCGACACGGCGCATTTCAACTTGATCTGGCCCAAAGTGAGAAGCTAATGCATCTAATATTGTTGTACTAATTACAGCCGATTCAACATCATTTTGATTTTGAACGCGAACCAAAATGTCCACTGGTGAGCCAAACTCTTGAATCACTGCTTTTTCATAACCTACGCCACTAAGTGCGCTTCGAATTTCAGCAATTTCAACTTGTTGGTGAAAACGTACTTCCACCAAAGTCCCACCAGTAAAATCAATACCTAGATTTAAACCTTTGAAAGCAATAAGTGCTAGCGAGATAAGTAAAACAATCGCCGAAAAGGACAGCGCAATTTTTCGGGACTCTAAAAAATTGATATTGATATCTGGACGAATTAGCTGCATGATAAATTCCTTAAATACTCAGTTCTTTTATGTCTTTTCTATTACGATGCGTCAGCACAATAATGGCACGTGTTACCACAATCGCTGTAAACATCGATGCCAAAATACCTACACTCAATGTGACGGCAAAACCTTTAATTGGGCCAGAACCAAACTGGAACAAAACAATCGCTGCAATCAAGGTTGTAATGTTAGCATCCATGATAGTTGAAAAAGCTTTATCATACCCACCATCAACAGCAGAAAACGGTGTTTTACCCAGATTAATTTCCTCGCGTATACGCTCAAATATCAACACGTTGGCATCCACTGCCATACCAATGGTTAATACGATGCCTGCAATGCCTGGTAAGGTTAATGTAGCACCTAACATACTCATCACTGCTGCAATCAAAAGAATGTTGAATATCAAAGCGACATTGGCCACCAAACCAAAGAAACGATAATAAACAATCATAAACAATAATACCGCGATACAGCCATATATAATCGATTTCAAACCTTGATCAATAGAGTCTTGCCCCAAACTCGGACCAATGGATCGTTCTTCCACGACTTTGATAGGGGCAGGTAATGCTCCTGCACGCAAAACGATGGCCAAATCACGAGCTTCTTCCACCAAGAAACTCCCCGTAATTTGTGCTGTCCCACCTGAAATACGCTCTCTTATCACAGGGGCTGACTGCACTTTACCTTCAAGTAAAATAGCAAATCGCTTATTCACATTCTCTTTGGTTAAACGGTCAAATTTACGCGCACCTTGACTATTAAATTTTAAAGTCACTGCTGGTTCATTATATTGAGGGTCAATAGACACGCGGGCTTGTGCTACATCTTTACCCGATAGCTCAGTGCGTTTTTTCAATAATATTGGGCGACCATCTTCAAAATAAGCAATCATATCACCAGCTGGAATTTGACCCGCAACAGCTCTTTCTAGGTCACCTTTTTCATCAACCAGTTTGAAGTCAAGCTGTGCAGTTTGGCCAATAATGAGTTTGGCTCGTGCACTGTCTTCATAGCCAGGAATTTGTACTAAAACACGACGTTCGCCTTGACGCATAATCACAGGCTCGGTGGTACCCAAAGCATCCACGCGGCGGCGAATCACTTCAATGGTTTGCTCAATGGCATAGCTTTTGATTTCCTTGGCTTCGCTATCCGTAATCGTAAAAACAAGTGTATCATCATTAGGTTGAGAGATATCAAAACCTGTTATATTACGTTTAAGCGCTTTCTCCGCTTTCGCCATGTCCTCTGAACTTTTCAACATCACACTTACTTGCGTTGCATTGCTATCCAGCTTTTTATAGCGAATTTTTTCTTCGCGTAAAGTGCGACGAATACCGTTGATATTATCAGAAACTTGTTGCGCAACAACCTTCTCAATATCAACATCAACAACCAAATGAATGCCCCCTTTCAAGTCTAAACCAAGGTTCAAAGGCTGGCTCATCGAAGCAGGCCACCAACTAGGTACAGAAGTGAGATTTGGTGCCGTACCCATCACGGCACCAATGAAGACGGTGATAATAAGCCAAAATTTCCAACTTGAGTAAGCGTGCATGATTGTATCCTTGGGTTTTAGTTGTTATGCGTCGTTGTCTTGCAGATCAAGAACAGTATCTTGTTTCACTTTTACACGCATACCTTCTGCAAGCTCAACAACCAAGTACTTTTCTTTCACATCAATAATTTTACCGAAAAAGCCACCGCCAGTAATGATTTTATCACCTTTTTTCAGCTCTTTAATCACCGCAGCGTGCGCTTTTAAACGTTTTTGCTGTGGACGAATCAATAATACCCAAAAAATAACCATGATTAAAATCAAAGGAATTAATGATGCAAATCCACCACCATCACCGCCTGCAGCTCCTTCTGCAAAGGCAAGGTTTGCAGGTAAAAAAGACACTGCCATGACAGCAATAACACTCGAAATTTGTTTGTATCGTCCTAAATTGTTCATTTTATCCCCTTGTTCCTTTTATTTTATGCTTAAAATTTTATTGATTCCTATATGTTTTCAGGAAGTCATCTCGAAAACTTGGCCATCTACTTTCTTCCAATGCTACACGTGCTCTTTTCATCAAGTCGCAATAGTAATGTAGGTTATGTAAAGTATTCAACCGCGAACTTAACAACTCCTTGGCCATAAATAAATGACGCAAGTAAGCCCGTGAGAAATTTTGACACGTATAACAAGTGCAATCATCCATAATAGGTGACTCATCTGTCTGATGTTTAAGGTTTTTTATGTTAATTTTACCTGTGTTGGTAAACAATGTGCCATTACGCGCATTTCGGCTCGGCATTACACAATCAAACATATCAATGCCGCGATCAATGCCTTCAATGAGATCATCTGGTGTGCCTACACCCATGACATAATGCGGCTTGTCTTCAGGTAAATGAGGAGCTAGAGCATCCATCATCGCCATCATCTCTTCTTTGGGCTCGCCCACTGATAAACCGCCAAGAGCAATGCCTTCAAAACCAATCTCAGTAATTGCATTAAGGCTTTCGCGGCGTAAGTCAGGGTACATGCCACCTTGAACAATACCAAATAAAGCTTGTGTATCGTTCACAGGCAAAAATTCACGACAATCTTTAGCCCAAGCCATCGACATCTCCATCGATGTTCGTGCCTCTTCATAAGTCGCGGGATATGGTGTGCATTCATCAAATGCCATCACAATATCACTGCCCAGTTTACGTTGAATTTCCATACTTTCTTTTGGCCCTAAAAACCACTTAGAGCCATCAATATGTGAACTAAAACGCACGCCATCTTTTTCAATCTTGCGCAAGTCACCCAAAGACCACACTTGAAAGCCACCCGAATCCGTCAAGATTGGTTTGTCCCAAGCCATGAATTTATGCAAACCACCCATTTTTTCTACAACATCAGCACCAGGACGCAACATCAGGTGGTAGGTATTACCCAAAATGATGCTTGCCTCAATATCGTCTGTTAAATCAGCAGGGGTGAGGCTTTTTACCGTTGCTTGTGTGCCGACAGGCATAAACACAGGTGTTTCAAAGACCCCATGTGGTAGGGTCAATTGTGCACGACGGGCAAAGCCCGCCGTATCTTTGGCAAGTATTTTAAATGTTAATGAAGACATTTAGCGCAAGTAAATATTAAGCAGAAAACAAAGCATTCATACGTTTCACAAAGCCTGCTGGATCATCAGGCAATGCGCCTTCAGCCAACATAGACTGCTCCAACAACAACTCAGACCACGTCTGCACAGTTGCATCATCAGCGTCAGCTAAGCGTTTGATTAAAATATGATCAGGGTTGATTTCCAGAATCGGTTTAACGTCAGGCATTTCTTGCCCAGCTTGTTTTAAAATACGCTCCATATTACTGCTCATATCAAATGAATCTGAAATAAGACAAGCTGGAGAATCAATCAAACGGCTTGAAACACGCACTTCTTTCACTTTATCTGTTAATGCTGCTTGAAGCTTTTCTGCAATGGGCGCTGCTTCTTTTGCTTTCGCTTCATCTTCTTTTTTCTCTTCTTCACTCTCTACCGAAGATAAATCCAAATCACCTTTTGCGATAGATTTCAGCTCTTTATCTTCAAATTTATCAAGGTGTGATGTTAACCATTCATCAATGCGGTCAGAGAGTAGTAAAACTTCAAGCCCTTTTTTGCGAAAAATTTCCAAATGTGGGCTATTTTTTGCTGCAGCCAATGTTTCAGCAGTGATATAATAAATCGTATCCTGCCCTTCTTTCATACGGCCAATATAATCAGACAATGATGTTGTTTGTTCATCGTTTTCAGTAGTTGAAAAACGCAACAAGGCAGAAATTGCATCTTTATTGCTTTGATCTTCAATCACACCTTCTTTTAAACAATTACCAAATTCAGCCCAGAATTTAGCATATGTTTCAGGCTCTTTGTTGGCCATATCTTTAAGCCAGCTCAAAACACGCTTGCTCGCCCCTTTTTTCATCGCATCCATAGCGGGGCTTTGTTGCAAAATTTCACGTGAGACATTGAGTGGTAAATCAGACGAATCCATCACGCCACGCACAAAACGTAAATAACGTGGCATCAAATCTTCAGTCGCTTCCATAATAAATACACGGCGCACATAAAGTTTTACACCATGTTTGGCTTCTGCCTGCCAAAGATCAAAAGGCGCGCGCTGCGGAATATAAAAAAGTATGGTATATTCATACTTTCCTTCCAAGCGTTGATGAACATGCGCTATTGGGTCTTCAAAATCATGTGCGACATGTTTATAAAAACCATTATAGTCTTCATCAGAAAGCTCTGATTTTGATTTTGCCCATAATGCCGAGGCTTGATTTACAGTTTCTTCGATTGCTGGTTCTGTGACTTTGCCTTCTTCATCTTTAACTTCTGGCTTAAGCATACGAATAGGGAAAGGAATGTGATCTGCATATTTGTTAATAACCGAGCGTAATTTCCAATCGTTTAGAAATTCATCGGCATCATCGCGCAAATGAAGGATAATTTCAGTGCCTCTGGTTGGTTTCTCTGTTGTTTCAAGCGTAAATTCACCATCACCCGCTGAAATCCATTGTACACCGTGTTCTTTGGTTAAACCTGCGCGACGTGTGGTCAACGTAACTTTATCCGCAATTAAAAATGATGAGTAAAAACCAACGCCAAACTGCCCAATCAAATGAGCATCTTGTTCTTGATCGCCAGATAGCTGGCCGAAAAACTCTTTGGTGCCAGAGCGAGCAATCGTACCAATATTCGCAATCACCTCATCACGATTCATGCCGATGCCATTATCTGAAATAGTAATGGTGCGTTTTTCTTTATCCCAGGCCACAAAAACATGTAAATCTGAATCGCCCTCAAATAAAGCATCATCAGTTGTAGCTTCAAAGCGCAGTTTATCCGCAGCATCTGAAGCATTAGAAATCAACTCACGTAAGAAAATTTCCTTATTGGAATAAAGCGAGTGGATCATCAAATCCAATAATTGCTTCACTTCAGTTTGGAAGTTCATTGTTTCCTTAGTCATGGTTACCTCTGTATTATATTCTTAAATGATTTAAACATATTGCATGTTCATACGTTGATTTATATGGGGTATTAATAAAACGTTTTCAAGCCTTAGTTTAGTTGCGTACAAACCAAACAACAAACCAGCCTATAGCGATGCAACTAAGACCCAAAAGACGAAGCGACACTACTGGCACTTGCGGAATTTTACGCAACATTTCAATCATGGCATTTGGAAAAAGCGCATAAAGCGCCCCTTCCAAAACCAGAACCAAACCTACAGCAGCCCATAAGTCACTCATGGATGAGAATTATTTAGATTTCCCGAAGAATTTAAAGAATTCTGAGTTTGGCGATAAAACCACCCGACTTTGTGTTGCCATTGAACGTTTATATGCTTCTAAAGAACGTGTGAAAGCATAAAATTCAGGATCTTTTTCATGTGATGAGGCATAAATTTTTGTTGCTTTTGCATCCGCATTACCACGAAGTATTTCAGATTCTTTATAGGCATCAGCAAGCAAAAATTTACTTCCTTTATCTGCCTTTGCACGAATCTCTTTAGCTGCTTCTTCACCCTCAGAACGATACTGTTTTGCAATACGCTGGCGCTCTGTTTTCATCCGACTAAAAACAGACTCTGAGTTTTCTACAGGCAAGTCAGCCCGTTTAATACGAACATCAATGATTTTAATACCCAAAGAGGCTGCTTCCGCATCAGCCAAATCACGAATGGAAACCATCAAAGAGGCACGTTTATCGCCGCCTTCTCCACCTGAAACAATCTCATGTAAAGTGTGTTGCCCCAGCACTTCCCTAACCTTTGCGCTCACCAAATCTTGCATACGAGATTCAACACGGTTACGTGTTTGCGCAACCTGAAACACCAAAAGAGGGTTTGCTATTTTCCAGCGTGTGAAACTATCTACGATAATTTTTTTCTTATCTTTGGTAATCACTTCATTGGGTTGGTCATCGCTAGACAACAAGCGTTTATCAAAAACTACTGTGTTATGCCAAGGCATTTTCCAATGTAACCCTGCTTCTGTAATAGGCTCTCCAATAATATTACCAAATTGCATTACCAATACTTGATCGCGCTGATCAACAATAAATGCGCAGCGACTAACAAAAATAATGACCGCCACAGCAATAAGACCCATAATCATTTGTTTAGTAGTCATTATTTCACCTCAACTTTAGCACGATTCAGTGGCAGATATGGCAAGACTTGTTTCGCCACAGCAGGATCAATAATCACCTTATCAGCGCCAGCTAGAACTTCTTCCATTGTTTCTAAATATAAACGTTTGCGTGTCACTTCAGGTGCAACTTTATAGGCTTGATACAAGCTATTAAAACGGTCTGCTTCACCAATTGCACGGTCTTCAACCTCTTTAGCGTAAGCTTCTGCTTCAAGAATCATCTTTTTCGCAGTACCACGTGCATTTGGAATAATTGAATTCGCATAGGTCTCCGCTTCGTTTTGCGAACGAATTTTATCTTCGCGAGCACTGGCAACGTCTTTAAATTCCTTACTCACATTTTCAGGCGGCTGCACATCTTTTAATGTTACAGTTGTCACAAGCACACCTGCATTGTATCCATCAAGAATACTTTGAATATTCTTGCGTGTTTTTTCTTCAACTTCTGCTTTTTTATCTGTCATCACATCATCAATCAAGGTAGAACCAATCACTTCACGAACCGCACTTTCTGCCGCATCTCGAATGGTTGCAATTGCTTGCGTTGAATCAATTTCAAATAAATATTTTTCAATATCATTAATTTTGTATTGCACCACAAAGGAAATATCTACGATGTTTTCATCTTTGGTTAACATCAATGCTTCTTTATCAACTTTACGCGTGCGACCATCTCCGAAAGATCTAAAACCAACAGTTAAACGTTGTACTGATAATGTTGGTATTTTTTCAATCGTTTCAATTGGGTAAGGAAGATGCCAATTCAAACCTGGGCTAGTGGTACTGGAATGTTGACCAAAACGAAGCACAACTGCTTCCTCATCGGCTGCAACCACGTAAAAACCTGATGCCATCCAAGCGACAACAATAAGGCCAAGAATAGTCATCAACATACCCTTGCTCACTTCGCCACCACCGCCATTATTGCCTTTTTCGCCGCCAAAAAAGCCGCCGAACCGATCATTTAATTTTTTCATCACTTCATCAAGGTCAGGCGGAGTTTGTTTATTTCCGCCTCCAGATGAACCATTGGGCTTGTTGCCCCAAGGATTATTATCCTGATTTTGATTCCACGGCATACATATTCTCCTTAAAAATCAACGCAAACTTTATATTGGGCGCAGTGTAGCTTGACTACAAATGATTGCATCAAACGATTTACTTCAGTGCAGGCAGAGAGATTAACCATTTTGCTAAAACATCAATTTGTTCTTGATGCAGAGGCCCTCCTCTTTCTATAGCAAAGCCCGGCATTTGCGGCCTACCAACACCTTCAGCAATGGTATGTTTTAGGTTCGCCAAAGAAGTGTGCCCACGTAAACTTGGGGCATAGGCGCCCTCAGCATCAACACCATGACACATGGCACAACCAACTTCATACATTTTAGCACCTAATGTTTTGTTTAGAAGTGGGGTGAAATGGCAGCTTGCACAGGCTCCATCAAAAATACCTTGGACTTTACCCGTTGTCATGCGATGAGGGTTATCCACTACGTTAAAGGTTAATATTGCCGAAGCTTTATTACCTAAAGAGTCAGCAATATAAATCGATTTTTTAATATCAAATTCTTTTGCGGTTGTGTCTACAGCCACTTTCAATTGTGTGAACCCACCTGGTTGAATGATATAACTATCTGGCTCAGCCGCTGTACATCCACATGACGTTTGAATATCAACCAAAGTTACTGCTTTATTGTTATTGTTACGCACAAGAAATGTTGCAATCGCAGCTTCACCTTCTTTGATGTCTCCTAAATGAAACTCAAGAGGCTGAATATGCAACAAAGGCAAGTCAGTGCTCGGTATTTCATTCAATTGCTTATCTGTATCTACACAAGCGCCAAGTAAAGTGCTGATTATGATAAAAAAAATTATATACTTAGCCACGGTTTAAGCTCCTCAGGGATAGGTCGATGTCCATCGTGCATAGCCAGTAACTCAGGAGCTTCGCATTCTATCAAATGCTCTATTGCAGCGAGCACTTTTGCATCTGCATACTTTGAATTTACCGCAGAGATAAGGGGGAATAACCATGTATCCAATTCAAGCATACCTTGTCGCTGCAAGCGGTATTGTAAACGTCGAATAACTGGGTCATCGGGGTTATTTACCCTACTTTTCTTCATCTATAGTGTCACTGTGAGCGTAGTTTTGCACGGCATGAACAACATAGGCTTGAACCTGCCCTTCGATGCCTTTAATGTCTGCGGGTGGCAACTTATCACAAGAGCTTCTGAGTGTAACACCAGCCATTGTCGCTTTACTTGCAACAATTTGACCAGCTTTAGCTATACCTGTTAAACGAGAAGCAATATTCACCGCATTTCCAACGCAAGTATATTGCATTGTTTGGCTAGATCCAATAGACCCAACAACAACTTCGCCACTGTTAATGCCTATGCCTACAGGTATTTCAATATTCTTCCTTGCCAAACGCTCTTTGTTCCAAGACTTCATCATACTCTGAATTTCAAGCGCGCATGCAACCGCAGCATCTTCTTGTTTTTTCATGGGGATTGGTGCACCGAATAAAACCATGATGGCATCCCCTATGAATTTATCAACAGTTCCACCGTATTTAAACACAATATTCACGACACGTTCAAAATAATGGTTCAACATATTCACCACTGCTGCTGGCGATGCTTTTTGGCTCATACTTGTAAAGCCACGAATATCAGCAAACATAATTGTAACGTGACGAAGCTCCTCCGCTTTTCCAATTTTTAACCTGCCAGCCACCAATTGCCGCACAATATTTGGTGATAATAAACGTTCAAATTGTGCTTGTGTTTTAGCTTCTTTTTCAATCTTTTGGCTTAACCCAGCGTTTGACACTGCCATGGTTATATACGCGACAATGCCACCTAAAAGTTGCAGGTCTTTTTTTACAAAGCTCCCCTGCCCTTGGCGCAAATCGACTTGTACTGCACCAATAACTTTGTCATGATGAATGATTGGCGAACACATCACCGACTGAACACCCATAAGCATCAAAGATGATGATTGAGCAAGCTCATCACTATGACTAATATCTGAAAGCAACACTGCAGATTTGGAAGACTGCACGTCTTTTAATACCGTTTGAGAAATCGAAACAGGGCCATTTAATGTGTCCATACTTTGCACTGCCTTAGCTTCAAACTCTCCAGCATGATTCACTAACAAAATAACACAACGGTCTGCTGACAACATACGAATTAATTCTTTAGAAATATGATTCAAAAGCTTATGGATGTTCCGCTCATTACCCAAACCTTGCAAGAGCGATTGGCCAAGACGCAATTTTTCATAGTCTTCGCGCAACACGTTGACATTACTCACTTCATTTTCGGGTAAAAATCGCCCAACTTCTACGAGATCAACACGTTCTTGGTATTCTGTTTTCTTCGTTTCAAACTGTTCGAATTTAACAAGCGTAGTCACATCGTGTTCTTCTACTTCATTGTGATAAGACAATGTCGCTTCACCAATTTTGATACTATCGCCATCAGCCAGTTTATGTTTTTTAATTCTCAGTTCATGAAAGTATGAACCATTAGAGCTATTTAAATCTTCGTAAGTAAACCCATCTGCATTTTCATGAATCACCGCATGAAATTTTGAAACAGCATGACTTAAGATTCGAACAGTGTTACTTGGGTGCCGCCCTATGGTGACTGTTCCGCCGAGAGGAACGCTTCTCTCACCAGCAACATCTTTGACTAATAAACTATGCATATCGCACAGCATAGACAGCGAACCAATGAATAAGCAATATTTTTTTGTCCTTAAAAGCAGTAGTCATCGTTTTATTTTTTTATTTCTAACATTTAGTGACAAATATTTCTTTACCCATTAAGCTTCAACTAAGTTTAATAATCGGGTTTTTCAAACGAGGGTTTCATTTCATGTCAACATCATCCGATCAGGCAAGCCGCGCTCAATTGCGGGCACATCGACAAGTGTTCTGGGATACTTGGCAAAAAGCACAGGCGAGTTTGCCTCTAAATGCTTTGGAGGTTCGTATTGCTCGTGTTATCAATATGCATCCTGAATACCACATGCTCTTTGATGATATGGAAACTTTTTTAGAACGCGACTTTCAAGCCGATGACGGCATGAACCCTTATCTACATTTATCATTACACTTGGCTATCGAAGAACAGTTGGCTACAAAACAACCGCCTGAAGTCGCTAAACTACTAGAGCACTCTATCATCAACCTCAAAAAGGAAAGGCATGATAGTATTCATATGATTCTAGAAGTGTTGGCTGAAACAGTGCACAAAGCACAATCTGTAAATCAAGAGCCAGACCCTATTGCTTATGCAGGTCAATTGCGCGTACTATTGCAATCATGATGCGCTATTTATTTGTCACCTTACTTGGTTTTTTTGGCCCTGCACTTTTAATTCTCTTGTTTCGTTTGACCTGGTTCCAGCTCAGGCAAAAGTGGTTTAGTAAAAAAAGTGAGCCTGAAATCATTGACGTTACGCCTAGCCAAAACCGCTACCCCAATAAGCTCGTGATTATAGGGTGGTTGTTCATCAGCTTAATTTGCACAGCTTTTCTCTTTGAGCAAATGGATGATAGCCCTGCCCCAAAGCGCACCTATATACCTGCTCATATTGATGCGAAAGGACAGTTTGTGCCTGCGCAAAGCCTTGAAGAAAAGCGCACTGTTGATAAGCCTGCGCAACAAAACAAGTAAGTGATATTACACTTTAAAAACTTGTGTCGTATCGTGGTCATCTTGTTCTTTTTTGGGGCAGATGCTTGTGCCGCATTTGGGGCACTCATACACATCACTTTTTTCCGCTTTAAATTCTTCCTGACATCGTGGGCAACTGATGTTTACTTGACTCATATCCCCTCCTTTACCTTGGGGAAATCCCCTGTTTCAATAGTTTCTAAATATCTTTAATGGACAATATTGAAGACCAAATCTTAACCAATTGCAAGATAAAATCAGTGATGCCTAACGCATTTGATTACATTTCTTCAGATAGGTTGAATGCGATACTGGGAAAAAGCAGTGTAGAAAACACTTGGCTTGTAACATCGAATCAGCGGTTATCACGTTTTCGGTTACAAGAATATGAACGCGAACAAATAAAATCTGGCAAGCAAGCCTGGGCAACACCAAACATTATACCTTGGTCAGCTTGGCTTCGTCAGCAGTGGGGCAGCTCAGAATTAGGTGTTTGGCTCACAACACAGCAAGAAATGCTTTTGTGGCGACAAACCATTCTCGAAGATGATTTAACTCAAGTTTTAAACACTAAAGCTTTGAGCAAGCAAGCCATGGATGCTTGGAAAATATTATTCGACTTCCAAATAAATCCAACATGCCTAGATGGTAGTGCCGAAGAACACATCGCACTGTGGCGTTGGGGTCATGCTGTAAGCGAAAAAACCGAGCATAAGTTACAGCACGAAATATTACCTCTTTTAACATCGCACATGGCCACAAAACATGCGCCCTGCACGATTATTTTAGATGGCTTCGACATTCTTTCGCCCGCACAAACAAGTTATCTAAAACACATGCAAAGCACTGGAAACACTGTTTTAGAGGTCTCTAACCATCACAAATCAGCTTTATGTTATACAACGGCTTATCCAGACGAAAATACAGAGCTAAGGCAAATATGTCATCAGATTCGCCTTCATCTTGAAAAACAACCCGAAGCTAAAATTGGTGTTTTTATTCCAGATTTGGAAAGGCGTGCACATACGATTAACCGTGTTTTTGCAGAAGAGCTTGCACCTGCTCTGAGCTTGCAAAGTGACACTGACCTTCAAGGCGAATACTTTAATATTTCTTTGGGCTCAGCTTTGGCTAAGCAACCCATGATACAAAGTGCGTTTGTCATACTCAGCTTAAGCATGAAACGGAATATTCAATATCAAGAGCTTTCACAGCTTTTATTGTGTCCATACATTTTGGGGTATGAGGAGGAACTGCAACAACGCGCAGCCCTTGATGCTGCATGTCGCGAAAGAAATCAAAGTGAATATACCTTAGAGCAATTTTTACATATTTGTAACCAAACAAAGGTACAAGCCCCTTTATTCCAACAATGGCTAGCCATTGTTTTAGATTACACACAACAAAAATCTTTTGCTGGCAAGCAAATGATTTCAAGTTGGATGTTACTCGTTGAACAAATTTTCACAGCCTTAACATGGGATAACCAAGCAATCACGCCCAATGAAAGGTCTCAAGTACAAGGCTGGCGCGACTTAATTGAGCAAGTTACAAGTTTGGATGATTTTTGCGGTATGATCAGCTGGAGTCAGGCTCTATCTCACTTGCAAGAACAGGCTCATGAACACTTGTTTCGGCCTGCCCCTGGTCATGCAAACATCCAAGTCATGGGGCTATTGGAAGCCGCCAATTTACATTTTGACTATGCCTTTGCCATAGGTCTTGATGACATCACATGGCCTCCTGCCGCCAAACCAAACCCACTTATTCCTTTTGATATTCAAGTATTGCATCAAACACCACATGCAAACAGTGAACGTGAGTGGTTATATGCGCAAACAGTTTGGGAAAACCTTCAATATGTATCACCTACTTTAGAAGTCAGCTATGCTAAATCTAAAGATCATCAAAACGTTCAGGCTTCACCCTTGCTTCAAACACTGGGTTCTATCGAAGATGCAGAAGCTAAAAATTCAATGCGTTTTGCTACAATGCTTCAGCAACATACCATAGATATGGAGCCCATTACTGAAAACAATCACACCGTAAGCCCCGATGAAAAAATCAGGGGTGGTACAGGTATCCTTAAATCCCAATCAAACTGTGCTTTTCAAGCCTTTGCAAGATATAGGTTGCACCTACGTGATATAAAACAACCATCTCTAGGTTTAAATGCAGCCGAACAAGGTGTTTTGCTTCATGCTGCACTTGAAGCATTCTGGAAGAAAATTGAAACACTAACAAATCTTTTGCAGCTCATTGAAAAAGAACAATTAGAAGCTGAAGTCTCAACCGCCATTCAACACGCCTGGCCTAGCCTTGAACGAATTGTCTCTTTTGAAATCAAGTCCCTTGAAGAGCAGCGTTTACAAAAGTTGCTACAAACATGGTTAAGATTTGAAAGCAAACGTGAACCATTCAAAGTGATTGCAACAGAGGTTTGGCGAAATTTCAATGTTGGTCATAAAAATGCTTTAACTTTACATACAAAACTTGATCGTATTGATCAAAACACTTCTGGTCAGCAGATAGTTTTAGATTATAAAACAGGTGAAACAACAGCAGCAAAAGCATTGGGGTTACGCCCAGAAGAGCCGCAAATTCCAGCTTATTTTCTTGCAGAAAAAGCATTAAACGTAGACGTAGTGGCACTTGCGATTGCTCAAGTAAAAAGTGGCAGCCTTGGCTTTAAAGGTTTCGCTCAGGAAACAGGTGTTTTACCCAACATCCACACTTTCAAAGGTCGTGTGAATCAACCTGAAAATTGGGATGAGCTTATAGCCCAATGGCAGGAAGTTTTAAATAGGCTTGCTGATGAATTTATAGCTGGCGAAGCAAATGTTGCGCCTAAAAACAATCAAAGTTGTAATTATTGTGATTTTGCTGGTTTATGTCGTATTTCGTCAGTGCCGTAATGCAAAAATAGAATCGTGTTTTAGAAATTGACCCTCCAAGATAAGCAAAGTATAATTACACAGTCGATGAGACAGATTGACCAAAACAAGTATAACTAGGTTATTATGACTTCTCACCTAAAAACAATTGTTGGCAGTGAAGAATGGTGCGCTTTTCCTACATTAGGCATCCCTGCAATAAAAGCTCGCGTCGATTCAGGCGCAAAAACATCATCGATTCATGCTTTTAATATTCAAAAATTCAGACGTGATGAACAAGCTTGGGTGAGTTTCGAAGTTCACCCTCTTCAAGACAATCGCAGGACTGTTGTTCGGTGTGAAAGGCCTGTCGTTGATAAAAGAAGCGTAAAAAGCTCCAGTGGCCTAGTGGAAACACGTTATGTAATCAGTGCCCCTCTACGCATTAATGGTGAGGTTTGGGATATTGAGCTGACTTTAGCCAATCGTGACTCTATGGGTTATCGCATGTTGTTAGGCAGAGAAGCTATGAGTGGGCGCATGTTGGTAGACCCTGCTACAAGTTTTGAGTTGGGCGACATGACATCAGAGGATGTAGATGATTATTATGGGCGTCCAGAAAAAGCGAAAACGGGTCTAAAAATCGCTTTACTTGCGAGCAACCAAGACCTCTATAGCAATAAACGCATCTTAGAAGCTGGTGAAGAGCAAGGTCATGAGATGATCTTTTTGAATATCAAACAATGTTACATGAAACTTGATGCCATTTCGCCAGCCGTTCACTATCGTGGTGGTACTCCTTTGAACGACTTAGATGCTGTTATTACTCGAATTCGCCCTAGCGCTACTTTTTATGGTTGCGCATTAGCTAGACAATTTGAAAGCATGGGCATTTATACAATCAACTCTTCAGCTGCTATCACCCAATCTCGAGATAAATTGTTTTCGCTCCAACTGCTACTCAAAAGTGGCATCAACATTCCAACGACAGGTTTTGCCAACTCGCCAATGGATACCAATGATTTGATTGAAATGGTCGGTGGGGCTCCTTTAATTGTGAAGCTTTTAGAAGGTTCTCAAGGGCGCGGTGTTGTGCTTGCTGAAACCAAAAAAGCAGCTGAAAGTGTGATTAATGCTTTTAAAGCCCTCCGCGCTAATCTGCTCGTTCAAGAGTTCATCAAAGAAGCTGACGGAAAGGATTTAAGATGTTTTGTGATTGATGGGAAAGTTGTTGCTTCCATCCAACGCACTGCTGCCCCTGGGGAATTTAGAGCAAATATTCATCAAGGCGGATCTGCATCTATTGTTAAAATTACTCCTGATGAACGCGCGTTAGCTCTCAAGTCAGCCAAAGTTTTAGGTTTAAAAGTTGCTGGTGTCGATATTATTCGTTCTAATAATGGGCCACTGTTATTGGAAGTAAACTCTTCTCCTGGCTTGGAAGGCATTGAAACGGCAACAGGAAAAAATATTGCAGGCATGATGATTTCATCAATTGAAAAGCAACTGGGCTGGGAGCGTGCGCTTGCCAACACATCTGCCTCAGTATCCAAAAAGATTAAAGCCAACTAACTTTTTGCTAAATGTAAAAGTTTAAGCTTCCAGCTTTTTAATGGCTGGAAGCTTAAAAAATTTTGTTACAAGTGACAAATATGACCGCGATCTGGGCCTGTTGAAAGCATGTTAACAGGTGAGCCACAGACTTCTTCAATGCGTTGTAATAACTTTTTCGCTGCATCAGGAAGTTTGTTAACATCTGTCAAACCAAATGTGTTTTCAGACCAGCCAGCCATTGTCTCATACACTGGAACACACTCTTCCAATGCTTTTGAACTGGCTGGTATTGATTGTAAACGCAAACCATTATGCTCATAACCAACACATAATTTTACTTCTTCAAGCCCATCCAATACATCAAGTTTAGTAATAGCCAAACCTGTCACGCCATTGATGCGCACCGCATGTTGCACCACCACCGCATCAAACCAACCCGTACGGCGAGGGCGACCTGTCGTCGCACCAAATTCTTGCCCTTTTTCAGCCATATGTTGACCAGAAGCATCTTCCATACCATCTGCATTATATAATTCTGTAGGGAATGGGCCTGCGCCAACACGCGTAGTGTATGCCTTGCAAATACCTAACACTTCATCTACTTGCCCTGGGCCAACACCAAGACCAGCAAGGGCAGCACCTGCCACAGTGTTTGAAGATGTTACAAAAGGATAAGTGCCATGATCAACATCAAGCATCGAACCTTGTGCGCCTTCATACAGGATGTTTTTACCTGCTTGAATATTCTCATGGAGAATCAATGGCACATCAGCTGCCAATGGTAGTAAACGTTCGCGGGCTAAATTTAACGCTTCCACGACAGATTCTTTGGATACTGCTTCTGCACCCAAAAACTCAACCAACATAAAATTCACATAGCGTAAATTTTCATCAATACGCGCATCCAAATCATCCGCATTCAAATCCACCAAACGAATGCCACGGCGCGCAGTTTTATCTTCATAACACGGGCCAATACCACGTCCTGTTGTGCCAATTTTACCCTTACCTTTTGCTACCTCACGAGCAGCATCTAAGGCTCGGTGATAAGGAAGAATCAACTGGCAGCGATCAGAAATACGCAAACGCTTAGCCACTGGAATACCTGCTGCAATCAGCATATCTAACTCTTCAACCAAACGAAACGGATCAACCACCGTTCCATTACCAATCAAACTTAAAATATTGGCATGTAAAATACCCGATGGGATGTGATTCAACACAGTTTTCTGATCACCAATCACTAAAGTATGCCCTGCATTAGGGCCACCTTGGAAACGTGCTACCACATCCATTTTCGGTGCGAGAAGGTCAACAATTTTACCTTTTCCTTCATCGCCCCATTGAATACCAATTGCTATCGTGTTTGTCATATATCCCTCAATTTTTTACGCTACCCGTTACTTATTACTTTATGCTTTAACGTTGTCTAGCCATGCCCATAAATCAAAAGAAAAACCTGTTGCTGGCATATCTCGTCCGTGAGCGGCCATCATTTCATCATACCTACCACCATGTAGCAGCGCATGTGATGAGTCACTAGAAAAGCCAGTGAAAACCATACCGCTATGGTATAAAAAGCGTGGTGTGACTGCCGCATCTACTACAATGCTAACCTCGCCTGATAATTTCTCGCTTACGGTATTGGTTAGGTTTAACAATTCAGTTGCAGCTACAGCAAAATCATCGTTGATGTTGTGCTGCTGTGAAATCAACCAAGCTTCATCACCTTCTCCTGCCGCTAAAGCCATCAAAGCTTTCTTTGCACTATCATTTAGTTGCTGGGAGGCTAAATAACTCGCCATATCCTCAGGTGAATGCCGCGATAAAAGCTCCACCCAAGTTTCTATAGGTGTATCACTTTCTGTTGTTAAAGCTTGAATAAGCCCCATGTGACCCACTTGCAGAATTGCACCCTCAAAACCTGCAGCAGCCATCGACAACGCAGCCAAATGCATCACCTCAACATCGCCTTCAATGCCAGCAAGGCCCAAACACTCTACACCTGTCTGCCACTGCTGACGTGAACCTGTGCGCACATCTGGGCGAGCCAACATCACAGGGCCAGTATAATGCAATTTAAGCACAGCCTCATTCATCAACCTTGTTGCTGCAATGCGCGCAATTTGTGGTGTCATATCGGGGCGAATGGCCAACAAACCAGCATCTGCAGGATCAGAAAATACAACAGTTTGATCGGTTAAAAAACGACCCGCTCCAGAATTAAGTGATTCTGGACGTTCTACAAGCGGAGGGATAACTTCAGAAAATCCCGCTGCCGTATAAATTTCAAATAAACGAAATTGTAATAAACGCAGTGCTGTAGCACGTTCACCCAAGCCATCCTCAAGACCGAGGATCGGTTTTAATACATTCACAAAGCCTCCAATACTACATAACGCACAGTTGTAACATGTTCCAATTCTTCTATTTGTTTGATGACATCAGGGCTTGGTTCTGAATCAATCGCAACCAAAGCTACTGCTTCAGCTTTACCTTCACGTCTACCCAATCGAAAGTCGGCTATATTAATCGATGCCTTAGCCAACACCAAACCTATTGCAGCAATCACACCCGGTTTATCCTGATTTTCAATGAACAATATGCGCCCTTGCGGCGCCATTTCAAGTTCGCATTCATCTATGCTAACCAACCTTGGTTTTTGACCATCAAATACCGTACCAGAAATGCAGCGTGAGCCTTCATCTCCCCATACATCTAAACGCATCAAACTTGAAAAGTTGAGGGATGATTCGCGTGATATTTCATCAATTTCTATGCCACGCTCTTTTGCCAATACTTGTACATTCACCGCATTTAGTTCGTCCATGCTGTGTGACAAAAGCCCCATCAACAAAGCACTTTTCAAAGGCTGCCGATTTAACTTACTCACTTTCCCTTCAAACGTAAGGCTAATTTTATCATAACCAGGGCGCATCATTTGCCCCATAAACTCACCCATTGATGTTGCTAGCCCCATATACGGCGCAAGTGCTTTCGCTTCTTCCTCAGTTAATGATGGTACATTCACCGCATTAGTGATGCTTCCCGACAATAAATAATCTGACATTTGCTCAGCAATTTGAACGGCTACATTTTCTTGAGCCTCATCGCTGCAAGCCCCAATGTGTGGCGTAAAGGTCACGTTATTTAGCTTAAACAACATATTGTCTTTAGCTGGTTCTTGTTCAAACACATCAAGAGCTGCAGCGCGTAAGTGACCAGACTTGCACACTTTATACAATGCCTTTTCATCTACGATGCCACCGCGAGCACAGTTTACAACAATAGCACCTTTTTTCATGCGTCCTAAAATGTCCGCGTTAATCAAATGTTTAGTCGCATCCATTAACGGTACATGTATCGTCAGCACATCCACCATGCTCGCCAACTCTGCCACACTAGCGACTTTGCTTACACCCATCGCTTCCGCTCGCTCATCAGAAATATAGGGATCATAAACGAAAACTGACATGTGTAAGCCTTTGAGCCTATCACAAACAATCGCACCTATATTACCTGCACCAATCACCCCTGCTTTCTTTCCTGTTAGCTCCATGCCCATAAAGGCAGACTTTTCCCATTTTCCAGCCTTGGTTGAAGCGGTGGCTTGTGGTATTTGGCGTGCAGCAGCCACAATATGTGCAACAGCCAATTCAGCCGTTGTAATTGTATTTCCAAAAGGTGTGTTCATCACCACAATACCGCGGCGTGAACATGTTTCCACATCAATATTATCTACACCAATGCCGGCCCTACCAATCACTTTAACCTGGCTTGCAGCATGAAGAAGCTCGTCTTTTAATATCGTCGAAGAACGCACGACAATACCGTCGTATTGCCCCGCAATGCTCGTTTGTTCTTTAACAGATAAATTTGGTTGATAATCAACCTCAATCCCACGCGCAATGAAAACCTCAATGGCACGCTGACTCATTTTATCTGCTACCCAGACTTTAGGACAAGGCATATTCTTAATTAAACTTTCGCAAAACGATCAACAAGCACTTCTTGCGCCGCAGCCACACCAGCACCCATTTTCACGGGATAACCAAAACGATTCAGCGCAATTTCAACAGCACTCATAATAGTACATACATCAAAAACATCATAATAACCGAGGTGAGCAACGCGAATGATTTTACCCGTTAAATCATCCTGTCCTCCGGCAAAGGTAACACCCATAGCATCACGCAAATACTTCACAAAAGCGCCGCCATCAACGCCTTCTGGAACAAAGGCACCTGTTGCCGATGTTGCAGGTGCTGTTGAAATAAGTTTCATACCCAAAGCATCAAAGCCAGCACGTGTTGCTTTAGCTAAAAGTGTGTGCCTAACATAGAGATTATCCAAGCCCTCTTCTAACATTATTTTGAGCACTTCATTCAGGCCAATAATAAGCGACACAGCAGGTGTCCATGCGGTGGTATCTTTACCTGCCTTTTGGTTTTTACGCTCTGTCAGCAAATCAAAATAGAATGTATGGCAACCATCTGTGGCCTCTATGATTTCCCATGCTTTTGCAGAAACACCCATGGTTGCAAGACCTGGTGGCAACATCAGTGCTTTCTGTGAACCTGAAATGACAATATCCAAACCCCATTCATCCATGGGCATATCAATCACACCTAAAGCCGTGATAGCATCAACTACAGTGACGCAACGAAGGTTTTTAGTAAGGGCAGCAATTTCCTTGATGGGGTGCTCAGTAGTGGTTGATGTTTCAGAAGCCTGAACAAATATGGCTTTTGCATGAGGGTGAGCATCCAATGCTGCTTTAACATCTTCAACAGCAACAGCCGTACCCCAATCAACCTTGACCTCTATCGCATTGATGCCGTGTTTGTCAGCAATATCACCCCAGCGTTCGCCAAATTTCCCACCATTCACAAAAATCATGGTTTCACCAGGTGCACACAAACTCATGACTGCAGCTTCCATCGCACCAGAGCCAGAAGAAGATAACATCAAGACATCACTTTTTGTTTTATGAATGGTTTGCAACATATCCCGTGTTTCTGCAAAAATCGCTGAAAACTGAGGGGTGCGGTGGTGAATCATGGGCACTGCCATGCGCAATAATACGCGTTCTGGAACAGCCGTAGGGCCAGGGGAAAGCAAGTATTGTTTCATCAAAAACTCCAAGGCAGAGGGATTCATCAAGTGCATTCCACTTCTTACATACAGCCATCATCAGCATTGGAGTGCGGCGAGATGCTATAAGCTTGTCTCCACAGGTCAAATTTAAAATCAATACATGCGCTTAACATCAGCACACTTAAGTCGCATTGATAAATGAAACCATGAAAATTTTAGGTCTATAGTTTATTCCCAAACCAAAGCGTATGTTTTCCTCCGCCTTGTTTTCCACGTGCATTTACACGCACTTCTTCAACTTTAAAGCCAATTTTTTGTAAACGTTTGGTAAATTTTGGGTCAGGGCTGGTTGACCATACAGCAAAAACACCTTTAGGACGCAATGCATCAAAACCAGCCTTGAGCCCTGATGGGCTATAAATCGCATCATTTTCTTTGCGTGTCAGACCATCTGGTCCATTATCTACATCCAACAAAATAGCATCAAAACCTTCTGCTTCAGCACGAATAAGCTTGCCAACATCACCTTCATATATGGTAGTTCTTGGATCTTGTAGCGGATATCCAGCAAGTTTTGCTAAATCATTTTGGTTCCACTTGATTACAGCCGGCACTAACTCTGCGACCACAACTTCAGCTTCCTTTCCAACCGCCTTTAGCGCAGAAGACAGCGTATATCCCATACCAAGCCCACCAACCAGCACCCTCGCCTTGGATTTATTTGCTAATTTCTTACATCCAAATTCTGCCAACGCATTTTCTGACCCATGAACACGACTATTCATCAGCTCGGTGTATCCCGTTTTAATCGAATACTCGTCACCACGGCGATAAAGGCGCATTTCATTGGCTTGACCAGCAACGACAGTACTATCGAGTAATTCCCAAGGGTTCATCTGTTTATCCTGTCTGTTTATTGTGGTTTGAAGGCAGAGAATCATCTACCAAAAGTGAGCAGTAGATTATCATATTTTAAAGCGAGTTCCATCTACAAGTGCACAAAAAGTTTAAGTTTGCGCTCTGATCATCGATATTATAATTAATAAAGAGGAGTGATTTCATGGATATGGGTTTAGTTGCCAGTATAAGCGCAGTCATGCAAGCAAGTGCACAATCAAACGTGCAGTTAGCTGTATTCAAAGAAAGTATGGATGCAAATCAATCCAATGCATTAAAATTACTTCAAAGCATGCCTTCTGTTGATGTTAACCCTGCTATAGGTCAAAACTTAAACCGTGTTGCTTAATCTAGAAACTATTTTAAAGAAGAGCTTGACGAAACACGTCATTTTCTTTTCAATCAACTTATGACACAAACACCTACAACACAAATATGGTTTGATGCCGCAAAAAGTGGTGACATTAAACTATTGCAACAAACCCTAAACATGGGTTTTGATCCCAACGCTGTAGATGAGCTAGGTAATAGCGCTCTACATTATGCTGCTCAGCATGCACACCTTGAAACCATGCATTGGTTAATTCAAAATAATGCATCTTTGAATGCAACCAATAATAAACTAGCCACACCGCTACATCTTACTGAAAAAAATATCGATGCTATCCGTATTCTTTTGGAAGCTGGTGCAGACCCCAACTTGAAAGACAGTGACTATGACTTCCCCTACTATTTTGCCTTTTATGGCTCTATGACCCGAGAGCTCACCGATTTGTATATCAAACATGGTGCTCACTTGGAATACAAAGAGAAATGAAAAAAATACTCATCAATAAGCTTTTGATTCTTTTAGGCTGGTTTTTTGTAGTTTTAGCTATTATTGGTGCTGTATTACCTTTGTTACCGACCACTCCATTTCTCATTGTAGCACTTGCACTTTTCTCTAAAAGTTCACCTAAATTCCATCAAATGTTACTAAACAACAAATGGTTTGGGCCGAGCTTAAAGCAATGGGAAACAACCAAAACAGTGTCTCGAGCAACAAAGAAAAAATCGACGCAACTTATTATCATCACTTTTTCTTTTTCTATCATCATTTTATATGAAAGAATTGCGCTGCAAGTCATGTTGCTTTCACTTGCTTCTATTTTGTTGCTGTTCATTTGGCGATTAAATGAGAGCCCTCACCAACAAAAGCTCAATATTAGCCATGCAACAATTCAGCAAAGAAAACCTGCTCAACATCCAACGCTCTAGATAGCGACGAAGTTGACCGTTATTATGACTCAAAGTGGCCATTTATCACAGTGAAAGGGAACCTCACAACACCCACTCTAGTTATAGATCTTTCAGAGTAGGCTTGGGACTACGTGCATAATCTGTGATTTGAGATGGTAAAGAAATAAGAAATGTCCGTATCGTATCTTCATCCATCCTTTGCCCCTCTTTTTCTAATTCTATGAAGTTCTCTTGACTCGCCCACCTAGCTACCTTTTCCAAAAACTTCGTAATATTTTCATTATGACTTTGCGTTTTTATAACCTTTATTAACCCATTAATCCTATAAAAATTCAGTTTATAAAGAAGTAACCTCTGTTCAGTATATTTTATAACTTTGTTACAGATATCTGTAACCTGCCCATCAGAAAACTCAAAGCTATTTCCGGGTGTTTGTGACAAAAATTCTGAAAGTGCTGCATAAACTGATGCGCCTCTAATTTCTGCTACTGTTTTTTCTAAATCTAACTCTGCAACTGCACCCACATTCCTTTGGTGCAGAACAGGAAATTGAACAAGTTTGACTGAAAAACCGTAATAATAACGATTAATGAGTGCCCATAACATATCCGAACGCCTTGACTCTTCTCCATCAATTTCAATGACGACATTGGGAGTTCTACTTAATACTTCATGATTAAGAATAAATGTTGTCCCCCCCCTATTAGCCGAATCGATGGCTTCAGCCAAAGGGTCTGCAAGTAGATTGGCAACAACAAGTGGGCGGAAAAGCGCTTTCCCCGTCAAAATATTGTCAATGTTCTGAAATAAGCGTTCTTTCACTTGGGCAACAGTTTCCCCATGCCTTCTCGCCTCAAGCCAAAATGGCATTTCCAGATGTCCAAAATGTTTACGTGATAAGTCATAATAGTAATCGGGATAAAGATCTCTCAGATAGCCATTTTTATCCTCTTTATCTTCAAGCTCGTCATTATCATGCTGCATGTTCAAGCAAGTAAGGTTATGCACTAAGTCCATCAATTGTATGCGGATGGCATTGGCTGCTGGATTAGGGGATCCCCCTTCATAACTCCCTAAAACAACATCAACTCCTTGTTGTCTGAAAACAGGAAGCCATGGAAGATAGTTTTTAACTTTCCCTTCCAACCTCATATCATCATCGAGAATCCAAACAAAGGCCTCAATATTATCCTCAACCACACTTGCTAAACACTTTTGTAAAACAGTTCTAGCTTTACCTATGGGTAGTCGCCCCTTCCCTTTTACAAAGCTTGAGCCGAAACATCCCTGATCAGCACTTTTAGCCTGATAGGCTTCATCTAGAAACAGTGTTTCCAAACCATTGCAGCCTACAGCTTTTAAACTTCTCTTTATGCTTTCCCCACATCCTCCATTGTGCAGCACCACTAATTTAATACTCTCAATATAACCTTCTCCTATAAGCCCTCTGATATCCTGTAGAAGCGGAGCAATCTGTTTAGCTGAATCGCTAATGATTCCAACGACTAATACAAAGGGCTCACATGTGGGAGCCCCTGTGAAAGCAGCATTATTTTTTTTTCCCTTTTTTGAGGAGATAGTCACATTAAATAGGTTCCGTGCTCTTTGATGGAATAGTTCTTTTTCTCCCTCAGTCATTCGCCCAGAGTATTTGTCCCAAAATGCGCTTAAACCTTGTCTTTTCTTTTTTGAGCCCGGACTAGACAGTCGATTCCTTGAAGTATCCGCATAATGAATGACGGTATGCTCATGTGTAGAAATAACTGCAGGCGACAGCTCACATAAACGAATGCAAATATCCCTGTCTGTCGTGCTCAATAAGTGTTCATCAAACATTCCTGCTTCATACATGGTTAACAGGCGAACAAACAAGTTTGAACCCTGAATATTCGGATTTCCGACGAGTAAACTTTGAGCATCCAGAGTAGTAGGGATAGCACATGGTGTTATTTTCCTACCTTCTTTTCGCAATAGTCCGCTAATGACCATATCATTTCCAGGAGCATACGATATACAGGTACTTAAGTGGGAATCTACCCACTCGTCATCATCGTCAAGAATGGCAATATAGGTATCTTCAATTTTATTGCATAGCCTTCCCGCCAAAATTATCGCACTATTCCAAGCTCCAGAAGCTCCAGGCGACCTACTATTTTTTTCTATGCACAAGGTTATGTTTTCTACCATCATCTGTTGTATGCTAAAACGTGTCGAATCAGGTAGGCCATCTTTTGAATCATCAATAATGATCAAGTAATCAGGCAGCCTAGTCTGCTTAAGAATCGAAGTTACTGCTCGTTCAACCAATAATACTGGACGATTGCATGTAGCGATCACCGCGACAACTTTTATCTTGCCCTCTGTCAACTCCATCAAGGATCCTCCATTGTTTAGACTACCCTTACTTGCTTATGCATCTCTAACTTTACTGTCTTCTGCATTCCTGTAAAAAGTACGTTATATTAAAGTCAAAATAGCGCCCCAGAACCTGCTCAAGTGGTATCATATTTATATCTTCTACATACCGACCGTTTTTTTGGTAAAAATAAAGTTGATCACTTCGTAGGAAATAAAACTTATCCTTAACTACTTGAGCAAACCTTACTTTTTCACGAAAAGGGTAATCTATATCTGGATTAAACCGTTTGGATATATCACAAAGTATTTCTTTTTCACACTTTGATTCTAAAGGAATAGTTACTGCAAGTTTCCGGCTGACGTTTCCATCATGGTATATTTCTATTTTTTCATCAAAAACCATGGATTCAAAAGTAATTCCAAAACAACTGTAAGTATAGTCATAAGAAGCAGGAAAGAGCCTAATTGATGGCCAACCATTACCCACATCTGCAAAATATATGCTTTCACCTAATTGAATTTTAAGAACCCGGTGAGTCTCTTTCCCATTAATGAGAGAGCTATGCAAACGCACTTGTACCCCCATCAGCCTGAGCTTTTGATAAGAACTAAGAACTTTATCTGAGCATGTTCCTCCATACCGATCGGTATGGGGTATAATGCCGTGTTTAAAGTATAGAGTATGAAAGGGCTGCTGCACAAAGCTTTCAAGTATAACTCTTTCAACTTCAGCTTTTATATTTATGCCGAACACCTCGTTTTGCTATCGTTTCAGAAAAAACTGGGTAAGAATGAAAATAGTTCGCTTTATGATTCATGGAAAAAAACTGCTTCCAACGAGATAGCAAAGCCTGTTGCTCAGATACGCCATAACGATGTAAATGCTCAACAACCATTTGACGCATACCACTACCGACATCAAGCGATGTTTTTTTTCTCCGATAAATCTTTTCAGGTAACATAGTTTTAAAAGCTTCTCTCAATGCATATTTGTTTACGGTCTGCGTTAAATTATTTTGATAAAAATCGTGATAACTTAGCGTTTCACTATGGATATACACCTGCCGGTCAAGAAAAGGACAGCGCGCTTCAATTGAATGTTGCATACAGGCCATATCTATTCTTCTTAGTTCTGTGAAATACATATCTGAAATCAATGCTCGTCGGGTAGCGTTCCACTCTTGATCCTCTCTAAAAGTGTGATAGCCGCAAAAAAGTTCATCTGCTCCTTCACCCACAAGAACAACCTTTATACCATCAGAATTCGCTCTTGCAGCAAGTAATGACGAGCCAATACCATTACTAATAATTGAGGGGTTATAACTCTCTGTTGCATACACCGTAGATGAAATTAGCTCATCAAGCTGTGAGTCAGTAGGGAGAGGGACAAACTGAACTTCTGACAACCCTAGAGACTCAATGAGGTGGGAAACATACTGAGAGTCCTCACTCCCCTCATCTCCAAGAATATAATAAACAGCATTTTGCGAAAGCTGATTGACAATCGAGGCAATAATCGAGCTATCCAAACCACCACTTAAGAAAACACCAAAAAGTTCACCGTGAGAAGGCACTCTTTTTCTTACAGCTTCTGTCACCAGTTTCTGTAAGGAACCCTGAGGCGCTGAAAAATCAAATTGGTGCGATCTTATGAGTTTATACTGGCAATTTTCAAGGTCAACTTCACATACACCTTTAGGCAATATCACGAAGCTATCCACATCAGTTATCGCTTTAAGTTCGCTGGTAACTAGGGTTAGTTCACCACTCCTTACAAGAAATAAATTTTTCTTCCCAATATAATCCCTGAGTGCAAACAGCCGACCACTGGCGCGACTATAAATTAACCCCGCGTAAAACCCATCAAGCACATCAATAACATTTTCACCCAAGGTTGAAAACAAACTTGAAATCACATGTGTATCAGACAGTCCATCAATCTTCAGTTGGTGGTTCTCTCGAAGCTCCTCGTGGTTATAGATTTCACCATTAAACACAGAAACAAACTGTTCTGTAATAAGGGGCTGTTCACCACTATCTCTTAGGTCATTAATTGCCAACCGCACAAATGCAACTGCCATGTTTTCACCATGAACGAATAACGTGGTAGAGTCAGGCCCCCTGTGTTGTAAAAGCTGAATATGCTCCTTTACATACGTTTCTGCATTCTTTCCGAAGGCCAATAGAATACCACACACTGATCAACTCTCCTTTTCTGAACGCAACTGTGAGCGCACCTTCATCAAAAGTTGACCAAGTACATTTTTTCCAGTTCCATCTCCACCGTCTCCCCAATATCGATCTAGCTCAGTGTGCTCACATAATTCCTTACCATCTGTTGATAATAGTTCTTGACGCAAACAAGGGTGTTGTGTGAACTTGGCATACAACCCATCAAACATTACCTGCTCTTTAATGTCATCCCATTTACTTATACGTTGACCTATATGCTGTTTTGCTAGGTTCTTTGCCTGCATAGGCGTATAGGCACTACGAATCGCCTCCTGCATCGATGTAGATATGAACTTCTGTGCTTGATAATAGTGCTCTACAGACTTCCAAATAACTTCGCGACAAAAAACAGGGTGTGCCGAAAAGTTTGAGAAACAACCATAGGGCTGCTCTACCTCATAAAATAATATCCTATTCACTGGATCATCACATCGAGTATCCGAGGAAACACGTCTAAGGTTGAAACTATTACTTCTAATTAGGCCATCAAACCCATATGAATGAACATGCAACTCACCCATTAATACGGTTAAATAATCGAGGCTATCTTTGATATGTTGGTCTGCGTAGCCACGTACGTTAGGCTTCACTTCATACTGTGGCTGATACTCATCAAAAAGAAGCTGCACAATTTTTTGCACCTCCCCTGTATTCAACTCAAGTTCTTCCGATATGTTGAAAAAATCATTAAAAAAACTAACCAGTAGAGCTTGGTAGGCTCCCCCCATATGTACGGACAGCTCCGCGATAGTTCGGTTAGTATAAAAAAATTGTAGCGAAGTATCCAAGTGTATACTCAAGAAGTGTGCGGCTTTTTTTCTATACTCCTGACTCCCTCCAAGAATAAGTGTGTGTGGCCGAGTCCCTGACAATTTAGGGGGAGAGCTCGTCCTTGGTCGTGGCAACCATGAGAGGTAAACCAGCTCTTTATTCAATGAATTCGTAAGAGTGTCACTCATCCCAAGTGGTAGTGGTACAAGAATAATATAAATATCCGCATCGATGCTTTTCACTATAGAAGTGATATACGATGACCTCTCATGATCATAGCGAAGTGAATCCATGGGGCATATGAAACATAATTCCCATGCCTGCTGATGAGCTTCCACAACAAACTCTGCTTGATTAAGCTGATGAACGTTTAATCGTACTGATGATTGAATCATGTCATGAATATTTTGACAAAGCAGGTTATCCCCCACTATCACACTACCCATCATGCAGTAGAATTAGATGATTCAGTTTTTCATTTTTAGAGCGAAGGTAATCACGATTCTCTTCTCGTATAATTGTCTTTGTGGGTATCCTTTCTACAACTTCAATACCTTTGGAATTTATGTAATTCACTTTTCTTGGGTTATTCGTAATCAGCCGAATTTTATCAATCCCCAAGATCTTCAAGAAATCAACAGCTTGTTGATAATCTCTTATATCCTGATTAAGCCCCATGGCATCATATGCTTCAGCTGTGTCGATTTTTTTAGTTTGCATGAGATTCACAGCACGAATTTTTTTCGATAATCCATGTCCACGCCCCTCCTGATTGCTTAAGTAAATAATAAGACCATACTTTTTAGACAATAATTTCATTGAGTACTTCAATTGATCGGCACAGTCACAGTCCAGCGAGCCAAATATCTCAGAGGCCATGCATGATGAATGCACTCTTACCAGTGGAATAATGTCATTGAACGTATGAATGTCACCAAAACTTATGAGCTGTAAATTCTGATCGCAAGTGTCATGCATATCAAAATCACCATAAGTCGTGGGTAATGTACAGGACACCCCAATTTTTTTGCCCAAATCAAGCTCCTTTCAGAATTGTTTAGTATTAAAATATTTACCTTCTTGGTAAAAAAAAGGACTAACTCTCACATTATCTATGTCTACTGTTTTGAGGTAGCCAACTTATTTTCGGTACTTTTTATAGTTTCTTCAATTGTGTAGCTGATCCCCTCTCCCTACTGAATTCGTTCTTCCTAAGCGAGTTGATTGTAGTTAACTAATATTGACATAACGAATGACCGCATTGAGTCGCAAGTAAACATTCAACCATTAACTACTTTATGAAGATTGCCTATAATTATTAGGATGGCTATTTTGAACCATAATTGACAAGGCTGAACTGAAACATACAAACACTCAGCAAAGGTTATTGAATAGTAGGCTCAACTTTTTCTTCAGAGCTGGTTTCTTGAGTTTTACTTTCAAATAGCCCTCTGAAGTTTACTGGTTCCATCAAAAATGGCATAAAACCACCATCAACAGTTAACTGGCTAATCACTTGACGCGTGTACGGTAAAATAATGGTTGGGCAGTCCACAGCCAAAACCATAGGCAAGTGCTCTTCTGGTATGTTTTTAAGGTAAAACAATGCTGCTTGTTCGACTTCTACTTCAAATAATAATTTATCACTCTCTTGTTCACGTGTTTCCGCACTCACTTTTAGCGTAACTTCCCAATGTTCCTCACCAATTTTTCGGTGATTCAACGTTAAATTCATATCTACTTTTGGCTGGTTACCTGACTGCGCAAAAATCTCTGGTGAATTAGGGTTTTCAAATGAGATATCTTTTACATAAACACGCTGTAATCTAAAAGTTGGCTCTTCTGCTTCATTGCTTACCATGATTTTCTCCACTTGTTATCGCTTAAACATTAATTACGGGCTACGTTATCGCCCATTTTATTTTAATCAATTGGGTCGTTAAAAACTGAGTAAATTTGCTTTTGTTCGCCATCACAGCCTTATCACTTGACCTGCTTTACCATCGCTTTAGATTAACTTAAAATAAAAAGGAGGAAACCATGAATACAAACATTATGACATCCGACCAACTCGCAGATGATAGAGTTAGCTTTCTCGGAAAAACCTATGGCATGTTAGCCCTAAGCATTGCATCAGGCTGCGTTGGCACTTACTTATCAATGGGTCTAGCCTTTCCTTACGAACACCCTTGGATGATGTTATTCATCATGATCGGCGCAATTTTTGCCGTGCAAGCTGTTCGCCATATTAAAGGTGTAAATTTTATCGCGCTATTGGGCTTTGGTGCGATTACAGGCATGGCAATAGCACCATTGGTAGGCATTGTTGCTGCTAAATCCCCATCTTTGGTGATTCAAGCGTTTGCAACTACAGCAGTAGCTTTCACTACACTTACAGCTTATACATTTATTTCACGCCGTGACTTTTCATTCCTCAAAGGTTTTGTTTGGACGGGATTAATTGCGATGATTGTATTGGGGCTATCCAACTACTTCTTCTTTGAATCACCATTACTGGCACTCACCTTATCTGGCGTTGGCGTATTATTGTTTTCGGCGTTTATTCTTTATGATACCTCAAACATTTTACGCGACTATCCCAACGAAGAGTATATCTCAGCTGCTTTAACATTATATTTGGATGTGTTTTTATTGTTTCAACACATTTTATCATTGTTTGGTATCTTGGGTGATGACTAAAAAGTTTTTTCGCTCAGCTCTTTTATAGCTTAAGGGCTGAGCTTTTTTGTTGTTCTCAATAGGCCAAATGTCTAACACGCGCTTTAATCATACGTGAGACGTATCACTGAGACATTATAAACTTTCATATTTTATTGAATTATATGAATCATTTTAAAACATCTACTTCCGCAACATTTTCTACCCCTTTAACATGGGCTGGTTGTTATCTTTGTATAGCTTTCACTTTTTTACTCTCTGTTCACGCTTCAACTTCTGTTGCCGCTGACAACCGTTACCAAAATCAGTATTCAACATATCAAACAAGTTCTCAATCTGATGAAGAGCGAAGGCATGCATTATTAAAATATTTTAAAGGCTGGAAAGGAGTATCTTACCAATATGGCGGCACAAGTAAGCGAGGTGTAGACTGCTCTGGTTTTGTCCATCTGGCGCTTAAAGGGGCACTGGCTATAGATGCCCCACGCAGCACTGAATTACTTTCGAAAATTCGCCACCGCATCAATAAAAACAAGCTTCAAGCAGGTGATATTATTCTGTTTAAAATATCTTCTAAAACGATGCACACAGGCATTTACATTGGCCAAGGTCAATTTATCCATGCATCCAAATCGAAAGGTGTTATGGCATCCAATTTAGATAATCCTTATTGGAAAGGTGTTTATAGCAAGTCGGTTCGAATTTCAGCCAATTAAAAAGTCTTTCCAACAGGCCTCAACGTTATGATTTAAAATCACGTTTTGGATAATCAAAATCGCGCAACTGCCAATCACAATGCGCCTCATCCCAACTTTTGATATCTGCGCTTAGTGTTACTATCCCCGCGGTTGGCACATTATCAAACCGCTGCTTAGATAATGATTCTGCTAATTCTGTAATGCCTGGATTATGTGCAAGCAGTGCTAAAACATCCACATGTGCAGGTGTTTGACCTATCACTTCTAACATCGTTGCAGGCGATGCAAGGTATAGCTCTTTTCGCCACTCCAACTGCTCTTCAGGGAATGTTATTGTTTGGGTTATCAATGTCGCCGTTAAACGTGCACGTTCTGCTGAACTGGCAACAAAAAACTCAGGAACTAAATTTCGTTTCATCAAGCGCCGCCCCATTTCTGGCGCATCTATACAACCGCGTTGATTAAGCCTTCGATCATAGTCTCTGGCACCTAAATGAGTCCAGTCTGATTTAGCGTGACGAATAAGTAAGAGTGTTTTCATTTCGTTAGCATACAAACCAACCTATTTTTCTCCAAGCTGTATTCATAAATCAAGGTTAAAGCTGTGCATTATACCTTGCGACAAACATGCTCATCTTCCATACTACGTTCATGCGCTATTTTACCCTTTTATGCTTACTCATCATTAGCCCTACAATGGCTGCATCTGAAAATATGCAGCCAACAGGCACACGAATCAATATCTCCGCTACAGCTGAAACAGAGCTAGCTAACGATGTAGTTATCATTCGTTTTCGTGTAGAGAAGGAAGGCAAAGATGCAGATAAAATTCGTGAATATATCAACAAAGTTACAACAATAATTCAAAAGAGACTCAAAAATGAAAAGAATCTCAAACACAAAACAATCAGCCGAAATATGACAGCGGTTTGGAGCTACCCACGCAACTTGCCGCGCCTTCGCACATCATGGAAGATGACACAAACTGAGCAAGTGGTTAGCACCAAACTTGATGCTGTACCGAGTTGGTTACATGTAATTGAAACTCAAGGTGCGCACCTTGATAGCCTCACATTTAGAATCAGCAACCAAACAAGCAAAAAGGCGCTTAAACAATTGCGAATCGATGCGATTCAATCTTTCAAAGAGCAAGCCCAGCTGCTCACACAAAGTATTGGTGGAAAAAGCTTTCGTATCATTCAGCTGCATGCCAGCAATCAAAACCCTCGACCACAGCAATTAGAAAGGTTTGCACTCTCTGATGCTACACAAACAACAGCGCCAAGCCTGTCCTCAGGCGAGGGCAATTTACGGGTAACAGTCACGGGCGTGATTGAAGTCCCCTTTCGTGATTATCCCGCCAAATAGTAAAAATAACAATCAGATAAGGCTTGAAGGTAAAGTAAAAAGATAGCCTTACTCTTGAAGCCATCCGATAAAACACATACGTTTCGTCGCCTAAAGTTTAAGTTCATATGCTTAGAGCATTGCAATCCATAAACATCAAGAGGTAAAATGAAAGCACTCAACATGTCTTCAAAAGGTTTATGTGTTGATATGGCGCATTTTCTGGCATGTATTATTTTTTCACTTACCCTTTTAAGCACGCATGCAAAAGCAGATGATTTAAGCTTGCTTGTGAACGGTAAATCAGAACACCTTGAAGGGCTTCCTGGCACAACCTTAAATGAACACAACTGGGGCCTTGGCTTGCAATATGATTTTGAGCCTTGGCAAGAACATTGGGTTCCATCCTTACATATTGCTGGTTTTAAAGATTCATTTTCCAACCTCTCTTATTATGCCGGAGCAGCTTTATCTCGGCGTTTCATGTTGAGTCAGCCGCAAACCAATATCCACTTTGACCTTGGCCTCATCACTTTTCTTATGACGCGTAAAGATTATCACAACAATAAACCTTTCCTTGCCTTAGCGCCCTTGATGACGCTCGGTAATGATAAAGTTTCCATCAATATGACCTATGTGCCTAAGGTAGACCCAAAACTTCTTACACTCTTTTTTTTCCAGTTAAAGTTTAAAGTTTTTGAATTTTAGCTTATGTGTGTTTTTTATTTTAAGTTCACTTGATTATTTTTGGTATTAAAAAACCAGTGGTGTTTTGATAATTTGCATAATGAGGATGAGCTTGTAAAAGCTTGGCTTCTTCCACTTTTGCTCGAATGATTTGTAAAACGGTAAATGCAGTTGCACTTACCATTGTTATGGCATTAGGCAACAAAACCGCATAACCCCACACGGAAATAATTTCACCCAAATAAAGAGGATGCCGCACATATCGGTAAAGACCTTTAAGCACAAGCGCTCTAGCTTCACTAAAAATGCTAAAGGATGAACGCAAGTGCCACATGCCAGCTACAGTAATAATCTCCCCAATAGCCATCACGACTAAACCCCAATGCACCCTAGCATTAGAGTTTTCAACCCATAATGAAAACAAATGATCTAAGCCTATATCCATGAGAAATACTCGTAAGCCTTCTTGCTGATAATAGAGCTGATTCAATACAATCATGATGATTGGTAATGGTGCACAAATAAGTGGCAGTAACACTTCAATAGGGCGATTCGCTAGTGACAAAGCTGGGGTTCGTTTAAGGTAAGCATGAAAAAATAACACAAACAAAAAAGTAACTAAACACCAACGCACAAAAATAAGCATGTCAGAAACGCCTGGGTACATGCCTCCCAGAGATTCTGGTAATAATTGGCGAATGAGAAACATACCAAAAATAAGCAGCCCAAAAATGCGTCCCCAACTTTCTTGCAATGCGGTATACTTTTGCCATTCCATATTAGGTATTCCCCTCAAAAAATCGCGTAAGCTATCATATCAAACACTAAAGATGACACCTGTATATGCTTATCGCTAAGCTGCAAGGCTAACAAATAGAGTGCAACAGCTTTAACCACAAGAGTTTCATCAAGACAAAAGACATTAAACCCGTTAAAATCGGCTGTATATCTGATAAAAAATACGCCAAATCTTCCAGACAATATAACTAGGGATAAAAGATGTTAAAAAAAATAAAAGCGATGCTCAATCATTCAAAACAGGAAAAAACACTCGACACAGGGCATGATATTTCTGTGGCGGTGACTGCTTTGATGATAGAAATCATTCACAGTGATGATAAATTAGAAGATGCTGAACAACTTGTGATGATGAAAGCAGTAAAAGAGCGTTTCAACCTTTCTGATGCTGATATTCAAACATTAATCAAAGAAGCGCATGAGGCAACCAGCAATGCAACTGATTTCCACCAGTTCACTTCCCAAATCAAAGACAGTTACTCTACCCAAGAACGTATCGCATTTTTAACCGACCTTTGGAAAATTGCTATGGCGGATGGCTTTATTGATTCATATGAAGAACACCTGATTCGTCGTATCGCCAATTTAATTGGCATTTATCATGGTGAGTTTATTCAAGCTAAAATTGACGCTCGCGAAAACACCTAGCATGCTCATGCCAAGGCTTGCGTCTAGTATTGCTATTGACCTTATATTGATATTTGAGCCATATGATTGAACAAAGCCTTCTGTTTTTTATTTCGCTGGTTGCCAATACTTTTTCTTCGCTTGCTGGCGGTGGCGCGGGGCTGATTCAACTACCTGCCCTGTTGATACTCGGCCTACCCTTTAGCACAGCCCTTGCCACCCACAAAATTGCCAGTGTTGCACTGGGTCTTGGTGCAACCATTCGTTACCTTAAAGAAGATTTGCTCCAGCGAAAACTTGCCTTCTTGATGCTTCTCTCTGGGGTTCCGGGCGTTATTATAGGCGGCTTTATTATCGTAAATATCCCAGACAGAGCTGCAACAATAGCACTTGGCATCTTAACCATCATGCTAGGATTATACTCAGTGGTTAACCCCAAATTAGGCACAATAAAAGCATTAAAACACATGGATAACAAAGGTCTATTCATTGGAGGGTTTGGGTTATTTATCATTGGTTGCCTCAATGGTTCATTAACATCGGGCACAGGCCTGTTTGCCACCCTATTTCTCGTGCGCTGGTTTGGCTTCGATTATAAACACGCTGTCGCTTACACTCTGGTTATGGTTGGTGTGTTTTGGAATGCAACAGGAGCCATCACTGTAGGCATGTTGTCTAACATTCAGTGGGATTGGTTACCCGCCCTGCTGCTAGGCTCTTTTCTGGGTGGTTATTTAGGCAGCCATTTGGCAATCATCAAAGGAAACATGCTCATTAAACGTAGCTATGAAATCATTACTTTTGTTGTCGGGCTTAAACTATTATGGGGATAAACAAGACTAAAGCTGTAAATTCTTACTCAAATAACCATCTCAATATAATTCAAAAAGACATGTTGCTCTTGTTATGTAAATATTCGCTCCTTTAATCGGGCGGAACAGTCAAGCATCCATAGTTAACTAAAAAAACTGGGTTCGTCACTGTGCGGGTCACGCTCCTTTACGCAGTCGGCTGAGAAGTATCAGTTCAGACGCTGCAAGCATTGGTTGGACGGAATGGAGAGCCTCGCTTTGGGGCGCGCTTTTATG